>Ga0256405_10002224_pt1 | contig 46155 bp, 34 predicted proteins | sample RumenRJG_02DNA_FD_189096 | JGI IMG/M metagenome (GOLD analysis project Ga0256405, IMG submission 189096) | Bovine rumen microbial communities from Lethbridge, Alberta, Canada - RJG_02 | ecosystem: Host-associated > Mammals > Digestive system > Stomach > Rumen | place: Canada: Alberta... | reverse complement strand
CATATGGCTCACTTCCTCTGCCATTATTATACCACAGATTGCCCTCCATGTGTTGATTTTATTGACTTTTCGGCACTTTTATATGACAAAATCCGAGGCCTTGACCTCGGACTTTGTCTACAGTCTGAAGCCTGCAGATCAACGTCTGCAGGCTTCTTTCTTGTGTTCTTTGTATTTTCAACGACTATTTACAGCACGGGCAGCTGACATCCCGGTACAGGTACTTCATTTTGGCTGTCATATCATCCCGGGATACCGTCATCACCTTGTTGATCGGGATCTGTGTGTCCGAGAGCAGGTAGTACAGGTTTCTTCCCTTGATATAATACAGAATCCGGATAATAAAGTAGGCAAACAGATGCCAGGCCGCCCGGTCCAGGAAGCCGTTCTCGCCCGGATAATACTCTGTCAGGATATCCTGATTCTGCATGCAGCGCAGGCATGCGCTTTCCCCACCGATTACCAGCGGTCCGATCACGGTCGCTTTGTATGTGCAGTTATAGAACAGCGCCGCAGCTTTCCGTTCCGTGATAAAATCGTTGATCTCTGTCAGTCTGTCTGTATCCAGGCCTGTTCCGTCAATCAGGAACAGATCATCGCTGCTTACTTTCCGTTCTGTCAAATCTTTTTCTGCAATGATCTTTTCTTCCGGGACATCCTCCTCCAGTTTTCGTTCCCCGTTCAGGCCGGCAAAACTGTTTACATCTGCCATATCTTCATCCTTCCGGATGATATAAATCACCGGCACAAACTCCTTCAGGCTTTCATACAGCAGCATATTCAGTGCTGTCACACCCCACAGGTATATTTTCGTCTGCTGAAATGAAGCATCCACCCGGAAGTTCTCCGCAAAATGAGTCGGATTGACAACAGAAAAATAGTCAGTCTTTATCACTGCCTGTTCCGTTTCCGCTTCATTCAGTTCTTCAAAGAGATCCTGATATTTCAGCATCAGGAGACCAAGCCAGTTCCAGTACGGCTGTTTCGCCAGCCACTGCACCTGATGCGGTCTTTTCAGGTCCTCCTTCACAGCGTCGTTCCAGGCATTTCCCCCCGCCTTCAGTTTCAGGATCACCAGTTTAGTGCTTTTCCGGTACACGCAGATGCATTCCTCTTCCTGGAAAAACACATAATCATCTTTCAGTCGCACAACAGAATGTTCATTCATTCCCGTACCTCCTCCTCTTTCTTATCCTACTGCGAAAACATACAGCACTCTTTTCGCAGTGTGCCGGATTTCAAGCAATTCCCTGATTCTGTCCTCAAAAAATCCGCCCAGCGGAACAGTGTTCAGATCCATCATTCCGGCAGTCAGCATCATGTTCTGGCCAATATGTCCGCATTCGTCATGCATCAGCCTGTATGTCAGCGCGTGGTATTTTTTCTTCATCACTTCCGGATTGCCCGTCAGGCATACCAGAAACTGTGCCTTATCAAAAGAAAACGGTCCGATATCTGTCGCTGAGATCAGCGTATCCACCTTTCTCACGTTTGATTCTGACTGCTTTTCCAGTTTTCGCGTATGCATGTTGTACTTCAGACAGTAGTCCCCCGCAAAAATCCTGTTTTTTCCAGCCAGCTTCTGTGTGGGAACCAGGTAGATTTCCACCGGATACAGTCTTCCTCCTGAAGGATAGGTCTTCAGGTTTTGTTCCTTATCGTTGATTCCGAAAGAGTAAGCCAGGTATTTTTCCAATTCCTCATCTGTGAGCACTTCCCTGTGGAAATCCCAGGAGGTACGACGTCTCATCAGTGCCTCCTTCAATGTGAACCCGTCATCCGGGATGTCTTCCAGATATGGTACTGTCCAAACAATTTTCCGCTCTTCCTCTTTCATTTCCGGCAGTTTATAGTCCATCTTGGGCGCGTTAAAGCTCTGGGTTCTCGCCGTATGTTCGGAATTCAGGTGGTAAAATTCATACAGTTTCGCTTTCTCATCCGCCTCTTCCCGGAAATTCCACAAGGTCGTTTCCATCTGCTTCAGCTCCCTTCACATATCCGCAGCACTTCAGCCAGCGGCGCTTCCATCTGCGGAATAATTCCAAGCCGGTTATTGGTCATATGGATCTGGGAAGCAAGGATCATCTTTTCCGCCGTATCCTGATCCGGATAGACCGATTGTGTCTCGCACACCTGTTCCATTTCCTCCCGCAGTCCCATCTCCCAATCCCTGTAATAATCCCCGGCGTCTGCCATCAGACTGTCATACCGTTTTTTGTATTTCTCTGCCAGTTCTTCCGTGGAAAACAGTTTTTTGTTTTCCCCTGCGAACCCTTTCCAATACTGGCCGTAGAGGCTCAGGAACGGCTTCCTGTCCCTGAGTCCCTTGACTGCCAGCGTAAACAGGTCCAGCCCGCCGATGATCCGTTTCATCACGCTGTTCCCTGCGTTTTTGCGTATCCCCAGGGTATATTTTGACGAAAGCGAGAATATCTTTTCACAGTGCGGAAGGCTCCGCGGCCCGCCGTAGCGTTCCGTTTCCGGCTCGTAAACCATTCTCCTGGCGCTTTTGTCAGGTATAAAAGTAATATCCTCCACGTTTTCCTTGTTGTTGCTGTAAAGCTCATAATAAGCCTTCTCCGGCAGAACGTATTTCGGTTCATAACCTTCCAGGAAACTTTCAAACCGTACGTTCATCCGTCTTTCCACAGTTTCCGGTTCCCGGCTCTTGTAACGGAAACGGATGTGGTTGCCGCCCTGCCAGTACACAATATAGAAATACTGATCCAGCAGGCCTTCCTTTTCCAGCCGCTCCGCCTCAGGCTTCAGGTATTCTGTCAGAAACCTGTTGTGGCAGGTGCTGTCATGGATAAAGTAATGATTTGCGTTCCATTCCATCTTTCCGTACCCTTCTCTTCATAGTCTGTGCACATAGTTCCGCGTATTGGCTTTCCCCAGAATCAGGCTGTATACGAACCGTTCCCTGTCCCTTGCGCCAAACGCTTTTTCAACATACGCGTCATTCAGGTTGCGCATCGGTCTTCCGAAGTATCCGTCCGCGCACCCGCCCAGCAAGAACCAGTGGCAGATCTCCGCAGCCCCGATATGGGCGTTGTAGATGTTTTCTTTTTCTGTCAGTGCTTCATCATACAGATAGGAGATATACACTATGACCGGCATGCTTTCCATATCGATCATCCTCGCCGTATCGTAAAGCAGCTGCCCTTTATCGATTCCGGCCGTTTCCGCCGTTCCGGCTTTTCCGTCTTCAATCCTCTGCAGTCGCTGGCCTTCCTCTGTGGTATACAGCATGTGTACCCTGTATCTGCCTGCGTCTTCCATGTAATGATTCATATAATCTTCAAGCTGTCTGAGATATGCCTTTGCAATTTCTTCCGGAATCGTCCTTTCCAGGCTGCATATCCCGATATGGTTATGAGCCGATTCCCTTTTTTCTGTTTCCTTAAAAGGATTCAGCATCCGTGAATTGCTGACCAGTTTTCTCCTTGAAAAGCCTTTTTCATATGGCAGGACCCACTCCGCAGCCTCATAGGCGGATACTTCCTCATCATAGTTCATCACCCGGCTGTACCGTCTGCGGCTCTCCTGTGTCAATCCCGGAAAAACGCCTTCACCCAGATCAACGTCCAGCGTGATCAGGTTACTTTTGGGACTCATCCCCAGCCGTTCATAATCTTCAGGTTCCGCGGCTCCGTACAGAATCTCCGCGGCTGTTCTGCCCGCTGTTTCCAGTTCCTTTTTCAGCTCTGCCAGGATATGCCCTGCATCCAGCAGTGGCAACACCAGGCCGAATTCCCCGTAGAATTTCATGATCCGCCACAGTTCCGCTGCCGCAACAAGGCGAATCCTGCCTGTTTCCTCGGGACAGAAGCCAACCCGTTCAAACACGTCCCTCTTGCAGTTATACCGGCTGATCCTGCCATCCCAGACCAGAAACGCCTCATTGGTATGCACATTGCGGGCAGCCGGCACCCGTTTATGAAATCCGTAGGGATTCGTCGGCTCATATCGGGAGTATCCGAACACCTGCCGGATAATCCTGCAGATGTCCGCCAGTTCTCCCGGCAGTTCCTCTTCCCTGCTTTCCTCCAGGTCCGTGATCATATAGTCGATAAACTTCACGGAGGAATACCGGTTTGGGTATTCATAGCGGTATCTTGTAATCCTGTCAAACAGTTCCATCGTCATTTTCCTTTACTTACGGAAAAGGATGAGGCGTTGTGTTGATCTCCTCTTCCGGAATCTCTCTGTCTGTAATTCCCGCATCCACTGCACCTTTCCTGATCCGTTCCAGGTTCAGCCGCTGGTTTTTCACGCCAAAAGTCATTGTCAGCATTGTCGGGATCACGGCTTTCACGCACCACAGCCCCAGTTCCCGGTTCACCTTGCTGTCCAGCACACCTACATAAATTTCCTTGTGCCGGTCCCTGAAGCGGTCAATAAACTGTTCCGGTGTAAAGGAGTGATCCTCCTGGCTGTACCATTCCCGGAATCGTTCCGTAAAACCAATCTTTTCCTCGTTCCGGTAATAAGGCTCAATGTGAGGATAGTTTTCCTCCAGTGCGTAGAAGTATACGTGGTCCTCCATATCGGTCACGTTGTCGGGCTGTCCTGACAGCTGTGCCAGCCGATCATCCAGTTTTCCGCTCCGGATCATCCGGTCATAGATTCCTATGCTTGTCGTAACCTCCACCAAGGCACCTTCCAGCGCTTTCTCCGGATCCATGTGTGCGCCGGCAGCGTTGTAGCATTTCATTCTTCCGTGATGGTTTCTGTCAATCGCCGCCACCCAGATAGCCGGTATCCCCGTCTCCATGGTGATATCCATCACCCGCATCTCATATCCGATGCAGTTCATGTATCTCACCACGTCCCGCAGGTAATCATTTTTCACTCCGGAAATATCCAACTGCTTCGGTGCAATCCTGTTATACCAGTGCATCAGGAACGCATCCCGCTCCACCAGTTCCAGCAATGCGTATACCACCGCCTCCTCATAGGTACCACCCATAGCGCACCCGTTGGAGGTTTCATACAGAAAGCGTTTTTCTCCGCTCACAAGCTGCGCGTCATAATACATCACCTGTTCCGGCAGGTAATAGTCTATTCCATCAGTCAGGTTTATGGTCTTGCGCCAGCGGTAACTTTTATCATCGGAATAGGTGTCAAAGCCGTACTGCTTTCTTACTTCATCGCTGAATTTACTCATGGAAAGGCGTTCCGGTGAAACCATCCGGAATCCCGCCCGCGTCAGTTCATTATAGCTTCCGGCCAGTTCCGGCTTTGTATGAGGCACAATGGACGCATATCGCTCCAGCATCTCAAATTCTGCGGACATCCGTGATGTTTCCAGCGTTTCTGATCGGCCATAGGAATAATACCGGCTGTTCAGCACATTGCTTTTTACATAATACATGGGCACAATCCGGCTGTCCCAGTCTCTGACAATTCGCCGGCCAATACCGCTGTGCGGACTGATCAGCCATCCGTCATGTGCCTGGTTGAATATCTCATTTCCTTTTTTTGCTCTCTTTCCCGGATCCATTCGGTAAGCCTGGTTCATTCCCGGTGTTAAGCCCGCCGGTTCCCGTTCCGCGCATTCCGCCATCGGATGGCAGTGCACCGGCAGGTACTCCACCGTATAATCCTTCCGGGAAATCAGCGCCACCATCCTGTACAGGTTTTCCGGATCCAGGTTAGCCAGGCATTCCCGTTCAAAATCATTCAGATCATCCAGGTTTTCCGTCCCGTTTTCCAGAATCCCGGCCAGATAGCTTTCATTATCCTCCAGGCTCCGGCAGAAGCACCGGAAACAGTCTGTCCCCGGCTGCGCCGCAGGCCCCGCGAAAATATAGGACGCCGTCACCTTTACAGGTATATCCCGCAGGTTTTCGTCTCCTGTTTTTTCCACGGTTACAACCGCTTCCCGTGCCATCTGTCATCCCTCCTTTTACCGGACAAAATAGAATTTGCCCACGTGCATTCCCGTATCCTGAATCTGGATCTGGTATGCCCAGATCTTTTCGTCAATAATCCTGTCCCTTTCCCCAAAGAAAAGCTGCAGTTTCCGTATTGTTTCCTCCGCGCTTCTTCCTTCGGGCAGTTTCTGACCGGCAGGGGCAATATCATATTCTGCCGTCAGTTTCCTTCTTCCCGTCCGGTCTGCCTTTTTCCCTGTCTGTGCTTCGCCCGTGACCTGCCAGATAGCTTCCATCAGGTTTTTCTCTGGATTATATCCGTATGGACCGTCATACAGGATCATTCCGTCATCGTCACACAGCACAATTCCCCCGATTCCTTCCGCCTGTGAAGGACGCCAGTAGACCGTCACCTTTCCTTTTATCAGTTCTTCCAGGTAATGCAGTCTTCCAACCGTCTCCTCCGGCAGTTCCGTTACCTCAATACACCCATTTCGTTTCTCCAGCAGCGAAATATAGCCTCTGGCGTAATAGTCTTCTTTGCTGCTCCCACAGCACCACACGCTCCCGGTCGCATCTTTCAGCATCTTCTCCAGGCCTTCGCAGAAGGCTTTGATTCCGGCAGATTCATAGTCCTCGTGATATGCCGTATAACTTTTACCACCGAAGTCACTTCCGAACACTATTTCAAAATTGCATACCGGGCTCTGCCTCGTCTTCAGGTTGTTCTTGTTGCATCCTTCCACCAGCCATGGATTCTTCCCGGCCAGCACTTCAATCTGTGTCAAAGCCTCCCTGGCAGTCCTCCGAGGTGTCAGTTCCCGGTTGTAATATCCTGCCGTTTCTGTATATAGGCTGCCGATTCCAAAGTTCTGCAGCGTTCCGTCTCCTGCCAGGCACAGCAGTTCCGGATGCGTGCTGTTTCGTATGCAGCCGCAGCAATGCATGAAAAGGTGAATCGGGATCATCTTCTCCTTCGCGTAAAAGCGGCTGCTCTCTTTCCATTCAAAGCTGCGAAACCGGTCATATTTTTCCGCGTCAAACCGATCCATATACAGCATGTATGTTGTGCCTTCGCTTTCACGGATCAGCACTGCTGCATTCTTTCCGTTCAGCAGCCTGCGGCATTCACCGGCGGTGAAATCACCGATGTACAGTTTGTTTCCGCTTTCTGCCGTGGTTCCTTCGTAATTTCCGCAGGCGATGCCATATTCTGCCACAGTCTTCCGGATCTCTTCCAGGCCGGCAAACAGCACCTCTGTCTCCGTCCAGTAACGGATCAGTTCCGGGTCAGCGTCATAATTGCTCCGCAGCAGATCCATGATAGCCGGGCTCAGCTTCTCCTCTTTTCCCATATCTTCTATCAGGATACGTTTCTGCCACAGCAGCTTAGCGAAAGCAAAATACTGTCCCCGTTTTTCCTCCGGAATCGTTTCGAAGGCATCCTCTATATCACAGCCTCCGCCGCATATCCGCATAACGTCCCGGATTGTCTCCATATCTTCCCGCGGCCGCTTCAGCAGAAAATGATTTCCGCGCTTTGCCAGCACAATGGCTGCCTGCCGGGTGTCGTAATAGACATCACAGTTCTTTGCGTAAGTCAGCTTCATGCCTTAAATCACCCTTTCTGCCATAATCTCCTGCCAGCTTGTGTGATATTTCTCCATAATGTATCTTACAATTGCGTAACTGCAGAAGTGTTTTTCCAGGAACGTGATGTTCAGGGCCGGCATCAGGTTATACAGGATATTGGTAACCGATCGGAATGTCAGGTGTACTTTCCCGCTCACAATCTCATGCAGGTGTTTGTCCTTCAGGAACGCCTGATGGAACGGGCTGTCTATGCCCCGGATATTCCGCTGCATCTGCGCTTCCTGATCCTTCAGCTGCCAGTATCCGTCTTCCGCAAGTCCGCCGGCATCCACCAGCTCCGTACACTTCCTGTATATTTGTTTCCAGGCCTGTGCAAACCGTTCTTCCAATTCTTCCGAAGCATGTATTTCATCAAAGTGCGCCATATCATACTTCAGGTATTCGTTTTCAAAATACTGGCGGAAAGCTTTTTCCTTTCCGTATTGCCGGGCAATGCCGAAGAAACCTTCCGTGTTGGAAAAATAAAGCATGCTGGCATATTGTTCACCCTGGTCATAAAGCTTCATCGTCATCTGGAACAGTTTCATTCCCAGCAGCAGCATCTCATGCTTGTCCGTTATCGTCCTCAATGCTTCCTCAAGCAGCGGCTGGAGCAGGAACTTGCTTTCAAAATGCAGTTTCACATGTTCGCTGCTGTTGTATATCCGGCGGTAATAGTCCTCGTCCGGCTCGACATCCTTGACCTTCAGGTGATTCCTTGACAGGATCGGAACTCTGTCCTTTTTCTCCATTTTCAGCAGGTTTTTCTGGTTCTTTTTGTAGCTTGCCAGATTCTGCTGAATCTGTTCCGGCGTCCAGTTCAGGTTCTTCTCACGGCAATACCGGCGAATTTCGTGTCGCAGTGCCTTTACATCAATCGGCTCTCCGGCATACACGACCTCCGTGTTCGGTCCGCCATTCCAGTCCCGTGTTGCGTAATACTGTCCCTTTCGGATTGTATCCATGAAAGGACAGATGCATTCCAGATAAAACGCCCTCTTCTCATCCTCATTCCCGAAAAAGAATACGTTCATCTTGCGGAACCCTGCCAGCTTATCCATGCGTCTCTTCCTTTCGTTTTCACCGGTACAGTGTCTGTTCTGTCTGGTATTCGTAAATGTATTCGTCTTCCCGGTTGTCCGGGTAAATTTCTTCCAGCACAAACTGTTTCTGGTTTTCCAGCTCCCGTAGCAGTTCATGGAACAGCAGCGGGCTCTTCAGGTCGATGTACTGTGGTTTCAGGGCTGTCCTTCCCATGTTGTAGAAATCAAAGTCATCTCCATTGATGTAAGGCCTGATAAAGAACCGTGTCGGCAGTCCCTTTTGCTTAAAGTCCGCCAGGATCTCCAGGTACAGTTCATCTGCCGGCTTGCTCAGATCATAAATGCTGTTCAGCAGGTATTGTTCCCGGATAAACACGATTTTTCCATACTGTGTCCGCGGAATATGATCCGCAATCAGGCCTTCATTCCGTTCCTTCTCCCACAGGTTCAGGAACGCAGTGTCAAATCTGGTGGAGGGCTGCATGCCGTTGATTGTCCGCAGAGGGATCGGCATCAGGTTGTATGCCAGGCTGCCCAGGTAGGCTCCGTTCACTTCCCCAAGGGCATCATGCCCCAGTTTCACCAGTTTTTTCTCCCGGTCATAATAGAAATAGCAGTCTCCGATCCGGATATCAGCTTCTGTCGGATCGTTCTGGTCCGTCAGGTTCAGTACCAGTCTCCTGTCAAATATCTTTCCGTGAACATTGGCATTAAAGCCAAAGCTCTCTGTGATTTCCGCCGGGTTCGGCCCGAAGGAATACCGGCTGTAGTCGGTTATTTTGCTTCTGTCCGCGTCAAACAGTTTCAGAAATCGGGTAAAGAACAGCAGTTGTCCCTTATATACCTTATTAATGATCAGTTCTCCCTCTTCTTCCGCCTTCTGCAGGAAGAAGGTGGCGCTGTCAATATCCGTATTGAAAATCTCAGGATGCTTTTCGGTCGCCTGATCTATGAATGCTTTCAGATCCTGTGGCTCCTTCCGGTCTTTACTGCTCTGGATCCGCGCATACATTTCCTTTTTCAGCCCTGAGATAGTCCTGATTTTCTCCCCCGTATCAAAGCTGATCTCACTGAAATTGTCCTTCCATACATTTGTCAGCTTGGAGGAAGCTTCCACAAACAGCTTGTAGACGTCCAGGTCATCCGCCGGAATCCTGGTGTCTCCGTATTTTTCCAGGAACATCTCACTGAACAGCACATAGCTCAGGATTCCCTGGTCAAAGATCCGGAAATATTTCTGCAGCTTATCCAGCTCTGTCCCTGTTATATCTTCCGCTGCTATCGGTTTCCGGGGCTTTTCATACACACTGTCTTCATACAGCAGGATGTTGTGTACAAACTTTCTGTTCAGTATTTCTTCTATTTCAGTTACCAGCCGATCCATTCTTTCCGCTGCGGTAAAGCGATCGCGCCAGCCAGCTCCTTCAAACTGCCGGACCAGGGTCTCATACTCCTTTATACGGGTGCATACTTTTTCCAGTGTACCGGTCTCATCATCTGTCAGCGCCGAGGTTTTTCTCTCAAATTCCCGGAAAATATCTTCTTTTGTGTCATCAATGGACAGATTCGGCGTCAGGATATGGTTCATAATCAGCTTCTTGTGAATGATTTCCTTCGCTTTGTCAGCGTCCATTCCGTTCTCTGTAAAAAGACTCAGCAGTTCGTCAAAGGAGAACACCCTGTTCCCGAACCTCTCAACAATCAGTTCAACAATGCCTTTTTTGCTCATCCTTACGGTGCCGTCCACCGTCTTATAGACTTTTCCTTTTTCGTAGTCCCGTTGATACAGGAATATATAGCATTCTCCGTAATCCTGGTGGGCATTCAGGCGATAATCCGCCTGGCTGGCAAAATGCGGTTTTTCGATAATAAAGTCGTAGATCGCCTTGATGATGTAATTGTTCGCCTCACACAGGGAGCGCAGTCCTTCGCTTTTCCCCTGTGCTCCGTTTTCCATATCAAACAGGCATGTGGAAGTCAGGAAGCTGAAAGGGCTCGTTTTCATCGTCGCCCTTGTGAAAAGGCGGATCAGCTGATGATCCAGCTTGCGTATGTCGGCGTTATGCTGTTTCACCGGCACGTCCAGGTATTTGTTCAGCTTATAAATGAAGTCCTTGTTGATCAGCGGCAGCGTTCTCAGCACATATGGATTATCTGCAAAGAAGCTCCGCATGGCGTCTCTGTTCCTGTCCAGGCATTCCGCGAAAAGAATCCGGTATTTGCCTTCCGCCCGCAAGGTTTCCTCGACCTTCCGGTTATATCGGTTAATCAGGTCCTCGTACTCGCCGCCCGCGAATTTATCCCCATTGGTCACTGTCTTGCCGCCCATCATCTTCCGCTTTGCTTTCAGGATATCCGGGTTCTGGCACAGGCTGTAAGCATGCTCCAGGGTTTTGATACCTTCTTCTCCCACGGTCTGTAGCTGCGCCGCTGCAGCCCGATAGGCCTCCGCCGCCTCCGGCAGCTCCGGGCATTCAATAGCCTTCAGTGCGTCCTTGGGTACATTCGTGCTCCGTTCCAGGCAGTAAGGGAACAGTTTCACGCCATCCATTTTCCTATTTCCCACCTTTTCGTCATCACTTATCTGTCGCAAAACCCTTCTGGAACTGGATCAGCACCAGGCAAATGACAACCCAGATCGCCAGTGCGACTATGTTCATCATCTGCTGCGGCGCACCGTACCATACACGGACCAGGATCTGATTCATGTGATATACCGGATTGGCATATACAAGGTACTGCAGTACCACCGGCATATTCTCAACCGGCATAATCATTCCGCTGGCAAACAGCACATACTGGAAGCCGATGATCGTAAAGGGCATCACCTGCCGGCTGTTCTTGAAGAAACCGTGCAGCGTCAGGCTCAGCAGCATCATGATGATGACCGTTACCAGGAAAGCGAAGAAGAACAGTACCATATGGCTGCTCATAGGTATTTTGAACACAAACACTGCGATCGCGATCATTTCAAAGAAACCAAGAATAGAAATCAGCAGACCCCTCAGGGAATAAGTCAGCACCACATTGAACAGACTGATAGGGCTCAGCAGCAAACGCTTGAATATGCCGCTCTGCTTATCCGTCACATATTGCGTACCGATGTTGAAGAAAACAGTCAGGAATGAAATCAGGATCATATACATCGGCAGGTACTGTGCAAACCCTGCAATACTTGCGGCATCCTTCGCCATAGATCCTGCGTAGATCACAAAAAATACGCCCGGCAGCAGCAGGATCGGCAGTGCGAAAAAGGGTTCCCGGAAGAATATCACCAGGTCATACCAGAATTGTTTCCAGATACATTTTGCGGAGAATTTCACAGTGTTTCTCCTCCTTCCACCAGCCTGAAATACGCGTCCGAGAAGAACTCAACGCCCAGCGCCTTTTTGATGTTTGCGGGAGAATCGTTCGCGGCAATCCTGCCCTTGTTCAGCACGATCACCCGGTCGCAGAACTTGTCCACCTCTTCCATAGAATGGGTGGAAAGCAGGATCGTCTTTTCCTTCTGTACCCCGCCCCGGATCTTTTCCCACACAAGCTGCGTGGCTTTGGGATCCAGGCCCGTGGTTGGCTCATCCAGGAAAACCAGATCCGGATCATGCAAAAATGCGATTGCCAGCAGGAATCTCTGCTTCCATCCGCCGGACAGTTTTTCATATTTGGTGTTCAGATAGGGCTGTAGCTCAAAATACTCTACCAGCCTGCTGATCTTTTCCTTTTCAACAGAGTAGAAAGCCGCAAACAGGTCCAGCGCTTCCTTCAGTTTGATAAACGCGTACATGCCGCCCTCCTGCAGCATTACCCCGATCTTTGCGCGGATCTCGTCTACATTTTTCTGCTCTTCGGTGTTCTTTCCCAGGATAGTCACCGTGCCGCTGTTCACCTTCCGGATCGTCATCAGGATCTCCAGCAATGTGGTTTTCCCGGTTCCGTTAGGTCCCACAACAGCCACCGTTTCTCCGGCGGGAATCTCAAAGCTGATGTCGTTCAGCACCGTCTTCTCGCCGTATTTTTTCGTGATGTTCTGAACATCAATAATACTCATACGCTATCTCAGCCTTTCCGTTTGTTATTGGTCTCCCCCTGAGACCTGTTTACTTGATCTTCTTCAGCTTGTTCATAGCCTTGGGCTGTTTCGGCTGATAACCAAAGAAGTAACAGCAACTGTTCGCCTGTGCCTCTGCCATTTTGACTGCCGCCTTCACGATGATCTGCTTTCCGATGTTCATGGTCTTCATTTTTTTGTTCTCCTTTCAATCTTTTCCGTTTGTTTTTTATTTTATTCTCCGTCTCATTGGAGATTATTGAATCCGCGATTGTGTCAGGGAGGCGAAGGGGGCGATCGGCTGTTCAAAAATTTTCGTCCCCTCAGCAGTTAAGACTTAGACGGAAGTCGTACCGGAACCGCAGCTGATGCAGCTGGTGGAGCCGCAGGTGGAGCAGCTGCCGCAGGAGCTGGAGCCGCTGGTCGCGGCGGTCTCGCCCAGAAGAGAAGCCTCAGAAACTTCCATAACCTCGATGTCTTCCATGTTCTTGTTGAATACGTCTGCCATTTTTTGTTCCTCCCATTTCTTTTTTGTTTTTTGTTTTTGTTAGTTGCTGCTGGAGCCGCCGCCGATGCTGCAGCTGATGCAACTTGTGGATCCGCAGCAGGAGCAGCTGGAGCAGGCACTTGCAGCGCTGGTCGCGGCGGCCTCGCCCAGCAGGGAAGCCTCGGTTACTTCCATAACCTCGATGTCTTCCATCTCTCTGAACAAGTCTGTCATCTTCCATCCCTCCTTACTTATTTTGGCTTGAACAGCCGATCTGGTGTCATTGTAACGACAAAAAAAGGATTGTGGCGATCATTGCCACAATCCAATGTTTTATTGCCATCATCCAAGATAAAGCAGTATTTTTGTCCTGAAATTCTGATCCTCCGCATTCATTTCCAGCGTTCCGTGATACTTTTCAACCACCCGCTTCACATTTTCCAGGCCGATACCGTGATTGTTCTCATCCGCTTTCTGCGTCAGGAGCCTGCTCCCCTGCCATTTCAGCTTGCCTTCAAACGGGTTTTCAGTCCGGATAAACAACTGGTTTTTAACCAGCTTGATGGACAGCTGTATTCTTCTCTTTTCCTTTTCCATCTTTCCGCAGGCTTCGATTGCGTTATCCAGCAGATTCCCCAGGATGACCGTAATGTCAAAGTCATCCACTTTCAGCTGTTCCGGGATGCTTGTTTCCACCTCAATCGGTATATCTTTCGCGCTGCTGATCTTATAATGCAGCATGCTGTCCACGGCCGGCTGCCCGGTATAAACCTGCGGAACCGCCGCCTGGGTTTCCTCCTGCAGACGGCCCAGGTACTCATCCAGTTCCTGATAGCGCTGCTGCTCAGAGTAAGAGCGCAGGATCAGAATGTGATTTTTGATATCGTGATAGATTCCCCGGATTTTCTTCCGGCTGTCCATCAGGATTTCCATCTCCCGCTCATAGCTTTCCTTCTGTTCAACCAGCAGCAGGTTTCTGATCCTTTCTTCTTCCGAAAGGATCAGTCTGTCATAGATGTAGATCACTACATAGTCAATCACCGCAAGCATCAGTACCGCGCGTACCAGTTCGTTCCCCTGCAGGTGAAAAGCAAGCACAGCAACGAAACCGATCAGCATAACCTGCATCAGTATAACGCCGCCCCAGCTTACCCAGTCTCCTTCAGCGCTTTTGGCTACACCTTTAAACTTTTTCAGCACCTGTACAAACAGGGATATAACAATGCACTGAACAATCATTCCCGTCTGGGTAAGACTGTCCTGTTGCTGTTCCCACACGCTCTGCGGTACAAAACCGCTGACCCACATGGCAATCATTTCCGCCAGCACCATCGCCACATAGGTTAGCACAGCGATCAGAATATTCTTTTTCGTTTTTTTCTCATACAGCCCTGCAAGCAGGAAAAAGCCGATCAGGTTCAGCACCAGATTCACCATGGGAATTCCGAATACCATAAATGCAATGGTCGTGATCAGATAAAACGCGATGTACGCTGCAACTTCTTTCAGAAACAGGGGCTTTACCGCAGCCTTATGGCGAAAAAGCCGGGCAATACTCATCGTATTCAATGCGCTTGTAAACAGGTAAACAAAAATAGTGATTCGGTCTGTCATTGTTCCATCCCCATCTCGCTGCTCAGTTTACGCACTTCTTTCCGCTTTGCCTGGCTGATCTCCAGTTCTTCACCGTTATCCAGCACCAGCTTGTCATAATGGAATTCGGCCACCCGGTCATAATTCACCAGGATGCTCTTATGGCAGTAGAAGAATCTCTTATCCTTTAATTCCTCATAAATATCTTTCAGGGAAGCATAAAATTCATCTGTCTTCTGACGTGTCACAACAATTGTTTTTTTCAGCTGGCTTTCAAAATACAGAATGTCTTCCATTTTACAGCGTGCCGTCTGCCCTTTCTTATGGTAGACAAACATTTCCCCGCTCCGGTTCAGCGTATTCATCAGCTTATTCATGACTTCTTCAAGCTCTTCATACTTCACCGGCTTGATCAGAAAATCAAAAGTGTCCACCTTGAACAGATCCATAGCGTATCCGCGCTGGCTGGAGACATAAATGATCTTCAAGCCGTAGTTCTGCAGCTGTTCCCGTACCCTCGTGCCAACTTCCACGCCGTTGATGTTTGGCATTTCAATATCCAGGAACAGCACGTCCCACTGTTCTTCCTTCAGCTTCTGAAGCGCTTCCTCTCCATGATTCACCACATGGATATCAAATTCATCCCGATGATTGATTTCATACTGCTCCAGTTTTTTCTCCAGGTCCTCACTGAACAGTTCATCATCATCACAGATCAGGATTTTCATCATGGTCCAGCCGCCTCCTCCGTTTTTTGTTTGCCAGGCCCACCGCAAGATTCACCGCCATAAGGGACAGGCAAACGCTCACGCAGCGCGTTCCCGGCTTCCACCCCAGCAAAGCTGAAATCAGATAGATACCGAATTCAGCCAGCACGATCCGCCGAGCCATCCGGCCATATACCTGTTCTTCCTTTTTATCCAGTTCTTTGTTGGCCGTATCCACCGGCGCAAACCGCATGATGAACAATCCGCCTGCCAGGGTAAGTCCGTGCGTCACCACCTGCGGCAGCGTTATATATTTAATGCAAAGAAAGCAGATCAGGATAAATATGGCTGATATCACCCCGCATCGGGCGGGCGTCGTTGCATGATATCCTCCGGCAAAAATGCGCAGTATGTACGCAAGTAATAGGAAAAGCACAGCCTGTCCCGGAATGCCCAGCAACCAACCGACAGCCACCGCCAGAATCAGTCCGCCGATTAGTATCAGTCCCTGTTTCAGACCATACTCCGCTATTTCTTTGTCTTCTTCTGATAAATCAGCAAAAAGCCCGGTTTTCACACAATCCCCTCCGTTCTGTGAAATTGTGTTCCCCTCCGTTCCGCCGGATTCCGGGAATCAAATATTATATATAATATAATTCTATGGCCGTTTTCCTCTGTGTCAATATTTGCCAGTGTTTTTTTGCGAATTGATTTTCTTTTGATCGTATGTTTTTTCAAACAATGAAAATTTTGCTGTGGAAAAAGCCGGTATATTCACCGATTGACGGTCTGGCTGTTTTTCGTTAGAATAATGCGGTTTCCGTCCGGAACGGAAGCTGAAAGGATTGAAGGAAATGAAAAAGTTCTTCGGTTTCCTGAAAAAGGAACTGATGCTGACATTGTCTCTCCTGGCTGCCGGAATCGCATTGATCATCACGCCGCCCTCCGCGCAGCTGCTCCGGGATATCGACTGGCACACCCTCGGTACGCTCCTGATGATGCTGTGCGTCCTGGAGGGCTTCAAGCAGGAAAACGTCCTGCGTCCCCTGGTTGGCCTGGCTTCCGGCCTGAAACGGATGACCTCCCTTTCCCTGTTCCTGATCTTCGGCGTCTTTTTCTGTTCCATGTTCGTGACTAATGACGTCTCCCTGATCATCTTCGTCCCGCTGACCATCATGCTATTCCGGGATGGCGGAAAGGAAAAATACATCCTGCCGGTCATCTCCATGGAAAACATCGCGGCTATCCGCGGGTCTCTCCTGATGCCCTTCGGCAGTCCCCAGAACCTTTTCCTTTACGGAAAAGCCGGCGTATCCGCGGGTCATTTCATGCTGCATATGCTTCCGCTCTGCGTCATGTCCGCCCTGCTGCTGATCGGCTTCGTTTTCTTCCTTTACCGGAAGAATCCAAAAGAAGAAATTTCCGCCAGTGCCGACCGGATGGTCTGGACCCCTGACGGAAAAGTAAGGCGTATCGGTTATGTATGCCTGTTTGTCCTGATTCTCACTGTGATTGTTACCCGCACAGAGCTCTGGCCCTGGGCCGTTGCGGTTGTGCTGATCAGTATGCTGATCCTGGACCGGAAGATCCTGCTGAAGGTGGATTACGTGCTGCTGATTACCTTCCTGTGCTTCTTTGTTTTCTCTTCGTCCATTGCGGCCAATCAGGAAATTGCCGGAGTGTTGAAGAAAGCGGTGGCCGGCTATGAATACTGGTGGGCCATCGGCGTCAGCCAGATCATTTCCAACGTCCCCGCCAGCATCGTGCTCTATCCCTTTACGGAAAACTTTGCCGGCCTGATCTACGGTGCGGATACCGCCGGTCTTTGTTCTCTGATCGGCTCCCTTGCCTCCGTGATCAACTACCGGATCTATGTCCGGGAATATCCGGGAAAGGGCGGCCGGTTCATCAAAGTCTTCACCCTGGTCAGCTGGGCGTTCTTCCTGATTGTGGTGATCCCCGGCTTCCTGCTTTCCCGCTGGAACTTCTTCTGATCAGTTTTCCCTCTCCGGGGCGCAGGCGGTATGCTCCGCCTCCAGTGCCTCGTTGGCAGCTGTCCTGACTATAATCTTCTTCACCAGCGAATCCAGCATGGACCCTTCCGTGTAGTCCGCCGGTGTATAGTATCTGATCCGGTCCTCCCGGATCATTTTTTTGACCTTTTCCATGTTGCCCGTCGCAGGATCATAAACGCCTATGGCATGTCCGCCGTAGGAGTTCACCAGCTTCATGCAGGGGATATCCGTATCGCTGTCCCCGATATAAACCATATTGCGGAACGGAATCCGGATCCTGGCCTGCGGATAGTAATCATTGACCGCGGGATCGTTGACATCCAGGGTTCCTTTTTCAATCCGGAACAGGAACTGTGTTTTGTTGGTATAGTTGACCGCCTGGGCCGGCCAGATAGCTACGCCCCTGTCATTGTAGCAGAAGGAGCTGGCATAGATTCTTTCAAAGGCGCCCTGTTTCGCCATTTCCGTTCCTTCAATCATTTCCTTCAGTCCGGAGGAAATGATATAGTGTTCCACCAGAACCCCATGCTGTCGGCCGTATTCCCGGATGCGTTCAAACCAGCCCTCCACGCCGGGAAACACCTTCACCTTTGATCCGTATTCCATCAGTGCTTTCCGGTTCAGGATCAGGTTTCCCTCCGCCTCCTTCACCATCTTGTACATATAGGCCAGGTTGGAATCCATTTCCTGTTCATGGGCCAGCTTGTTGGTCTCTTCCCAGAATTGCTCCACGTCATATCCGACGGACTGAATATACCCCTGCGCCTGCATATCGTCCGGTGTCAGGGTTTTGTCAAAATCATAGCAGATCGCCAGCACCGGCTGCTTTTCTTTCTCTTTTCTTTCATACTTCATCGCGTTCACCTGCCTGATTCTTTCATTCTGTTCTTTTGCCGTTCAGCCGAACACCATCTCACCGAAGCATTCCGGCCTGTGATAATCCGGCACGGCCGAGGCTACCGGATTCCAGGCCAGGTAATGCGGATGAACGGTCTTGTCTCCGCATTTGTATACATTGGCTTTGAGAATACCGGAAAACCGGAAGTCCGGATAATACTCCCGGAGAAAAGTTCCCGGGATCCTGTATTCCGCCTGCCATCCTTTCCCGGTTCGCTCAGTCCGGATCCTGAACAGCGTTTTCGGATCCTCCGGAAGGATCTGCTTCCTGCTGTGCCTGTCCGGTCCGAATCCTACATGAAGGCAGCCGTTCGGGTTTATTTCTAAATTCAGATAGTCTTCTTTTCCCTCCGGCATAAAGAAAAACTCCAGGCAGCTGTCTTCATGCACCGGGGACGGCGGGGAGGTGTATTCCGCCCGGATCTGCTCCTCCTCCGCCCATAGGGTCACATACAGGTTTTCCCCGTCATGCCGGATCCGCCCGCCTGCCCGGATTCCGCAGTCCGGTTCCCACAGAATATGGTTCAGTTCCAGTTCCGGAGCATTTTCCTGATCTGCCCGGGCAATCACATACCGGTTTCCCACGTTCTTTTCTTCCTCCGGTTTCCTTCAGTATCCCCTGGTTCTGTCAATCAGGCGTTTCGGCGTCTGTCCGGCGCAATAAGCGTCCAGGTCTTCCAGGAACATTTCCACAATCCGGTTCACAGTGTGCGCCAGCGTCATATTGCCGGCCGTGTGCGGGGTAATCAGCAGGTTCGGCAGTTCCCAGACAGGATTGTCCTTTTCCAGCGGTTCTTTTTCAAACACATCCAGTCCGGCCTGCAGCCGCCCGCTCTTCAGTTCCCTGATCAGGGCTTCCTGATCAATGACGCTGCCGCGGCCCACATTGATAATCACCGCGCCGTCCGGCAGCAATGACAGCTGCCGTTCTCCGACCATATGGAATGACTCTTTCGTACCCGGCAGGGAGATAATCAGCACATCCGTTTCCGGAAGGATCTGCTCCCACGCGTCCTGCGTCAGGATCCTGTCAAAGCAATTGTCCGGATTCTGTCCGCTCCGGTTTACCCCGTTTATACATGCTGGCAGGAAAGCCTTCAGCCTTCTGGCTGTTTCCAGGCCGATATCACCCGTCCCCAGCAGGGTGATCCGGCTGTCTTTGATGGACCGGATCAGCAGATCCCGCTTCCACTCATGGTTTGTCACAATCCGCCGGTACTCCGGCTGGCGGCGCAGGATATCCAGCAGCATCATAATGACATGTTCTGAGATGGTTACTCCGTATGCGCCGGAGGAATTGGACAGCATCGCCTCCGGATTCGCGAAGGCACCCGGTTTCAGGAACTGATCCACTCCTGCGAACGGCGTGCATATCCATTTCAGCGCGGAGGATGTCCGGGCAATCTCCGGAAGATGTCCGAATACCACCTCGCATTCCGTCAGAAAAGCCCTTTCCTCTTCCGGATTATCCACAATCCGGACTTCAAATCCGTGCTTTTCCGCGGCCGCCCGCATCTTTTCCTTATGTCTTTTTTCCAGGAACGGCTCATATACCGCCAGTTTTCTGCTCATCTTTTTTCTCCGTTTATGTAAATATAGAACTTTATTACCTCAAATACGGTCCGAACAGGGGATCCAGCCTGTACCGGTTATCCTGCAGGAACAGGTTCCCCCTCATTTTGTCCTGAAGCATCCGGAAATCTGCCCGCTGCTTTCCTGTCAGGCAGACGTCGCAGTAATCCAGAATCATTTCCATGTCTGTATGCAATATAGCGTGTCCGTCCAGGTGAATGATCATGTTGTTCTGTTCTCCGCAGTCCAGCAGATCCCATACCGGCTGCGACGCAGCATAGGCCAGGCACTGTCCCTCTGTGTTATTCCATCCCTCGGAAACAATGCCTGTCACCAGAATCAGGTGGCGTTCCCTGCCTGCCGCCAGTGCGCACAGCATATGCTGATCAACCGGAAGCGCTTCCGCTGATGCCAGTCTGGTAAAGTTTCCGCAGAACCAGTAGCCTTCCCCGCCCTGCAGGTTGGAGAACGGTTCGTTCACCGATTCATTCGTCCATTGTACCGGTCCGCCGAGGCTCGTGAGATCATACGTTTTCCCGTGATTATCCGTCCGGAAAACGGCGGTGCCTCCCGCGCCGGAACAGGACGGAACCGTCACCCGGATCCGTTCATCGTATGCGCCGGCCACAGCCGTGCTCTTCCCGTACCGGGACACGCCGCCCACGAGTGAAAGCGCCGGATTGATGCCCAGCTTCTTCCCGGCGCCGGCTTCCAGGGCGTCAAGGATCTTGCTCACGCCCCATGCCCAGGCCAGGAGAACGCCCCGCTGTTCCGTGGGATTGTCTTTTTCGTAGGGATACAGGGTAAAGAAAGCGCCGGTCCGTGTCTCATTGTCTGCGGATACCTGTCCGCAGTCATACTGAAAGCAGGCGTATCCCCGTTCCATGGCATACTTACAGTTATCCGAGAATCCGGTCACCCATTCCTTTGTAAACCAGTTCTGATAATGCCACGGCCAGTATTCGATAAAAAACGGAAAACCGCCTTCCGGCGCTTCCCGTGCCGGAAGGCCGGCCAGAACGGAAAAGGACGCGCTGCGTCCTTCCGAGGAAACTGTAATTGTCATCAGTGTTCCGCCCGTTTCCGGGTCTTCCCGCAGGTTCCAGTTCAAAGTTTCCTTTTCTTTTTCCGGCATACAGCCGTATACGTATTCCGAATACAGCCGGAGCAGCTCTGTCCTTCTGCGTTTCCAGTCTTCGGTTGTGTTGACGCTGTCTCCGTTTTCTAAGCGCAGAAGTTCCGGCAGCTTTCCGGTTCCCGACTGCTGTGTTCTGTCCGTCATTTTCCGGTGTCTCCCGTTTCCTGTTTTACTTTCTCAGGAACAGCACATAATCGCTGTTTTTCGGATATACCTGCGGTGTCTGCCTGAAGCTGGTATGCTTGTGCACATACTGGTACAGTTCGTTCAGTGTCAGCTTTCCGTCTCCGTTTCCGTGTTCAATATCCGCCGGCATGGCGCCGCTTGTACCTACACCCTTTGACAGCCAGTACGGGAACAGGTTGTAGGAATGCTCCCCGACCATGTAGGAGGCCTGCAGATACGCGGAAGCCGTCAGCACGACAAACTTCTCCGTCAGGAACAGATTCCCGCCCGGTGCCTGTCCGGCTGTGTCCGTTCCCGCGCCGCTGAGCGGCTCATCCGCCAGGTTCGTCTGATAAACCGTCAGGCCAGGGTCCGCTGCTGCAAACGTACTGATGATCATTTCGGTAAGATCGGGCGCGTCGATTTCTTCCGCTGTGACCGTTTCACCTTCGGGCGACGCAGCGCTCAGGTTTTCGTCAGGCCATTCCCGGACTGCCGCTCCCGGTCCGCAGGATTCAAGAATCACGATCACTTTGCCCTTTGCCGCAGCCAGTGTTTTTGCCAGTTCCGGCAGTTCCAGCCAGGTTTCCTTGTTCTTGCACCACAGGCGGCCGGCATATTTCTGGCTCGTGGATCTATAATCCCCGTGGGATGCGAAGAAGAACATGGAGACATCACCGTCCCGGGATGGTGCGACCAGCAGCTGGTTGATCTTGGTGTACACATCCTTTGCCACCAGGTCATCGTAGGAATAGACTTTATACAGTTCACCGTCCGGCCCGGTAACGGAGGACAGAACATTCTTCATCAGTTTCACGTCGCCCCGGTTCCGGCGGATCACTCCCCCGGCGAACGTGGATTCAGAGAACAGCACCGCCCGGTAATTGGCTTTCACGGTCACTGTGGTTTCCGTGAGGATCTTTCCGTCCGGCAGGTATACCTTCAGCGTGGCTTTGCCCGGATAGCAGCCCGTCAGTTCACCGTCCTGGCTGACGGTAAAAATCTTTGTATCGCTGCTCAGCCATTTCAGGGCAGTTCCCGCTTTCACCAGTTCCGGACTGGTCCGGATCTGCACCTTCGCTCCGTTATTGACCACGATACCCTGGTCATCCGGAACAAGGATATAATTGTATTCCGGTTCGGCCCCTGACTCGGAATCGTAAGCCGCAACGATACCCGCAAACTCCCGGGAATTTGCGAAACCTTCGTTCACCTGTTCCCGGGTCATTTCCTCCTTCAGTTTTCCCTTCCAGAATTCAAGCCCGGCGGATTCCGCTTCCCGGCCCAGGTACAGCCGGTACAGTACTTTGACAAAAGCCTCGTCGTTCAGGTTTTTGTTGTTCATTTCATCGGAGAACACGAATCCCGCCGCAACCTCGGAGAAAGACATGTTTTTCCCTGTCAGCTGGTTGCACCAGAACTGCAGGCCGTTGGCGTCCGGTTCCCGGCTCAGCGCCTCCCGGTAGCACCTGGTCACAAAGGCCGTTATTCTCTCGCTGTAGGCCACAGGGGTTCCTGCCGCTCCTTCCGGAAGCGATCCCGCCTCTATGCCATAGCTTTCACAGATGCTTTTGAATTCAGCGGAAGTGCAGAACCCGTTCAGTAGTTTGTTCAGGGAAGCTCCGCTGGCAATCAGGTTACTCCAGCTTTGCCTGCCGGATTCATCCGACGCCCGGTTCAGCATCGTCCTGTACAGGATCTCAATCATTTCCTCCGAAGGCTTATGCATCTGGATAAACTCCCGGCTGCCGAAGAAGCCCAGGATAATTTCCGCGGCCGTAGCGTTTTTGCTTTTCAGTCTGCCGGTCCAGTCGGCCAGTCCGCCCTGATCCGGTTCCCTTCCAAGGATCAGCCAGTAGCAGCGGGTCACAAAGGCTTTCACCCTGTCGTCTTCTTCCGCAGCCCCGGATAAGGGTTCCGCTTCCGTACTCCCCGTCCCGGAGAGAACCTCCGCCGGTTCAGGAGTTTCCTGCGGTTTCTGTCCCTCGTCTGTCATTTCTGCTGCAGGCGCTTCTTCTATTTGTTTGCTCTCTGCTGCCGGAACTTCCTGTTCACGTTCAGCAGGTTCCTGTGCCGGTTCCGCTGCGCCGGTTTCCTCCGGCTTCTCTGATTCTGAAACCGGTTCTGTTTCTGCCGGTTCCGTTTCTCCGTTTTCCGGCTCCGCGGCAGGTCCTTCCTGTTCTGTGTCTGCGGTTGATTCCTCCTCCGCCGGATTGTCCGCGGAACCAGCGTCGTCCGCTTCCTCTGCCGCTGGTTCTTCATCCGCCGGCAGACTCTCCTCCGGCAGCTGTGCTACCGTTACCACGTCGTACAGTCCCGGTTCCGGGAGAGCAAAGGAAATCGTGTTCCGTTCAGCCTGTATAATTACCGGAATGCTCCGGACTTTTTCTTTCAGGCTTTGAACAGTCTCATCATACCTCAGCACATACACGCTGACCCGGCTGCCCGGATATTCCTCCTGCAGTCCGGTCAGCCCAAGTTTTTCCATTCTGACCTTGCCGGGTCCGCTCATTTCCCCGAAGGAAAACCGGTAAACCGCGTGGCGGATAACCCTGCCGTCGCCCTGTTCAATGCCCAGTGCTTCCTCGGCAGCGGAAACAAAGTCCGCAGCCGATACTTTCGCGACAAAAGTATTTCCATCAGCTGTCCGGGCACCGTCCCTGACCGTAACCGTAATCCTGACGCCCTCCACGGTCTCCGTCTGTTCAAACGGTTCCGCTTCTCCGGCCAGATCCGTCGGTGTCGCCGGAATTTTCTCCGCCAGCGACGCTATGCAGACATGGCAGAAAACGAATACAATGCTTAGAAGCATTGCTAGGGTTTTCCTGGTTTTCTCCCGGCAGCCGTTCATCTGTCTGTAACTCCCTTCCGCTCGTTCCGTCATGCCCGCGGGTTTCTTATTCCGGATAGGTCAGCCGCTTATGCGCTGTCAGTTCTTCACGGTATTTACGGATATAGTACTTGGCCATGTTCAGGTTCTGCTCGGACCAGTTTCCGCACTCTTCCGGTCTGGCTCCGGGAATTTCTCCCTCAAAGCCGATGATAAAATCACACATCTCCAGCACCAGCGGATAAACGTCCTCCGCGGTCTGTTCCCCGAAAACCACAAGGTAAAAGCCCGTCCTGCATCCCATAGGCCCGAAGTATATAATTTCATCCTTCCTTTTGCTGTTCCGGAAGAAGGTGGCGCCCAGATGCTCAATAGTATGTATGGCCGGAACATCCATCACCGGTTCCCGGTTCGGTGCGGTAACCCGCAGGTCAAACGTGGATGCCGCGCATTGTTCCCGCCTGTCAGTCCGGGATAAATAAAGGCCCGGCAACAGGTTCAGATGGTTAACCTGAAAGCTGGCAATTTTCTGCATGTTGAAGCTCCTGTCTCCGCAGCGTGCTGTCCGCTGCTCTGTTCAATTATTTGTACGGAATAAGTATTTCTCTCTTTCCCCATTATACTCCTGTTTTTGGGGGTAATTCTTCCTTCAGAATCGGTTATGTTATCCGCTCCGGAACTACAAAAAAAGAGGAGAGCGCTTGTCTCTCCTCTTTGCTCACTGTTTTCATTATTGTACGGCAGGCTTCTTGGGAACCATCAGCTGCTTCACCTGGGCATTGAGCCAGGCTGCCGCGTCTTCCGGCAGGTTCTTGGCCAGCACGGTCACAGACTTCAGCAGGTTGGCGGTTGCTGTCAGGGAAAGCTGTCCGGTCACGGTGGCATCTTCACCGCTCGCCAGCTTTTCAAGCGGCAGAACCGTGATGTTTTCTCCTTCAAACACGCTGACCGGTTTGTCTTCGCTCTTTCCGGCAGAACCTGTAATGGTCAGCAGGGCTTTTTCAGAGTCGTTGGCAAATACGTCCACAGTAAAGTTCTTCCGGTCGCCTTCCGCGGCTTCCACCTTCGCGCTCGCCTTCACATTGACATCCTTGTCCTTGATAGCCAGGTTCATCACCAGGTTGCCGGCCTGATCGGCATTGAGGTCAATATCCATGTTCATGCCCTTGGTGTCGGCAATCTTACCCAGGAGGCTGGTGTTTCCTTCAGCCGCGTTGAAGGCAAACTCAATGTCTTCCTTCTCTGCGTCGGCCGTCAGGAGGATTTTGACCGTTCCGTCCGCAAGGCCTTCAGCGAAATAGACCTTTTCTTCCTTGGCTTCTTCAGTCTCGGTCGCGGTGGTCTTCTTGGTCATTTCAATGACAACATAGTTATCGTCCTTGTCGTTTGAATAGATCGCCGCAGACAGTTCAGGCTGTTCTTCAGCGGGCTGGTTCTTGATTTTTTCAATTGCCTTGTCGATCTCTTCGATCGGATCGCCTTTCTGGCTGAAGGCCTTGAGAACCGCCTTCATGGAATCTTTTCCAAGCAGTTCCTTCGCGCTGTTCAGAATCTGTTCGGAAGCTTCCGCATAAGTGATGTTGACAGGAGTCTTCACGGTAAAGGTCATTCCATCCACAGTGAATTCGCCGTTCTCCGGCTCACCCACTTTTTCGCTGAATGCCTTGCTCAGCTTCTCCGCAATTTCCGCTACGTCCTTCCCGAGCTGCTCCTTGTCAATGTTCTGCAGTTCATTCAGCGAACCTGCAGAAGCCGTTGCAGATGTCGCCGCCTGCTGCTGAATCTGCTGCTGCATCTGCTGAACCATCTCATTGGAAAGGAACAGCACCTGGTTGCCCAGCAGGGTGCTGGCAATGGTCGCGCCCTCTTCCGTTTTCTTCGCGCCGATGGAAAGCATAAGATCATCGCCCGCGTACAGGGCTACTTCTCCGGCGTCCTTTTCAAAAACGCCTTTCAGCGTAACCGTATTCAGGATCGCGTTCACAGCGTTCAAAGCCTGCTGCGCGTCCTCGGGCAGTTCTGCCGGAGCCTCCCCGGACTGCACCATCAGTGCGGGAATATCCGCGCTGATCTTCGCGTCAAAGGATATCGTACCTTCTTCAGCGGCCGCCAGGCCGATGCAGGAGAAGGCCATTACAAGGGCCATTACCATGGACAGAATGGATTTCTTCATTTTTTTGCCTCCTTCATAATACAGGATTATGGACTATGGTTTCAGGTTTTACTCCTGTGGTTTTACTCTTCTTCCCCATGATACCGGTAAATTCTCATCAGCAGGGCACCGTCGTCATTGGAGGTGCCCAGCACTTTGATCGGGAAATCATAACGGTTGGTAAAAATCAGGTTCAGTTCCGGGTTGCCCACAGCCGCGTCACAGTGGATCGGCAGGTAGGCGGCACCGTTTCCGCCGTGGGGACGGCGATGATTGATCTCGATGTCCGGCAGCTGGATCAGCGCGTTGTACAGTGTGCTGGAAACCTGGCAGGTTCCGCCGCCGTATCCCAGCTTGGATGTCCCTGCCGTCAGCACGCCGGCCTGTTTGTATCCCTTGCCCGGACGATAGGGACCCATGGTTTTGTTTGCGTCCAGGCGTTCTCCGGGCTGCAGCACCTGGGAAATATACCCGCAGCCGGTTTTAATATTATGGATCCGGTTCAGGTTTGTTTCGTTCTGGGTCATTTTGTAATAGCTTGTATAGGCAGCAATGGGACTGTCCGGGAACAGTTCTTCATCCGTAGGCGAAACGGGCACCAGGTCCGTCAGCTCGTTCGGATCGATATAACCGTATTCACGCCAGTAGTTCACCATCGCCCAGCCTTTGTAGAACTTCCAGATGCTCAGCTCTGTGCCGGGCTTCAGGATCACCCAGTTGTTTCCGTCATCCCCGTCTCCCTTGGAAGGCGTCATGCTCTTCCGTACATGGCAGGTAGTGGCGGTTTTGGCAATATAGGTGTGCTTCTGAACATTGAAAGGCGGCGTGTTCACAGGGTCAACCGTTTCAATATCGCCTTTGGCGATCTGCTGCCTTCTGACATAGCCGATCACATTGTCCCGCCGGACGATAAACCAGATCAGGCCGACATACAGGATGTCCACCTTTTTACCCCTGGCGTCCATCAGTCTCATCTTCGGGGTAATGTCTTCTTCAGACTTCCACTTTTCCGAGTAGATCACGCCGTTGTAGTCCGAACGCATTTTGGCCTTATACAGGGCAGGAGAATTCGCGTTGAAATCCTCCCGGGTCATTTCATGGTAAACCTCACCTTTCACCTCAGCCTCAACATAGTTTTCAGCCTGGTCTTCCTCTTCCTGCATTTCCCGCAGTTCTTCATCCGAGAACTGAATATCGTCATCCTCTTCAGCAACGGCAAAAGCCATTGTTCCGGTCAGCATTCCAAGGGCAAGTATAATGCACAAAATGCGCTTCATTAGCACATCCTCCTTCATCATATACGAAAAATATTATCCCCTTTTTTCGTATACATGTCAACCGCACCGCCATCGGCAGGGCGTCTGAGCTCTATACCTTAAACGATTATCCATCCTCCTTTCTTCCCGTGAGATCTGCAGATCCGGAATCAGGTTCTGCCCCTCATCCTTGCCCGTATTATATTCCCGGCATAACCCTGAATAAACGACGCATCTGATAAATTGAGCCCCTGTATTTCTCTCCATCCGGAAAAAAACGACCCTCAATATCACATCTTCCGTCTGCAAACCCCAGTCAGAGGCAGTAACTGCCGCATTCGCCGACAGGCGAGTATTTCACATCGCAAAGCGATAATTCACATTCGTCCGTTTTTTCGGACGAATAATGCATTGATTTTGTAAGCTGCTGAACTGCTTACAAAATCTTGTGTTCCCCTTTCTTTTCAGGCACATTTTATGGTATAATAATCTGTGATCATTCGGGCCTTTCATGTGAAAGCCCCAAAGGAGTGAACCCATGGCATCCCAAACCTATAATGCCGGTAATATCCAGGTGCTGGAAGGCCTGGAGGCTGTGCGTATGCGCCCCGGCATGTATATCGGTACAACCTCTTCCCGCGGTCTGCATCACCTTCTGTGGGAAATCGTGGACAATGCGATTGACGAAGCGTCCAACGGCTTCGCTTCTGAAGTCTCCGTCACGCTTCATAAGGACGGCTCCGCCAGCGTTTATGACAACGGTCGCGGCATGCCCGTGGATGAACATCCCACCATGCACAAGCCCGGTGTGGAAGTCATCTTCACCGTGCTGCACGCCGGCGGCAAGTTCAATAGTGAAAACTATGACTATTCCGGCGGTCTCCACGGCGTCGGCGCCAGCGTCGTCAACGCGCTGAGCAAGTGGCTCACCGTCGATGTGTTCCTCAACTGGACCCATTACCGCATGGCCTTCACCAGTCAGACGGATCCTGCTACCGGTAAAATCCATGCCGGCAAGCCTGAAGGTCCGCTGGAAGTGCTGGGCAACACCCGTAAAAAGGGCACCCTGGTTCGTTTTCTCCCGGATGATGAGATCTTTGAGGATGTCCGCTTCCAGACAGAAACGGTTGCCCGGCGTCTGCAGGAACTGGCTTACCTGAACCGCGGCATCCGCATCACCTTTACCGATGAGCGGCTGGCTGACGCGGACAGCCGCACCCGTGTCTTCTGCTATGACGGCGGCATCTCCGATTACGTCCGTTACCTGAACGCCGGTAAAAACGCCCTGCAGGAAGATATCATCTATATTGAAGGCAAACGGGACACCGTCATCTGCCGCGCGGCCATCCAGTATACTGACGGCTACACCGAAAGCCTGTTCTCTTATGTCAACAACATCAATACGCCTGAAGGCGGCACCCACGAGACCGGTTTTAAGGCGGCCTTTACCAAGTGCTTCAATGATTACGCCCGCCGGGTCGGCCTGCTGAAGGAAAAAGATAACAACCTGGCGGGTGAAGATTTCCGCGAGGGGCTGACCTGCGTTCTGACCACCATGGTCAAAAATCCCCAGTTCGAAGGCCAGACCAAGGGCCGCCTCGGCAACAGTGAAGTCCGTCCCGCGGTGGAAGCCATTGTGACGCAGCAGCTGCTGGACTGGCTGGACAACCTGAAAAATCAGGAAGTTGCCAACGCCATCGTCTCCAAGGCCATCCGCGCCGCCCAGGCCCGGGAAGCAGCCCGCAAAACCCGTGACAACATCCGCAAGGCCAGCCAGCTGGAAGCCGCTCCCCTGGTGGGTAAGCTTTCCAGCTGTACCGGACGGCACTGGGAGGATAACGAACTCTTCATCGTGGAGGGCGATTCCGCAGGCGGCAGCGCCAAGCAGGGCCGTGACCGCCGTTTCCAGGCCATTCTTCCCCTTCGCGGCAAGCCGCTGAATGTTGAGAAAAAGCATCTGGACCAGGTGCTGGCCAATGAGGAATTCCGCAGTCTGATTACCGCTCTGGGAACCGGAATTGATGAAAGCTTTACCCTGGACAACCTCAAATACGGCAAAGTCATCATCCTCTCCGATGCGGACCAGGACGGCGCTCATATCCGGGCCATCCTGCTCACCTTCTTCTTCCGTTATATGAAGGATCTGATTACCGGCGGTCATGTCTATATCGGCATGCCTCCGCTTTACAAGGTTCAGAAGGGGCAGAAGGTCATCTACGCCTATGATGACAAGGAGCTCGCCAAAGCCACCCGTTCCGTCGGCAAGGGCTACACCCTGCAGCGGTACAAAGGTCTTGGTGAAATGAACCCCGAACAGCTGTGGGAAACCACCATGGATCCGTCCCAGCGCAAACTCATGCGCGTGGGTATTGAGGACGCCGCCCTGGCAGACCGGCTTACCACCGTTCTTATGGGCGACAAGGTGGAACCCCGCCGCGATTACATCAGCGAACACGCTGACTTTAACCGTACGGATACAACATTCGATGCCGAACTGGACGGTCACAGCGTACAGTCGCAGCAGGAAGGAGGGCAGTAAATCATGGCAAAGCGTAAAGAGCCTGAAAAGCCCATCGTCAAAGACGATCCTTCCCGGATTCTTGATATCAACATGGAAGACGTCATGCATAACAGCATGATGCCCTATGCCGAACATGTTATTCTGGAGCGCGCCCTCCCCCGGGTGGAAGACGGACTGAAGCCCGTTCAGCGCCGTATCCTTTATACCATGATGGAACTGGGCACCACACCGGACAAGCCGCACCGCAAGTGCGCCCGTATCGTCGGTGACTGCCTTGGTAAATACCACCCGCACGGAGACTCTTCTGTCTACGGCGCCCTGGTGCATATGGCGCAGGACTTTTCCATGCGCTGTCCCATGGTGGACGGTCACGGCAACTTCGGCTCCATTGACGGCGACGGCGCCGCTGCCATGCGTTATACCGAAGCCCGGATGACGCCCCTGGCCATGGAAATGCTGCGGGACATTGAAAAGGACACTGTTCCTTTCCGTCTGAATTTCGATGACACCCTGAAAGAGCCGGATATGCTGCCCGCCCGTTTCCCCAATCTGCTGGTAAACGGTGCCAACGGTATTGCAGTCGGTCTGGCCACCAATATCCCCACCCACAACCTGGGAGAAGCTGTCCGGGCTGTCGTTGCCCAGATGGAAAATCCGGATATCGCCCTGGATGAACTCATGCAGATTCTTCCCGGCCCGGACTTCCCCACCGGCGGCGTGTTGCTCCGCAACGAGGAAATCCGCCGCGGTTATGAAACCGGTAAAGGCAAGCTGACGCTCCGTGCCCGGGTTCATGTTGAGGACGGCGCTTCCGGGCGGAAGCTCCTGGTTATTACTGAAATTCCTTACCAGGTCAACAAAGCCGCTATGCTGGAAAAAATCCAGAAGCTGAGCGAAGACAAGAAAGTAGCTCTCGGCGGCATCTATGACATCCGGGATGAAAGTGACCGAACCGGTATGCGCGCGGTCATCGAGCTTAAGCGCGATGTGGATCCCCTGCGGACGCTGTCTTACCTGTATAAGTATTCTGATCTGCAGGTCACCTTCGGCGTCAACATGGTCGCTATTGTCGGCGGTAAGCCGAAGCTTCTCAGTCTGAAGGAGCTTATTTCCAGCTATATTGACTATCAGAAGCAGGTCGTCACCCGCCGGACGGAGTATGAACTGAAGCAGGCCAAAGCCCGCGCTCACGTACTCGAAGGTTTAATGATTGCCCTGGACAACCTGGATGAGGTCATTGCCCTGATCCGGGCCAGCAAGAGTCCCAAGGAAGCACGGATCGGCCTGATGGAGCGCTTCGCTCTCAGTGAAATCCAGGCTCAGGCCATCCTGGATATGCGTCTGCAGCGCCTGACCAATCTGGAAATTGAAGCACTTCGAAAAGAATACGCGGATGTTCTGAAACTGATTGCCCGTCTGGAGGGCATCCTGAAGAGCGGAAAGAAGCTGACCGAGGTCATCCGCAAGGAAATGGAAGCGATCGCTGAAGAATTCTCCAACGACCGCCGTACTACGCTGGAAGTGCCCGAGGATGCGCCGGTGGATCTGCCGGACAACACGCCCGAACCCGAGGATGCCGTCATTATCTATACGGAAGGCGGCTACCTGAAGCGTGTCTCTCCCGCCCAGCTGAAGCGCAGCCCGCTTCCCTCTGCGGAGGAAAACCTGGCAGAAAGCGCCCGCTGGCTGCTTCCCTCCACCACCGCGGATACTCTCTATATCTTCACCAATCTGGGGAACTGTTATCCCATCAACATCGGTAAGATTTCCGAATGCAAACCGAAGGACCGCGGCCAGCTGCTCTCCGGCGTGCTCATGGGAATTGAGGAGGAAGAGCAGCCCCTGCTCATGCTGGCCTGCAGTCCTTCGAAGGTCAAAGACCTGCCGGATTTCCTGTTTGTCACGAAGAACGGTATGATTAAGCGGACCGCTGCCGCGGATTATGATGTCCGCAGCCGTAAATATCCTACACTGTCCCTGAAGAAGGGCGATGCGCTCCTGTCAATCCTTCCCGCTGCGCATGAAGGCGATCTGCTGCTCATCACCCGCGGCGGTATGAGCATCCGCTTCCCGCTGGCCTCCGTCCCGGTTCAGGGCCGGATTGCCACGGGCGTTAAGGGCATGAGTGTCGAAAGCGGTGACGAAGTCTTCTGGGTCAGTCAGCTGGAAGAAAACGATGAAATCATTCTCTTCTCTGAGCGCGGTTGGGCCAAGCGTATTCCCCAGCTCGACTTTGAACCCCAGAACCGTGCCGGCAAGGGTGTCCGCTGCTTCTACTTCAACAAGAACGGTTCCAACGGCAAGTGTATCGCGGGCGTCAGCCGGATCAGCCGTGATATTCCCTGCGGCCTTCTGGTGTATCAGGTTCGCAGCCCGTACAGCAAACTTTCCAGGGATGATATTCTTTTCCAGAACCGTGCCAGCAAGGGTATGCCTTATGTCATGGCCATTCTGGATGATATCGTCACCGGAGTTACGGCTGTTCCCGCTCCGGTTCCTGAAGAATCCGCGCTGCCAGAGGAAACCACATAATGCTTTCCGGTTTTCCGCGGACAGGATTCCCCCGACAATCTATAATTCTGAATTCTGAATTATGAATTCTTAATTAAATATCTATGGAGGTATAACATTATGGGTAGACCAAATTTCGGCGGCTTCGGTGGAGGCGCCAACATGCAGCAGCTTATGCGTCAGGCTCAGAAAATGCAGCAGCAGATGCAGGAAGCACAGGAACGTCTGGAAGAGGCCGAATATGAGGCGACCGCGGGCGGCGGAATGGTTTCCGTCAAAGTCAGCGGCAAGCGTGAACTGACTTCCATTACCATTGACCCCCAGGTTGTGGATCCGGATGATATCGAAATGCTTCAGGATCTGGTGATGGCCGCGGTCAACGAAGCGCTTCGCAAGGGTGAGGAAGCCCGCGAAACCGCGATGAACCGCATGGCTCCCGGAATGGGCGGTCTGTTCTGAGATGAGCAGTCAGTTTGAGCCCATTGCGGCAATGGCCATGGAACTGGCCAAGCTGCCCGGCATCGGCCCCAAAACGGCCCAGCGGCTGGCCTATCACCTGGCTTCACAGCCGCAGGAGAATGTCCGTGCGCTCTCTGTTGCGCTCTGGGAAGGCCGTAAGGCTATTCGCTTCTGCGAAACCTGCGGCAATTACGCCACCGGTGATGCCTGCCCGATCTGTGCGGATCCGGCCCGTCATAACGGTCAGATCTGTGTGGTCCGGGATCCGCGGGATGTAGCGGCGCTGGAACGTATGCACGAGTACCATGGCCTGTACCATGTGCTTCATGGGACTCTTTCTCCCATGGAGGGAATAGGCCCGGATGATATTCACATCCGGGAGCTTCTCGCGCGCCTCGGGACCGAAGAAGTAAATGAAGTCATTCTTGCCACCAATCCGGATGTGGAGGGTGAGGCAACCGCTACCTATATCGCACGTCTGCTCAAGCCCATGAATGTCAAGTGCACCAGGATCGCCCACGGCGTTCCTGTCGGCGGTGATCTGGAGTATACGGATGAGGTAACCCTCTTTAAGGCGCTTGAAGGCCGGCGGGACATGTAAGATCAATTCACAATTCATAATTCATAATTCACAATTGAAAGTGTGTTCACACTAAGAAGGCGAATTATGATTCACCAGTTATGAATTGAACGTGTTTCTTTTACATCTATCTCCGCTTCTGACATTCCATAATTATGAATTGTTGCCGTCAAAAATCTGATAAAGCTTTGGTAACGGTAACCACATAATTATGAATTATGAATTATGAATTATGAACTAATCACTCCCCTGCTTCTGGTTCTTTGCCTGCTGCTCCTGATCATTCTTTTGATCAGGCAGTCTGCGCTTGACCATAAACAGGAACGTGACCGGATGACCCAGGAGCACGGCCTTGTCAATCTAGGCAACCGTCTTCTGGACGAACTGGACGCCCAGCATGACGAAGCGGCAAAGTCGCTTTATGAGGCCAACCAGTCTCTGATGACCACCCTGTCCCAGATGGGCCAGGGTCAGTCTACGTTGCTTGAAAGTATGCAGCGTCAGGTGCTTCTCTCCACCCGGAACCAGGAAGAGAAAATCAATGACCTGCGGCTGGAAAATGAGCGTCAGCTATCTGAAATGCGCAAAACCGTGGACGATCGGCTTTCGGAAAGTCTGGACAAAAAGCTGGATCAATCTTTTGCCCAGGTCAGCGAGCGGCTCGAATCGGTTTATAAAGGGTTGGGGGAAATGCATACCCTGGCCTCCGGCGTCGGTGATCTGAAGAAAGTCCTTACCAACGTGAAGACCCGGGGTATCTGGGGTGAAATGCAGCTCGGCAACCTGATCCGCCAGACGCTTGCCCCCGGTCAGTATGAGGAAAATGTGGCTGTCATTCCCGGCTCTTCGGAGCGGGTGGAATTCGCAGTCTGTCTTCCGGATCAGAACGGCAGCACCGTCTATCTTCCGGTGGACAGCAAATTTCCCCAGGAGGATTATATCCGCCTGACGGACGCTGCCCAGCAGGGTGATGCCGCCGGCGCCGAAGCTGCCCGCAAAGCGCTCATCCAGCGCCTGAAGCAGGAAGCGAAAAAAATAGCGGAAAAGTATATTTCCCCTCCGCATACCACAGATTTCGCCATCATGTTCCTGCCGGTGGAGGGTCTCTATTCCGAAGCGCTTCAGACTCCGGAGCTGGTGGAAACCCTGCAGCGGGATTACCGGATCGTCATTGCAGGGCCCGGCACCTTCTCTGCTATGCTCAATGCGCTGCAGATGGGATTCCGTACCCTGGCCATTGAAAAACGTTCCGGAGAAGTCTGGCTTCTGCTGGGTGAAATCAAAAAGGATTTCATCCGTTTTGCGGAAACGCTGGAAAACACCCGCCGCCGTCTGGACCAGGCTGGAGAATCCATCGATTCCGCCGTAACAAAATCCCGCAGTATTCAGCGCAAACTCTCCGCGCTGGAGACTGTTCCCGCTCTTGACAATCCCCCTGAAACCCTTACAATACAAGATGATATTGATCAGTAAAACCGTTTTTCTCCGGGATATACGCATACAGCACTGCTGTTGAGTCCCCCGTTCTTTTATGCCGGCATCCATATGTTCCCGGTTATGAAAATGGCTTCCCGGAGAAGAACCAAACCCAACAAAAACATCTGGGAGGAATCGTGCTATGTCCATCAAAACGGAAGTCTGGGGAAAATCCCCCAAAGGAAAAGATGTCCATAAGTTCACCATGACCAATAACATGGGCGCTTCTGTCACCGTCATGGAGTGGGGTGCTATCGTCACCTCCATTATCGTTCCGGACGCCGGCGGCAATATGGATGATGTCGCCCTCGGTTTTGACAGTCTGGACCGCTACATCGGGCCTCACGGCTGCTTCGGCGATACCGTCGGCCGTTACGGCAACCGGATCGGCGCCGGAAAATTCTCCATCGACGGCGTCCAGTATCAGGTCGCCCTGAATGACAACGGCGTCAACCACCTGCACGGCGGCAACGTCGGCTTTGCGGCCCATTTCTGGACCGGCACTCCCAAAGAAGGAGAGCACGAGGATTCCGTTTCCTTCCATCGGATTTCTCCGGACGGTGAGGAAAACTATCCCGGCAATCTGGATGTGACCGTCACCTTCACCTGGAATGATATGTGCGACCTGATCATCCGCTATGAAGCCACCACGGATAAGCCCACTCTCTGCAACCTGACCAACCACACCTACTTCAACCTCGGCGGTCATAAGCACGGCACCGTCAAGGATCATGAAGTGGCCATCGACGCCGATGTGATCACCAAGGTGGATAAGGGCCTGATCCCCACCGGTGACTATATGCCTGTAGCCGGAACCCCCCTGGATCTCCGTGACGGCCTGCTGCTGGAAGAAGGGCTGGAAGTGTATGAAACCTGCCCCCAGATGATTCCCGCCGGCGGATACGATCACAACTTTGTACTTCGCAAGGGTGAAGCCATGGGTGCCGCCGCCAGCGTATACCATGAAGAATCCGGCCGTTATATGGAAGTGCTGACTGACCAGCCCGCCATCCAGCTCTACACTGCCTGCACCACTGATATCAAGGGCGGCAAGGAGGGTGCGAACTACGGTCATTACTCCGGTTTCTGCCTGGAAACCCAGCACTGCCCGGATGATCCCAACCATCCTAACTTCCCCGGCACCACCATCCTCCGTCCCGGTGAGAAGTATGACACAACCACCATCTACGCCTTCCGCGCTGATGATGAATAATCTGTAACCGTTTATCGCCCCGCTGTTTTCCCGCAGCGGGGCGTTTTCAGTCTTAAGCCTATATGCCCGCAGATAGTTAACATGAGGGACGGGTTAATGTCATGCGAAGTTTGACCTTAATCCCGTTCTCTTTTTCATCTTCCCGTTTTCAGCACCTCTACTGCCGCCAAGCCCAATCTCCATCAAGTCAGGCAGGAACTCCGCCGCCTTCACTTGTCATCCCGAGCGTAGTCGAGGGATCTCCTCCGGGGATGTAAACCTTCAATGCTTACGGAACATCTTCTGTAAAGAGATCATTCTCATTCTGCATTCATAATTCCGCATTTTGCTTCACTCATGTGATGCCATTGTCTCTTCTGTCACGTTCCCTTTCTCCGTCGTCTCAACGACATATTGTCATTCCGACCAAGCGTAGCGCGTGGAGGAATCTCTTACTACGCGAATGCGCATTAATTCAAGAAAACAGCTTCCGTTTCTGGAAGCTGTTTTTCCCTCCATCTTTCATTCTTCATTTTTCATTCTTCATTCCCAAAGGGAAAAGCCCGCTGCGGCGGGCTTTTCCCTTTGCAGCGGGCTTCCTTCTCATTCTCTCTTCAGTTGCTTTTACTTCGCAAACTTCTTCACGCAGAACAGCACCGCGCAGGCGCCGATCACGGAAACGATGATATTGCCGATTCCGTTGATGGAGTCCAATCCAATCAGGCTGAGCAGCAGGTTGCCCACAACGCCGCCAACCAGACCCAGCAGGATATTGCTGAGCAGTCCGTCGGGCCTGCCCTTCATGATCTTGCTGGCCGCGAAACCTGCCAGCGCCCACAGTGCGATCTTAACAATCCAACCCCACAGCATATTCTTTATCCTCCTGTACTACAGTATTTTACATTTTCTCATCAACAAGCTTCTTCAGCTCGTTCATGAAGGTTCCCACGTCCGTGAACTTCCGGTACACCGCGGCGAAACGGACATAAGCCACATCGTTCAGTTCCTTCAGTTCAGACATAACCATATCGCCGATCTTCTCTGAAGCGATTTCTCCGTCCATCGTGGCGTAGGCTTTCTGCTCCACCTTGGTCACGATCTCATCGATCTGCTGCATGCTCACAGGCAGCTTGTCACAGGCGTGCAGGATACCGGCCTTGATTTTCCGGCTGTCAAAGCTTTCGCGGCGGCCGTCCCGCTTCACCACAAACAGCGGGCTGAGTTCCACCTTTTCATAGGTTGTAAACCTTCTGCCGCAGTTTGTGCATTCCCGTCTGCGCCGGATGCTGTTTCCGTCATCTGTTGGCCGGGAATCAATCACCTTACTGTCCAGGCAGCTGCAATACTGGCACTTCATAAATTTTCCCTCCACTGATATATGCGTTATCGTGGGTAGTAACAATTGTTAATTGTGCATTATTAATTGTTAATTATTCAATCGTTCCCAGGTCTTTGTACAGTTCCTTGTTCGCGGTATAAAGCTTCTTGAATACCTCATACACCTTAGCGTACTTCGGCACATTCTCCGCGATGGGCTCCTGCGCGGGATTAACCTTGATCATCGCCCTGCAGGCTTCCTGGACGCTTCCGTACAGTCCGGCACCGACGCCGGCCAGGATAGCCACACCCAGCGCGGGACCTTCTGTATTCACGGTCGTTGCAACGGGGCAGTTCATCACATCAGCCAGCATCTGACGCCACAGCGGGCTCTTTCCGCCGCCGCCGCAGGCCAGCATCGTTTCAGGAGCAACGCCCATTCCGGCCAGCACGCCCAGGCAGTCATTCAGGCTGTAGGTCACGCCTTCCATAACCGCACGGAGCAGGTCACGGCGCTGATGCATGGCACTCAGGCCGAAGAAGATACCGCGGCAGTCACTGTCCAGGTGAGGAGTACGCTCGCCCATCAGATAAGGCGCATAAATCAGCTTGTTTGCGCCGATGGGGCTCTGGGCTGCTTCCTGGTTCGTCAGTTCGTAAGTATCAACACCCATAGCCTCAGCAGTGATCTTTTCAGCTCCGCAGAAATTGTCGCGGAACCACTTCAGGCTCAGGCCGGCCGCCTGGGTAACACCCATCACGTGCCATGCGCCGGGCACTGCGCAGCAGAAGGTATGAACACGGCCCTTGGGGTCAATAGCCAGCTTGTCTGTATGGGCAAACACCACGCCGCTGGTGCCAATGGTGGTAAAGGCCTTCCCGTCTTCCACAACGCCGGTACCGACAGCCGCAGCAGCGTTATCTCCGGCGCCGCCGACCACCAGGGTCTTCTCACTCAACCCGGTCAGCTCGGCAGCCTTCGCGGAAATGTGTCCGGTCACTTCGCAGCTCTCGTACACCTTGGCCAGCATGTTCTTGTCGATATCCAGGATGCCCAGCAGCTCGTCGCTCCAGCAGCGGTTCGGCACGTCCAGCATCTGCATGCCGCTGGCGTCGGAAACCTCTGTGGCGAAATCACCGGTCAGCATAAACCGTACATAGTCTTTGGGAAGCAGCACATGCTTGCACTTCGCGTAGTTTTCCGGCTCGTGATTCCTCACCCAGATCAGTTTGGAGAGGGTAAATCCGGGCAGAGCGGGATTGGCGGTTATCCTGATCAGGTTGTCATATCCGACCTTGGCTGTGATCTCTTCGCATTCCTTGGCGGTCCGCTGGTCACACCAGATAATGGAGGGACGGATGACTTCATCTTTTTCGTCCAGCATCACAAGGCCGTGCATCTGGCCGCTGATGCCCATGGACACAACGTCCTCCTTGGCCACGCCGCTCTTTTCCAGTACTGTACGGATCGTGCTGACCGCAGCATTATACCAGTCCTTGGGATCCTGTTCCGCCCAGCCGTTCTGCGGCTGATACATCGGATATTCCACCGTTGCGGAGCAGATACCCTTACCGTTCTGGTCGAACAGAACTGTTTTCGTGCCGGATGTTCCCAGGTCGATCCCAAGCAGGTATTTCATATGCATTTTCCTCTCTATCCACAAAATATAGTGGTTAATCACTAAAAACTATTATATTCTTGTGGTTTTTCCCTGTCAAGCAACATTCCCCTTGTTTTCCTGTTCATATTCTGCTTTGGTATAAAAAGCGGGCCGGCTTTTCAGCCGGCCCGCAAACCTTGGTTTTATTAGTCGAAGCAGTCACCAACATGGTTGATGAGGGTTTCAAGTCCCAGAGGCGTCTTGTATTCCTCGAAGGTGACGGTTTCACCGGTTGTCTTCGGTTTCTTGCCGCCCGTCGGAGGAGTCTCAGGACGCTTCCAGAGGGTATTGGTGAAGGTCGTTGTGCTTCCTTCCGTTACCACACTGGTCAGACCGTAGTTGAGCACTTTCTGCTCTGTCCAGGTGTACGTCACAGGCTGTCCGTTCACCCTGACCGGCAGGTCGCTGATCGTCGCGGTCCAGTTGTTTCCTGCGCTCAGCAGAACTGTCATACCGTTGCTCAGCGTCATCACGATGCTTTCCGGTCTCAGCTTCTGGTCGTTGTTATTGTCGTCCCATACCTTCCGGACCGATACGCTGGTCAGTTCAGGCTTGTAGTTGTTCCGGATATTGAATCCGTGAATCTCAGCCTCGTACCATTCAACCGGATCCTCGGTGATGGTGTACACAATCTTCTGCTTCTCGGCTGTCAGCCTCGGAAGTCCGGTGAACACCGTCTTCCAGCCATTCGATTCGGCCAGCTGCGCATTGGCGACTTCAACGCCGTCCGCCAGCAGTCTCACCGTAATGGCTCCGGGCCTGTTGCCGTCCTTGTTGTTATTGTCGTTCCAGGTCTTGGTGACCGGGATATCCATCGGGCTGTCGTCCGGACCGAAGGGCTCCCAGGGTTCGATATCAAATTCCTTCTCAATGATCAGCTTGCCGGTCTCGAAGGTATTGGTAATCACATAACCCGTGGAGGCATTCCCTGTGGTCTTGGCGATGTAGCCTTCAGGTATATCGGTTTCTGCCACCGTGTACTTGATTTCTCTGGTCAGTCCGGTTACGGTGACGTTCTTCGCCAGCTTCGTCCAGCTGTAGCTCCAGTTGTTGGAAGCGTCCAGCGTTACGGCTTCGCCCGTCGCCTGTCCGTCGGCATACAGCTGCACCGTGATGCTCGCGGGCCGCTTGCCTGCCGCGTCATTACCGTCGATCCAGGCCTTACGCACCTTCACTTCGGTTTCTTCCGGACCGTGTGTATTCGTCAGGGTTGTCAGGATGCCGTTCGTCCTGCTGCCCGTCAGCGTGTAGCCGAGGACTGCCGGTTCGTTCCAGCTGTACTCAACCGCCTTGCCGCTCTTCATCTTCGGCAGGTTGTTGATCATAGCCGTCCAGTTGTTGGCAGCGTCCAGCATGGCGAACTGTCCGGTGCCTTCGCCGTCTGCCAGCAGTTCAATCCGCAGGGCCTGCGGCCGCAGACCGTCACGGTTCTCGTCATCCTTCCAGACCTTCTTCACAGCCGCGGATGTCAGTTCAGGCGTGTTCTTCACATTCGTTACCAGGCTGCCTGCACCGGTATCTTCAGTGAATTCGATCTCGCCTGTGATCACGTTGCCGGTCAGCTTCGTCAGGATCGTGTTCCTGGCTTCGCCTTCCCAGACAACCGTATGATCCGCAGTCACCGTGAATTCGATCGGATCGATACCCTTATATCCTTCAGGCTTCATGGTTTCCGTCAGGATATAATCGCCGTCATCCAGACCCTTGAAGGTGAACATGTCTCCGCTTTCAGCCTCGATGCAGCCAATAACTGTCTTCTTGTCGCCGGGCAGCTTCTTCTCCAGAGTGAAGGCTGCGCCTGCCAGAGGCTTACCGGTCTCATCCACCTTGTTCACATCCACCGTGTAGGTGAAGGCGATGACCGAGTCTTCATCGGTTTCTTCGGTCTCTTCACTGGGCTTGCCATCCTGTTCAACGTTCGGGTTGCAGCTGTATTCAAGCTTGCCCGTGTTGACATTGCCTTCAGCACCCAGGACCGCTTCATCGTTCAGGACTGCGGTGAAGAGGACTTCGACAACTGCCTTGTTCAGGTCTGTGTCTGTAATCTTCTTTTCGCCGTCGCCCCAGGTCAGTGTCAGGTCGAAGCTGTGCTCGCCGGAAGTAAGTGTATACTCATCCGCTGCCACTTCATTGCCGTTCACTGTCACCTTGTCGATTCCGTTGAAGGTCAGGCCGTTGTCCATCGTATCGTGGAAGGTGATATGGTACTTCAGATAGTCGGTCACGTTATCCGCCAGGGTCGCCTGCAGTCTGTACGGTACAGCGTCTCCGATGTCATAGTCGGCGCTGTCCTGCCAGTCGCTGGTCTCTCCTGTCGTGTCGTTCGTGTCCTTAATCTTCTTCTCAAACTCCGGCTTCTCAGCCAGCTTGTCTTCCAGCAGCAGCACACCGTCTTCACGTGCTTTCAGTCCGGTGCTCTTAACCGTACCGTTCCTGTCAACACTGAACGTGGCGTCTGCCGCGAAGGTGTAATCCTTCGGAACGATGGTCTCTGTCAGCGTGTACTCTTCATCGGTCTTCAGGTTCTCCACTTCATGGATCTTGCCGGTTTCGGAATCCCACTCGTCAATCACAGCGCCGGTCTGGTCCAGAACCTGGAGATGCGCGCCGGTCAGTTCTGCGCCGGTTGCAGCATCTGTCTTCTGGATCTTGACGACTGTGTTGATGAAGGTGATACCCAGATCGCCGGTTGCCGGATCTGTAGTGATCGTACCTTCCTGATCGTCGGTCAGCGTTACGGTGATTTCCTTGACAGCGCCGTCATAGATGACTGTCTTGTCGAGCTTATCGCCTTCAGGCTTCACTTCGCTGATGGTGTAAGTGTACTTCCGCTCTGTGACGCACTTTCCGTCAACCTCCATATCCGCTTCGGTGTAGGTGATCGGTGCGAACTCGACCTTTCCGTCAGCGTCACAGGCCACAGTCTGCAGGACATTGCCGTCTTCATCCTTCAGCTCAAAGCTGAACTCGCCTTCTGTCAGATCACGTCCCATCATCGTCTTCTTCGCGAAGAACTTGATTTCACCGCGGGATTCGTAAGGATTCTTGATTTCGAAATAGGCGTCGCTGCTGGAGTTATCAACATACAGCTTGCCTTCTCCGTCATCCTTGATCACAACGGTGAATACCTTCGGCTCGGTATCATAGGTCACGCCCTTGATATGGCCTTCGGTTTCAGTAACCGTGAACTTGAAGGTTCCGTACTTCGTGAAGACGATGTCGCCGAAGCTTACGGTCTGATTGTTGATATTTGCCTTCTTGACCGTTTCGTCCGGCAGCACAGCGCCATCCGGGTTGCCTTCAACCTCAGCCAGCGTGAATTCGAACTCATCCTCGTCAGTCCACATACGGCCTGTCAGGATCTTCGTCGCTTCAATCGGCAGCCTGGTCGGCTTCACGGTGTATGTGTTCGTCAGGGTGGTAACTGTGCCTTCCTTGGCAGTGCTGGTCAGCTCATAACCCGCAGGCAGCTGCGCCTCACTCCAGGTGTATTCGATTTCCGTTCCGTGATCTCTGTACTTCGGCAGTCCCGTGATGGTAGCCGTCCAGTGGTTGTCTGCGTTCAGCTCAACAGTCTGTTCGGTTTCGACGCCGTCAGCCACCAGTGTCACAATCAGGCTCTCGGGGGTCTTCTGGATTTCCTTCTCGGTGATATCCCAGACCTTTGTGACTGTCGCTTCAGTCTCTTCGGTCTCATGGCTGTTCTTCAGCGTGTAGGAGAAGGTTCCGTCTTCGGCCTTCACGATTTCAGCGATGTACTCTTCAACCTCATCCTCAGTAATCGTGTAGTCGATTTCCTGTCCCTTGGCCTTCTTGTCCAGCTTGGTCCAGTCGTTGCTCCAGTTATTGGCTGCGCTCAGCTTGACAGTCTTGATGACCTTGCCGTCTGCCAGCAGGTTGACCGTTACGTCGTCCGGGCGGTAGCCGTCCTGGTCGTCTTCGTCGTTCCAGACCTTCAGGACCTTCACTTCGGTTTCTTCAATATCATGTGTGTTGGTCACTGTGTAGGTGAAGGTACCGTCTTCGGCCTTCTCAATCTTCGCGGTGTACTCGGACACAGTGTCCTCGGTCACCGTGTAGTCGATTTCCTTGCCTGCGGCCTTCTTGTCCAGCTTCGTCCAGCCGTAGCTCCAGTTGTTCTCCTCGCTCAGCTTGACCGTATCAATGACCTCGCCGTCTGCCAGCAGGTTCACTGTTACGTCGTCCGGGCGGTAGCCATCCTGGTTGTCCGCGTCGCTCCAGACCTTCTTGACCTTCACTTCGGTCTCTTCGGTCTTGTGGCTGTTCGTTACCGTGTAGGTGAAGGTGCCGTCAGCAGCCTTATCGATCTTCGTGGTGTACTCAGGCACTTCGTCCTCGGTCACCGTGTAGTCGATTTCCTTGCCCGCGGCCTTCTTGTCCAGCTTCGTCCAGCTGTAGCTCCACTCGTTCTCCTCGCTCAGCGTGACGGTGTCGATGATCTTACCGTTCGCCAGCAAGTTGACTGTTACGTCTTCCGGACGGTAGCCATCCTGGTTATTCGCGTCATTCCAGACCTTGCTGACCTTCACTTCGGTTTCTTCAGTCTTGTGGCTGTTCGTCACCGTGTAGGTGAAGGTTCCGTCTGTGGCCTTGGTAATGGCCGTAGTGTACTTCTCCACCGCAGCTTCGGTCACCGTGTATTCGATGTTCTGACCGCCGGCCTTCTTGTCCAGTTCGGTCCAGCTGTAGCTCCAGTTGTTCTCTTCGCTCAGCTTGACGGAGGCCTTATACGTGCCGTTGGCCAGCAGGTTGACCGTTACGTCTTCCGGACGGTAGCCATCCTGGTTGTTTGTGTCGTCCCAGACCTTCGTGACATTCACCACAGTCTTTTCAGTTTCGTGGCTGTTTGTCACCGTATAGTTGAAGCTGTTCTCATCCGCCCTGGTAATGGTCGTGGTGTACTTCTCCACCGCGTCCTCGGTCACCGTGTAGACGATGTCCTTGCCGGCGGCCTTCTTGTCCAGCTTCGTCCAGGTCTTGCTCCATTCGTTATCTGCATTCAGCGTAACGGTGTCAATAACCTCGCCGTTCGCCAGCAGGTTGACCGTTACGTCGTCCGGACGGTAGCCATCCTGGTTGTTCTTATCGTCCCAAACCTTCAGGACATTCACTTCCGTCTCCTCGGTCGTATGGCTGTTCGTCAGCGTTGTGACGGTGCCTTCCGTCTTGGTGTTCGTCAGTGTATAACCTTCAGGCAGGTCGGTTTCGGACCAGGTGTACTCAATCTCCTTGCCGTTCGCGTACTTCTGCAGCTGATCAACGGTCGCTGTCCACTCATTCGCCGCTCTCAGCGTGACGCTGTGTTCAGTTTCCTGTCCATCTGCCAGCAGTTTCACGGTCAGGCTTGTCGGCCGTACGCCGTCCTGGTTGTGCTTGTCGTCCCAGACCTTCTTCACAGAAGCTTCTGTTTCTTCATAGTCACGGGCGTTCATAACGGTGTAGATCCATTCGGTTGCAGACTCTCTCTTCACAACGGGTGCCTTATAGTTGGCCACCGGTGTTTCGGTTACGGTGTACTGGATCTCCTCACCCTTGCTGAACTTCTGCAGCTTCGTCCAGGTATACTTCCATTCATTTGCAGCGTTCAGCTCAACTGCTTCGCCTTCGGCCTTGCCGTCTGCCAGCAGCTGTACCGTCACGCTGGTGGGACGGAAGCCTTCCTTGTTTTCGTTGTCAGCCCAGACCTTGCTGACCTTCACTTCGGTTTCTTCGGTTGTATGGCTGTTCGTCAGCGTTGTGATGGTGCCTTCCGCCTTGGTATTCGTCAGTGTGTAGCCCAGCGGCAGCGCTTCTTCACTCCAGCTGTACACAACCTCCTGGCCGTTCTCGTACTTCTGGAGTTTCTCCACGGTAGCGGTCCAGTTATTATCCTCATTTAGGATAACGTCTATACCGGAATCCATGCCATTGCCCAGCAGCTTCACTGTCAGGCTCACAGGACGGATACCATCCTGGTTGTCCGTGTCATCCCAAACCTTGATTACCGTAGCTTCGGTCTTTTCAATGGTGCGGCTGTTCGTAACCGTATAGGTGAATGTCCCGTCTGCGGTCTTAGAAATCAGGGTACTGTATTTTGCAACCGGATCTTCTGTGACCGTATAATTGATCTCCTGTCCATCCTCGTACTTCAGCAGATTCTGCCAGATGTAAGTCCAGCTGTTATCCTCGTTCAGTTCAACAGTACTGATGGTTTCGGAGCCCTTCTTAAGATTGACCGTAACGCTATCAGGACGGAAGCCTTCAACGTTGTCATTGTCATTCCAGGTCTTCGTTACCTTAACCTCTACTGTAGCCAAGGTATTTGTAATTGCTGTACCGGTGACTACCTTGTTGAAGCCTTCCGGTACTTCCTCATCCACCGTATAGATGATTTCAGTTGTGCCGTCTGCGCGGTACTTCGGCAGATCACTGGATTCGTAAGTCCACTTGTTATCCTCGCCGGCTGTTACGGTCAGCGTTTCAACGGTGGTCTCGCCATCCTTGATGTAGACCGTGATGCTCTCGGGCAGCAGATCTTCGCTGTAGCCCTTCATATCCCAGGTCTTTTCGCCGCTGATCTTCGTCAGTTCAGGAATATAAGTGTTCTTAATGTTGTTGCCGGTAACTACCTTGCTGAATCCGGCCGGTACTTCTTCATCCACCGTGTAGGTGATTTCGGTCGTGCCGTCTGCGCGGTACTTCGGCAGATCACTGGATTCGTAAGTCCACTTGTTATCCTCGCCGGCGGTTACGGTCAGCGTTTCAACGGTGGTTGCGCCATCCTTGATGTAGACCGTGATGCTCTCGGGCATCAGATCTTCGCTGTAGCCCTGCATATCCCAGGTCTTTTCGCCGCTGATCTTCGTCAGTTCAGGAATATAAGTGTTCTTAATGTTGTTGCCGGTAACTACCTTGCTGAATCCGGCCGGTACTTCCTCATCCACCGTATAGGTGATCTCAGTCGTGCCGTCTGCGCGGTACTTCGGCAGATCACTGGATTCGTAGGTCCACTTGTTATCCTCGC
>Ga0256405_10002223_pt1 | contig 46159 bp, 28 predicted proteins | sample RumenRJG_02DNA_FD_189096 | JGI IMG/M metagenome (GOLD analysis project Ga0256405, IMG submission 189096) | Bovine rumen microbial communities from Lethbridge, Alberta, Canada - RJG_02 | ecosystem: Host-associated > Mammals > Digestive system > Stomach > Rumen | place: Canada: Alberta... | reverse complement strand
ATCCACAGAACACTTTGCCTTGTAACCTTGTTCTACATAAACCGTCTGGCGGTATCTAACTGATTAACAAATCTGCAAAGGGCTGTGGTCGGAGCCTTTCTAGAACCGTCTGTGCGGTAGGAGGCCAAAACCAATCCACAGCATCCCTTGCAGTGTAGCACAGCCCTTGGAGAGGGGCTATAAAAACTACTACTCTATAATACAAGGAGGGAAATGTGTTCTTTGAAAAATCATTACGAACTGATCCTGAATTCCGGCAGGAAGACATCGAAGCCGGTGGTTGCCGCTTTTGGCAATAATAAGAGTATTCACATCCATCTTACTGCTGGAGGGGCGTACATAAAAGCGGATTCTTCCGGAGCGAAAGATGCGGATGCTGTGCTGGCCGGCGATGATCCTCTGTTCAGCGATATCATTCGAAAAACGCTGTTACTGTATGTTCTGCGCTATGAGCGGCATCTGGAGATTAAACAGGCACACTTCCTGATCAACGGCATATCAGCAGGAAGCTATGACAGCAAAACGGCGGGAAAGCCGCTGATCTATTGCTTGCATCAAGGGAGGCTTCGACTTCCGTTTGGCAACGAATGGGAGAAAGAGAGCGTAACCAATGAGATCGCAACGACGAGCAGATCCGGCTATGGGTACCTGTTCAGCGCACTGCATGCGCTGCTGGCCGCCAAATCAGACCATTTTGAAAGCGAACGTTTTACCTTCTACTGGATGGCGATGAATGCCCTGTATACCTGGTATTACGAGCAAAACAAGCCGGATAGCAAAAACAAAGGAAGACCCGGAGAAGAAGAGAAACAGTCTCTGCTTGTACGTCGGTATGGCTATGAGACCACAAGGCTTGATCTGGGACAGATCCCAAAGAACGAGAAGGAGAAGCGGAAAAAGAGAATTCTTGATAAAATCCGAGCGGTCCTGAAGAGAATCCCGGAGACGGACATAGAGGATTTCTGCAACGCATGTTTCAGCAACAATTCAGAGAATCAGTATGTCCAGCAGATTCTCGCCGGACTGAAGGATGACGAGCGGGAATATGATTACAGTATACCCGTATTCCCGCTGATGGTGTTCTGGGTACCGTACCAGATACGATGCGCGTCATTCCATGCGGAGGCGGCACTCCCGACATACTGCTTTGAGAAAGACAGAGACCTGCAGGTGATTAGAGTCCTTAACAGACTTCTGGATTGCTTCCTCACAAAAGAACTTGCACTTTGGATAGGGAAAGATTTCATGAAGGAAGGAGAAAACCATGTCTAAGTTCATCATCGAATGCCCGAACTGCGGGAAATACGCGGAGGCGAAGACAGGATTTTTCGCAAAGAAAAAAATCGACTGCTCCTGTGGATACACGATCAATGTCCGCACGGACAAGCTGACCGGACGTGAGTGCCCACACTGCGGCAACATGGTCGTCTTTGACCAGACCAAGGGAGCGGATGCAAAATGCCCTGTCTGCGGTGAGCCGATCAATACCCTTGCTGAGCAGAGCAAGCTCCAGGAATTTGCATGTGAACAGTGCGGCGTACACCTGAGTGCGAACAAAGCCGCCGAAACCTATATCTGCCCGGTTTGTGACCATGTGAACAACGTGCAGGAGCGCCTGATGGCTGAAAAGATCCGCAAGGAAGGCCTTATCAGTGTGATCAAGTATGAAGGAGACAATGACACCCTGATCTGGAAGCATCCGATCGAGGACTTCAACTATGGCTCTCAGCTCATTGTACATGAGAGCCAGGAAGCCATTTTCTTCCGTGATGGGCAGGCGTTGGATCTCTTCGGACCGGGGCGCTACTCCTTAGAGACACAGCAGCTTCCGGTGCTGGAAAAACTGTATAAACTGCCGACAGGCGGAAATACGGTTTTCCATTCCGAGGTATATTTCATTAACAAGTCTGTCCAGATGGCAATCAAGTGGGGGACTCCGGAAAAAATACGCTATATTGATCCGTTGACCGGTGTTCCTCTGGAACTTGGTGCTTCCGGCATGATGAATATTATGGTTTCCGACTCCAGAAAGCTACTGGTGAAACTCGTAGGAACCATGAAGGGAATCACATGGGATGATAGAGAGGGATTCACCAAATCTCTGAAAGAGTCATTCCGACCGATGATCACAACTGTTGTAAAGGCAAACCTTACAGCAGTCCTCAAAAACGAAGCGATTGACCTTCTGGAAGTGGATGAAAAGCTGGAACTGATATCTGCGAAATTGCAGGATAAGGTGGTTCCCGGCTTTGAGGAATATGGTCTGACGATCCCTCAGTTCTATGTGACGCACATTGTTCTTCCGGACGAAGATCCCAACTTTAAGCGTATTCGTGAGTTACATACCATAACGCTTCAGACACGTGTTTACCAGGCGGAAGCTACCGTTCTTGCCGCGAAGGCACAGAGCGAGGCACAGTATCGTACTGCGCAGGAACAGAGCAAGGCGGTAATCGAGGCTGCACACAGAGAGGCTGTTTTGCAGCAGCAGACTACCGCAACTGAAGTCGAACGCCGTGAGGCTGAGCGGAAAGTAATCAGCGCCCAGGCGGAGGCCGAAGCGCAGCGGCTTGCCGGACTTGCAGAAGCAGATGTAATGAGGGCCAAGGGCTATAATGAAAAGGATGTCATTCAGGCCGGTGTCCAGAAATCTTATGCAGAAGCCATCGGAAACATGGGACCGGCAATCACAGCCGGCGGCGGTGGAAGCGGCCTGATGGGAGATCTGCTTGGCCTCGGCGTCGGCATGGCAGCGGCGACCACGGTTGCACCGCAGATCGGAAACATGATGAAAGGTATCCAGTTCCCGAATATGAATGGGGAAACTTCGGGAGCTCCAGCTGCTGCTGCTGAAAACGGCTGGGAATGCCCGTCCTGCGGAAAGAAAAACATTCAGAGCAGATTCTGCCCGGAATGCGGAGCCAAGAAGCCGGAACCGGTTACGATGGACACTTGGAATTGCGCTGCCTGCGGCGCCAAAGGCATTCATTCAAAGTTCTGCCCGGAATGTGGAGCGAAAAAACCGGAACCCGTACTGGGATGGACATGCCCAGCGTGCGGGAAGAAGAATATCTACAGCAAGTTCTGCCCCGAGTGCGGTGCAAAGAAGCCAGATGAAACTTGGACCTGCCCGGATTGTGGGACAACAGATATCAGAACGAAGTTCTGCCCCGAATGTGGCAGGAAGAGAGACGAGTAAAACAGAGGTACAATAGTCTACTACTGAACAGGAGGCATGTATGGCAACTAAACTTAAGTGCGAAATATGCGGGGGCAAATTGATTGGCCGTCCCGGTGGAATCTTTGAGTGTGATTCATGCGGTACGGAATATAGTACTGAATGGGCGAAACAGAAAATTCAGGAGATTCGAGGCGCTGTAACAGTAGAAGGCATTGTTGAGGTTCAAGGAACGGTCAAAGTTGATAGTAGCCCTTATAAGGAAGCTCTGCTTCAGCGAGGTATGATAGCACTTGAAGAAGAAAAATGGGATAGAGCTAGAGAATTCTTTGATCAAGCTTTAAACTATGATGCAAAATATGCTGACGCATACTTGGGATTGGCAATGGAGGAGTCTCATTTTCGTAATCAAAATGAACTTCAAAATGCATATATACTAAATAAACCGTCGGGCATCCGAAAAAATATGAACATCTCACTTGCACGTAAATATATGGGCAATGAATTATCAGAATGGTTTCGTGATCTGGACGCGAAAACAGAAGAATCGGATGCAACTGCAAAAGCAAAATCAGATAGCATTGCTGCAATTCTTTCTCAAGATCGAAATAGAATTCAAAAAGCTCAGGGGAGAATATCTGAAGGTTGTTCGCATACAGTTGCCATCAAATCAAATGGGCGCTTATTCTACTCTGACAATCTTTTTCCCCCAGGAGTAGACCGGCACTATTATAGTGACAAACATCATTTTGAAGTACTTGATGAATGGGAGAATATCAGACATTTATACATTATAAGAGGAGATGATTCTGCGATCAGAGTCCGTCCAGACATTATATTTGGGATACAGAATAGCGGAAAAGTCCTTTGTACATCTGATGAATTTGCAGAAATTACTGCATGGGATAATATCAAAGATATTACATGTATAGATACTGGATGTGGTTATATATTTGTTGGTTTAAAGAATAATGGAAGTATTACCATTTCGGATTATTCATCGTCAACATATCGTTTCTTTACATTAAATAAAGAGTTTTTCGATAATTTTGGTGGTATTACATCCATATCCGGTGGACGTGCATCCTTTGCAGTGCTTAATGATGACGGAACTGTACTATATCAAAATTTTGATTCAGTAGATCGTTGGGAAAATATTGTTTCTGTCAAATGCCATGGAGGACGAATAGACGGTCTCAAAGCCGATGGAACTATATGTTCGACGGACGAAACCATAAATGAAGGATTAGCCTCATGGAAAGACATTATTGCGATTGAAGCAAATTGGTGGACAAATTCATTAAGTGGGACAGATTTACTGATAGGAATTAAAAAAGATGGAACTGTAGTTGTTCCAAACAATCGATACAATCCTCAATTTGATTACTTCAACGATCAGATTTCAAAATGGAGAAACATTGATGCGGTACACATAGGCCAAAACAGAGTCTTCGGGATTACAAACCTCGGTCAAATTGTTCAATGTTTTAATCCTTATGTTTTAGGATCCAAAGAGACATATAATTGCGATGAGATATCAAAATGGAATCTGTATGATAATTCCGCTTATACGTATCAGCGCAAGGCAACAAATGGGGAGGTTTCTAATATCAATTATATAATTAGAGATGAATTGATCAATGAGAAACAGGCACTTCAAGCTGAAGTGCGGAACCTGACAGGCTTGTTCTCTGCAAAACGTCGTAGAGATATTCTACAAAGAATATCAGAAATAGATTCAAAACTTGATGGAATGAAATGAGGATCAAAACATGATGAAGAATAGAGTCCGCTTTAATATTGTCCTAGCAGTAGTTTTCATAATCTTCACCGTTGTAGCCTTTGCAGTGCCGCTTAGTCATAGCACGGTTTTCTGGCTGAGCTATGCCTTCGGCGTCATTGCCATTGCGGTACAGGCATATTCCTGGCCGAAAGCATTCTCGGGTGAAGAAGCTAAAAGCAAGGTCTATGGTTTCCCGCTTGCCCGAGTCACCACAATCTACATGATTGTTCAGCTCGTACTGAGCCTGATCTTCATGATTACCGGAGCAAAAGTGCCGGTATGGATTCCCGTGATTCTATACGTAGTTCTTCTTGGGCTGGCGGCAATTGGCTTCATTGCTGTTGATGTAACACGAGAGGAAGTGGTACGGCAGGAGACTGTGAAGGAAGTCAATACTAAAACAATGAAGGCGCTTCAGGCGAAGGCAAGTGCAATCGCTGCTTCCTGCAGTGATGTTGAGAAAAAGAAGGTCTTAAATCATATGGCGGAGGCATTTCGTTATTCAGATCCTGTTAGCAGCGATGCTACTCAGAAGCTGGAGATGAAGCTGGAAGTCATGCTTGATGAACTTCAGGAAAGCGGAAATGCAGACCTCGTTAATCGAATTGAATCTGTGCTCAGCGAAAGAAATCAGCTTTGTAAAATGAGCAAGTAATCGGAGGCGCAGAAGATGGCTGTCATAAAGTGCAAAATGTGTGGTGGAGACCTTCAGATCGTTGAGGGGAACTCAGTCTGCGAATGCGAGTACTGCGGATCAAAACAGACAGTTCCGACAGCGGATAACGAGAAGAAAATGACTCTGTTTACCAGAGCCAACCGGCTGTTGCGCAACTGCGAGTTCGACAAAGCTTCGGGCGTGTTTGAATCCATTGTTGCTGAATTCCCTGAAGAGGCGGAAGCTTACTGGGGGCTTGTACTTTGTAAGTATGGTATCGAGTATGTTGATGATCCTGCAACCGGAAAGAAAATACCGACCTGCCACCGCAGCAGCTTTGACAGCGTCCTGGATGATTCGAATTTCGAACAAGCTTGCGAAAACAACGATGCTGTAGCCCGGAGAGTCTACCGGGATGAAGCCAGAGCTATTGAAGAGCTACGAAAGAATATCATCGAAGTCTCCGGAAAAGAAGAACCCTACGATATCTTCATCAGCTACAAGGAGACAGATGAGAACGGCGATCGCACCCTTGACAGCGTGATCGCACAGGATATCTACAAAGAACTGACCGATGAGGGCTATCGTGTTTTCTTTTCACGTATCAGCCTTGAAGATAAACTTGGAACAGAGTACGAGCCATATATTTTTGCTGCATTGAACAGCGCTAAAGTAATGATTGTCGTAGGAACGGACTACGAAAACTTTGATTCCGTCTGGGTCAAGAACGAGTGGAGCCGTTTCCTGAAGCTGATCAGCTCTGAGAAAAACAAGACCCTGATTCCAGTCTTTAAAAATATGGATGCCTATGATATGCCCAAAGAGTTTGCTAAGCTCTCTGCGCAAGACATGGGTAAAGTCGGCGCAATGCAGGACCTTGTACGCGGCGTGGTGAAGCTAATCGGAAAAAAGAAGGATCAAGGAGATGTAGCTCATAAAGTCTCTGCAGATTCCGGAATGTCCGCCTTAAACGCGCAGACATCAGCCATGATGAAACGAGGTTTCATGATGCTCAACGACATGGAGTGGTCCAAAGCAGACGATTTCTTTGAGCGAGTTCTGAACAATGACGCAGAATGCGGGCAGGCTTATTGGGGAAAAGTGCTTGCTGCGGCGAAAGCGCAGAATGCAGAACAATACGGTTCAGGTTATCTTTTCAACAGATTGAAAGAGCTCTCTTCTGTAAAGACATACACTCTCAATGTCCGGCCCATTTTTTCTCTTGCTAGGGAAGCGGATGATACAGGTCTGCTTCAAAATTTCAGTGATCAAGAGCTAGGCAAACTTCTGAAGGATTTCGAAGTAGCGCTTGTCAAAGTGCAATCGGCGGCACAGTATTACGAGACTGAACTGAAACTGATGACAGATCTTTCCTACTTAACAAAACTTGCAAACAGCCCTGACTTTGCTAGGGCATCTCAATATGCGGATGAAGCTGTACGACAGGAACAGCAGAAAGCATTGCAATGTCTCAAGGAGGTAGTGAGCAGGTCTGTGGTTCAGGAGAGAGAGAATAAAAAACAAGCAGAGAACGAGATAAAAAGAAGGGAAAAACAGGCAGTTTCTGCTATTAGAAGTCGGCTTTCCTCTGTATCTGAAGAATTTGAACAGCATCACAAGAGAATTGAAGCAGCCCAGCAAAAGGCGGAAATGGATGCAGAGGCAGCTTACAAAGAAGCGCAGAATAAATACGAGAAGGATTATCAGACTGCAGTGGCTAACCAGATTGCGGCGTATGAAGTGACTCTGGAAAACTGGCGACAGAGAAAGGCTGAATACGAAAAAAACTATGGGAAAGCCACAGCCGAGTGTCAGTCGATTGAGGAAAAGATTGGACAGTTCATAACGGATAGAGACAAATTGACGGGACTCTTCACAGGAAGGCGAAGAAAGGAACTTGATGAGAATATTTCGCTTCTGAAGAAGAAACTTGAAGAAATTAGAATTCCGGAAGATCCTGGCCCTATGCCTGAAAAACCATCTGCCCCACAAAGGGGTATGCCTCCGCGTAGAGAGATTTTTACAGCAAAAACTGGCGGTAGAAGTATAGATCCTAGAGACTACATCAAACGCGCTTTTTCGCCGGAGTATATGACACTCATGGAAAATTTAGAAAAACTGAAAGCCAAGCAAACCGGAGATGTCCTCCAATTTGGAACTTACCACATAAAAGATGGGAAAACAGCACCGATTGAATGGTTGGTACTGGACAAGGATAATAATTGCTTGTTGGTGATTAGCAAATATGCGCTTGACTGCCATAAATACAACTCAGATAAAATTGACGTAACATGGGAGACCTGTACACTTCGTAAATGGTTGAACGAGACTTTTCTGCAAAATGCTTTCAGTGCGGAGGAGCAGGCATTGATCCCAACTGTTACAGTCAGCGCAGATAAGAATCCGGATCATAATACGGAACCAGGCAATAGTACACAAGAACGGATTTTTCCACTGAGCATTTCGGAGGCTAGCAAGTACTTAGTAAGCGATACTGCACGGGAGTGCAAGCCAACAGAATATGCGAGAGCAAATGGAAGCTACAGAAACTCGGATAATGGGAACTGTTGGTGGTGGCTTCGGACCCCAGGTCTCGATTCCATGCACGTTGCGGAAGTTAATACTCGCGGCGCAATTGACACTGGAGGCTACGGCGTCAGCAATGACAGAGGCGCTGTTCGACCTGCTTTGTGGATTAATTTAGAATTCTGATTGCATCTTTAAATGATTTTTTGTGCGTAGGAGAAGCTTTTATGGCTATCATCAAATGCAAGATGTGTGGCGGGGCCCTCAAAGTCGAAGAAAACTCCACCGTATGTGAATGCGAGTACTGCGGTACGAAACAGACGGTACCTACTTTGGATAATGAGAAAAAGTTGACTCTGTTCAATCGGGCCAGCAGACTTCTCCGTAACTGTGAATTCGACAAAGCATACGGGGTTTTTGAAAACATCGTTGCTGAGTTTCCTGAAGAGGCAGAAGCATACTGGGGATTGGTACTTTGTAAGTATGGTATCGAGTATGTTGATGATCCAGCAACCGGAAAGAAAATACCGACCTGCCACCGCAGCAGTTTTGACAGCGTCCTGGATGATTTGAACTTCGAACAGGCTTGCGAAAACACAGATGCCATTGCCAGAAGAGTATATCGTGATGAGGCAAGAGCTATCGAGGAGCTTCGGAAAAAAACCATTGAAGTGTCTGGAAAAGAAGACCCGTATGATATCTTTATCAGCTATAAGGAGACGGATGAAAAGGGAGACCGCACACTCGACAGTGTAATTGCACAGGATATCTATAAAGAACTGACAAATGATGGGTATCGGGTATTCTTCTCACGTATTTCACTTGAAGACAAACTTGGCACAGAATATGAGCCGTACATCTTTGCAGCTCTCAACAGTGCAAAGGTTATGCTTGTTGTAGGCACAGACTATGAAAACTTTGACGCGGTCTGGGTGAAAAATGAGTGGAGCCGATTCTTGAAACTGATTGCATCTGGGCAAAAAAAGATTTTGATACCGGTATTCAAGAATATGGATGCCTATGATATGCCTAAAGAGTTCGTCAAGCTTGCAGCTCAGGATATGGGTAAAGTTGGAGCTATGCAGGATCTTCTGCATGGTGTGGAAAAGATGCTGGGTAAAAAAAGAATATCTTCGTCGGAAACTGTTGGAGTTCAGGCTGATTCAGGAATGACGGCAATCAATACACAGACATCCGCTATGCTGAAACGAGGATACATGATGCTTGAGGACGAAGAATACGAGAAAGCGGACGATTTCTTCGAGAAAGTACTGAATAACGATGCAGAATGCGCACAAGCATACTTTGGAAAAACCCTTGTGCAAGCGAAGGTTTCGAATGCGGAACAATATGGCTCTGTCACCCTTTTCCAGAAGCTGAAAGCACAAGAACGATCAAATCCTGTTACCTTAGAACCGATTGAGATTGCCGCGTTAGCACGACAGGCAGATGACACAGGACTGCTCATAGATTTCAGTGATGAGGAATTGAATGAGCTCCTGGTAGATCTTGACAACAGACCTGTCCAGTACCAAAGCTCTTTGCCATATTATCAACAGCAGGAACGGATCTACATCAATACTTCCATGCTTCATGCGCTTGCCCGAAATCATGATTTTGATCGAGCGATACAGTATGCAGATGAGTCTCTTAGCAAAGTGGAATTTACTATTCTGAAAGGCCTCCAGGCATCCATTACATCAGCTATTGTATCAGAAAAGAAAAAAGATATGCAAGCTAGGAGTGCTTTAGAGAATAAGAAGATCCATATCATAAACACGGTAAAAGCACGGCTCAGCGAAGTGAAACAGGAGCAGGAAATTAATCGCAAAGCTTTGGAGGCAGCACGTAAGGCGGCAGAAAAAAAAGCTGACGAAGCTTTTCAAGAGGCCATGGCCAGGTTTGAACTGGAATATCAACTGGCTGCTGAAGCCCAGGAAAACGATTACCAACACTCCTTAGCTGAGTGGCAGAAAAAACTGACTGAGTATGAACAGAACTACGATCATGCGATAGAAACACGTAAAAAACTGGAAGAAAGCATTGACCAAAAAAAGGCAGAACTCAAGAATTTAGTCGGCTTGTTTACCGGGCGAAAAAGAATTGAGCTGGAGAACAACATTTCTCTACTAGAGAAAAAAATGTTGCGGATCGAAATACCTGAAAACCCAGGCCCAAAGCCATGTAAACCGGTAGCTTTGAAAAAAGGAATCCCTCCCAGACGGGAAGATTTTCAGGATATCACTATGGATGACTTAATAAATGAATTACGTACAACGGTCAAGTGCGCTCTTTCTCCATTCTATAAACAATATGGAAAACTGCTTTCAACGCTCAAATTATCAAAACCCGGAGATGAGATCAACTTTGGACACTACCCGACATCATCAAACGAAATAATGCAGCCTGTTTTGTGGCGTGTGCTTGTCCATGAAGGGAATCGACTTTTGATGATCAGCAGCCTTGGCCTTGACTGCAAACAATACAATGAAGAAAATGAATTAGTGACTTGGGAAGAATGCAGTTTGCGAAAATGGTTAAATGAGGAGTTTTTGAATACAGCTTTTAATGAAAAAGAGCAGAGTATGATACCGAGAGTAAATGTCAGTGCAGATCTAAACCCGTGCTACAGTACTGCCCCCGGGAAGGCAACACAAGATCAGGTATTTTTGCTTAGCATTTCGGAGGTTACTCGATATTTAAAATCGGATGAAGATAGAAAATGCAAGCCTACAGAATATGCAATTAAAAAAGGATGCTATATCGACACAAATAAGAATAGCTGTTGGTGGCTACTCCGGTCGCCCGGTCGTAGTTCTGACTACGCTGCGACTGTCCGTAGTGGTGGTGCTGTTGACTGCCTCGGTGACAGTGTCTCCCGCGGCAATGGTGCGGTTCGACCTGCATTATGGATTAATCTGGAATTCTAGATAATTCCTTTCCTGTACTTAGTTATAGAAATCATCTTAGAAAAATAAGCAACTAATTGGAGGAGCAGAAGATGGCTGTCATTAAGTGCAAAATGTGCGGCGGAGACCTGCAGATCCTTGAGGGAAGCTCCGTATGTGAATGCGAATACTGCGGATCAAAACAGACCGTTCCAACAGCGGATAACGAGAAGAAAATGACTCTGTTTACTAGAGCTAATCGGCTGCTGCGCAACTGCGAGTTCGACAAGGCCTCTGGTGTGTTCGAGACTATTGTGGTGGACTTTCCGGAGGAGGCGGAGGCCTACTGGGGCCTGGTGCTCTGCAAATACGGCATCGAGTATGTGGATGATCCTGGCACGGGGAAAAAGATTCCAACCTGCCACCGCTCAAGCTTTGAGAGCGTGCTGGACGACCAGAACTTTGAACAGGCCTGCGAGAATGCCGACGCGATAGCCCGGCGGCTCTACCGGGAAGAGGCGCGGCAAATTGAGGAACTGCGCAAGTGCATCATCGAGCTCTCAGGCAGGGAAGATCCCTATGACATCTTCATTAGCTACAAGGAGACAGATGCAAACGGCGATCGCACCCTTGACAGTGTGATCGCCCAGGATATCTATAACGAACTGACAGAAAAAGGGTATCGCGTGTTTTTCTCACGCATCAGCCTGGAAAGCAAGCTGGGCACGGAATATGAGCCCTATATCTTCGCCGCCCTGAACAGCGCGAAGGTGATGCTCGTGGTGGGAACGGACTACGACAACTTCGATGCGGTCTGGGTGAAGAACGAGTGGAGCCGTTTCTTGAAGCTGATTGCCTCCGGGCAGAAGAAGACCCTGATCCCGGTGTTCAAGAACATGGACGCCTATGACATGCCCAAGGAGTTCGCGAAGCTCTCGGCCCAGGACATGGGCAGGGTCGGCGCCATGCAGGACCTGCTCCGGGGCGTGGAAAAGCTGATTCCACGAAAGACGGCGGCGACCGAGAAGGTCACGGAAAAGGTCGTCGAAAAGACCGTCATCCAGAGCGAAGGCAGTATGAAAACCGACGCCGCCATCAAACGCGGAAAGCTTGCCCTGGAAGACGGCGAATGGGAAAAGGCGAAGCAGTATTTCGACCAGGCCCTGACCCTGGACGCGGAGTGCGCGGAGGCCTACTTCGGCATCGCCCTGGCGGAATTCAGAGCGAAAGACCCGGAGAGTTTTATCCGCACGGCGACATCCCAAACGCCGAAAACCGAGAAGCTGACGATCCCGGAGGACGCGGCACATATCCGGAAGTCCGCGGCGGAGAACGCGGTAAACGGTTTTCTGGAAGAGAGCGAGATTACAGCGCTGTACCGCTATGACCTGAGCTACAGCTCCACCCTGAAGGGACAGCAGGAGATCCAGAACCAGGTCCGACAACAGATTGAGAGCAACCGGAATCTCAGCCGCGCTCTCCGCTTTGCCGCGGACGATGAGAAAGCCCGGATGGAGGGCTTCAAGAAGAATCTTTACGACAGTCTGCGGGCCAACGTGGACAGTGCCCGGAAGCAAGAAGAGGAAAACCGGAACCGGACAAAGCAGAATTACGAGAGCTTCCTGAAGGAAGCCGACGGGAAAGCCCATGAGCTGAACCGTCAGGCCCGCGCGTGGCAGACAGACACCTATCAGAACGCTGTCAGTCTGCAGGAAAAGGCAAAGACCGTATCGGACTATCAGGCGGCGATCGCGGAGCTGAAAAAGACACCGGGGTTCCAGGACACGGCGGCAAGAATTCAGATCTGCGAAAAGGCCATTGCGGACATCCAGGCCCGGGAGCGAAGGGAAAAGGAGGAACAGGCCAGAAGAGCTGCCGCGAAGAAGAAACGGACAACCGCCATACTGAGTATTCTTGCGGTACTTGCTGTCGTGGCGTTTATCGTAGTGACGAAGGTGATCATACCAGAGCAGAAGAGAAATGCATCATATCAGGAGGCAGCAAAACTATTATCTCAGGGGAAATACGATGATGCAGTCGGGGCATTTCAAAAGCTTGGGAACTATAAAGACAGCCAGACCAAGTTAATGGAAACGGTTTACCAACAAGCAACAAACCTCTACGCTGCGGGCAACTACACAGAGGCATACAATAAATTCATGACATTGACTGATTATAAGGATGTTGACACGCTGTTAAGCACGGACAAGAATCTTATTGCTGTTGCTGCTGCTCTCAAAGCTAAGGTCGCATCATTTAAAACAGTTGGAAGCACGGTTACCTTTGGTGCTTATGAACAGGATAATGCGAGCAATGGAAAAGAAGAGATTCAATGGATTGTATTGGCAAACGAAGGAAGCAAAAGCCTGCTGATCAGTCGATATGGTCTAGACTGCCAAGTGTATAATACATATAATAAGAATAATCCAGATGTAACATGGGAAAAGTGTTCCCTTCGCTCTTGGCTAAATAGTTCTTTTCTGAGGTCAGCTTTTTCTGCCAGTGAACAGAAAGCCGTGATGATGTCTTTTGTGGATAACAGTAAGAGTCAGGGAAGCAGCGACTATGTAACCAGCGGTGGGAACAATACAAACGACCAGATCTTTTTGTTGAGCTATGCAGAGGTAAATAAGTTTTTTAGTTCAGCCAGCGGCAGGAAATGTATGCCTACTTCCTATGCTAAAGCCCAAGCATCAAGTGGTACCTATTATGATGGAAAAATGTGGTGGCTACGGTCGCCTGGCATCCATCAGGATGATGTAATGATCGTTACGAATGACGGAGGTATCGGTAGCGGTTCTGCCAGTTACGGCAACATAGCGGTCCGTCCCGCTTTCTGGATAGATCTGGAGTCAGAGTATTTCACTGTAGCAGATCCAACAAAATGATGTTCTTTCCTCTTTCAGTCAGCAGCAGATTGAACTAAAGGACGGATAAGCTTCACAAATAATTCCATGCATACTCAGGTGACATTAGCTGGCAGTCATCAAATGCTAGATTTGCGGTGGAGACTTGAATACCGCCAAAGGAAAATCCCGTATGCGAATATAGAAACTGCGGACCGACTATACTGTTTTAGTAAAGGAAAATCACAAAATGCTGGAGGTTGGAGATAGATGGCTGAAAAAACCATTCGAGAAGCAAAAGTGGCAAATCAGAATCGCTTGTGTCAGCGAGACATGCATAAGAACTTTTTTGACAGATGTCAGTATGCAATTGAAAGCGGTTTCTATATGGAAGCGATATTGATGGAATATGCAGCAATTGAGGCTCGTATGGAAGTGATTCTGGGAATGCTAGGGCTCCCCTGTAATCAGTTTTTGCCTGATAAGAACAGGAAGACTGTTTATATCTCACACCGGGTAAACTGCTTGGAAAAAATGAGCAAAACAAGTCCAGTATTTGAAAAGTCCAAGCTACCAAAAAACTACTTCGGCACACTTGAGAAATGGATTGGAACTCGTAATGGATATATTCACGGTCTTTATAAGAGTGAGGTCCGATATAAGACAAGAATGAAGGATTCAAAGGAAACTGCGGAAAAGGGACTTAAACTGTGTAGACAACTCTATAATGAGGCAAGCCGTATTCGCCGACTGACTAAAAGGCAGAATCCTGCATTATGGTCTGAAATCCATTGCTATTCAAGCTACTGCAACCTTTATTCTGAAAAAAATGCCGAACAAGAAATATAATACCGGCCATTTGCAAATGTTAGGTGTGCGCGTGCGATCTTGAGATAAAACCCAGCGTAATAGCGTGTGAATGCAAATTCAGAGGATTATAATAAACAGTCCCGATGGCGGATAGCAAGAAGAAGTTGACTTCATTTACCATAACTTGACGTCTTTTGCATAACTGTGAATCTAATAAAGCACCAGGTGTATCTAAGACCATTGTCGCTGAGTATCCCTAAGAATCATATGGATTATAGAAAATCATTCGAGCAGATATACACAGCGCCAAATGCGTCATATCAGGGAATTTGGTGTAAGAAAAACAGTTTGAGCGACTCCGCAGATTTGGATCTTTGTACGGACTGTAGGAAAGGCAATTAAAGGGGATCAATATAATGTCTATCTTCAAATGTAAAATGTGCGGTGGTACCATAGAGTTTGAGGCCGGGGCAACAGTTGGGGTGTGTGACAGCTGTGGGACAAAGCAGACACTTCCCCGCCTGGATGATGATCGTAAGGCGAATCTCTATGACCGTGCCAATCACTTCCGCCGTAATAATGAATTTGACAAGGCTGCAGGGCTGTACGAGCAGATTTTGAATGAGGATGGCTCTGATGCGGAAGCCTACTGGTCACTGGTTCTCTGCCGTTATGGAATTGAGTATGTCGAGGATCCCGCAACACGAAAACGCGTCCCGACTGTTAACCGCGCACAATATACCTCTATCTTTGATGATGACAACTACAAATCCGCACTTCAATATGCAGATGGACTTCAACGGGATATCTACGAACAAGAAGCCCGTACGATAAATGAAATACAGAAGGGGATTCTGACAATCTCTCAGAAAGAAGCGCCTTATGATGTGTTCATCTGCTACAAGGAGGCAGACAGCAACGGCCGCAGAACGCCGGACAGTGTCCTGGCAAATGATCTTTATCATCAACTGACGCAGGAAGGCTTCCGCGTGTTCTTCTCCCGTATCACTCTGGAAGACAAGCTTGGTACTGCTTACGAACCCTATATTTTTGCTGCCCTCAACAGTGCCAAGGTAATGGTCGTACTCGGAACTAGACCGGAATACTTCAATGCCGTTTGGGTGAAAAATGAATGGAGCCGGTATCTGTCGCTGGTAAAGGACAGTAAGGGCAAAAAGGTGCTGATCCCTGCTTACCGTGATATGGATCCCTATGATCTGCCAGAGGAATTCTCCCACCTCATGGCTCAGGATATGTCCAAATTGGGGTTCATGCAGGATCTGATCAGAGGGATCCGCAAAATATGTGAATTCGACAAGCAAAAAAGGAGCACCGGAGAAACCGTCGTCATCCAGCAGCCTGCCGGAAGCGCGAATATCTCTCCCCTTCTGAAGCGCGCCTTCATGTTTCTGGAGGATGGGAACTTCGACGGTGCAGACGAATATTGTGAAAGAGTCCTGGACCAGGATCCAGAGAACGCCCAGGCTTATCTCGGAAAGCTGATGGCGGAGCTGGAGGTCAGTCGACAGTCGGATCTTGCGGACTGTGAGAGTCCGTTTGACACCAGCGACAACTATCGGAAAGCAGTTCGCTTTGGCAACGAGAATCTGGCGTCCGAACTGAGAGGGTATATCGACCATATCAACGAGCGCAACGAGAACTCTCGCCTGACGGATACCTATAACAACGCTGTCTCCTCCATGAATTCGGCAAATACCGAATCGGCTTTCAAGTCGGCAGCAGTTTTATTTAGAAAGATTCCTGGTTTCAAAGACGCAGATACTCTTGCCGATCGATGCCTTGACAAAGCCGAAGTCTGCCGCAAGGATATGATCTACAGTTCCGCAAAGGCGCAGATGACCGGTGAGAAAACTGAGGGTTATGAAGCTGCAATCAAAACATTCCGCGAAATCTCCGGCTGGAAGGATACAGACAACCAGATCTATGCCTGCCAAAGGAAAATCGAGGAGATCAGGGCCAGAGAAGAAGCAGAGTGTCTTGAACGGGAACTTCAGGCAGAACAGAAACGGATTGTCGCAGAAAAGGCAGCTGCGAAGAAAAAACGTGTGGCAATAACCGCGTGTACGCTGGTGGCAATCGCGATTGCCGCGTACATCATTGTGACAAAGGTTATAATCCCAGCGCAGTCCTATCGGGACGCGATGGCTCTATACGCATCCGGAGAATATGAAGCAGCAATTCAAGTGCTTGAAAAACTTGGAGAGTATAAAGACAGCTCAGATAAAATAACAGAAATACAGGTTGCAGAAACAGAGGCTGCCTATCGGGAAGCAATGGCGCTCTCTTCTTCGGGGGAGTATGAAGCAGCGTGGGTGCTTCTGGAGGGGCTGACTGATAAGGACAGTGTTGAACTGAGGGAACGTATCAAACCGAAGTACATACAATCAAAACTTCAAAGGGCGCAGGTAGGAGAATATGTGATTCTGGGGGCCTATGAGCAGGACAACAATACAGCAAACGGAAAAGAAGACATCGAATGGCTGGTGCTTGCGAAGGAGAGTAACAGGATGCTCGTCATCAGCAGATATGCTCTGGATTGCCAACAGTACAACACAAAGGATGAAGCTGTGACTTGGGAAACCAGCTCACTTCGAAAATGGCTGAACGGGATTTTTCTGGATACTGCGTTCACCTCAGAAGAGCTGGCGATGATTCCCCGCGTAACAGTCAGTGCGGACAAAAACCCAAGTTACAGTACAGATCCGGGCAACAGTACGCAGGACCGTGTGTTCCTGTTGAGCATCACTGAAGTGAACAAATACTTCCGTTCAGATGTAGCGAGGAAGTGCAAGCCGACAAAATATGCAAAAGCCCAGGGATGTTTAACATCTATAGACATGTGCTGGTGGTGGCTGCGCTCCCCCGGAAGTGATTCCAACTCTGCTGCGTATGTCGGTGCCACCGCCTCCATCCACGACAATGATGGCACTGTCCACGACTCCGGCGACTTTGTCAAGCGCGACGTTACCGCCGTCCGCCCTGCTTTGTGGGTAAATCTTGATTCTTAATTCCTCAGCGTTGCAGGCTCAATCTAGGCAATCTACGTGCAATAGAAAGAATAGATGATAATAAAGAAAACTGTGGGATGAAGTAGATGTAACCTTACCTGTGGATAGGACTCTCCTTTTCCAGTTTCTGAATACGAAATTTGACATCTTTAAATACAAACAATATAATGATTTCATACTGTTGGAATTAGCTTCATGATAGGTAGAATGTACCAGGAGCTATCCGTTCGCATAAAGCTACTCTTTGTTACGAGCCAGACTGATCGAAAAAACGGTGAGTCTGGCTCTTTCTATATTTCATAACAAATCAAATATCTGAAAGGGGATATTCATAATGGCAACAGCACGAGTAGACAGCTATGCTTTATTTAAAAACCAGGAGGGATGGAAAGCAGAAAACCGGCCGTCACCCTACAACACATGGACAAACACGACAAACCCGGCCTTTTGTTCCTGCTACAACACCAGCAGCTCACATGCACCGACGAAGCTCAATGCCTTTTGCATCCGGGCTCTGCTGAGCATTTGTGATCGCAAAAATGCCGTGATCGGGATCTGCAGAGTTACTACCGGGAGCTATGCGTCACAATGGAGGCGGCCGGACGGGACGGTTATTCTGGCATCTGCCCAGTCAAACGGTGCCCTTACTGCTGCAATCCGCGAACAGAGCGGACGGCACAAAACGATCCCGGCGCTAGGAAACAAGGATACAGCCTTTGATCCATCCTCCATTCTGGCGCTGTTCATTCTTATTGAGGCGGACAGATCTAGGGCAAGCGGCAATACAAATTCCATTACCTGGACTTTGCTGGAGCGATGCCAATCGGAGTTTGAAAGCTCTGGAGTTATGCCGGAAAATGCGGTCAATATTGTAAATGATACTTTGTATTACGGACTTACCTATGAAAATGGTATTCCCTGCGGCCTGAAGAACGGAAATATCAGTTTGCTCACAGCACGGCGGATTGAGGCAAATGAATTTGCCTCAGCAGATGTTGTTTGCGGAAACCCGGATATCCTCGTTCCGGCAAGTGCCACGGTGAATGCCTGTGACAGAAAATATGATGTTGCAGCGGCAAAGGCCGAATTTTCAGACTATACTGCCAGCAGAGAATGGACTGAGGAGGAAGAAAATATGATTCCTTCTTTCCCGGATGACATGCCGGTTCCGGCTGAGGTGCTTACCTTCGCGAGACGGTTTGTTAAGAGCAGGAGTTTTAAGGTGCCCATAAATAACATGTGCTGGAGAGGCGGGACAGGCTTCGGAAAATCAACAGGAGCTGAGATTCTGGCATGCATTCTGCATACTCCGTTTGTTCGGATTACCTGCAGCAGCCAGACAGAACTCAACGATTTCCTGAGCCAGTTTGTACCCAATCCGGACGCAGACACCGATACACTGGCGGCAAATCTGCCTGGCTTCGAGGAAATTAAGATGGATCCGGTCGGAGCCTATGAAGTACTTACAGGCAGAATAGATGAGGAGATTGAACCGGATGCAGTGATGAAAGTAAGAGATGAGGCCCTGGTAGCTCGCAGCAGCGCATCGCATTTTAAACTTGTAGTCTCTCCATTTGTTACCGCATTGGAGAGGGGCTGGATCGTGGAGCCGTCTGAGTTTGGCCGAATCCGTGACTCTGCGACACTGGTCGGACTCAATAACTTTGACAAGCCGGGGGCAAGAATTCCGCTTCCGACGGGCGGCTTTGTCCGGCGGCATCATGATGCGATGGTTCTGTGGACAGATAATGTCGGATACAACTCCAGCCGTCCGGTAGATCCTTCTTTTATGCGGCGTATGGATTTTGTCATTGACTCCTATGAGCTGCCAAAAGAGCGAGCTCTAAGCCGTATTAAGCTCAATACAGGTTTTGACGATGACCAACTGCTGGATGAAATGTACCAGGTTTGGGAAGCGATTCGAAAGTATTGCAAGGACCGGGATATTACAGAAGGAGATATTTCCATTGTGGAGCTGGAACGATGGGTTCAGCTGGTGATGATCGAGGGAGAGTCTGCTATAACGGAAACCTGCAGAGAAGCGGTTGTAAGCAAGGCGTGCTCTGATCCGGATACTCTACAGGAAATCATGGACGGATGTGTTGCCGCAACAATGGCTGCCCTAACGACTTCAATTTAAAGAGAGGAGACAGAATTATGGGCTTTGACCCAGCTATAAGAGCAAAGGTGCGAAAACTCGCATTGGATAAGAAAAGCAAACTGACTGCTAAGGATGTGCTGATGAGTGAAGAACTCAGAAACTACCTCGGCAGTCTTGCTGTTTCTATGGGCAACGGTGCCGGTGAGACAAGTACGGTCGTAATTGATGACGGAGGTCCGGAGGCGCCGTCCGGATATACAAACGGCAACCGGATGTATCTGAACTGCACGTCTCATAAACTAGAGTTCTTTGATACCTTGGAAGGAAAGTTTTTGGGTTTTATGGGAACCTTCTTTCATGAGAAAGCACACGACCTGTTCAATGACTTCAATGAGTTCAGAAACGCTATGAGGTATATTGAATCAGGTCATTTTTATGGAGAATATCCTCAGAATATGGATGCCAGACAGGAAGCCGACTGGACCGATATGATAGATGCCCTGCATGCTGAACATACGAGGCCGATTTTCCTCACGGTATACAAGGACCTCAACAATTTAATTGCGGACCGCCATGATGAGGAAAGCCTTATTGATGCATATGGTGCGTTTGTAGGAGAAAGTTTGTTCCTGTCCCGTCAGGCAAAGCAGTCAGACGCTGATTTCTTTGAGTCGGAAGTTCATAAGGTCAATACCGGCGAGCAGGATGAACTTGTCTTCATGACGAATAACATGTTTCAGCTGTGCCTCTTTGACGAAGTGCTTGCACGCAGTCAGGAGGCGGTAGAAAACAGCAGTTACTGGAAAAGCATCGAGGCAATTCAGAAACATTCGCGTATTGCATGTGCAACGGACGATATCAGCAGAAGATTCAGCGAGATGAACTGGATACTACTCTATTTCTGGCCTTATATCCGTAATGCTATCAAGAAACTGCAGAACCAGGAAAATCACCAGCAGAATAATCAGAATAACACGCAGAATACAAAACAGCCTTCCCAGAATACGGGAAATGGTAATAGCGAAACAGGAAACGATCCGAGCGGGTCAGGAGGCCAATCTGGAAAAAGTAATCCGCAGCAAAATTCTCAGAATGGATTATACAATCAGGAACCAACTTCTGCTATTTCAGCTGATGATGTACAGAAGCTCCTGAACGCATTAAGCAAAGGAAGCGAAACGCTGAGCTCTAATCCTGCACCGCAGAATCAACATTCTTCGGACATTGCAATATCCCGGCGAACAAAGGAGCGCAACGGCAAAACACCAGAAAAGACCCAGAAAGCAGCCAGCACAGCTGAGCATGCAATGTCCAGGCAGGGGAAAGAATCCATTTATCAGGCTCTGAATTCCATAGCAAATGAAATATCCCGTAATCAGGCAGAGGAAGAGCTGGAAAAGGAGGCTTCGGCAGCCCTTACCGATGTGGTGACAGCTGTCAATAGCGCCGGATCTCATAAAGGAATCCCTGTCAATATGGAACGGGTGCTGGATGTGAACGCATCGGATTTGAACAATTACAATGCGATCATGGAAGAACTTCGACCGGTATCCGGCAGGCTTCAAAAACAGATGATGGATGCGCTGAGAGATCTGAAAGACGGTTATGTACAGAAACATAAGCAGTTCGGCAGGATTATTATCCCCTCGGATGCATACAGGCCTGACCAGCGCTTTTTCGCCAACAGAAAACTGCCGCAGGACCTGCCGGATATGGCGCTATCCGTGCTGGTCGATCATTCCGGCTCCATGGGTGGAAGCCGAATTGAATCTGCAATGAGGGCTGCGCTTCTGCTGCATGACTTTTGTACCGGACTGAATATCCCAATCGCAGTTGCCGGGCATAATGCAGAGCGAGGCATATGTGTAAACTATTATATCTACGCCGATTATGAGCAGATCAGCAGCAAGGATCGCTACCGCGCTGCAAAGATGGCTGCGTCACTGACCAAAATGCGGGCGAATTTCTGCAACAGGGACGGAGCCGCCCTTTCGATTGCAGCAAAACTGCTGGAGAAACGCCAGGAGCAAATGCGGCTGCTGATCGTGATCTCCGACGGTCGTCCGAATGATAAAGGATACGGCGGAGAGGAAGCGGCAAAAGATATTCAAAGTATTGTGAAACAGTGTAAACAGAAGGGAATTGAGGTTTTGGCATGTGCAATCGGAGATGATAAGGAGAATATTGCCTCAATTTACGGTGATTCCTTTATCGACATTACGGATCTCAGCAAATTTCCGAAAACGCTTATCGGCATTGTAAAAAAGAGACTAATTAATTCTGCTTTTTAAAGGGAGTGCAATATGGAACTGAGAACAAAAGACCCAAACGGGACGGTTGATCGGATTTACGGAACAATTGCAAAGGCGGCAAGTAAGAATAAATTCCTTGATTTTAGAAATGCGCTGACACTGGCTTACTTAGAAGACTACGCGAATATCCAGGGAATCGGCGGCAACAAGCATGCGCCGACCAGCGGCATCAAGCTTTTGATCCAAGACAATTCCAATGGAAGTCAGAAAGCTCAGGCAATCATTCCGTGCTTTCTGATTGATAAAATGCTTGAAGTCTGCCGTAGGAACGCTGTAGACATAGAGTTTGACGGTACAACAGTAGCTTTCCAGGTAGATCGAATCTATAAGACGGTATTTGAACTGGTCAAAGGAGTGAAATCTGCCTGCGGTCATATTATTGAGCAGAAAGGCCATCCGAAAGGCCCGCTTGCTGACTTCGGTACAGCAGCCAGGGAAGCTGAATCGGTTTACACTGATTTTCAGAGGTTTCCTATGACTGCGTGCGGAAAGCCGTATGCGGATTTCAGCTACCGGCAGGAACGGGTGAATCCATATTCTAAAACAAATGATGGGTTTGTCCGCGTCTCTGTGCTTTCGATTCAACGGAAGCAGTTTAACGCCAAAAACGAGGCAATGAAATCTCCGTGGTCGGTGAATATCTCAAATTTTGAGGCAGCACCGAATGAGCAAAAAAACGGCACCACTTCATACAGAAGCAATACCAAGCGGAATGAAGTGAATCTGTTCATCCAGGTTTCGGACGATGATATGTGGAGGTGCTGCTATGCTGTATCTCATTTTATCTCCGTCTGGGAGATGACATATGGAATGGCTCTGGTCCAAAACGGAATTGCAACTTACGAATACCAGCAGAACAGCTACCATCAAGGGCTGAGGCAGGGGAATGAAGGAAAACAATCATTCTAACTGTGGCCAAGTAGGAGCGTTAATATGGCGTTTTTGCAGAAAAATCAGAACAAAAGGAAGGGAGTTATCAATATTATGGAAAGTGCTGAAGTAGTGCGGGCAATCAGTGCAACAGATTCCGCAGGCGGTGCAGATTATGCTCTAAGAAAGTGCTCTTTTGAGCCGAAAGCGCATCTCATCAATCTAGAAAACGATCCTAGTAAGAAGCCACGTCTGTATCTGACTGTTGAATGGCGGGTCTATTGGTTTCAAACCTGGTGTCAGGAAAACGGAAAACGCTACCTCATCGAAGAAAGGCCTGTTGACATGGTGCCAGGAACTAATTTCATTCAGAGCTGCTGTACCGTCTATATTGATGGTGAAGCTGCCGGATTTGGAATTGGAGGAATAAATCTCAGCGGAAGCAAAGGCGGAGATTACTGCGTTCAGAGCTGCGCGACCATCGCCAAAGGCAGGGCATTAGCCAATGCCGGCTTTGGTTCAGTCTTTTCAAGCGCACTGGACAGCGAAAACGGAGCAGATATTCCTTGTGATGGGGGAATGGGCACAGACTTTTTTGTGTTTTCTCCTCAATGGCTCAACCCGGCAGACAACTCACAGGCCAGCGATCAAACTCAGCCCGCTATGAAAGTAACTCAGAGTACAGAGCCGGCGAAAGATCCTGGGAAGAGACTCAGATCATTATATGAACCGTCATTTTCAGAGAATAAAGTGAAGAAGGTTACAACCGTTCCAGCTACTGCAAATGCGCCCACGACCAGGGAAGAAGCACTGAAATTCATTGTTCCTATGAAGGGAGAATGGTTCGGACATCCGTTGGGAGATGTTCTGGCAAAGAGTCCCAAGGACGTTCAGTTTTATGCTTCCTGCAGAAATGCCGACCTGAAAGCAGCGGCAAATCTAGTACTAAACAGGTAAGGAGGCGGGCATAAGTATGGCCCAGTTCACTATTCCAATAGAAGAGATTATAGATTTGCTGGGCCTTGAAAGAAGCCCGAAGAATAGATCCAGCGGCAGGAGCATCAAGGTACATTGTCCTTTTTGCGGCCACAAGGGGTATACAATGGATGTAGATGTGGTCAATTGTGTCTACCATTGCTTCCATTGCCCTGAAGAGTTTCAGAAGCATACAGGCGCACTCGACTTATACAGTCGGGTGCGTCTGGGGGCTCCGTCTTATCTGCTGGACCGGAAAAAGGTGTTTCAGCAGCTCTGCGAAGAACTCGGATCTGGATCAGTATCCTACCGAGATAGGAAAACAATTGAGGACACCAATATATATCCTGCAGAAGATTCTACCCTAGATAAGGCATATACATCCTTGCTGTCACTTCCGTATCTGAAATTGTCAGCGGAACACATTGATAATCTTGTTGCACGCGGCCTTACAGCAAAGGCTGCAAGTCAATGCAGATTTGCTTCTATTCCTGAAAGCCGAGCCCTAATAGAAGATCACCCATACGGGAGAAGAGTCTCCGGTTGGTATTGGTCACAGGGAATTGAGAAAACTCGCATGGAATCCCCGGTGCTCTGTAAATACAGTTGGCAAGATGTAGTTGCAGGTGTTCTGATAGCCGAAGACCTTATGATGCAGGGCGTCAATTTGGAAGGTGTACCAGGATTTTATAGGATAACAGATGACAAATGGGCAATTCGTTATGAAAGAGGAATGATGATTCCGACGATCTCATATGAGGGAAATATTGTAGGTATTCAAACCAGACGGGATTCCACTACAAAGAACGGGCTGCGCTATTTGACACTGTCATCCAAAGGGCTTCCAGAAGGGGTGACTGCTAATATCTCCAGGACCCATGTGGTTTACAATCAGAAAAGCATTTCTGAGAATACTCAGGTATATGTTACAGAAGGTCCCTTGAAAGCAGACATTATACTCTGGTATCTGACAAGACAGAAAAATGCGGATGTTGCACTTATTGCCTTACAGGGAGTAAATAATACAAAAGAAATTCCTGCTATAGCAGGAAAGCTCCGTAATGCAGGTGTTCATGAGGTATATTCAGCCTTTGACATGGACAAATGCGGTAATATTTCTGTCGCCGAAGCAGACAAAGCGCTTAGAAAGATGTTTCGGAAAGAACTGATTAACGTATATACGATGGTTTGGGATCCGGAATATGCAAAAGAGAAAAGAGCTGAACTGATATCACTGGCAGAAGGCAACGATATTCCCTTCTTGACTTCAGGAAATGACTATGTGGATATAGGAAAGCTAGCACAGATCCTGACAAAAAGGCATATTGAGTACAACGTAATACACGAAAATGGAAAGACGGTAAAGACGCACTGGAGACCGGAAACAAAGGGGTATGATGATTATTTGCACATGCTATCTAATATGAGCATCCAATGAAGCTTTATACTACCTGTGTTTGCTTTCAGTATGGAACATAATAAGAAACAAGATAAGCCCGGGCGAAGAAAAGACCCCCCTGATGCGCTAAAGCGTGTTGGGGAGGTCGTATTTGTATGGAAATCAAATCTCACTTTTATTTGAGCAGACCAATCGTCTTTAGAATACTCTTCATGTGAACTGTATATGTTTGAAGCACTTCTTCCGCAGGACCTTTTCGTTCTTTTTCAGCGCTGAGGACACTTCTTGTCTGCAACAGCTTTGTTAGTGGCCCTTTTGTTGGGAAATATTCAGCGACTGCCAGTTTTGCTCCTTCTGGTGTATCTGCAGTAGACAAGATGACCTTGTTCTCTTTGCTGAAGAGACCGCCTGCTGCTCTTGGGTAGACAATAACCAGAAACCTTGGCGTGGCGGGCAGTAGAATATATTCTTCTATAGATGCTTTTGTGGGCTTTCCTATCACAAAATTGCCAAACTGTTCCTTGTCCCAGTTTTCCTGCATGATCTGTTCCAGTTCATCGAGTGTAATTGACTTGTTTATGGGGAGTACCTGTCTTCCAATCATATTGATCCCTCCTCGAAATCATTCGCCTCTTTTCCTGCTAACTTCACTGCTGTAAAATGAGTATAGCATAATACACTGTGAATAGCTACACGAAAAACATCGTCAAAAATGGTAGATTTACTTTTGTTGTTGAAGTCGTTTAAATATGATATAATCAATAAAAGCTTAAAAAACAGAAAATAATTCAATAAATCAGCTTCCTAATGGTTGGGGATACAGTTGTCGGAGATGCGAGTTTTGCCGAATATATCTAGCAATGTTACAAAAAGTAAGGTAACAGAAAGAGAAGAAGATGGTTATCTATTTTTCAGGAACGGGCAACAGCCGATATGTTGCCCAAATGATTGCTAAGCTGACCAATGACGAGCTTTGTGATTCGACATTGTTTACTCGAAATGGATCAAGTACAGTTTTTAAAGAGATTGGGACTTATGTCTTTGTTTCGCCGGTTTATGTTTCCGCTCCACCGAAAGCTTTTATAGACTTTATTTGCAATTCTGAGTTTCCCAGCCAGGTGCGAGCTTATTTTGTCATGACTTGTGCGGGCGGAATGGGCGGTAGTCCTGAGTATTGCCTGCGTGTTGCACACGAAAAAGGATTCGTTTATCTTGGTACGGCTCAGGTAGTCATGCCGCAGAACTATATTGCCTTTTTCAAGACACATGGAGAGGATGAAAACATCAGGAGGGTTGTACAGGCAAAGCCTGTTGTTGAGGATATCGCCAAGCATATTCTTGAGCACAGTACTCTTCCGGACCCGAACATGAAGGCATGGGAGTATCTGTCTACTAAAATGATCCTGGGCATGTATTATAAAGCCTTCATGAAGACCAAATCATTTTGTACCACAAATGCCTGCGTTGGATGCGGTCACTGTGCGGCAGTTTGTCCACTTGGAAATATCAAGCTGACAGATAAGCGGCCCGTATGGGGAAACAACTGTACACATTGTATGGCCTGTATCAATCTTTGCCCAAAAGATGCTATTGAGTATGGTAACTGGTCGCGAGGTAAACCGCGGTATAAAGGGCCAATGGAATAACAAGATTTATTCTCCAAAATTAGTTTTTGGATTATTAAAAAACCCAGCATGTGAAACGAATACCCTCTGAGAGTAGTCTGTTCCACATGCTGGGTTTTATATACACTTACTCTGGATCATATGAAGCTACAAGCGAAAGAGCGAATAGAAAATACCTTTTACCACCGAAAATTGACAAAAGGTGAAAACAAATATACAATTGCACGGTAAAGACTTTCTTCAAATCATAGTTTGACAAGGTGTATAGAAGGAGATAATAAGAAATGAGAAAAAAGAGCGACTGCTCAATCCTTTTCCCATCTGGGCGAGGGAGATGCTTCTGCAAAATTGCGGCAGCAATGACAGGAATCTATTGCTCAGCAGTTACTTCAGTACCTGCTTTTGCAAATTCCCAAACCATTATTCAAGGCATAAATAAGGGAACTGAGCAGGTATGGAGAATTCTAATTGCAATCGTTGCACCTATTGGTGCCGTTGCACTGGCTCTTCAGGTCATCAAAATAATCTGGGGCGGAGCAAGAGCTGCAGAGGAAGCAAAAAGTGCCGCAATCAAGATTATTGTAGCTATCGCAGTAGTGCTTATGGCACCAGCAATTGTTGCCGCAATTAAAAGTTGGTTTACTGCGGCGTCCTGGAGCTTCAGTTGAGATATATGATTCCGATACCGACACCCACCTTTTGCTTAGGGTGGGTGTTTTCTAAAGTCATGAAAAAGAGGATGATCTTATGACAGGACACAAGCAAGCTTTATTCAAGCCTGGGAGAAAAGCTATAGCAATGCTATCTGTTGCCATTGCAGTTTTCATGCTGACTACATTGCAATCGGAGTGTTGCTATGCATCAGGATTCAATGGAGAAGAAGCCGAAGTCGGGGGCATTTTACAAACTCTGGCTCTGGGAGGCGGAGCTGTCGGCATTGCCTGGTCAGGCCTCGAGTATGCCTACGGCGATGAGCAGAAATCAAGGAAGGCAAAAGCCCGAATAATTGCCATTGTCATTGCGACTGCAGCTGTATTTGCACTCCCGGCTGTTATTCGGATGGCTCAGAGCCTCTTCCAGTCTGGAGCCTGGTCTCCAGACCACCTTACCACCAAATAGTCAAGGAGACAAAGAGACATGCTGGCAAGTATCGTTCAATCACTCTCAAGCGCTTTAGGGGATGTCCTGGAAGGATTCATGACCATGTTTCTAGAAGCCTTGAATATGAATCTATCATCCTTTCTGGAAGTCTTTCCACTGCTCTCAATATTTTATACGTATCTCCGAAGTTTTGCCGTGGCCATGACAGCAATAGTAGCTGGAAGGGCATTGGCATCCTTCTGGTTCGGATCGATTGATAACTGTGCGAAGGATAATCCGCTGATGATCCTGCTGAAAACGTTCTTTGCTGTTGCGGGTATCTACTGGGGCGGCTATGTTCTGGAATACATCGTCCATTTGGGATCCATACCATATAACCATTTCCTGAATATAGAGGCTGTGACAGATGGAAAAGTCTATTTCAAAGAGTTCATATCCGGCTTCTTCGGATTTGCAACAGCCTCCATTACAAGCTGGAGCAACCTGGCAAAAGGGCTCTGCGAATTGTTTCTGCTGATCGTGATCGCATGGAACCTGTTTAAGCTTGTTGTGGAAATCTGTGAGCGCTGGCTGATGGTCGGAGTGCTGGTTTACACGTCTCCGCTGGTATACTGTACGATTCCGTCAGGAGATACGTCCGGGATCTTCAGGAAATGGGCCAGCATGTTTATAGGCTCAGTTATACAGATGTCTTTCTCAGTGATGTTCCTGAAACTGATTCTCTCCGGGTTTAACGCAGGAGGCTCCAATTTTGTTATAAAGCTTCTCATGATCCTTGCCATGAGTAAGATTGCCCAGCGTATGGATTCCTATCTTCAGCAGTTGGGGATCGGAGTTGCGACCACCGGAGGGAATATGGTGGATGACCTGATCGCAGGCGCACATGGGCTGAAGAGTCTGACTGGCCGAATCGGAGGAGGAAGAAGAGAAGGAGGAAGCAGGGGAAGTATCTTAGGGAGCTATGCCGGAAGAACAAATATCGGAGCTGGAATCAGCGCTGCGGCATCTGCATTTCGAAATGGGGCTGGTGCAAGAGAGGCTGCTAAAGCCGGTGTGAATGGTGCAGCGGACAATCTTATTCATAAATCTCCAGTGGGACGTGCAGTTTCAGCAGCCTGGGCGGCACAGAAGGCTAATCGGTCTCAGAACACTGGCGGCAATACAGTCACTAAACAGCAGCCCGGCGGCAAGCCGGTTCCGGTATCTGCACCTCCTGGAGCAGATCCGAAAAGAACTGCTTCGTATAATCCAACGGGCAGTCCTGTCGGTATGTCCGGAACTGCTGTACCTCCAAGAACAAGCAGAATCTCAGACCAAGCTTCTAAGAATAAAACAGCTTCGTCAAAGCAACCGGGAACACCTAGTACGGATAGCGCCAAAGTCGGTAAAACAGGAGAACATAGAGAGCAAACACAGATTTCATCACCGTTGCATGCGGCAAAAAGTGGCTTTATGTCCGGTGCTGCTTATATGCTTGGACTGAATAATGGGGAGCCTGTATATTCCCAGGATGAGCTAAGAGCATCTGAAAACAATGCCAGAGCAAACGCGGCCGCAGCTGCAGATGAGGCTCAAGAGTATCAGAGCGGTGGAGCTGTGATGCCGGATGACATAAAGGATGACGCAAAGCAGATTCAGGAAGGGAAGGGAGTATCACATCGCATGAACTATAGTGAAAACTATAGAGAGTACGGTATCAAGAATAATGAAGGAAATGTTCTTGAATTAAATGGCGATGACGATATTCAGCCTTCAATTGCGGCTGCTGCATCCGGTGTGGCTATAAACAGCAATGAGACTGCTGACGGAGATCTCAGTCTTACAATGACAGACCGATGCGGAGGACGCGCAGTTTCGGACTATATGGCCCAGGCTGTAAGTACGGAAGGAAAGGCTTCCTCCGGGACGGACAGTTTTGCAGTCTCCATGCCTTCCAGGCAGGAATACATTGATAGTGGCCTGGATGAAGAGTCATACCGCCAGAAAGGACAAAAAGCTGCTGAAAAGGCTAAAACCGCTGACTCAAATAGAATCAGCAGTTATGAAAAATCCATGCCGGAAACCAAAGCGGCAAGGACGGCAGTACAGTCTGCACAGGCTAGTGTGGATATTCTGAAGCATGCCGGAGCGGCACCTGAACAGATATCAGCTGCAGAGCAGGAATTTGAAGGGGCAAAGCAGTCACTCCATGATGCGACAGTTACCGCAGGTGAAAGAAAAGTTCAGGACGCGAAAGCGAAAATGGAACGGCTGGAGCAGCTTGGCTTCGACCACAGATCCAAGGAGCTCGGGGAGGCTGAGTCTGAATATGAGCAGCAGAAAGAAAATCTGGCAGGATATCAGGAAGCCTATGAGCGTGCAAATACACCTGAAAGCTATGAAAATATAAAAGAATCGGCAGCCGCGGCCGCAAGAAGTGCTGATATGGACAAACTCTCAAGCAGCTATGATTCTATTCGGGATCAGGCAAGAAGCCTTCTGGATGAAACAATACGAACAGCGGATGTGTTTGCGAAAGCACGTGCCCTGAATAATCCAAATTATATTCCGGCGGATATTCCACAGACCAGGCAGATGGCATATGACGTTTTCAAAGATGCTATTCCGGATATGAAACCGGGAACCGGATTCAACAGTGTCAAGGTACTTGATCTTCCTCCAAACAGCAATAATCCGGGGAACTATGAAAACCAAGGAGGCCGTGAGATTGAAGTTTCTTATACGAAAGCAGACGGAAGCACCGTCACCAGGAGATTCTTGAACGGGAAAGGAACATCCGCACTTCCGATCAGTGTCTCTTCTCAGTACTCGGTGTACAAGTCAGCGGATGGACGTCAGTGGCTTACAGATGATCCGGACGGGAAGAATCGAAATGCACCGGTTTCAGGACGGCAGGTAAGAGAACCGAGTCTGATCACAAATATCTTTACTTTGATAAGAAAGAAGTCTCGCAAGCGCTGATATCTGAATCTGCAATAGTATCTCGATTGCTGCTAACACATCCCAGATCAGTCCCAGTGGACTCATTTTTCCCATACTCAGAAGATATTTTTCGTAAAACCATAGCGTGTAAATGACACAAGAGACAATCAACAGTAAAAGGTTCAAGGAGCCATGGAATGCCTGATCATAATCAAAACGCATCAGAGGAGCTGAGCGAAGGCGCTCAAACCGGGGCAAGAGTCGCAGGGCAGGCGGCACGCACTGCAAAGCATACGATCTACGCTGCTGGTAAAGCGGCATCCGGTAATCTGATCGGAGCAGCAGCGGAGCTGGCTAAGGATAAGGCCTGGAGAACAATCGCGTTATTCCTGGTCATTGCAGTTGCATTTGCACACTTCTGCGCAGTATTTCTGTTCCCCATGACACTTTATGAAGCCTCTGCCAGTCTGGCGGAGGCCTGGAAAATAGAGTATTACTCCGGAACCGGAGGAAGGCTGGTCAGTTTCTTGAAGGCTACAGGGTCTGTAATTTGGAACACAATCAAGGGAGAAAGTTCCGGAGAGGGAGATACTGATTTCGCAACAGACTCAGATCTCGAACTGATAGACAGCGTATCGGATCTGGACAGCGTATATTCCAGAAAGATTAAAGCTGCAAAGGATAAGATCACTGCACGTCAGAAACAGGTTATAGATGTCATTCAAAAAGACGCTGCAAGCGGTCAAATCAGCAGCGTTATGTACAGTAGGTATCTTTCAGAATTCACAGCCAATGGTTATGAGCATGATATTGAGTACATTCCGGGGACAAACCGGATCCAGTCGTCGGTAATAAATATTTACGATGGGACACAGGTCGTTGCGCTGAACCGGACAGTTAAAGATCTGGAGGCTTTGCAACTTATGTGCCTCCATACTACTCAGAAGAATGGAGACCTTTCAAACATCAAGCTGAGCGGTTTCATGAAATGGCTTGGTTACAACGGTGCAGACAATCGGACGATCAGCTTTCCGCTAGGAAGCACAGGAATCCGGTATTCCATGAAATCCTGGACAGGAGGCTTCCTCCCGCAGTATCTGGAGGATGAAGCGGCTGCTCTCGGCATGACGGATGAATATGAGAAGAAGTACGGCGCAGCAGTGACAGATATGCTCATTCAGGTGAACTGTCCGGACCTATACGGCATTCAGCCTCAGATAACTGAGGAGCTGAAATATGAAGTCGGCACGGGAACAATGAGAATAAAGGATTACACCAGACCGATCTACGGTGTCCCGTCCGGCGACCTGTATCCGGCATATCTTCGGGATAAACGGCCGAGTGACTATTACTCGACCTGGTTTCAAAGCGGATATCGCTATATTGAAGGAGTTTATTGCGAAGGCCGCTACGGGAATTTTCTATATTCCCAGGCAGGCTGGACCCTATCATTTCAAAACGGCACGAGAACACTCGTTAGGACCGCATCGAATCCGAAACAGACCGGGCCTGTCATTGGGTACCAGGAAAAGGAAGTGGAATATCACTACGATATCACGTATCTACATGTGAAGTATACGGTCTGTATTAGTGTGGGCTGCAGAGACATTAACAGCCTAGTTGATATGGCCGGACTCTGGGAAGGACTACTCCCGGAAGACGAAGCAAAATATAGCGGTACATATAAAAGAAAGGATGCTGCATGAGAAAAAGAAGAGCATTCCTTTCCTGGGTGCTGACAGTTGCCCTAGTACTTCCAAATTGCTGCTTCTCAAAAGCAAATGCAGATCTACTGGCTTTTTCAACCGATACAGACTTGGTACTTGGCTCATTTACTTCAGAATACGGATGGGATCGTGAGAAGATAGGTTCAGCGGAGTGGCCTGGTATAAGCAGAGGAGAAGTGTTTTCCCGAGCTGCCGGGCATCAGAAGGAGTATTTTGAGGACCTATTCCGAGAATGTAAGGAATACTGCGTAGAGCATAATCTGATCAAGGTAACAAACTCAGGGGGAGCAGGCGGATTCAATATCGCTGCTGTTGCCAGAGCCGAAGTGGATGCTCCAGACAGTATGGAAATCCCCATGGGTTCAAATAGAACGAAATATAATGACTGGTTCTATCAGCGGCAAGGCACAGAAGCCCCATGGTGTGCTGTGTTTGTCAGCTGGTGTGCAGACCAGTGCGGCCTGATCAGTTCAGGTCTGTACCGAAAAGATGCCGGCGTTACGACCACATTCAAATATATGACTGAGGAAAATGGCTTTACCGCCTATACCTGGAGGGAAGTCAAGCAACTGGGAGGAGGCGCATATTCGGCGGTTCCTGGTGATCTCTTCTTTTTTGAAGGAATGGGGCATATCGGAATCGTAACGAATGTTACTGAAACGGACATTGAGGTCACCCACGGCAATAGCTCAGAGAATAACGTTATGGCGTCTCTGATGTCATCGGCAGGGTATATGAATCACGGAACTGTGGTTCACGTTGAATATCCCAGTGATGAGCGTGCCATCTTCTATTTTCTTACGGAACATATGGGCATGGCGGCCTCTGCAGCCTGCGGAGTCATAGCGAATATTGAGCATGAATCCAACTTTAATCCAAACGCACTTGGGGATGGAGGGACATCCTATGGGATTTGTCAGTGGCACAATCCAAGCCGCTGGGATCAGCTGATTGCTTTCTGCGACTCGAACGGTTATGACTGGGAGACCATGGATGGCCAGCTATATTACCTTGAATATGAAATAACACAGGGCGGGGAAGCGCAAACAGGCGTCTATCAGGTCCTGATGTCTATGCCTGAAAACTCTCAGGGGGCCTATCAGTCCGGATACGAGTGGTGTGTTCGGTTTGAGCGGCCGGATGCCGCATCGACAAAAGCCCTAAGCCGCGGCGAGTCAGCAAGAGACAAGTGGTACCCGTTATATGCCGGGTCTGTGAAATAACGGCATCATACAGAAAAACCAGGAAAGGAATCACGGATACATATGAAAAGTGTAAAGAACCTAGTGAAGTGGACATTAGCGATTATGGTAATACTGATGCTGACAGTGAAAACAGGATGGGCTGACAGCTTCAACATGGCAGATATTGCAATGGCTGAATATTGGAACGGAGAAAAGGAAGAACCGATGGGTTCCAATACCGTCAAGTATAATGAATGGTATTTCGGATATCCAGTCTACAGCCTTGATGAGCAGCAATACGATTGGAACTCGGCTTTTGTTTCATGGTGCGCAGATCAGCTTGGGTACATCAGCCGAGACTGTTTCCCCAGAACAAATGACCCGACGGAAATGTTTCAGTGGTTTGCCCAAAGGGGATACCAGCTATATTCTAATGACTCTATCATGAATCCAGACGGATCTTTGAATGTGAGAGCTGGAGATATTGCCTTTATTTCTCCAGAGGAAGGCACCAGCCTCAAAGCCGGAATTGTTACAAGCGCAGATCGGTATTCTGTGACCTGTGCAGTGGGAGATGTGGGCGGAACGATTGAGCTGATGCAGGTTGAAATCTTACAGCCTGCCCAGAATATTGTTTTTTATCCTGTTATTCCCGCTGAAACAGACAATTACCTGGAAATAGTAGAATTTCTGAGCAGCAAGATGAACCTGAATCCAGCTGCGGTTTGCGGGATTGTGGCCAATATCATCTATGAATCGAATGGAATGCCCAATGCACTCGGGGATAATGGAACTTCATACGGGATATGCCAGTGGCATCAAAACCGATGGCAGGATCTAATCAATTACTGCAATTCTGCCGGATATAACTGGGAGAGCCTGGAAGGGCAGCTGATGTTTCTCTGGTACGAGCTGGATAACTGCTTTCCAGACTTGAAGAATACACTCATTTCATGCCCGGCATCACCTGACGGCGCATATCAGGCTGGATACTGCTTCTGCCTAACATATGAAGCACCGGAGGACCTCTCAACAAAAGCAGAGATACGCGGAAGTGAAGCAATGTATAATGTTTTTCCCTTTTGGTACAGCTGAGAAATGATTGAGAGACAACACACTAAGGAGGCAAAAGCTTGAAAAGGGGACCGCAGACAGGAGAAAACAGAGCAGAGACAGACGAGGACCGATTCCGGAAGCAGATTCGCACAGGTCTGCTCGGCATACTGATCGTCAGTGGCTACCTTACAGGCCTGATAGATTCTATTTTGTTTTTCCCGGCAGATGGGTTTCTGCCGGGAACAGTCATAAAGTCCTTCTTTTCTTCGGGAGCAACGTTAATTCTATTTCCGCTCATTTTGATCATGCTGGCTTCCATAGCGATTATTGCTGTTCATAAAACATGGGAAGAATCTCTCAGAGAAGACAGATTGGCAAGAGGATTCCTGCATTCAAAGGACGGTTCTCCCTATGGTGATGCTCACTTTGAGCAGCCATGGGAATTCGTCGATGCGGCTCAGATCCGCCCAGTTGAAAAATGTAAAGGTAAAATCCTGGGGCAGCTTGATGAAGCAGGACGCCAGTGTATAGATTTCAATCCGTATGAGGGGCGCATCAACAGCCATATGATTGCGATCGGGCGTTCTGGAGGCGGCAAGACGTTTACGTTTGTAAAAACCTTCATGATGCAGGCGATGAAAGAGAAGCACAGCCTTTTCATTGCGGATCCGAAAGGAGACCTTTTTCGCGAGACCTCTTCCTATTTCCGAGACAATGGATATGTCGTCCGGAAACTGGATTTGAAAAACCTTGAAAAGTCTGACGGATGGCATTGCCTCGGCTCCCTGCACGGTACCAACCTCATTACCAATGTACAAGTTTTCTCCAGTACTGTTATGGCCAATATTTCCGAGCGTGACGATGTCTATTCCCGCGCCGGCGGCTCACTGCTCAGTGCTTTAATTCTGCGAGTTCTTCAGGGAAGAGAGTATCCTCCAGAAAAGAAAACGATCAAGACAGTACACGAATTGCTCCAGAACCCCGGAGGAATCGATTTCCTGGACACTCTTCTCAGCAACGAACACGTTACCTCATCTGAAGAAGCATGTACACGTTTCTATATGGATTTTAAAAGGGCATCCGGCAACCTGGCAGGGAATATTATAACCCATCTTGCCACGGGAATTCAGCTTCTCAACAACCCGCTGCTGAGCGATATTCTTTCCACAGATGATATTGACCTGACCAGAGCCGGCCAGGTCCCTTGCATTTACTATATCAATTTTCCGGACACGGACGTGACCTTTAAATTTATAATATCCCTTTTCTTTTCCATGGCTTTCATCAATCTTGTGGATTATGCGGACATCCATACGTCAGATGGAAAACTTCCTGTACCGGTGGATTTTCTCTTAGATGAATTCCCGGCTCTGGGAGTCATTCCTGACTGGGACCGGAAGATCGCAACTGTTCGCTCCCGCCAGATTAACTGCGTTATGATCATACAGGATATTCCTCAATTGAAGAAACGGTATCTTGAAAGCTGGATGACGATCCTCAACAACTGCGGATGTTTGTTGACACTAGGTATTAATGAGCCGAACGAGACAGCGCCATACCTTTCGCAACGCATCGGGGAAACATCCATTGAAGTTGTCTCAAAATCAGAGTCGGTTGTAGCCGACCGGGCGAAATCTTTTTTAAGCAAACAGTCTACAGGCGTAGGCAAGCGCGCATTTCTGTCAGTTGCTGAAATATGTGAGCTGTCCAGAGACGGAAGCATTCTCATATTTGCGGATCATCAGCCGGTCTATGTAAATAAGTTCCCGTTCGTCCTGCATCCGGATGCTGAGAAAATGGAAGATACGCTTCCGGAGAATGTAATTGATTTCTCTGACAGGGATGCGCGGCAAATGCTCCGGCAGGCAGAGGACGCCTACCAGCAGCAGTTCTGGGCAGTCCATCCTATGCATCCGGACATGAAGTACAAGGACCTTAGTGACGCACTCTTCAAAAACCCACCTCAAAGTCCGGCTTCCATGGTTATAAGCATGCTCCGGGATGATTGGAATTCAGTAAGAGTGGTACTACGCAATCTCCTTCAACATTCTGAGAAACAGCAGACAATGGCCGAACATGGCGCCCCAGATAACCCGAGTTTCTGCAAGTCTGCTGAGAAGGGAGCGTTTGAATGCTTTTATGCCAGTTATCTGTCGCATCCACCCAAAGAGATGCAATTCAATGATCTGAGCGTTGAAATCAATGCCATTAAAGATGGGGTCATGTCAATCAGCAATATGAGAAATACAGACTGTACGCCAACAGATCAAATCCCTGAGCCGATAAATGGCTATTCAGATGTCTCATATGAGCTTGACCAAAGAAAAGATCCTCCAAACCATGCAGTGCAACACAAGGGACGATCTTTGAATAATGCATTAGGAAGTATGGCTTTCGCGTGCCCAGCAAAAGGACTAAAAGGATCAGAAGATATCCATAAAAGTGGAAATCTTCCTAAACCTAGATCCTAGCTGGTATGGTGGTAAAGCGTCATAATTACAAAGAGGTTAGGAGTCAAGGTGGCAAAAGGGGAGCGAAATCAGGAAAAGAATCAAACTAGCTGAGTATGCAAGTAAAGTCTAAGGGGCGGCCTCTTTCGAGACTGCCCCATTACTATTGCAATTTTTGTCTTATTCTTCAGTATATATCCGGAACTGCTGCGTGTTGGAGAGCGCCGGAGAAGGATAATACTTTTTCTTTACAGCTTTGAGCACAGAGATAAAATCATCAATGCTTTTACCGTCCGAGAAACCCAGAAAGATCGAGTTATCAGGAGTAGGATTAGCCATAGGTTCTGTGAACACCAGAATAGGATTTCCACCTGGAGAAGACAGAACATTGATATCGACGTCACCGGAGCCAAGCTGTACAGTATGTTTGGAGATGTTTATCATGTCATGTTCCTCTCTATTATTTCATTAATGGTAGTATACCATATATCTCTCTATCTGACCATACAGACTTTTCTCTCTGTTACTGTTCAGCGGTTAAGGGAAGAGAAAACCAGCCAGATCACCGCCGTGGATTTAGTGTTTTTCTCAGCTCAGGCCAGACGTTTTATCGGTATGGCTGGAACCCCGCCAAACATGGTGTTTGCCTCAACAACTTTGTTGACTACAGCCTTGTTTCCTGCAAGATATCCAGCATTTCTCTTGGTGTCACAATAAATGTTCTGGCTGGGAAGTGCTTAAGATTCCCTGTAACCAGGTATGCCTCATCTTTTTTTCTTTTCTCCATAAGCACTGCATAGAATACAATATCCTTAGGGTCGGGAACAATATCATCAATTGCTCCCGCATCTGAGTACACGGCCCTGCGCTTTAGATCATCCAGCAGTACTCGCACTGCACGTTCCTCAAATTTAAACTTGGGCCTTCTCAGGACGTCTTCGTACTCAGCAATAATATCATCATTGAGAACCGGTATGATATCACCTATTAATGCTTCAGCAGTCACTTTCCATGGCGTAGACCCTGATTTCAGTAAAGCGGAGACAAGAACATTTGTGTCCAGAACCGCATAGAATTTCATCCGGCTTTTGTCCTCGGCTCAGCCCTTACGGCATCAATTTCGGCGTTTATCTCATCCAATGTCAAATCCGATGTTCCATTTTTTTGCGCGGTCTCGTTGATCTCCTGCATTGCCCTAAAACCGCGATCAGCGGAATATGGCTCTTTGGGAAGAGTCATTCTGAATGGGATGCCATTTTCCATTACCGCTCTTTTTAAAAACATCCTTATGGCTGTGGATGTATCAATACCCAGCATATCAAATACACGGGCAGCTTCTTCTTTGAGAGAATCTTCAACTCTGACCTGTAAGAGGGATGTGGCCATGATAATTCCTCCTCATATTTTGTAAGATAATTATAGTACAATGTCATACAATTTGCAAGTTAAATTTCTACTCTCACTTATTATATCAGAAGTCTTTAGCAGCTTTGATTACATGGCTACTAGTCGTCATGGTGGTTTGGATATAAACCATAATGGCGACTAGTAACTATAAAAACGGAAAGTCTTCTTAAAGCCAGCGAAATTGACAAAAGTGAAAATCAACAATATAATCTTAAGGCAAATAAAGAATTTTGCTAATTACCTTAGGAGGACTTCAAATGAAGCGTACCATCATTTTGCTTTCCCTGATAGGAGTAGTTTTGCTTTCCTCATCGTGTACTCCTTTTGAAAGGCCGCCCGAACGCGAATTGCTACAAGAAGCAATCGTTTCTTCTGAGTTAACTGCAGAAGAACAGTTGCCTTCAGTAACCAGCCAAGACGCCGAACTGTATGTAATGCGAAATGATTCCGCCGAACCGCTCGTGGTAAACCCGTTTGGAGCAGCTGCCAAGGAGTGCACTATTGATGAAAACGGCAATATAATTGGCCCAGAGGGAAGGATCCTTGTTCCTGCGGGGTATGCCGCTCAATATGAGGAGATTGAGTCTTTGAAGTTTTATAAAGAGGAGTACTCAATCTCACTGGATCCACTGAACCAGCCGCTGGAATACTACTATTCGGGACAATATGCGCAGTATTCTGTACCGTTTGTGGTTAGCCTCGAGATTGAAAAGCCCAGTGCAACAAACCATATTATTGTTATAGAAAGCTCAAACCCGCAGGTTGTTTCTGTACGGGCGAATCATAACGCCGGACTAATTGCAGACGGATCTTTTGATGTTCCCAATGGCAGTATTGCCTTGCAGCAGAAAGAAGATTCGACGACAATGGAAATTGTTGTAAGCGCAAAAGCACCGGGAGACGCAGTCCTGACAGCAAAAGCATTAACAGGTACCGCTTCAGCGGAGTGCATCATCCATGTAGAATATGGAGCCGGCAATCTGTCGGGCATTCCTGAGGAATGGGTCTCTGTCTTACCTTATAATACTGCTGCTCATGTTCACTCCTATACTTCTTCTGTTGAGGAACCGACTCTATGGGAAACAGGATATACCCTATTTACATGTGAAGAGTGCGGTCACAGCTATAAAGGAGAATACGTCCCGAAGCAGCCAAAGATCGATGATCCTGCCGAGAAAGTACATGTTCATCAATACACAGCGAGTACAGTTGCGCCAACTGATACCGAACGCGGCTACACTTTATATACGTGTCATGAATGCGGTGACAGCTATAAGGCAAACTACGTCAAGCCGACCGGCTGAAACCTGATTCTTCATAGGTACAACATATATGGCTGAATGGGACGCAAGGTACAATATAATGTTGACAAAAAGCAAAAACAAGTATAGAATTGCATTAAAAGAACAATGCCCAATTAGGGTGGAAGAGGTGTAATTCTATGAAGAGATCAAATAAGTTCTTGTCTTTACTGCTTGTTACATTCATTGTTGGGGTTAATGCTCTGACTGCATGCGGAAACCATACGATTCCCCAGATAAAAGAGCCGGAGCAGTCCACCGCTGAAAAGATGACTGATAGCTATGTGAGACAAACGGAAGCACAGGCAGTTCCAATGAAGCAGAGAATGGAGCTTAACAGCTCTGCAAATCTGAAAAAGACAATAGAAAAGCCAACAGCTCTGTACCGGTCAGAAAACAGAGGAATGAAATCGACGGAAGTCAGCCAGAGTAGAAGTCTGGAGAAAGTGAATGAAGCAGGTTCAGAGATCAGCGAAACTACAGCTAAAGCAGAAGATGCAAACTCCAATACTGCACCACAGATGGCGAATGTCTCTCTGGAGCCGTTGGTAAAAGATCAAGTCCAAGAGAACCAGAATACTGAGGAAACCCGGAACCCAATAACAGTCAGTGCCGATATTGTCCCTGTAGTAAATGTCACCCCTCCTGATCCGGAAGATCAGGACATGCAGCCCCTTAATGAGACCGGGGGTGATCCCGCTCCAGACAATCAGCCGAATACAGAAGAGATTGAAGCAGTAATATCCGTCCCAGCGCACGAGCACAGCTATGTAGCCACTATCATTGAACCGACCTGCACGGAAGCCGGTTATACATTATATAAATGTGAATGCGGAGACAGCTACAAAGCAGATCATTCTGCAGCACTGGGCCATGACTGGACAGAGCAGACCGAGAGTAAAATAGTCGGACAGGAGGCGCATGAGATCTGCGGTGACTGCGGAATGGATCTCACAGCAAGAGGGATTGCAGGCTCTGCCATCGCCTCGCACGCAAAAGATCATGTGCTGTCGGATGAAAATGCTTCAGGAAGAACGTATACCGTGGCAGTTGATATATATCAGGATATCACAACACGTTACTGCAGCCGATGCGGGTGCTCAGAGTAAATGGCCTTTTTAGCAGGCAAAGTAGGGCAGCATAGCGGCTAAATTTTCGGCCTGTAAATGACATTACGCACAAACAGCTATATAATATACGATCAAGACAGGAGAAATACTATATTTAGCATTTTTCGGAATTACAGCATGTCTAAGTGAATAATGACAAAAAGCAAAAACGAATTAGGCAAAGGAGATTGAGGCTATGGTTGTGAAGAAACGGATACTAGCGGTTGTAATGACTCTGGTGATGTTGCTCGGATTGTTTCCGGCAGACTTTATACCTCCGGCATATGCAGAGGTTCACACCGAGGACAACGGCATCGGCCTGGGCGGGAACAACGCCAGGCTTACCAATAAATTCACCGGGAATACGGGAACACTATACGGAATCAATAATCACATTCTAGGCGGAGCACATGCGTTCTGTATCGATCCTACGATCGGGTCTGAGGTAGGTGCAAACTATACATATACAGGAACCGGAGCTTCGTCATCAAACTCCTACTGGAACAGGATTGGCGCGGATGACAAGAAACTGCTTGCCGGAATTGCCACGTACTATGCCAATAACCCAAATGCCAGCTATCTGACACCCAATATGGGACATCAGGCGGCTACTATCGCGAAAGTCGGTGCTCAGTACGCTGTATTTGCCAGTGTTGTTTCGAACCCAGACACTCTAAACAGCAGAGTGGATTCATATGCCTGGGGTGATGTGAAACAGTATGCTGCGGAAGCAATCAGCTGGGCCCAAAATCAGGGGAGTGCTTCTCAGCTTTCAATTGCAGCACCCTCATTTGACGGACAGGCGGTAGAACTGATTTATAATCCCGCCTCGGAGATGTACGTTGGATCAGTAACGGATTCTAACGGTGCGATCACCGGGGAAGGATACAACTTTTCACAGACGATTAATGGCGTGAAAGTAGCTCAGAACGGTAATACTATTACAATCTCTGCCACACCAGTAGCCGCAGTAGCAGCCGGACTGCAGAATAAATCCAACAGTTGGGCTGCTTCTGCGACTGTATCGAAAACTTCGAATGACCCAATCAATCTCGGATCAATCAAAATATATGAGAGATCTGGCGATCAGCCGCTTATGGTATATGAACCTGACGGTTCCGGTCCAGCGACAGTCAGCAAAACCGCGACTGTCCGAGCCTATGCAAACCTGATCGGCTCAGCAAAGGTCCATAAAAGTTCCACACAGCCAGTTATTTCGAACAATAACAGCTGCTATACCCTCAGCGGCGCAATCTATGCAGTCTACAGTTCAGAATCAGAAGCAAAGGCGGAAATAAATGCGCTGGCGATGATCACAACAAATTCATCCGGCGACTCAGAAACCGTTGATCTCGCGGCAGGAAACTACTACCTGAAAGAGATTTCCGCTCCGCGAGGCTTCGCCCTTAATGGGGAAATCATTCCTTTTTCTGTTTCTGCCGGGCAGACTGCAACTGTGCAGACAGAAGATATCCCGATCTCCGATCCGATTCCGGTACTGCTAAGGAAAATTGATGAGTCTACTGGCGAAGCCCGGCCGGCCGGAGCAATGAGTCTTGAGGGTGCAGAGTTTCAAGTAAGCTTCTATGGCGGACAGTACAGCACAGCAGAGCAGGCGGAAGCAAGCGGCAGCCCGATTCGCTCATGGATTATGAGGACGGATGAAGATGGATATGCGGATTTGCGCGACCCGTCCTACATTGTTTCAGGAGATGAATTGTGGTACGGAGCTTCAGGTGAAGCTTCTTTCCCGCTTGGCACCGTAGTGATCTATGAATTGAAGGCACCTCCCGGATATAAACTGAATCCAACACATTATCTTGTTAATATCACAGAGGACGGCAGCGGTGCTTCAGTTGTCAGGACATATAATGCTCCCGATGTCCCGGAAGCGCCATTCCTCGGCAGTGTAACGGTTTTGAAAGCTGATGCGGATCAAACAAGTGCCCAAGGAGAAGCAAAACTTGCCGGTGCCAAATTCGGACTGATCAATGAGAATGACAGCAGTGTCACGATAAACGGTGTTGAAACTGCACCGGGCGGAGTTGCCCTGATTATTGAAACCGATGCGGAGGGCATCGCTTCTTCCGGACAGGTGATTCCTTTCGGATCCTATTCGCTGATTGAGGTTCAGCCGTCTGAAGGATATGAGTTGAATACATCCTGGAGCTCTGAAGTATTCACAATATCGGAGAATGAGCAGGTCATTGATGCCGGGACTTGTATGGAGACTGTTGTTCGGGGCGGAATCTCTGTACAGAAAACAGACGCGGATCTTGGAACCGCAGCTCCTTATGGAGACGCTTCTTTTGAGGGGACTGTTTTTAATGTGATTAACCAGTCCTCAAATAATATCGTAATAAACGGGGTTTCATATTCCAGCGGTGAAACTGTCATGCAGATCACGACAGATGCCTCGGGATTTGCGACAACCGGAAACGGTGTGCTTCCGTATGGACTGTATCTTGTGACGGAAGAGAGTACCGAGAACGGAAACGGGTATGAGGTCAATCTCGATTACAGCAGTACTGTTTTCGTATCCGAGTATCAGGTTTTTGAAGCGGAGAACTGCGGGAACCGACCTGATTTCTTTGGTGGAGTTGCTGTCCAGAAACTAGATAAGGCAAGCGGAACTGCGGTTTCACAGGGCGATGCCGCACTGGAAGGCGCTGTATTTGAGATCATCAACAGGTCCGCAAATCCTGTTACCGTTTCGGGCGAAAACCACGGAATCAATGAGGTTGTATCAACCATCACGACTGATGCAAACGGTTTTGCGCAGTCTGAGATTAACCTCCCGATGGGAACCTATTCGATCAGAGAATCATCTCCTTCAGAGGGATACCAAATCAATCCGTCCTGGGAGAAAACATTCGCTGTACGGGAGAAGGGGAAGGTTTACAGCTTTACAGATGAAGATTCTTGCGAAGAGGAACTCGTCTACGGAAGTCTTGCTGTACAGAAAGTGGATTCAGATACGCTGACTCCGGTGCCGCAAGGCGGCGCAACATTGGCTGGCGCAGAAATCCAGATCATAAATGCATCAAAGCATCCGGTGCTGATAAACGGAACCAGTTATAAAGCAGGGGATGTTATTTCTGTCATTACTACGAATGAACAGGGCTTTGCCGCAACGGATGAGGGACTCCTTCCTTACGGCAGCTATGAACTTGTGGAAATTAAAGCCCCAAGAGGCTACGGTATTAATCTGGATTGGCACCCGACAGTGGAAATCAGAGATGCTTCTCAGGTCCTTCTGGACGGGGATCAAGCCCTTATCGACGATGTTGCCCGCGGCGACATTACGTTTATTAAAGCCGACGGGAGCGACATGCGGCGGCTGAAGAATATTCCTTTCCTGATTACCAGCAAGACTACCGGGGAAAGCCATGTTGCCGTAACGGACAGTAACGGAGTGTTCAGCTCTGCAGCCTTTGAGAAATCTTCCAACATTAATGGCAATGACGCTGCACTAAATGGAGAAACCATAGACGAAACGCTGCTCGACAGCAGCAATGGAATCTGGTTCTACGGAAAAAATACAGAAAAGGCGCCGAGAAATGAAAAAGGAGCTTTTCCTTATGACACCTATGTCTTCAAGGAACTGCCTGTAAGTGCCAACGCCATGTATGAAATGGTCACCTTTGAGGTATCCATTACACTGGACGGGCAGATTGTCGATATTGGAACCGTTGATGATAATCCTGTGCCGCACGTTATTACAGAGCTGCTGGATCACGATACCAGTGACCATATTGCAGCGGCAGATACCGTAACGCTGAACGACAGAATCAGCTATTATGCGCTTCAGCGCGGCAAAACATATGAAATCAGAGGAACTCTGGTCGACAGGGATAACGGAGAACCAATCATCGTCAATGGAAGTCAGGTAACAGCTGTGTCCGGCGAAATTCATCCCGGTCAGGCAAATGGGAATGTGACCCTGACATATTCGTTTGATGCATCTGAACTCGTAGGCCGTACTGTTGTTGCGGTAACAGAGCTCTTTGAGGATGGGGTCAAAATCTACATGGATGATGACCTGAGCAATGAAAATGAGACTGTTCACTTCCCTCAAATCCGTACGATTGCTCAAGGTCCGAACGGCGAAAAAGAATTCGCGGCTGAAAAGAATACCCTGATTATTGATACTGTTTCATTCTCCAATCTGATTCCCGGTACAACTTATACCCTTAAGGGGCAGCTGGTAGATGCAGCAACAGGGGAACCTCCGTTGGATAAGGACGGCAACGCGGTTGAAATCACTGCCGAAACAGTATTTCGTCCGGAGGAAGAGAGCGGAACCATGGACATGGAGTTCCTTTTTGACGCATCCAGACTCCCCGGAGGGACTTTAGTGGCTTTTGAGACTCTTCTGCGTAACTCTGTAGTGATTGCTGAGCATAAGGATACAGAGGATGCCGATCAGACCGTTACGATTCCTGTTATCGAAACCAGACTCCTGGGCGATAATGAATCTCATATCACTCCCGCAGTAACCGAAATGACGCTCAAGGATACCGTTACATACAAAGGGCTGCAGCCTGGCATGACCTACATTATGACAGGAACCCTGATGGACAAATCCACAGGCGCAAAAGCAGTAGACGCCTACGGGCAGGAAATAACCTCAACCACAAGTTTTACTGCTGCACCATCCGGATCCGGAGTTGTGGAGCTGACGTTTGTCTTTAACGGTACAAATCTTGCGGGTACGGCGCTTGTCGCTTTTGAAGAAGTATATGGCAACGGATATCTTGTCTGCAGCCACGTTGATTTGAATGATGAGGATCAGACCGTCTGGCTTCCGCGTATTCGAACGAATGCGTTTGGATCAGGCGAAGACAAGGAGGTTTTTGCCACTGTAGACGGTGTAATCCATGATGTCGTTGCGTACTGGTCTCT
>Ga0256405_10002222_pt1 | contig 46203 bp, 53 predicted proteins | sample RumenRJG_02DNA_FD_189096 | JGI IMG/M metagenome (GOLD analysis project Ga0256405, IMG submission 189096) | Bovine rumen microbial communities from Lethbridge, Alberta, Canada - RJG_02 | ecosystem: Host-associated > Mammals > Digestive system > Stomach > Rumen | place: Canada: Alberta... | reverse complement strand
GCTTCATGTTATCCCTTGCAATATTTATAGCACCATCTTTATGGATTAGTTTACCATAAGTTGATGCTACGGCTTCATATTGCCAGTAGAGATTTCTTTCAGCGATACTCCAGTTCTCAAGAACATTATTTTGTGTTACTTGTTCTGGAATAATTGGTCCTATTGGTTCTTCTGGATATTCTTCAAGAGTAATATCATTGTCAATAAGCCAATCGTTGAAAGAATATTTCTTTGCTAAAGAAATCTCATCTTCCTTGGCCTTTATTGCCTCCCTGATATATGCAACAAATGCATAAAGTTTTGCAGCCTCATCTATTGCCACTGGAATATTTTCAAATTTATCCAATGTAATGCCTTTTGATGCAAGCAATTTTGAATCGCTGCCAACAACAGATACATTCTTATCAATGAATGAAATGTTCCTTATGTTATTGTTGAATGATTCAAGTAACTCTGTTGCTATGTTTGCAAGATAGTTTGCAGATGATGAAGTTATACCTTTTTCTCCTTCTTTTGCAAAGAATATTTCGTTTATTTTCTTCATTGTTTTGTTGTTTATATTCAACTATTTATATTGTTTGTGTTAAAGTATAGAATGAGTTACTATAATTCACTCATTCTATACTTTATTGAACACAGTAGTCTCCAAAGAAAGTCCTTTGTAAGATGTAGCCCCGGAATTCTGAAATTGAATTGTGCTTTAGCACACTTTTCATATTCATTTAGCTTGTATAACAGCGCTCTGCGCTCTCTGTCATACTCTGCTGCTATTGTAGGATGAAGTTCTCCTTTGTCAAATTTAAAAACTTTGATTCTTAAGGAGTTGGCTTTATCCATCTCTTGATTTGCTTTAGATACAAGTTGTTCCTTTGTCATGACTGTTGTTGTTTAAATTGTTGTTGTTGGTGTTAATTTTCAATATCCTTTAGTTTCATCACTACAAATGCTTCTGATACAATGTATGATTACTCGACATATAAACCACGATGAGGTAGATATTGTGATATATGAAATGTACCGAATAGTCAATCACGGTACTATGGGTCTCTAAACATCCCTTTGTGGAGTGTATTACACTTGCAAGCCTTGCTCCCAGCTTCTTGCACAGCGGCCTGTTATGGCAATAATAAAACTTCTCTACCGGTGGGCTCGTTCCGCCCCACTCAAATACTTACGCTATACAAAAATCTCTTAAATCTAATTGCTTGTTCTTTACTCTGGCTTATTTACGGTTTTCTATACTTGCAAGCCATTGCCTTATCCCCATACTACAATTTATATATTGCAGCAGGATAGAATACACCGGAGATTTTAGTGGATTGTATTTTCCAGTAAACTCTAAACTTAGACTTTCGCGTGGCCTTTGCTTATGTCAAGAGTAGAGAAGTTTATATGCCTATTTGTTTGATTTCAATATTTCTTCTGCCATTGCTATACCATCAGGAAGATAGTATTTATATGTTTTACCTGTCTTCTGTGATGTCTTTATCACATAGCAAGTATACTTACCAATATTATCTCCCTTTGTATATTTGTGAAGATAGATTGGGTAGGCTTCGCCCTTACTATCCTTGTATGTATAGTCTGTTTTTGTGTCATTTGAAGACTTAACAGACTTTTGCTGTACTATTTCCTTGCCTTCAATTTTATAGGACTGTGCAAATGTTGGCAGGGAAATAAAGGATAGAATTAATGATAAAAGTATAATAATATGCTTCATTTTAGTGTGATATTGTTGCTTTTTGGATTGATTTTAACAAAACAAAAATCAAGGTAGGACCAAAAGGTCCCACCCTGAAATTGTGTAGTCTTTTACCTACAGGCCCAAAATGTCAGTTGCATCAATGACATTGTTGAGGTTGGTGTGGCAGAGTGTCCAGCTCGTAACTTGCTGAATTTCAGCGGTTTCCGGGTTTACAGACTCTATTGTAGTCTCCACGAACTGAAGGTTTTCAGGCTTCTTTCCTTCCTGAAGTTCAGCCGCTACCTTGGATGCTACATAGGCAATAGTATTGCCAACCTCATCCTGTACTGCCATTTTCTTGATGGTGGTTTCCTTTCCACTCTCATCATTGTAGAATGCATCTTCTGAAGTTCCCTTCTTCTTCATATAGTTGAAGAAAACCTTGTTGCCCTTGCTAATGTTCTTGGATGCAAGGAAATCCCTGACGGACATTTTAGTCCCAAAAGTTACAGTTGCCATAATAGTACTGGTGTTTAGTTGTTAATAATAGAATACTGTTGAACCTTTTCTTCGGTCCAAATTATAGGAGGTGAGTTGTCAGGATTTTATGATTCCAAATAATTGGGTAGCCCCAACAGGATTCTATTCTATCCTGTTGGAACCACCCAAAAATGGATTGTTGGATTTGTGGATTATCCCAATTTCAGACCACGGAACATATGTGGTACCAACCCGAAATGGGTTAACTGGATTAAACAATGCTACTTTATGGTAGTAGCCCAACCAAAGTATAGGAAGTGGGTTGTTGGGATTTGATGATTACAGATTATATTTCCAGTCCTCTTGATGGTCCTTCTCCTTCCCCCTGCACCCCTAACTACTACTCCTTAAACTCTTAGCATGTAGTTGTGTTTTCTCTTACTTTCTCTACCCCCATCTTCCCCCACCAAAAGAAAGAAATATATAAAGAAAGAAAAGGGCCCCCTTCTTCCCCCTTCTCTTCCTATCTCTTTCTTAAAGGGTGACAGCACTATGCTATCACCCTTTTCCTTGACCTCAATTTCTTATAGCCCCTCTCGTGAAGAAGTTCTCTATACTTCATACTCCACTCTTCCATATCTGTGAGGAAATACCTATTCAGTACTCTCTCTTGGTGTAGGCGATATGCTTTTATTGCTTCTTCAAAGGACTTGAATGGGCATTTACATGTCATTGAATCAAGGTCTTCACCGTGAAGGTTTCTATGCATTACATCTCTGTAAACATAGTTTACTACTCCAGCAACTAATAATTCGCTCATAGTGATAATGTTTGTGTTTAGCAAGTTATGGTTGGTGGTTGGTCTGGATTTTTGGGGTTAATACAACAGGTGTGGTTTACCCACACCCGTTGTTACTACATACCCATTGATGTTTCTGCCTTGGCAATGTCCTCATCTGTGAATGCAAGATTCTCCCACTCATCAAAGGTGCAGTATGAGGATGATTTCTCATCATACTCTACCGGTATCTGGTGGTTTTCGTCCTTGCTCCATGACCAGTCTGTATTATAGAAGTTCTTGCTCTCGCCAAACTTCTCAACATCTGCTTCACTTGCAACGAACCTTATGCATTTCCTCATATACTCATAGTCAACCCTGTCTTCCAGAAGATTGCATCCAGTACAGTGAAGAATACCCTTCTTCTCATCTTCCCTTGGAAGTTCTGGCATAAGATGCCCTATCTCCACTTGTGGGTCAAGGCCACCAAAGAGTATTTGGATAACCTTGGGTTTCCATTCATTGGGAAGAAGGTTGAACAAGGCCTTGACTTGGAGTTTGCCAACCTCACCAGCGAGGTTAAAAATAAGGTCATACACGTTGAGCTCTGTTGAAGTACTACTCTTTTTCATGATATTGTTGTTTAAAAGATTAAACCCACAAAGCGGTTGTGGGTGATGGTTTTTGGTTCCGCGAGACCGCTTCTCGGGTTGCTTGTTACACGTGGGCAACACCACGCCAAAATAAAGGAAATGGGTTGTTTGGATTTATCCCAAAAGGAGAAATTGGCAGGAGATTGCTCATCCCACCAATTCTTCTTCTGACCCAATAGCCCATTCTTCCTTATAGCGCCTTTCCCAATAATCATTCAGTTCACGCTGCTCTTGCTCCCACTGGCGGTGCGCTTCTTCCATTTCCTCATCAGAGAGACCATGATTTGCTGCCCTTTCAAGATACCTTTCCCAAAGGTCATCTATATCAACCTCTGGAGTAGATTTGATTTGCTGTTCCATAAGAATCCAATGCTATGAAATTGTTTAATCCCTTGATTGACCGGGGGTATATCCCCAATTCAAAGTATGGGAGGGGAGGTGTTAGGAGATTATCCCCACCTCTCCCAAATAAAGAAAAAAATATTATGAAATTAAATCACACAACCACGGGGGCAGTAATATAAATATCCACCCCTCTCCCATATATAAAGATGCTTTAAAAATTTTTAGAAAAAAAATATTTTTACTACAACCAAACTCTGGCCCTATTCAAGAACTAATAATAGTCTGTTTTGGATTGGTTTTTCTTTGGGTCTGGAGCAGGGTGCTTGCATATTATTTATATTATGTATATATTTGCAAAGTAGAGATTGTGGAGGTATGAGATACATAGGTACTCACAATTTAGTTGTCGTTTGGTAGAGCCAGCATGGGAAAGTAGCGGATACCATTAGTAGGGCACAGGCAATCTACCCTTGAGATAACTGAGAGAAGAACTAATAATATATAAACGGGGCGCCGGCTAGATTGTGAACTTTGGAAGGTAAGCTTCTCCTCCAAAGTAGACTGGGATGTAAAGAGCTCCCGGGTCTCTCCTAGAAAAGCAAAAAGGTTTTGCAAGCAAAACAAAACCGCCGGAGGCAATGCAATGGTGGTAATTTAATAGGGATACAATCCGCAAAAACAATAGTGCACCCAAAGCACGCAAACAATATGGTTGGAATCTTCTCTCTTCCAACCATATTATTTTTTTATACTATGGAAAGAAAATCAAAGAAAAGTGCTCCAAGTTATGGGCTTCCAACATCAAAACTTGTTGGTTACAAGAAAGAAAAGATTAATGATTACAAGTATGTCATATACAAGATAATAGAGGAAGATGATGGCTATGGAAACAAGACAACAAGACGCTTGAAAGAAGTGTATATAGATGGGGATAATTATGGAATATCGGGTGCTTATGATAAAGATTGGATAAAGAAAAAGGCGGAAGAGTTTAGGCAATCTCTTATAGAAAAAGCCACAAAAGCAGAGAGAAAACTATATAATTCTTTGGTTGATGCTGGCCTTGGTGATATCTTTGAGTTCCAGAAGCCTATATTTATGGATAAACAGATATGTTCAAAAAGTTTTTATATAGTTGACTTCTTGTTTCCACACAAGAAACTCATTGTTGAAATAGATGGTAAGTATCATAACGATAAGTTTGTTAATATTGATGATACGCTAAGGGAAATTCATCTAAATATGGCGGGATATAATATAATAAGGTTTACAAATCAACAGGTATTTGATGATGTGGATTGCAAAAATATAATTAACAAGATATTGAATTATGAAAAGTAAAATCTATGAATTTGACCCCGTAATCTATCCAACAAGATTATGGGTTTGTAAAAAGCCTGAAACAGTAGATGTGGCAGAACTATTCCACCCCTTTAACAATAACGGGGAAATGGTGGATAGTTTTGGTGAAGCGCTTGAGTATGATGGTGGAAGATATGCAACCACAGTTATCGTTGGTAATAAGAAAAGCCATCGGAGGGGTTGTCTTGTGGCTATCCTTATTCCAAAAGGTTGCGGTGCGGGAGTATGTGCACACGAAGCATTGCACTATATGGCCTATTTGAGCGAACAATTTGATATTCCTCTTGGTAGCTTTGACCAAAGCGAACCTCTTGCATACATTGAGCAATGGGCAACAAACTGTATCTGGTGTACACTTATGGGGCATCCAGAACGAATGAATGGAACAGAACTTTCTTTTGAAGAATAAATATTTTTAGTATATTTGCACTGTTGGGTTAGTTTGGATTTTCTTCATATAGTAGGGTTTAGTTGTGATGATACCGGTTGGCTGCGAAGCTCACCGGTATTTTTTTCTTTGCTTTTTAATGAGTAGTTTTGCGGGTTATGAATTTTCTTTGTATATTTGTCGTGAGTAAGAATCTTTTTGTTAGTAAGTTTGCCATTCGCTGTGAAGTGCATGGCATTCTTTTTTTGCAAACATATATTCAATATTATAATAGGTTGTGTTCTATGATATTATTTATATGTTGTGGCACATAATTTATTTTTATTTAATGCATTGTTTTTATCGAATAATTGATATATTTTTGCAATATGGCTACGGTGCATGAAGGTAATAAATTATTCGACGCGCAGAGCGTTAAGGGTAATATTGATAATAACAATAATGTTATTAGGAATACCGTCAATACTGGTAGCCAACCATCTGGTAACAATATATTGAGGTCTGGTGTTGAAGGGGATGATATTGTTCTGAACAATACCACAATAGAGCAGAACGGTCTTCTTGGCAATGATAATGAAACCTATAGAATAGTAGTTATAGGTAGCCAAGATATAAGATACCCGATATCTGACAGTGGTTATATTGAAGATGGTACAGGAGAGAACCCGTTAAGACCTGTTGTATATGATGGTGATATCCTTTATATATATACCATAAGGGGTGCTGTAACATCTCTCGTCATAAACACAGATAACACATATAATAAAGAGGTATATCCAATACTGTATAAGCTTGATGAATCAAGTATTCTTCCACATGTAAGTGTCACAGACCTAAATGTTGCAAGTGGATATAGAATGGTTGCTATAAATGCCGTAAGGAATGATGATAGCATATCGTTGTGGTATTACCAGACAAACGGCATAAATGGCAACTGTGATATATATAAAGTAACAATATATCCAGATGGAACATGTGAGAGAGAGCATGGCAATATTGATGATGGTTTCTATAGGGTTGGTGAAGATGGGTATTTCTGGAAATGGGATAATGACCTGAAACAATATGTATCAACAGGCAAGCACACATCAATACTGTATGCAAGAGAGCTACTTGATGCTGATGACTTGTTCTTCAAGGATAGTAATGACCAAGGTGAGGAGATAACAATAGAAGACCCGGGTACTACAGGAACAGTATTATGGGGTGCCGAAAGTGCCAACAAGGTATCATTGTCTGTAAATGGTGTAAGCAAGTTGTTGCTTAAATCACAGGCTCTTGATGGTATAAACTCATCTATATCAACAATACTTGGATACTTTTCTTCTGGGTCTGCAAGGAATGCCTTGCTTCTTGAGGGTCACAATTCAGATTATTTTGCAACCGGTGCTGGACTTGATGCTATTGATATAAGGGTTACAGCCCTTGAAAATACATCGTTTGACCCGACAGAGATGTGGGATTTATTATCTGCCGCTACAAGTGAACAGATAAATATTTCACATATACCAGATATAACAACATCAAAGATACTTAACCTTGAAAGCTGGATAACAGGAAAGGGATATATAACAAATTCTGCCGATAACCTTATTAATTATTATCTTAAGAATGATGTATATAATAAGCAGGAAGTAGCAGAGCTTATAGGCTCTATAAGCCAGTTCCACTTTGAGATTTATCCAGAACTTCCTGCAATGGGGCAATCCAATGTGCTGTATCTTATAGGCCCGAAAGGTGATACAGATGTATATGATGAGTATGTCTATAGCAACAATGCTTGGACAAGGATTGGCAGTACCAGCATAGACCTTTCAGGATATGTGCAGAATACAAGAACAATAAACACTGGTTCTGGGCTTGTTGGTGGTGGAGACCTTTCTGCAAACAGGACGATATCACTTTCACAGGGAACAATAGCGTCTCTTGCTCTTGCTGATACAGCATTGCAACAATCAAGCCTTGATGGTTATGTAAATGATATAGTAATAGGGCAGGGTAACTATATATCCGGGGTGTCAAAGAATGGTAAGGTTCTTACCTTCACATATGGAACATTGCCTACAACAATAGCCCTATCAAATGTTACTGGAGCAGAAGACCTTCAGGCAATAGAAGCATTGTCTGGCACTGGTTTTCTCAAGAGGACTGGTGATAACTTATGGGCTCTTGATGACAACACATATGCACTTTCTGGTGACCTTCTTGCTGTGAGTGGCAGGGTAACAACACTTGAAAGCAGGATTAACTGGGATAACTACTTTGGTATAGATGCTCAAGGTAATATATATGTAAGGGGTATTGACGAGAATACACCAAGAGCTTTCTATAATAATGGCAGTATAACAGCTGGTGGTATAAACTCCAGCGGTGGAGGAGGTGGAAACATTGACCTAGATAGGGTTTGGGAATCGCTAACCAACAACACAGACAAGCCGAATGTAGAGATAAATCCTGCCCACATACCAGATATAACAGTAAGCAAGGTGAGCAATATAGAGAGTTGGATTTTGGGGAAGGGCTATATTACATCATCTGCAATACCAACAAATGTTTCTGATTTCAATAATGATGCTGGATATCTGACAGACTATACAATCTATGCTCTCACCATAAAGAATTCTGCCGGCACAGATGTGCTGACCTACAACCCAAAGACTGCTGCTGGGGAACTCTCTCTCACAAAGGCTATGATAGGTCTTGGCAATGTAGAGAACACAGCACTTTCTACTTGGGTTGGCTCACAGAACATTGCAACCCTTGGAACAATTACTACCGGTGTGTGGCATGGAACAAAGATAGCAAATGAATATCTTGCACTTGATATGAGCTGGTCTTTGGTTAGGGCATCAGCAACATATGATACAGAAGATTATGTACACGCTAATTAAGTAAGCTATGACAAATATAACAGGAAAGATTTATCAGATGAAGAATGCCGATGGAACCGAGAACAGGTTCCCCCGCACTGTGATTGAAGCGGTCTTGGGGTTATCATCTTATCTTCAAGACCAGTTCAGCTCTCTTGCTGATATTTATATGCCAATAGAAGGTATATATGAAGCACTAACTGGTCAGGAGTTTGTGTTTAGGAAAAGCCCAAATACTATCAAGGCAAAGAGTCTTACTATAGATAGGATAAAGGGCAAGACTATCGCGTGGAATCAGTTGGTTTCTGCCTCTGCTACTTCCGTGGTTGTCCCTTCTAGCCAAAAGTATCTATCCGTCATTGGAGGCACGAAAGCAATAGCCACAAGCGACGGGACGGCTATTACGGTTACGGGTGGTGTTGATATGGTTTTTGACCTTACCCTAATGTTCGGTAAAGGCAACGAGCCGTCCTCGGTAGAGGAATTTGAGGCTATGTTCCCCGGCTACCACGAATATAACCCCGGCACTCTCATCTCCAACGATGCCGAGAGTCTGGAGACTGTGGGGTTCAACAATTGGGATAATGAATGGGAAAGCGGAAACTTTAACGGAAATACTGGTGAGCCAAATGTTAATCTGGATTGGTCAAGGAGTAAGAATTATATTCCCATATTCCCATCCACAAGTTATTACTTTTATTTTGAAGGTGTTAACCCTGCGAATACCTACTATGTATTTTACTATGATGCAAACAAACAGTTTATCTTTAAGTCAGAGACAATGAGTGCGTCCGGAGCCTTGACATCTCCAGCAAACGCCCGATATGCCAAGATACAATACAAGAGAGCCATAGCCACAGTCGTTTCTTATAAAGTCTGCATTAACCTATCAGACCCAGACAAAAACGGGACTTACGAGCCGTATTGGAAGAGAATACAGAACTTAGGACTGAACTCCTTTAAGGTCAAAGATAGTCAAGGGAATGTAACCACTATCACTGGTGGGCTAAAGTCTGCTGGTAGTGTTTATGATGAGATTGTCGGGAATAAGTATATTAGATATGTGTCAACAAGAGCTTATCAAAGTGGCGATGAAAGTAATACTTCTGTTACAACAGATGGACACGAATATACCAACTATTCCCTCACCACCCCAATAGAGTACGACCTTGTAGAGCCTCTCATCTACACTATGAAGGCAGGCACTACGGAAGCAAGAATATCCCCTAATGAAGATGGTCTCTCTGCTCCGTTCTGCTGTGATATAACCTATTCTGCCAACGAGAACAATGATGCTGGTAATGCACAGTATGCTGCAACGGCTGGAAGACTTTTGAACACTCACAAGATTTGGGGGCAGGACTTCAATGGCAGCGAGGATGTGGATGGAAACCTTGTGGCCAATGGAACTATACAAGGCACACAACTCAAGTCTACTGTTGCCACAGGAACAGCACCACTTACTGTTGCAAGTACAACAATGGTTCAAAACCTTGTTGCAGAAAAGGCAAGTAAGCTACTTACAGCAAGAACTATATGGGGACAGAGTTTTGATGGTAGCGGAGATATAAGTGGGGCAATAAGCAACATTACCACGTTATCTGCAAGCGGTCTTGCAACCATTGCCGGTGGTATTGCTCTTGGTACATCTAACGCTGCTCAAGCAGCAAAGATGATATGGGATGAAACCAATAATGCTTGGCATTTGCAGGGGAATCTTTATGCAGATGGTTCAATATCTGCAAAAGGAGCAATTAATAATAATACAGATTATGTAACACAGCAACAATACAATGAACTTATATCGCGTATTGAAGCATTAGAAGGATAATATAATATAGTTATGGCTCACGACACAACACACATATTCGTAAACGGAACAGTAGGTATATCCCTCGCAGACATTGCTTATGTGCTTGCCGATAATACCGATATGGCAAGGTCGTCAAAAATAAATAGATATGCCAAATATAAGCCATGCGGTGGAAATAAAGTAACAGAGCTAACAGAGGAAGAGAGAAAGAATTTGAATTGTGGAATAGATTGTTCCGACACATCTACTGGTTGTTTTTCTACAAATTTAAGTTCTTTGCTTACAAGGGCAAAGGCGAGCGCAGACTGGAACAAGGTGCCTATTATAGTAAGCAGAGTGCTTGATTTTGATGGATATTATCATCTGGCCCAGCCACCATATGTACCTCAATCAAACAAGATTGGTAATACAACTGGAGATGGAGAGGGGTCAGATATGTATATCAATCTAACGCTTACGGCAGTTATTGAAACCGGTAATATGCGTGTAATTGATTTGCAGGAGGCTCTTACAAGACAGGGGGATGCAATAACAGACTTTAAATTTGGTTTACTTTATAGAAATATTAACACACCAAATGTTGCACCAACACTCATAGAACTCGATACGATTGAAAATCTTGTTACACATACTGGCACAATTCCATTACAGGTAAGGTTTGCAGCACCAACATATGATAAAAGCGTAAATTATGATTGTGTTTTTATAGCATATGTAGAACACAACAATAATACATATTGGGCAACATTCTTACCAAATACATTCTTTCAAATTAATCTTGCATATTTTTCAGTAACTGTAAATGGTGTGCCATTAGACCCAAATGATGACCCATTGCTGAAACTTGAGTTTGGAGAGTCTGGCGGTTCCGCAGCATTAATAGTTTCTGGTTACAACTGGTTGGCAACGTGGCCATCAAAAGGAACTGGTAAAAATATTGATATGACGCTTACGCCAAGCCAAAGCACCGGCACAGTAAGAACATATGACAATGTTGTTCTTGACGTTGGTAATGCTATACCAAATCAAATTGGAAGCGTTGAGGAAACGGTAAGTATATCCGCTCCAAGTGAGGTGAGCGATATCACAATTCCAGGTGGAGATTTCGTATTAAAATTTATTGTTCATCAGACTTGCCCATACAACAATTTTATTTATGCAATAGATTCAGATGGGAATAGAGTTGATATTATAGCTCCACATAGTTTAATGTCTGATGATGCAACAACAATAAGAATTAAATCAAATGTTCCTTGGAGAATTGTAACAAATAACATTGTTTATGATGATGATTATGTAAGCGACCAACCAACGGACGACCTTGCACCACAGCCAGTAACTGGTGGTTCGAGTGGTGAAACAATAACATCTGTTGATATTGTAAACACCAGAGACCTCACTGCTGGTAGAAGGTATAAAATACCATTCACATCAACGGATGCTACAAAGCCTGTAACATATGTATTGAGATTAAGAACTTAATATAATATATCATGAAAAAGCTCAAAAATTTTGAAATTGAAAATCTTGTGAATGCTGGAGTGCTTGCACTCACAACCAACACGCTCAGCTCTGCTGATGCTTATGTGGTATTCAAGTTCCGCAAGGCTGTAAGGGCTGCTATGATTGCTCTGGAAGAGAACCGTAGGGAAGCACTTATTGAAGCTGGAATAGAAGATGGCCCAGCCTTTGAAAAGCGCAGGAAAGAACTATCTGATATCGCAGAACCCACCGAGGAACAGAGAGCAGAACTCGCAGAACTTAATAACAAGTTCAACAAGTTTACGGAGCTTGTAAAGGCTCTCTACGATGATGAGGTAACATTCCCTACCATCAAGCCTATTTCCTTTGATTCTTGGCATACACTAATTACCGAGAACAAGGGTTCGAGAATCAATGCCTATATAGAAGAACTCCTTGAAGGCGTTCTTTGGGCCGAACCAGAAGAATAAGAATTAATATGAAACTACTGATAGACAGGGCTTGGAAAAAGCAAACATATACCATATCAAGATTATTTGTAAATGGTATTAGATTTTACGAGTCTCTTGAAGATAAAGACAGGGGTTTGAAACAAACAGATAGCCTTGTAAGAATAGCCGCTGTAAAAGTGCCGGGAGAAACAGCAATACCTTCTGGTATATATGAGATAGATATGGATACTGTATCACAAAAGTATGCAGCGATATCTTGGTATAAGCAGAATTGTAATGGTGGAAGAATGCCAAGACTTAAGAATGTTCCGGGATTTGATGGCATTCTGATACACCCCGGTGGAAGCAATGGTGCTATTGATACAAGGGGATGTATACTTGTTGGAAGAAACCTACAAAAAGGTAAGCTCCTACAATCAAAAGAAGTGTTCAAACAGCTTTATAAAAAGCTTTCAGATGCACACAAAAGGGGTGAAAAGATAACAATAGAAATAAAATAGCCATGACAAAACAAAAAGCAATACAGAGGATACTAAAGGATATGGGATTACATAGTAGTTATGAAGATTATGTAATTCAAACTATTGGCAAGCTTGGGTGTGATGATAATATAGATTTGGAAACAATAAGCGCAATAAAGCAAGTAATACTTAATGATTTGAGTAATTGATATGGGCTGGAAAGACTTATCCATTAGAGACAAGGCTGCTATAATAAGACAGTCTGTCTCTAATGGTGTATATAACTTGGGTGATATAAGGAATAAGTTTGATGAAGGTGGAGATAAAAACACTATAAATCATCCAAAATATAATGCAGAACAAGTTAATCCAATGTATGATTACTTAAGAGAGAATGGATTAACCAACGAGCAGGCTTCTGGATTACTTGGCAATCTTGCAGTAGAGAGTTATCTCAACGCTGATATGAAACAAGTAAATGGCCCAGCCTATGGGCTTATGCAAGCAGAAGGAGCAAGAAAAAAGGCCATGCTTGCATATAATAGAACTCCATATTCTTTTGGTTCTGGCCTTACTCCAGAAGAACAACAGCAACTGGATTATATTATAGATAAAGGTATACAAAACTACACTCCCGGAGAGTGGGGAAAGTCTGGTTTTAATGGAGCAAGGCATGCAAGAAATGCTTTTCTAAATGCAAAAACAACAAGAAGGGCATCAGATATTATTACAAACAATTTCTTAAGACCGGGAAAACCAAATCTTAATAGAAGGAGAGTAATGTCTGATTACTACTATAATACTCAAAAAGAAAGAATACCATATCAAATTGAATCTTGGAGTAACATATTAAAATCTTGGGAACAATGAAAGTAATCTACAACAACATTCTACCATTTAAGGGTTTTTCTGCAATCAATCTATTTGGGATTGTATTTGCAAGAAAAGAGTATGAACCATTAAGAAGTTCTACTGTCCAGCACGAAGAAATCCATACCGCTCAAATGAAAGAGCTTGGATATATTGGATTCTATATTATCTACTTTTTTGAGTGGGTTTACAGGCTTATATTCCACACAAAAACAGCTTATAGGGGCATATCTTTTGAGGTTGAAGCTTATAACAACCAATGGAGAAACAGATATCTTGAGTATAGGAAACCATATGCCATGTGGAGAATAAAGAGAAATAATAAAGAAAATTAATAAAAAGTTTTGTGTTGTTAAACTTTTTATATACATTTGCAGAAGTACCGCAGTGATGCGTCGATTCAGTTGGGTTTAAGTTTTGGTTGTTTAGTTAGTGCCATGTAAGCAGAAATGCTGAAAACTTCTCATTAGCTCAGTAGGTAGAGCGTCTGGCTGTTAACCAGAAAGTCCTTGGTTCGAGCCCAAGATGAGGAGCAAATGAAATGGGAAATAAAAGATGAAGATGGAGCAAAGGCATTGTTTATATCAGAAATAAATGGTGCTATAAATATCCCACTATCGCAAATTCCAAGCGGAATGAGCATTCTTGACTATGTGGAATTTGCAGAAAATAATGGTATTATATTAACAAATGAGCCAATAAATACATTTGAAGACACGGATACTATATGAGCTGGTTTACAGAAAGCAATAGGTACAAGCATTTTATTCTTGGGATTCCAACCGGTTTTCTCACAATACTTTTCACTCTTGGAATTGCTACAGGAATGGAGTTCAAGGATGCTCATCATCAGAATGGAAACAAGCCAATAAAAGAGTGGGATTGGAGTGCTTGGGATTGGGTTGACTGGCTATGTACTGTGGCTGGCGGAATAATAGGTAACACCATATTAGTAGGAATAATCTTTATAATTATATCAATATGCCAAAAGTAAAAATTGACCCGTGGCAAGCAGATTATGATGCTGACACAATGGCTCGGTATCAGGAAATTATGAATGATACACAGAGAAGAAACAGAGCAATGAAAGCTGCTGCAAAGAAAGAAAAAGACCTTGAAAAGAGCCTTAGGAACATGAAAGCTGTAACCAGAAAAAGAAAATAATATGAAAGAATTATTAAGTTTTATTATTGTTTGTCTATATGTTCTATGTAGCATAGGCAGTACTGCATATCTATTTTACTATCACAAACCATTGTTTGCTGTAAGTACAATAGCTCTTGCGGTAATGGCTTTCCCCACATTCAAGAAAGCTTGGAAAGAGCTTAATGGTTAACAATATAATAGGGGCGTAGTTCAGTTGGTAGAACGCTTGGTTTGGGACCAAGAGGTTTCGCAGGTTCGAGCCCTGTTGCCCCTACTGTAAGCCACTATAGCTCAATAGGTAGAGCATTGGTTTTGTAACCCAAAGGTTGTCTGTTCGATTCAGATTGGTGGCTCAAATATTATTATAAATATGAAAGAGAAAGAGAAGAAATATAAATGGATGGTTGCAAGCAATATCAGGGAGCTTGTAAACAAAATGAATGAATTTAGTATAAAGAAAAGCAATATAGTTTCTTTACTATATAACGAGCAATATATTCTTGTGTATACAGAATAATATGGATATTGATAAAAGCATACCAATTGGTAGTGAAGAATATAATGAGGAACCGGTGTACTTCTGTGCACACTGTTTGTCTCTTGCAATCAAAGATGTTGGCATAGGATATTGCTGTCTTGATTGTGGTTCAACATCTATAGCTCATGCAAGCATAGAGAAGTATGATGAGCTACACATGGCAAAGTATGGCAAGAAGAAATTTTATAAATAATTAATATAAAACAGTTTAAATATGGAAGAGAATAAAACAAAACAGGAAGAAAAAACAATTACTATCCCATTTGCTGAATATGAAAAGCTTGTTACTGAAAATAAGAGCAGAGAGATAGCATATAACAATCTTCTCCAGCAAGCAAGGCAGATGAACGAAGCTCTCTCCGAAAAGAGAATGGTTATGTTGTTCAGGGTTGTAGAGAATAGTGTTCAATTCAGTGATGAGTTTGTTGAGAGGTGTGCAAAGGAAATTGAAGAAGCGCTTACAATAAGTGAAGAAAATGCAAGTAAATAATTATGAGGTAAACAAAAGGCTTGAGGTACCCTGTACAAATAAAACATTTTACAGGTTATGGCTATCCTTTCTTATACCAGTTCATAGATTTACTCCGCAGGTTATACTTATTGCTTCCGAGCTCCTTAGGCATAGACAGGAATTGAGTGCAAAAATCCTTGATGAAATATTTCTCACAAAGGAACTCATGGGCAAAGATGTAAGGGAGCAGATTATGAAAGATTGTGATGTTACATTATCTACATACAGGGTTACTATAAACAAGCTTAAGAAAGGTGGATTCTTCAAGAATGGTATGATTAATCCAAGATTTATACCACATATTGATAATCCTGAATCGTTTAATATGTTATTGATGTTCAAGATAAAAGATGAACAAAAAAACATATAATATGATTGCGATAAAGCTTGGTTTAACAGAAAGTGATGTAAGATTTGCATATGAACATTATTGGAATTATTGTAGAAAATATATAGAATCACTTCCGTTTGACCAAGGTTTAAGCGAGGAGCAAATAAAAGAATTAAAGCCTGATGTACATATATCAAGAATAGGAAAATTCTACATAAGAAATGTAAATAAGGCTATATTATATAACAAGAAAAATTTGAAAGAATATGCGAATAGTAGAAGCAAGACCAATGCTCAATCACATACTGACAACGGCAGATGAGTATGAGTCTGATGTTATTAAGGATGGTATTATAGATACATCAAAAGAGGAGGGTGTTGTAAAAGATATTCAAAGAATAGTTGCAGTTGGACCAAACTGTTTTGAGGGTTTGAATGTTGGGGATATGGTACTTATTAATCCAATGAATTATTCGAGGCCCGTTCATTCTTTAAGACAAGACTCTATTCTTGAGAAAGATAAGGATGAGGTTGAGATGGTTGTTTCTTGGCCAAAGATTGAGATTGATGGCAAGCAATGCCTATTCCTTTATGATAGAGATATAGACCTTATTATTGATAAGGTTTCATACGATGATGAAAAATAGTAAATAGCCCACAGAAATGTGGGCTTAATACTCTTATTATGAAGTTAATAAAGTACGAAAATTATCAAGTTCAGCCAGCCGATGAAATATTCTTGCTAAAAGATTTCAGAAAGCTGTTTAATGCAGACAAAACCAAAAACAAAGAAAAATTTATGGAGATACTGTCTGTAATATACTTCTGTTATGACCCAAGAAGTACATATGCTGATATATTTGATGATGAGGAAAGATTGAGTGAGGTTATAAAACAAGAGGGACTTGATAATAGCTTTAAAATTACACCAGAAATACAAAAAGCTATAGATACATATATAAGAGTAACTACAACCACATCTCAGAAGTTGCTCGACAGCATGAGAAAATCTATTGCAAAGATTGGAGAATTTCTTGAAAATGTAAATCTGTATGAGGTTGATGATAAAGGTAGACAAGTATACAATGTTTCACAGATAGTTCAAGCAACAGATAAGATACCACAACTTGCAAAGAAGCTTATTGAAACAGAGAAGATTGTTAATGCAGAAATTACAGAACAAGGTAGAATCAGGGGTGGTGAAGAGCAGGCTCACGCTTATGAAGCTGGATTTTAATTATGCTTGATTTGTTTGAACTTGAAAGACTGTTTAGCAATTGGCTGAAAGCAAGGTCTGAATATACCTGTGAGGTAATACCAAGATATAAAACATATGCTGGTAATCATAAAATAGAAGTTGAAATATATAGAAAAGATGCAAACGACAATAAAGAGTTAATCAATACAATATCTGTTACAGGAAAGAATATGGAAAATATGTGGGATAGGGTATTTGACAGTATGTTTGCATACTTTATGGAGGTTGGTAAAAATGCAGTTTAATAAATATCAGACACCAGAAGAGGCTTTACATTTAGATAGTTTACCAGATGAGGTTAGAGAGGAATTCTATGAGTGCCTCTCTATTCCTTTTATTAAATGGTTGGTATCACCAGACAGGCCTAGAGCTTGTGATTTGCAAAGAGACGATAATGGTAGGATTATAGTTGATGTAACCAAACCTCATATACTTGAGGATATGGATTACTTTAGACCTGTTGCAATACACTTTCAGAAAACAGGCAGGCTCACAGACCTTAAACCAAATGGTAATCCAAACAGCGCTTATGGCAAGTGGATTATAGAAGAGGTTAGAAGGTGCAGGGAAGGGTATGTAAGAGAAAGTGATGGTGAGTGGGTGACTGGTAATATGTATTATTTTCTCAACTACTTCCCAATAGCACAAACAAAAACAGTTGTTGGTAGCAATAAAGGAAAAAGAGTGATTGACTTCCCGGAGGTTTGGGATGGTAATTATCTAAGATATCACTATATAGAGCAGGCTCAACATGGTGGATTATTCAACTGGGAAGGCGGTCTCAATGGTGCTGAAATATCTGCCAGAGGCAAGACAAAATCTTTGAGCATGGCAGCTATAATGTCCAAGTATTTCACGCTTGGTGAAAGTGATGAAATAAACAGGGCTGTTAAGGTTATGGCTATGGCTTATAGCAAAGAATACCTTACAAATGATGGCATACTCAATAAGTTTCAAGCATCGCTTGACTTTATAGCAACACATACACAATTTCCACATCTATTACTAAAAAACAGCCTTCAAGATATGAACTGGATAATGGGGTGGAAAAACCTTGATACTGGAGCAAGAGAGGGTACGCTTAATGAAGCCAGTGGTGTTGCAGTAAAAGATGATGTTGGTAAGATAAGAGGTAAGCGACTAAACTTTGTTATAGCCGAAGAGTTTGGAAGTTTTGCTAACATAAGGGAAATATATAATATATTACTACCTTCAATCAGAGAGGGTAAATATGCTTTCGGAACAGCATATTTGATAGGCACGTCAGGTGAGAAACAATCAGACTTTAATCAGGCAACAGAGATAATATATAATCCAAAAGGGTATTATATGTATGCTCTGCCAAATGTTTATGACAAGCCCGGAGAGGGAAGAAAATATATAACTTTCTTTTTTCCTGAATATATAAACAGGAAGTGTTGTTATGATGAGAACGGAAACTCTGATGTAACAAAAGCTTTGATTGAAATACTTCTTGATAGATATAGGGTAAAGTACAACACAACAGACCTAAACACAATTACAAGAAGTATAGCAGAAAGACCAATTACACCGCAGGAAGCTTTACTTAAATCAAAAGGTAACAAGTTCCCTGTAAATGAGCTCAATCAAAGACTTAATGAGCTTGATGTAAACAGTAGTGAGTATGATGATGTTTATGTTGGAGAGCTTGTAGAAAATGGTGATGGTGAAGTTGTGTTTAAAGCAACAGCAGACCAGCCAATCAGGATATATCCAATAGAAAACAATATGACAAAAGGTGCTCTGGAGATATTCTGTATGCCACAGAAAGATAGTAATGGTAGAGTACCGGCCGGTAGATATATTTGTTCTTCGGACCCAATTGACCAAGATACTACAACAGACTCTACATCACTATATTCAACATTTGTGTTGGACTTGTTTACTGATAATGTAGTTGCTGAATATACTGGTAGAAAAGAATATGCAGAACAAAATTATGAGGTATCAAGACTGTTATGTATATTCTATAACTGCAAACTTCTATATGAGAACAACTTGAAAGGAACTTTCTCATACTTTAGCAAGTTGGGTTGTTTATATCTGCTCGCAGATACACCAGAATATCTTCAAGATAAAGAGTTGCTTAAACTTGGAACAATTGGTAATACAATGAAGGGTGTTAGAGCAACAAAAGCTGTAAACAACTATGCAGATGACCTTACAAGAGAGTGGATGATTCAACCGGAAACAATTATAAAGAAAGATGAAGATGGTAAAGAGGTTGAGGTTGTAAGAAAGAAGTTGTTTTCTTTAAGGAACAGAGCGCTTATAATGGAGGCCATAAGATATAATAGTTACGAGAACTTTGATAGAATAAGAGCTTTTGGTTTGCTTATGCTTTATAGGGAACAATTCAGAATAGAATCAGGTGGAGATGTAACAGAAGAGCAGGAAACTTCTGCAAGCCAACTTGCTTTTGACCCATTCTTTACAAGAATACTTAATAGGGGAAAAGATTAATAATTGTAATTTAATTTACAACAAATCAATACTTAATAATTTGTTTATGCATTTGAGTTTATAACTTATTTTGTTTAGATTTGCTGGTAATATTATCATAAATAATTATTTATGCTACTTGATAGTGTCGACATACAGGGTGGTTTTCCAAATCAAAAGGTTGGTTGGAGAAAGAAAACCAAGATGTGGGGAGCACAATGTGTAGAGTGGGGTGCAAGCAAGAACTACTTTACTGATACAAAGGTAAGGAATTCTATGCTTCACAAGAAGATAAACTATGACCTTGTGAATAACAAGATTCATATGTCAGACCTTGCCATTGTGCTCAATGCTTCAAATCTTGGTGATGATATTGTACCAGACAAGATTCAACATTACCCTATAATAAACAGTAAGCTTAATGTTCTTCGTGGTGAAGAGGCTGGTAGAACATTTGACTATAGTGTTATAGTAACCAACCCTAATGCTGTATCTGAAATAGAGAAGGCAAAGCAGGCTGAAATGGTTAGCAGGATTGAACAGTCTATTGCTGAAAGTTCACAAAGTCAAGAAGAATTTGAAGCAAAAGTTCAATCCGAGCTTAAATATATGACAACAACTTGGCAAGATAGCAATGAGCTTGTGGCCAACCAGTTGTCTAATCATTACTGGAGAGAATATGATTTTAAGTTCATGTTTAACAGCGGTCTGATTGATGCTGAAACATGTGGTGAGGAAATATATCAGGTCTATCTCCAGAATGGTGAACCAGCAGCAAGGAAGCTTGACCCACAGATGGTTGATATTTATCGTAACAGCAATTCCTCAAAAATTGAAGATGCTGATATGATAGTTATCAATAACTATTGGAGCAAAGGAAAGATTATAGAAACCTATGGAGATATACTTACAGACAAGGAAGTTGAGTATATAGAAAACTATAAATCTGGTTCTGATTATGATTCATTCATGAGAAGTGATGGTCTTGGCTCACCGGAAGCAATTGTTGGATATAGGGTTGGTGAGAGACCAGATGGTTCAAAATATTCTGATGATATAAGTCTTTGGGAGGATAATCACCAAGACCTTACAGCAGATGATTTATATATTCCAACAGATACTATTGGAGAGTATCTTCCATATGATGTATATGGCAACATAAAAGTTAGTCAGGTATACTGGAAGTCTTTAAGGAAGATTAAAAGAATCAAGTCTTATAATCCAATTACTGGAGAAGTTGAGTATAGTCTTCACACAGAAGATTATAAAGCAAACAAAGAGATGGGCGAGGAAGAGCAGTCATATTGGATTAATCAGGCTTGGCAGGGAGTTAAGATTGGGGAAAAGTTGTTTGTAGATATAAAACCATGCCCGATACAATTCAACGACCTTGACCATCCATCAAAGTGCCACTTTGGTATAATAGGTTCCATATATAATATAGGTGGAGATGAGCCTGTGTCTATGGTTGATTTGATGAAACCATACAGCTATCTTTACGATGCTACAATGCACAGACTCACAGACCTTCTTTCAAGAAATAGGGGAAAAGTTATAGACCTTGACCTTTCTCTTGTTCCGGAGAAATGGGATATTACAGACTATGTTAAGATTCTTACTGCTCACGGTATTGCTGTAAGAGATAGTTTCAGGGAGGGTAATGCTGGTGCTGCAAAGGGAAAGCTTGCCGGTCTTATGAATAATGCTTCATCAAGAACAATAGACCTTGATATGAGCCAATCCATTTCTGCACTTATCAATATCCTTGTGATGATAGAGCAGATAATGGGTAAGGCTGCTGGTATTACAGACCAAAGAGAGGGGCAGATTCAAAACAGGGAAACTGTTGGTGGTGTTGAAAGAAGTGTGCTTCAATCAAGCCATATTACTGAGTGGATATTTATGATTCACGACAATCTCAAGAAGAGGTTTATTGAGGCATTTATTGATATGTGCAGAGCATCTCTAAAGGGTACTGTAAAGAAATTCCAATATGTTATTTCTTCAGACCTTGCAAAGCAGATTGTTACTGTGGATGGAGATACATTCTCAATGAATTCCTATGGTCTTGTGGTTGATAACTCTTATGATACACAAGAATTTACAAAGAATCTTCCTACAATAATCCAAGCTTGCTTGCAAAATGATAAGCTCACAATGAGCGGTCTGATTAGACTGTATAATTCTACATCAAGAGCAGAAAAGCAGAGAGTTATCGAGGAAGATGAACAGGCTACATATCAAAGACAAGCCGAAGCACAGCAACAACAACTCCAGAGCCAGCAACAAATAGCTCAAATGGAACAGCAGACAAAGCAACAGCAAATGGAACATGAGGCTGCTATGAATACTGAAAACAATGAAACAAAGATACTTGTTGCAGAGATTCAGGCACAATCAAGAACTCAAGACAATGCTAATAATAATGGTCAAATGACAGAGGGAGAAAGAGCTAATCTTGATGAAAAGAGAAGGCAGTTCGATGCTACAAACCAACTTAACAAGGATAGGTTAAACTTTGATAAAGATAAGGCAAAAACAGATACCGAATTAAAGATGAAACAATTAACAAATAAGTCTTCAAAGCAAGAGTTTATATAATATAATTATTAACAAATAAATAAATAAACCAAAATGGAAATCATAGGAAAAATTGTTAAATCTCCATTTGAGCCAAAACAAACAAATGTTGGTTGGTTTGATACATCTGAAAATGAGCTTAAATTTTTTATTAATGGAAGATGGGCTCCTTCAGATGATAAGGTAGAGGTTGCCTCTAAAGCTATTGGCGACCAAGATGGCATAAATATTAAAAGCAACTATGCAAAAAAGAACGAGGTAGATTTAAAAATAGATAGCCCAAACGTTCCGGGTGTAACAGGTCAGGTTCTTCAACTTGATTTAAACAGAAAACCAGAGTGGGTAACACCATCGGCTGGCACTACACCAGACTCACAAATGAGTGATGGCTCTACAAATGCAGTACAAAATAAAGTAATTAAAGAATATATTGACGGAGAGATAGGGATGTTGGGTTCGGACGTGGCAGCAACCGCAGACCAACTCAATCAGTTAGGCCAAAAAGTGACTGACATAAGCACGGAATCCGCGGAAGATGATTCAGAAAAAATAGAAATCAAAATTAACGATTTTACGATGCTATCTATAACTCCACAAAAATTGCAAACAAATATTCCTGTGGAGTATCAAAGTGATGTTAACCATATACCACGAAGCGAAAAGGATTCCACTATTGAAATCGAAGAAGATGGTGTTATTCTGGTATCAATATCAAAAAATGGAGTAATCATCAATCAGGATGTTGTTATTAACGGAGAACTTGACACAGGAGAAGAATTTTCTAAAAAAATTGTCATTGAGGGAGATTCCATTACTTGGGGATATAACCCACACGGGGCAAGGTTTACCTATTATGCACAACAACTCGCTGCAAAATTGCGTGGAGTGTCGGTTTATAACACGGGGTTGAGTGATAGCACAATTACCAAAATGCCGAATAAACCCCAAATATCATCGCAGACAAGGATGAACGCAGTTATTGCACAAAATCCCGATATTATCCTATTACTCGCAGGAGTGAATGATTATGGAACAAATGCCACTCTTGGAAATATAGGAGACCAAACTGATGAAACCTTTTCGGGGGCATTGGAACTGATAATCAAAACCTATTTGCAGGCGTTGCCCAATGTCCGCTTGATATATTGCACACCCACGCCATATTATTATCATTTTGTTGGGCAATCAAATTTTCATAGCGGAAGAGTTCCCAATGCGGGAGGAAATAATTTGAGGGCATACGCAGAAAGGGCTATTGAGATATGTAAACTTTATAGTATCCCTGTGGTTGATACCAATCACGATGCCGGATGGCTTGATATAAATGAGGTGGATGGAGCATTTAATTTCACTACCGATGGAATCCACCTTGATGAAAAGGGATATAACGTCCTTACCAATCTTGAGGTTGCAAAAATCAAAGAATTATTTAATATATAAACTAAAAAGTAAGTTATGGAAATTATTATTACAAACACAAAGGTAAAATTTCAATCTTTACCTAAAGTCACAAAAGGGAATCAATCTTTGGATTCACTGTCTGAAGCATTGGTAACAGGTTCCGCCCAGTTCAATACAATCTGGTGCTTAAGTAGTTGTACTGACTTGAGAAGAATCGTAGGGATAAATTATGTTCCGGGCTATTATCAAACTGCGGAACAAACGACCACAAGATTTTACAAAATAAATAAAATTACTCATAAAAGAACATTAATAGCGGAACATACTGCTTCTGATGCGGAACTTGGCCAACCTAAGCATCTTGATGTGGATGTAGAATTGTCGGAAAATGAATATATTGGAATATGTGGTGTTATGTATTATACGACATCTGGTTCTAATTCATTTTTATATACAGTTCCCTCTGATACTATTACTGATAACCAAACAGTTAATCTTTGGTATAATATTGAGGGTTTTGCTTAAATAGTTATTTGTAATAAGTAGGTACATAATATTTTTTAACCCCTAATTGACTGACTTGAGAGACCAGGTGGAGATGTACAATGTTGTTGTTTACGAAGCCATTGCAAAAAGGATGTAATCTATAATTTTATTTTAATAGAATAATTGAAAATAAATAAATAATAAGCAGCATAAAAAAATAATAATGCTGCTTATTATTTTATTAAAACCATTGCAAATAGTCTATATTTTATCTATAATTGCACTATGAAATTGAATGGATTGCATATTTCGTTTATTATAATAGGCGTTCTTGTTGGATGCTTATTTGTATGCTATACATCAAATAAAATATTAAAAAAACATCTTGAATATTCAAAGAAAAACGAGCTTGCTTATATAGCAGAGAACGACTCGCTAAAAAATAAATCAATACAATTCTCATATACAATATCGGAGCTTAATCATAACAATGATTCCCTTGTTAAAGAGATGGTTGCACTCAAGAGAGATTTAAAAGTTAAAGATAAGCAGCTCGTCTCTTTGGCTTATCTTCAATCAATGGCAAACATAAAAGATACTGTAAGACTTATAGACACAGTTTTTATTGAAGGTACAAAGATAGATACCACGGTAAGAAACAAGTGGTATACAATTGGCTTACATCTTGAGTATCCACATATGGTTGGCCTGAATATAAAAGTTCCAAGTGAAAAGTATATAGTTTCTTCATATAAAAAGGTATTGCTTAATCCATCTGACTGTAAAGTTAGAAACTGGTTTAAGAAAAAGAGTAAAATAGTGGAAGTTGAGGTTGTGGAGAAGAATCCATTTATAATTAATGAAAAACAAAAATTTATTGAAGTAATAAAATGAGCGCGGAACTTTGGAATATCATAGGCTATTTTGCTTCGGCAACAGCCGGTAGCTTTGCATCTTATATCTTTGCAAGAAACAAGTATAAGACAGAAGTACAGGGTGCAAAGATAGATAACTTTGACAAATCTTTGGACAGCTATAAAAAGATGTACGAAGATATGATTGCCAACATGAAAGAACAGAATGATTTGGTAATCGCTCAAAACAGAAATCTATCTGATGAGAAACTTCAGCTTATAGAGGAAAAGAAAGAGCTTAAGAAAGAGATTGTTGAGTTGAAGAATGAGGTTGCTGAAAGTAGAAAACAGATAATGACTCTCACGAACTTTGTACTTGCTTCTGCTATCAAGCGAGCTGATGGAGGTGAAGAAAATATACTCACACCGGAAAGCCTCGAATCATTAAAGAAGATTATGATGATTGATAAACAAAATAAGAAATAATGGAAATGGCTACAAAAAGAAGGAAATCAGACCCAAGAACACCAAGAGCTGGTCTTAAAACAGGAAGAAGAAGACTTGGTAATGGTGGTAACCTAAAAGCCTGTGGAGGAAAAATCAAACATAAATAAAAGGTTATATAAAATAACCATAATCTTGCTTAAGGTTATACCAATGCTAATAGCATTGGTATATACGATAAATACAGTATTATGCTTGATTGGTGTTGATATATCTGCATTATCATACATTGGTGGTGTGTCTATATTACCTTTGGCTTTTATGTATTTATGTTCATATGCTTTTGGGTTTTGCGAATATCATAGAATGTTTTTACATTATATACTTGTTGTTAATATAATAAGTGCAATAGATTTTCATTTTAATCTTCCAATAAGCGATATGATGTTTGCAATAATAAATAGTGTAGTGGTTGCAATATTTTTGTTTTTAATATTATATTTGCATCAAAAAGAAACAAGAAATGATAGGCTTGATAAAACAACAACTAATTAGGATTGTAGATGATATAGATGCTGGTAATACAAATATATCAGAGGATGATGCAATAAGTGTTGCAAGAGCATTGAATGAGTTTGCAAGAGAGAATGGTATAAGCAAATATCAAGCATATACATATCTTAACATGAGCCGAGCAAAATTTGATAACCTTGTAGCTGAAGGTAAATTGCCAAAAGGTAAGAAGGTTGCTGGATTTAAGGAATTGAGGTGGTATAAACAGGATTTGGATAAATATATAAAACTAAATAAAAATGAAAATTAATTCTATTTTAATTCAGGAATATTAGCCAACCGTGATGAATGTTGGCTGGCTGAAACCATCTACCGGAGAGCTGTTATTTCCGTTGAATGGTCAATGGGTATCAACAAATAAAAAGGAAGAGCATGCCAATAATCAAGATACTCAAGATAATCAAGAACAAGGCAATTCTGATGATAGTGAATCATAATATATGACAAATGCTGAAGAAAGAGAAATGTTGTTACTTGTAAGAGAAAACAATATTCTCTTAAAGCAGATTGTGTCATATATACAACAGAAAGAAAGCTGTTCTCCAATAAAGGATTTTATGATAAATTATATAGCAAACAAAGCTGCTGATACATTCTGATAAAACCTAAATACATTACTAAATAAAAACCCCTTGCAGAGCAATCTGTGAGGGGTTTTAGTATTGTTGTCTTTCTGAAAAACCACATATTATATTTGCTGCCGTAAGCTTACAAAACAAATTAAACAAACAATTTAAAGTTAAATTTATTATGGCAGAAGATACAAAAACTTATGTATTTGGCAATGGTGATGGCTATGGTTCCGTTCCTGCTTGGCTTGCTATGAATAATGGCAACAATGGATTCTTTGGTGGAAATGGTCTTGCCGGTGGTGCTATTGGTTTTATCCTTGGCCTCCTCTTTGGTAATAATGGTCTTGGATTTGGTAACTTTGGTGGTGGTAATGCTGGTGCCGCTGCTGCTCTTGGTGCACAGGCTACAGCTAACAACAATGCAGAAACTGTGCTGCGTGCAATTGATGGTACCGATGCTGATGTAAGGCAACTTTCTACAATGTCCGGTTACAGTCTTGATGCTATCAAGTCTGCACTTGGTACTGTAAGCACAAGCCTTGCTACTCTTGGTGGTCAGCTCGGAATGTCTTCGCTTCAGGTTGTTAATGCTATCCAGAGTGGTAACGCAAGTCTTGCTTCCCAGCTGTGTCAGTACTGCTGCGAGAATAAACTTCTTGTTACATCTCAAGGTTATGAGAACCAGATTGCTACACTTAATCAGACCAATACTCTTGGCACTGCAATCAGTGGAAGTGGCCAGCGTACTGTTGATGCTATTGCAGACCTTAAGACCACTATGGTCAAGGAGTTCTGTGATGCTAAAGAGCGTGATATGCAGAATGAAATCAACACAAAGAATGAAGTTATCTCCACTCTCCGTGGCCAGATAGACAATGCAAACCAGACAGCTCAGATTGCAGCCATTCTTGCACCCATTCAAGCAAAGGTTAATGAGATTGAAAACAGACAACCTAATACTGTTCCTGTAGTTTGGCCAAACCTTACAGCTGTAAATAACACCCCATTCTACGGTGGATTTAATGGCTACGGGTATGGCTGGAATGGTCAGAGCTATTGGGGATAATTGATAGGAGGATTGTGCTATGGCAAGATTCCCTTATCAATATGCCAATATCAACGGTGTGCCAAGAATAAAGTCCACAAGAGTAACAGTAAGTGATACTACTGTAGACTTCCAGTTCAATCCAGATTGGGATAGAAACCCGTTCAGTGGTCTGCTGTTGGTATATCTTTCCGAAGCTATTCCGGAAGGTACTACAACAACTCTTCCAATAAGGTTCTCTATGGCTGGAAATACACAGAATGTAACAGTATCCGGTGGTGCAAACCTGACAGTTGCAGACTTTGATGGGCCCGATGTATACCTTGTATATTACGATAGAGCTTTGAACATCTTGAAGCTTATAGGTTAAATTATAAACAAAAGATAATATGTTTCAATCAGTAAGGCAGAATGGTCAAATATATGTTCTGCATAAAACAAACAAACCATATTTGGAAGTTGGGCAAGTTATTTCTCAACCTATAACCAAACCAAAATACACTATACCAACAACTTTTGGTCAACCACAAGAGTTAGTTACAGATATATCTGTTAAGATTGGTGATATAACAGCTAATTATAACGGGCTCCCTTCACAGCAAGACATTGCTGATACATTCAGTAATGGAGAGAGTATAGTGGTTGCTGATAGTAGAGAAGCCATGAATTCTGAGGTACTAAGTTCAAAACAAAAGAGTATAGACATCATCAATAGTAAAGAATATCACGAAGGTTTGGTAGAACAGTATGATAAGATATTGGTTGAGCTTAATCCTGAATATGCCGAAAAGCAAACCCAGAAAGAGGAAATAAATACTCTCAAGGATAAGATGGATGAAATGTCTAAAAATGTTTCAGAGCTTATGAAGACCAATGCCTTACTGCTTGAAAGATTATCAAAAACAGGAATGTAATATGAGACTTTGGGAAATAAGAGAACAAGACGAAACCTCAAGATTTGGCAGGCGTGGATATAAGTCTGGCATGAGAGGATATAAAGAAGACCATATAGATGAAGCTTATGAATGTGGTTATGAAGATGGCTACAGGGATGCAATGAAAGAAGCTAAAAGCTATTATGGTGAAAGAAGCTCCCATAGGGGTGGAAGTTACCGCGAGGAGTAATGTTTAACCAAGGGGAGGTAACACTCCCCTTTATTTATATATAGGTATGAGACTTGATTATAAAGAAAAATTTCCTTCCGGAATGGAAGAATACATAAGTTATTATGGATGGCACTTCTCCAAGAAAATGTGTGAATGGGCAGTAAGCAAAATGTTCAAGAAAGATGCCAATGGTAGAGAGATTGAACCAAGGAGATATACAAAGGAGCAACTCGAAAATCTAATCCAAAGGTTAGGCATGAATATACCATTTTCTTACGATGCTCTGTATGTTGCAAATATGTGTTCTGCTGATTTTCTTGGCTCATCTATAATGGATGAACAACATCTTGTAATGTATGTTAAAGATGTAATAAAAGACCCAGATGCTTATGATGGTATGGTATTTACAAGATTCTATGCAGACTGTATAGGTAGTGGTACTCCTATTGATTGGGAGGATATGGTATGATAATACAGGATTTCAAACTCAAGAACTGGAATTGGTATGTAAGGGTATATTATTTCGTTGATGACATATACTATGATATGATAGTGCAAGACCTTGAAGCAATAGGTTGTACAAATCCGGAAGAAACAGTAGAAAGATTATATGATGCTGGTATTAACTCTGGTCTTACATTCTCATCCCCAAGAGACAGAACATCTGTTATTGTTATAGGCAAAACAGATTCACCACAAGAATTCCAATCAACAATAGACCACGAAAAGGGTCATCTTGCAATACATATAGCACTGTTTAATGATATTGATTTCATTGGAGAAGAATATCAATACTTAGCAGGTGAAATAGGCAAACAAACATATCCAGTAGCAAAGTATTTCTTATGTGACCACTGTTATAGAGATACTTTAAGATTGAGGGGCAAGCTTGTTGAAAACGAGTAGTTTTGGTCTTCAAGATTAAGATTGTGTTAAACAAAGATTAACATTATTTTAATCTTGTTGACCTTTCTTGCTATTTTAGATACTTTTGTTACAAAATTAAATGGAGAAACAATATGGAAGAATTTAATTTATCAATGGAAAATGTCCTCGATGCCAGCGACTTGGAGCTTGACAACAAGGTTGCAGAACCAGAAAAGCAAAAAGAAGAAACCAAAGAGCCGGAGCATAAAGAGGAAGAAAAGAAAGAAGAAAAACAAGAGTTCATTGAAAACGAGGCTACTGAAGTTCTTGATGCTGCAAGTCTTGAACTGGAGAGCGTAGGTAGTGATAAGTCTGAAAAAGAAACAGGGAGCACCGGAAGCCAAGCTGAAGGTACTTCTCCCAATACCTACTCTTCCATTGCCTCGGCATTTAAGGTAGATGGTGTTCCCCTTTTTTCAGATGCAGATGATGAAAGACTTTCAAAGATTGACAATGCTAACGACTTTGAAGATTTCATCAAGGAAAAGTTGGAAGAGACTGTAACAAACAGATTGGGAGAAACAGAAAAAAGAATAAATGATGCTCTTACTTATGGTATGGAGCCATCGGATATTCAGGTCTTTGAAAACAGTCTAAACAATCTCAACAGTATTAAGGAAGAAGATATTAATGCTGAAACTGAAGAAGGGGAAAACCTTAGAAAGAATCTGATTTATACAGACTTGATTAATAGGGGTTTCTCGGAAGACAGAGCAAAGGAGAAGGTTCAGAAAATCTTTGAAAACAGCACTGATATTGAAGAAGCAAAAGATGCTCTTGAGTCAAACAAAAAGTTTTATAAAGCTAAGTATGACGAAGAGTTTAATGCAAGAAAAGCTGAGTATGAGAAAGCTGTTGAGGACAGAAAGAAGGATGCTGAAAAACTGAAGAAATCTATTCTTGAAGATGAGAAATCATTTGGAGAGATTAAGGTTGACAAGGCAACCAGACAAAAGATTTTTGATGCTATCAACAGACCTGTCGGGAAGGATAAGCAAGGCAGACCAATAAGTGCCCTGCAAAAGTATGCTGATGAAAACCCGGCAGATTTCAGAAAGTATTTGGCATACTTCTATGTTATTACTGATGGATTCAAATCGCTTGACAAAGTAAAGGAATCTGTTAGTAAAGAGGTTAGAAAAAAGGAGATATCTGCTCTTGAGAGAACCTTGAACAGTACTGCAAGGAACACTGATGGAACACTTAATCTTGTTGGTGGAAAAGGTGGTAATTATGGTTCAGGAGAACAGACTTGGCAGATAATACTTTAACTAAAATAATTAATAATTAATCAAGTCGTTATGGCAGTTAGATTTTCAAAATTTCAGACCAGAGGCTTTACAGGTTGGAGTTCTATTATCACCAAAGCAAACCACATTAGTATGCTTGGTGGCCAGAACCAAAATGTAGTTTCTGAGTTCTTCACTCAGGTGATGGCAAGGAATTTTGGCCAGTCCATTGATTCCGAGCTTTCCAAGTTCCCTACCAAGATGTTTGCTGATGATAGCGAGATTACTTGGGATGTTTATGGTTCTGCTCGCAGGAACATTCCTCTCGTGAAGGCTTTCTATGAGGATGGTACAACAGCTGTTTCCAGCAGTGGGGGTAATGCTGGCGCTAATGGAAAAGTGTTCTTCCTCCTGTTTGATGAAGCTTACTTCTTCAAGGGTGAGGTTATTATGGGTAATCTCAATCAGGTTTATCCAGTAAGAATTAAGAACGACCCCAAGACTTATGGTTCCAAATATCTCTATGAATGTGAGAGCATTAACGGTTCCAACGATGGTCTGCCTTATGATAGACTTCAGCCCGGTGAGAGATTCAGCTATGCTTATGCACCCGTTGAAAGAGGTCTCTCCAAGGAAGTTGGTGGTGTAAGACACTCTGCACCTATGAAGGCTCGCAACGAGTTCACTATGATTCGTTTGCACGATGAGGTTTCTGGTGATGTTTATAACAAGAAAGTTGCTATTGGTGCTACCATTGCAAAGATGGACGCTTCTGGCAAGCAGGTGAAGGTTACTCCAGAGAATGGTGGATTCGTATGGATGCATTACTGGGATTATGTATTTGCACAGACTTGGAGTGAATACAAGAATAATGTTTACTATTATTCTGTTGCCAACCGCAAGTCCAATGGTGAATACATGAACTATGGCGTTTCTGGTGAGGTTATCAAGCAGGGTGATGGTATTCTCGCACAGCTTGAGAGGGGTAATGTGGTTTACTACAATGACTTCTCCCTGAAAGTTCTTGAGGATGCACTCCTGCGAATCAGCTCTGCAAAGATTGAGCTTGGTCAGGGCAGACACTTTGCTCTCCATACCGGTGAGGCTGGTGCAAGACTGTTTAGCAATGCTGTTCGCAATGCTATGAGTGGTTGGACCGAGTTCCAGTTCAATGGTGATGGTCTTGGTGTAGTGAAGAAGACCTCTTCTCCTATGCACGAGACAGCCCTTTCTGCTGGTTATCAGTTCACTCGTTACTCTGGCCCTATGGGCATTGTTCTTGATGTTGTTCTTGATACCCAGAAGGATGACCCTGTTAACAACAAGATGCTGATGGATGATGGCACACTTGCAAGTGCTGCTCGCTTCGATGTGTATGATATGGGTAACAACAATGAGCCTAATGTTTACCGTTGCGGTATTGAAGGCCAGCCTGTTGATGCTCGTTCTTACATGTGGGGCCCTCGCAATCCATTTACCGGACAGTGGGGTAATCCTAATATGAGCTACACTGATGATAAGGCTTCTGTGCATGTGCTTGGAACATTTGGTGCTGTGGTTCGTGATGTAACCAAGGTATTCTCTATGATTCCCGCTGTTCTTGCAGCCTAATATTATATAGGGGTGAGTAACCCTCACCCCTTTTATTTAACAATAAATGAATAGAAAATGGGAGAAGAAGTTAATTTGATTATGGAACCGGAAGACCTCGAAATGCAGTTCGAGCCGGTCCAAACAACTGAAAAGGAAGAGACAAAGCAAAAAGCTGGTAAGAGAAAGAAGACAGAAACGGTTGATGATGGAGAGCTTGTAAACTGTTTGAGAAAAGAACTTGTGAATGTAGTGCTTGTAAAGAAGAAGATTGAATGGATTACAGATAGTAATCACCCCCTTTCTGATGGCATGGCAGATGGAACTACTGCAACGTTTGTTGTACCGAAACTCAGAAATGGAGAACTCAAAAATCCTCTTACAAAACTTGAGAAAGATTTTCTTGAAGATTATATGGGCCTTGAGCCAAATGCTTTGAGTATTCACAAGAGACCACAAGAAAATTTCTGGACAAACAGACAGGTTATAGTACAAAAGAGAGGAACGGTGCTTGACCTTTCAACACCAATGGGATATATCAATTATAAGATTCTTCTTATGAACACAGATACCATCTGCCCGTCACTTGAAGAACTTAAGTTGATGCCAAAAGCAACCTATAAGTATGTGCTTGTATCTGATAAAGAGCAATATACAGCAAATGCAGAGAAGGCTACAACAAGGTCAAAATGCTGGAAGGAATATCTTAAGATTGAAAGCAAACCTAATGTTCTGAAATCTATACTTGAATCTATGACCGGAGAAAAAGTTGGTGGTGATATACAACTTGAGTATTTGCAGAATAGAGTATCTGATTTGATTGAATCAAATGCAAGAGAATTTTTGAGTGTAGTAACAGACCCTCTTCTTCAGTATAAAGCTTTGCTAAATGAAGCTGTTGAGTCAAATGTTGTTGAACTTCGTGGTGATTACTACTATTACAACAATACTCCTATGTGTGGAAAGGATGAAAACCCTACCATTACAGTAGCAGCAAGATATGTTTCAAATCCAAAGAATCAGGAAATCCTGTTTTCTATTCAAGGTAGATTAAAGTAGTTTATATGTCAGCCGATGAATTTAGCGTAGAGTTCGATATACTCTTCAATAACATACAGTCAAATCAGGCTCCGGGGCTTAACCTCTTGGAGAAGAGTATATTGTTAACTCAAGCTAAAGAGCTGGTAATAAAAGATTTATACTCTGGTAATTCTGGGCCATATGAAGCTAATGAAGAGGTTACACAATATCTTCAAAAGCTTGTAAAACAAGTGAACTATACCATAAATGATGGAGATAATGGTGGTTCACAGTATAACTTTGACCTTCAAAGTGATTGCTGGGACATAGTATATGAGCAGGCCGCTGTTAAGATTAATGGTTGTAAAGACACTCAATATATATATGTAACACCAACAACCCACAATGAGTTCGGCAAGATGATTGACAATCCATTCAGGGGGCCAGACAGAAGAACCATATTGAGGCTTGTGTCTGGTGATGAAGTTCAATTATTTTGTTCAAAAGATGTAGAATTGGTTGGTTACACAATGAGATATCTCAAGCAGCCATCAAAGATATATATCAAGAACTTCACTACTGGTGAAGCTCCGAAAGAGTGGTTGTGGTCAGAAAGTGGTATAGAAACAGAATGGGATACATATAAATCAAATGTTTGTCCAGACCTACCAGAATCCATACATAGAACTATTTTAATCAAAGCCGTACAGCTTGCAAAAGCTGCTTGGGCATAAAACAAAGTTATAACAAATAAAAATACTTAAGTATTATGGACTTTTCTACAAATCAAGTAATTCAGCTCTACGTTCTTGAGACTGGTGCTACTCTTGGTAGTAACATTGCTCCTTCTGGTGCCGTTCAGTATGCTATCACTCATGCTGATGGTAAGATTGAAACCACAGATGTTATCAAGAATGTAATTGGTACTGCGGCAGTTGTTGCTGCTGGTGATGACACAAAGAAGCTCAAGGAGCTTACAATCACAGTTAAAAATGGCAAGGTGATTGCTGGTCAGGAGTATATTATTGGTCTCACATTCCGTGGCTTTGGTCAAGAGGATGTTATCACAAAGGTTATTGCTGCGAAAGCAAAGAGTACAACAGACACAGACCTTTATAGAGCCCTTGCTATCAATGCTTGGCTCCAGAGAGGTGTTGAGGTTGAGCCATTGTTTGATATTTATGTTGATGGCAGCAAGGTAACAAGCAAGGCTACTCTTGAGGATGCATCCACTGATTTCTCTGCTGGTATTAAGCTTGTTGAGGCCACACCTGCTTGGGAACTTGGCTCTTTCCCCGAAACCACTGCAACAATTGAGGTTGGTACAACACCAATAGTTGTCTCCGGTGCAGAGGATAATGACTGGCTTGTAACAAAGCAGTTTGCAGAAGGCAACACAGCCCTTCCCAATACACACAAGATTGCAGACCTTGAACTCTTTGCAAAGGGTGAGAGAGGAAACTCCAATGCTCTTGCGGGTTGGCCAGATAATATCAAGCCAGACCTCTATGTAAATGCAAGCGATGCTACTGGATATGCTGTTCTTGCTGTTCATTATGCATTTGTTGGTGGAAATGATGAGGTCCAGAAGAGTGAGCGCGATGCCATCTTCGTAACTCCCGAAGCAAGCAAGGCTACACTCACAACCATTGCAACTGCTGTTAATGCTCTTCCAAAGATTGCTTAATTAGCATCTTAATAATTTCTTAAAGTCCTTGGTGGCTAAAGATAAATTCTATATCTTTGCTATCAAGGACTTTAAGTATTTTTTATCTTATGAGTACATATAGGGAACTAATAGTTATGGTTGCTGACCTTGCAAAGCAAGTCAGTGATGATGATACCTTAACTTACAGACATATAGCATTCCTTCTTAATATATATAGAGCATACCTGCTTAAACAGAAGTATCTTAACAAGGCACAGGAGATACCATCAAGCAACTATCAAACAATATGTGCAAAGGTTGAACCAACTAATAATGGTTCACCGGGTAATCCTTGCTGCAATAGTAAGTGTAATCCAGATAGTTCTTATATGCTCAAGTCATCAAATAAACTATCTGAAGTTCTTACATTCAGTGATACAAAAGCAACTCTTGTTAGATGTTCCGGCGAGTTCACAATATCTATTGATGCATATAACAACCTTGGTGAATCAGAAGAAGAAAGAGAAGCCTTCTGTGAATATTTCAACAATCTTGTAGGAGATGCAGTTCTGCCAATATATGACTTACCAAAGACAATAGGAGACTTATATAGCACAAAGTGCAAGGAAGATGTTCACGATATAATCAATATGATATATACAAGATTTCCAAAGTATTGGGAACTATCTGTATATCAAATTGCATCACAAGAAACATCTGAATGCAATCCAGATATGTATGATGCAACAATGAGAACATTTGGTAATGTCCAGATAGTAAGTAAAGAAAGATTTCCGTATGCTGGATTGAGCAAGTATTCAAAAAATCAAGTATTTGGTACAATTGGTGTAGACAACAAACTATATCTCAAATCAAATAGTGATATAACCAGCTATACAACAGCTTTTATTACTTCCATATTTGAAAATCCAGATAAGGCCTATGAGCAATCAAGTTGTACTTATGAGTATACAGAAGGTGGAGAAAAAAAGATAAAAACCTGCCCAGAAGGTGATGGTATATGTGACCCTTGGGATAGAGAGTTTCCTATTGAGGAAGCCCTTCAAAGCCAGCTTGTCAATCTTGTATTGAGAGATATTCTTGGTGCTGCCTACAGGGGAAAGGACGATATCAACAACTCAAGTGACGACCTTAGCGATATAGTTGCTTATGTAAGAAGAAATATGAAACAGCAGTATGTAAACCAACAGAATCCAAGCGATGGAACAGCAGAGTAGTATAGGTGTAAAGAAAAAAGGAACAAAACATTCTCACAATACAGCATTTATGCTTGTTGATACATATAGTTCATATAAAAAAGAAGGTGGTAAACTTAGTATACACGATTACAGGGCTGTTATAAGAGAGCTTAATGAGCTTATTGCAGAGCAACTTGCAAGGGGAAAGAAGGTTATATTGCCATGTAGATTTGGTTCACTTGGTGCAAGAAAGATAAAAAAGAAACTTCAATTTGAAAACGGAAAGATAACTAATACATATTCAGTTGATTGGGGTAGAACCAAAAAGCTTTGGAAAGAAGATGAGCAAGCATATAAAAATAAGATTCTTGTAAAGCTGCCAACAGAATATGATTACTATGTATATTGGTATAAGGGTGATGCAAAATTTAAGTATAAGTCAATATATGATTTCAAACCGGTAAGGAGCCTTAAACTAAAAACAAGACAATATCAGATGGCTGGAGAGATGGATGCTATACCAATAATAAAAATACATTAGATATGAAACCAAATACAATAAGCTTAAATGAAATGATAGGGAGAATCAAGAATCATAAACTTCTTGCTTCTCTTACAGATGAAACAATAGTTGATTGGACTATTGAGTTTCAAGGAGTTCTTGGTATAGCAGAAACATTTGAAGACAAGCTTGTAGTTCTTGAGGTTAAGGAATACCGAGCTGTTCTACCAGAAGATTACTATGATATAATTCAGGTGAGAACATTTTCAAACAATCAACAGGCTCCTATATATTTTAGAAGCACGACAGATAAGTTTTATAGAAGTGATAATAAAAGTAATGCTGTACCATATACATATACTATAAGAGGAAAAGTTATCTATCTTTCTCCGATGAGACAAGGTACAATAGAAGTTGCTTATAAAGCAATAGAGCTTGATGATTGTGGAATGCCACTTATACCTGATAATGAGAAATATAAGAGAGCACTTGAATCATATATCAAGTGGAAGAGATATACAGACTTGTTTGATGTTGGAGAAATAAATGAACATGTTCTTGATAGGGCTGAAAGAGATTATTGCTTCAATGTTGCACAATGCAGCAATGAATTCAAGATGCCTTCACTTGATGAGATGGAAAGTATTGGCAATATAATGAACTCACTGTTACCGAGAAAGTTCTCACATTACAGAGGATATGCCGATGCTGGTAGCAAGGAATTCTACAACAAACATTAATATTTGAGACATGGAACAGAAAATAGTTCAGTTCAGAAACAGAGGAATGAGGCAGGATGAATCCATCAGCAAGGCCTCAGATGAGTTTGCATTCAAGAATATTAATGTAAGAATTACAGCGGTTAATGATAACACGCTGTTTTCTGTTACTAACGAAAAGGGCCCAATCGAGATTAATCTATATACAAGATTAAGAAAAGTTCCAATATATGCAGATTATAATTCAGAGTCAGAAGAACTATATTGTTATACAAATAGTCCTGTAAAGTCTGATGTAACAATTGTGTATCAATATGGTGATTGGTCAGAATATACAATGACAATACTATCTGGTGAAACAAAATCAAATAGTGTTAATCTTAGTGGGTCTCCATATGAACCGGATGGAAACTTTAACCCAAAGCATCAAGAAGATAATGAATGTATATATTATCCATTTTATGAAGGTGGTGTACCACAGGGTGGTTTGTTTAAATCTTCGATAATCGGTTCTTATATTGGGAAATGTATAATTGATAAATATCTCATAATATTTACAAAACAAAAAAGTGGTTCTATTGTTACAAATAGAATATATAGGCTTGAATTTAAACACGGAGTAGTAGATTATACAGAAGAAGATTATATATTTTCAACGCTTTTAGTAGAATCAAATAACCTTAATATATTATCTCCGGTAGAAACTGTAGGTTCTTATGAGAGAGATGATATTATAAAGGTATATTGGGTTGATGGTGTAAATCCAAACAGAGTAATAAATGTAATGACTGAAACACAGCCAGATAGTTTTGATTTCTTACCGACCGTTAATGATTTCCCATCTATAAGCGTAACAAAACAATATGGTGGAAATGGCAAGTTCCCAGCTGGTGTAATACAGTATTTTGTATCATATTACAACAAGCTTGGTCAAGAAACAAAGATTGTTGCTGCAACGGACCTTCAGTATATATCATTTAAAGATAGGGGTGGAAAGGCTGATGAAATAGTCAACTTATCATTTATTCTTGAGCTTTCCAACCTTGATACAAGCTTTGATTATGTAAGGGTATATTCTGCAAAGAGAAGCTCTATTGATGGTCCAATTGATGCACAGATAGTTGGTGATTATAATATTGACAGCACGAGCGTTAGGATAATAGATAATAATATAGCTCAGGCATCAATAGATTCATCGTTACTTTATTATATAGGTGGTGATAGTTTTATAGCATCTACAATTGAAGATAAGGATGGTGTGCTTTTCTTTGGTAATATAGAGGCAACAAACAGCGGCATAATACCAAGTAATATAAAAGACCAAATAAAGTCGTATTGTATTGGTAATGATAATGATAGTAATGTTATAGAATTTGATTACTATGATACAAATATTGTAACTCAACAAGACAATTTTGGTTGGCTTGGAGATTTCACAGAATATAATAATGAACAAAGTGAGCAGACTTGCTTTAAATCTGGCGAGACTTATAGGTTTGCAATACAGCTACAATCCAATACTGGGGAATGGTCAGAACCAATTTATATAGGAGATAAAACCTGTTCAAAGGCACCAAAAACAATTCCGGGCAAAACAATAAAACTTGCAACAGCAAAGCTTGTTAATGTTAGTTTCTTGGATTCTATTTCTGACAAGTATTCCAAATATAGAGTATTAATGGCAGAAACTTCACAATCAACAAGAAAAATTATTGCACAGGGTATTCTTACACCAACGGTTTTTAATGTGCTTGAAAGATATAACGATTCTCCAAGCTTTATTTACTCTTGGTTTATAAGGGGTATGAAGTCTCGCGGTAGTGATGCAGGTAAATATACCGGTCTTGCTCCGGGGCAGCATTACGATACTATATATCGTGGCAATATTCGTAGTAGTGGCACTATTTATAATGATGATTTTTTAATAGGCGAGATACAATGTGTAGAAAAACCAATATTTCCAAAGTTAAACCCCGATGGTGATGCACAAAGTTTCTGTCAAGATAATAATGAGCAATATTATATTGACAGAACGGTTGTAACAATGAACTCTCCAGAAATATTGTATGGTAATCCTATAAATAAAGACGGAGTAACACTATCAATAGTTGGTATTGTTCCAATATCAAATGTATATACAGACTTTACTATTGATTGGGAAAATTCACACAATAATTCCTGTAGAACAGTTGATTATGATGGGTGGTTTTATGACCTAACAAAAACATTTAAGTATCCAGAAATGTTAAAATCTGGATATCTATTTGAGTGTGACGAGATTGATTCTAATGGAAATATAACAGAAGGTAATAAGAGAAGATATAAATTATATGCTTGGAATAAAACTGGTAGTATTGTTGGGCAGTTGAAGCTTAAGAACAATCAAACTGTTAAATATGATACTTTAAAGCATAAAATTTTTTCAAACTTCTCATATTCGTCTGGAACATATTATTTATCAAGCAATGTTAACATATTTGGAAACAATGAATTTAAGATATTTGATTCCGATGAGTTGACAACAAAAAAGATAGACAATAAGTCAAGATATTATTATGGTAATTATGACAAGTTATTAACACCAAAGAAAGCATATTCCGTAGAATATAGATATACAGATGTTGATAGTTTTGATACAAAGGGTTCGGTATCAAATCAGGTAGACCCTATCAGAATAAAATACAAATCTCAAAAACACGGGATTATTAGCCTTCCTTCTGAAAATTTTGACTATTGTTTGCCAGGATTTTCATCAGACAATATTGTTCTACAAGATGGAACATATCCTTGGGGCTATATGAGTTTTGGATATGGTTTGACACCAACAGAATCATTTATAGGAGGCGCTACTCCAAACATAAATGATTATCTTATAATTGCCGAACTTGTTGATTATAATGTTATACCATATGATACTCCAACAGAAGATAACCTGAAAAAACTATCTTGGATTCCAATTGGTGATGCAAAGAATCTAAATGAAACAACAGATAGAACAACCGGAGATACATATTATAAGAGATGGGATTGTCTTAGAACATATCCTTGGACAGAAGAAGATGAGAACTCCGTCGTGGATATAGTATCGTTTATGGTTGAAACCCATATCAACCTTGATGGTAGATGCGATATCAACAAAGGCTATACAAATCAGCTAAATGCAAGACCAACAAACTTTGGTCTCATGAATGATGTGTATAGCCAACATAACAATATATTCAAATACAATATTCTTGATGAGAGATTTGACCATAGAAGTTTTCAGAACCAATTTGCTTGGTCTCTTAACAAGCAAGATGTATCTGAAATAGATGCTTGGACATCAGCAACACTTTCAAACATAAAGAATGTTGATGGTTCTTATGGACCAATAAATGCAATAGAAAAGCTCAATGACACACTAATAGGTTTCCAAGACAGAGCAATCTTTGCTATAAACTTCAATAATAGAACACAGATTAGCACAGAACAAGGGCTTCCTATTGAGCTTGCAAATAGTGGTAAGGTTGATGGTGTCACATACATCACGAGAAACTATGGTTGTAAGAACAAGTATAGCATAGTCAATGCAAAATCTGGTATATACTTTATTGATGATGAGAATAGGGCTCTCATAAGAATTGGTAAAGATGGATTGGCTGATATATCAACAGCAGCCGGAATGTCTGTATGGTTCAGGGGCCTTAATTCATACAACAATATTTGGAATGGCGGTTCTCTTGAAGATGCTATTGTATTGCAATATGACAGCAACCGTGGGGATATCTATATAATGAGAAAGAATGATTGTATAGTATATAACGAGATATTGCAGTGCTTTACATCATTCTTTGATAATAGATATGAGTTCCCCCTAATGTATAACTTTGGTGGAGAAACATATTCACTATATGGCAATTCATTCTATAAGATGTTTGGTGGAGCATATCTCAACAATTATAGCATTGATTATAGGATTAATCCAGAACCTCTTACTGATAAGGTGTTTACAAATCTTGAATATATAGCAGACTGTACAGATAGTGATAATGATATAGATACAAGGCAGATTATAGAAAGTGATATACCATTCAGTAAGATTGAGGCTTGGAATGAATATCAATATGGTTCTTCTGATATAACAGAAGACAAGTTTATGCCAAATAACTACAAGCAAAAATTCAGGATAAGGAGGGTTGATATACCGAGAGCTTCTGGTAGTAAATATGGTATGGATAGAATGAGAAATCCTTGGATACATTTAAGGATATCAAAAACAAGTGGATTTAATCATAAGATGACATTCCACTCAATGCTTGTAAAATACTTTAAATAAAATGATTCAAAGGAGATAGACAGCTTGTTTATCTCCTTAATTTTTTCTTAAATAAATTGCTGTGGCTGAATATATTTTATATCTTTGCTATGTTAAGTAAGTTATATAATTTTAGTTATGAGTAATTGGGGAACCAACTCAAGAGATGCTTGGAGCAAAGCTTGGAGCAAAAATAATCTTGGTGGCACTATTGGTGCCGGTGTTTCTGGACTCACAGGAATAGCATCTACATTTGGTGAAACAGCAAGACTTAAAGAAGGCAAGATAAATGAGCTTGACAATCAAATTGATGATATAAACAATACACAGTTTGGTTATGGAGATTATGATAGCCTTCAATCAGCTTTTATCAATCCACAGATAGATGATTTCAGCTCATATAATTTAAGGCAGTCTGATGGAGAAAGGGCTGTTAGTACACTTAAGGGTATTGGTTCTGGTGCTATGGCTGGTGCCCAAATTGGCGGACCAATAGGTGCGATAGTAGGTGGTGCTGCTGGATTATTGTCTGGTATTGGTGGCTCTATACTTGGTAATAGAAAAGCAAAAATAGAAGCTGAAAGACTTAATCAAGAAGCAGAGGAAGCAAAGAATAGATATCTTGCAAACTTCTCTAATAATGCAGAACAGATTTCTCAAAACAAATTTAATACGGCAGCTCTTAATCTTGCTGCTTTTGGTGGTATGCTTAAGAATAACAATATAGATAATTTCACAAAATCAAAAGTGAGGCTTGCGGCTTTTGGTGGTAATATGTTTTCTCCACTTGGTAGAGAAGATGGATTTACCAATGGTGTAGTAAAAGTCAATGAGGGTGGTTCTCATGAAACAAATCCATACGATGGTGTTCTCATGGGCGTAGACCCAGCAGGCACACCAAATCTTGTAGAAGAAGGTGAAGTTCTGTTCAATGATTATGTGTTCTCAAATAGACTATATCCTACCGGTGGTCAGCTTGAATCTGTAAGACTTCCAAAGAGATATGAAGGTAAGTCATATTCAGAAATAGCTTGGGATTTGCAGAAAGAATCCCAGCTAAATCCACTTGATAAGATTAGCAGGAACACACTTATTGATTCTATGGCAAAGCTTACTACACTACAAGAGCAAAGCAGGGAAAGAGACCAAGAGTACCAAGCTTTTGATAACCTTGAGCAGGTGTTTGCTGATGGTGGTAATATACATATAAAGAAAAGCAAGGTTGGTACATTCACCGCAGCTGCAAAGATGCACGATATGGGTGTTCAAGAGTTTGCATCAAAGGTTCTTGCTAATAAAGAAAAGTATTCTCCCGCAATGGTAAAGAAAGCAAATTTCGCACATAATGCAGCTGGCTGGAAGCACGCTTTTGGCGGTAAGATTGATAATGCGCTTATGGGTGATGGTAATATCCAAAATGATAAAACGCAAATAGATAATACAAGGGTTTCATTGATTGCACCAAGTTTTACCCCGATGTGGGAAGCTCCTTCTAAGAAAGCATTGTTTAATTCTGGTTTATTTTTAGATGATAATGGAGTGTATTATTATGGCCCATATTTAGAAACACGTTATATATCTAATGATTCCGCAAAAAACAGGGTAGAAGAAGATATGCGTAGATTCATGAGATATAGAGAAGATGATGTGTTGAATAGCAAGCAGATTTATGAATCAAAATCAAAGCGCAGTTATCCAAAAAGCTATAAATCTAAACCGGTGTTTGCTTTTGGTGGCCCGATGGGAAATATGTTTGTTGGTACAGGAATGTATCCTAATTTCTTAGGTATTGAGCAACCGAAGTTTAATGCACCACAGATTACTGGTTATCTTCCAGAAGCTGGTGTAGTTGATTGGTCAAATCCATTTGCGGCAAACCAAGCAATACTTGATGCAAGAGCCAATGAACCGCAAGCTCCGGTAGACCTATTTCCAAATGGTACTGTTCCAACAACAACTGGTGGTAGTAACAGTAATACCAATAGGCCAGCTTTTAGAACAAACAATCTTGCTCAAGCATTTAGGGCTGTTCCAGTTATTGGTTCTGCAATAAATGCTATTGGTGATGCTGTTGGTTGGAGAAACAAAGAGGATTACACTTGGTCTGACAGGATTGGTGATGCTGCAAGAACTATAAGAGATGTAAAAAGCACGCCAATTGGTGGCTATATGGCATATAATCCTTATGATGTAGACTATGAAATGAATAGACTACAGAATGTTGGTCTTGGCACACAAAGAGCACTTCTCGATACGGCTGGTGGTAATTCTCTTGCTGCAAGGAATGCTATGCTTGCACTCAATAATAATATAACAAGTCAGATGGGTGAAGCAAGAAGGGGTGCAGCAGCAGCAAATGAGGAAAGAAGAAAGGGTGTCCAACAATTCAATGCTGGACAATCTCTAAATTCTCAAATCTACAACCAGAGAGCAGACGAGGAAAGGGTTGATGATATCATAAGACAAGCAATGCTTGCTGATAGTATTCAGAGTACTACATCACAAGCAAGAAGCACAGAGGAAACAGCCGCTCTCAATAATGCTGGTCAGTGGGGTAATGATATGATGTACAATGATATGGCAAGATACTATCTTGAACATATAGCTCCAAATAATGATGCAACGAGAGATGCTTCTTGGATTCTTGGGAGAAGATATGGAGCAAAGGGTGGAAAGATTAAGAAAAGCAATATAAAGGAATTTAAAAAGAAGTAGGTATGCCAAGATATTCAATGGTGGCCCCAACTTTTAATCCTGTTGATTATAAAACAAGGATTCAACCGTTGGAGCAATATAAGGAAGAGTATGATAAGAGAATGGATGCTCTTGATGAGCAAGATATTCTCGCAAGCACTATTGGTGGGTTGATAGATGAAAATCAAGACCCGGAATTGGCCAGAGTATATAAGGATTATAATGACAAGATGGTCAATACAGCTAATGAGCTTTTGAGAACCGGTGATTTAGGTTCAAGCAGAAGGGCATTAAGGGAATTGAGAAGTGATTATGCCAATAAGCTCATACCAATACAACAGGCCTTTAATAGCAGGGCAGAAGCAGCAAAGTCTTTTAGGGATGCAAAGATTAAAGACCCAAGCCTTGTTGGTAATAATCCAATCAATACTAATCTTGGCAGCTGGATGAATGGCAAAGCTCCAGATACGTTTACAGTAAGTGGTGATAAGGTTTATGCTGAAGGTCTTGCTGATGCAAAGGCCCAATCTGCGAGATTGAGAACAGTGTTAAAAGACTGGGGGCTTGATGAAAATCTTGGTTCTCAATATTTTGTTCAAGCTTATCAATATGGATATAGTGCAGACCAGATTGGTGAAGCACTTGCAAACCTTGCTGGCAAAGACCTTTCTGACAAATCAACACTTAATGGTATTGGTGAGATAAGGTCAGCATATGGATATATAGCCAATGCGCTCAATAGGATAGGAAATGCAAATGGTGTTGATAGATTACAAGATGTAAATGATAAGAGAACTGTGTTAAGTAAAGGTCTTGATGGAATACTTGCTGGCCTCTCTTATGACTATAAAGAGGAAAGACAGAAGAATGAAGACTTTATGTCAAGATACCAAAATGCTATGCTTAATCTTAAGCAGCAGGAACTTGATTGGGAAAAGAGCGATAAGAATCCAAGGAATATAGCAGCAAGAGCAACAGCTGATAAGAATGGTAGAGGTAGCGGTACTGGAACACAGAGAACACCGCAATATGGATTGAGAGTATATGATAAGAATGGTAATGTTTCAAGGCATGGAAAAGCTTCTGATGAGGTTGGTGTTGGCACAAAGAAATACACCGTACTAACTGGGTATAGAAAAGTAATTTCCGGAGACAGTGGAACAAGTGAAGATATTAAGAATCAACTTACCACGCAAGATATAAAGACAGTTGCAAGAGACCTCGGCATAAAAACCAAAACAATTGAGTATGGTGTTGAGAAAGAAAGACCAATTGATGATATTGTAAGCGATATTGAGGAAAGGCTTGAAGAAAATCCTAATATGACAATATATACAACAAGTGAGATTAGCTTTGGTAAAGATGGCAAGAGAAAGGAAACTCAGGGTAATGTTGCTGTTGATAGCTCATCTCCACAATCTATTATAACAAGTG
>Ga0256405_10002220_pt1 | contig 46231 bp, 36 predicted proteins | sample RumenRJG_02DNA_FD_189096 | JGI IMG/M metagenome (GOLD analysis project Ga0256405, IMG submission 189096) | Bovine rumen microbial communities from Lethbridge, Alberta, Canada - RJG_02 | ecosystem: Host-associated > Mammals > Digestive system > Stomach > Rumen | place: Canada: Alberta... | reverse complement strand
AGAATCCCTCAATGCAAAAATCAAGGACTTTAGGGCTCAGCTAAGGGGAGTCATTGACAAGAAATTCTTCATTTTCAGATTGGTCAAAATTTTCGGTTAATCCCACGTGGTTATGCAGGTGACCCGATATTACCCTGGCTTTACTCGAATGTAATAACCCGTCTGCATTTAATGTGTTGGGATTCCCTGATGTTCTGAAGGTACAGTCGTGTATGACGCTATTTGATATTGTATCACCTAAGGACATCTTTAATGATGTGCTCTACAAATACTACGAAGGAAAACGATGTGAGAAAACCATAAGGCGATTAGGTGGACGTGAGGAGAAAGCCAAGAATGTGGTCAAGATGAGTAGACTGACTATTACTAAGGATTGTGCTATCTTTTTGTCAGACTATCAAAAGGAGGTGAAGATGGAACCTATCGTCAAAGCAGTATATCTGCTGTTTTTAAAGCATCCTGAGGGTATTGTGTTTAAACATCTACCGGACTATAGGAAGGAAGTATTAGATATTTACCAAAAGATAAAGCCTTTAGGTTTGACGGAGAGGACTATAAGAAGTATTGAAGATGTAACGAATCCGCTGCTCAATTCTATCAATGAGAAATGCTCACGTATAAAGGCAGCATTCCAAACAGAAGTTGATTTTACTTTGTTAGAACAGTACATCATAACGGGAAAGAGCGGCGAAGCAAAAAAGATAGCTCTCCCTCGTGACTTAGTCGTCTGGGAATAATCTTTCATTTTCATTCTTTTCGTCATCAGGTTCTTCCTCCAAACCATAATCATTCTCCCCTTCATCTCCCCTAAGAAAAAGTAGAGCTAAAGGGTTCCATATCGGTATCAGGCTATATAAGCCGGAGTCACCAAGATCATGACACCTTTTAAAACACTGGAATATATACAATACAAATAATATGTCTATAAGTATCAGCAACGGAAGGAAATCAATACCATAAACACCATTCCACCGAATAACCATCTCATTAATACTATACAGATTGAATATGAGAAGTGGTAACAGGCCCCAAATAATACCTAGGATTGCAGCCGTGTAGCTGAGCCCCATGGCTATATTAAACTTGGAATTGCCAAAAGAATAATGCTGAGATAAAATATAGGAAGCTATATATGGGAACACATGTATCAATAAAATTCCCAGTATAAACGTGATAATAAACTCACGACGGCTAATACGTCCTTTCCAGGTGAATAATCTTTTGAACATACTTATATTTTTTTTATAATTCTATTCCACCATAATCATATATGACAAACTTACCCACAAATTCATAAGAGTTCACCATCCCATTAAGGAGATGGATTCTAATTTTTTTCCCTTACGAGCCCTTCTTTTCCTGATTACATAGATTGCAATACAAGAAGAAATCCAATAAGCTAAAAAATGGCTAAATACATATTATTATAGATATTAATTAAAATTATTATCTAATATGCCATACAGATGTTTTTATGATCCTAAGAATCTTTGTCATGATGAGGAACATGAATTAATTCTGTTCCTTTATCCTATATAGTATATCTTTTATATGCCTCATAATTTCCTAGAATTTATATTTTATCAAACAATAATTGTATTTTTATCCCTTGTCTCACTCGTCAAGCCTTATACTATTAACTAATTCATTTCCGTAACGCCGCTCCATTTCTTCAAAATCATATTCCTTCTTGTCTTCTCTTATTTTATTGCCATTCACATCAAAGTGTACAGCGTGCATCACCCAGACTTCATCGGCTGTACATTCAGCATCCTCATTCGTCAGTCTTGCGCCAGCAATGACGATTTCCTTAGGAGTAAAACGTATGGCAGCTCCTGCATATACATATTTCATCGTCAAATCATCGGTGTTTATTCTACAAAGGGGAAATCTGCAAGTCCATCCATTGCTGTTGGGTTTGAAGTCTCCAACAAGAAACAAGTATTTCCCATAAGAATAATATGAGAAATCGCAACCACCATCGTCAAGGTATTAATGGCAAAAGAGGGATATGTCAGGGGAGATTCCTCCGATACCCCAGAAACCTAAGAACATACAATTTACGAACAAAACGATATTACAATCAGGATTAGAAACAGATGTTTGGAATCATAGATTATGTAAATATCGGGTGGATGGGAGAACGTAATTTTCGCATTATATCCAAAAGTCGTTCTGCGCTGCCACTACGGAATTTAAGAGGAAGAGTTTTGAGTTGTTCTTCCGTGATGAAGAAAGAGAATCCTTGAAGCCTAAAAAAGAGGTCTTCATATTTGATCTTTACTTGAGTCTCCATTTTCGCATATAATTCTTCATTCTCTCCTACCAGGCGCATATATAGTGCATCACTTCGCATTGGTGAAGATGGGGCAAAAACTGTCCCCTTGGGAACAAGACATTTGTCTCCCCCTGTGTAAGGTGCGGCAAAATGTACCAGATACTCTAATTCTGTATCTTCTACTAATTCAAAGACGTTCTCATCGATCTTCAAGGCTTTAATCTGTTCTTTTGTTGCCATATTCTTTATCTTTTATGTGTCGAGGACAAAGATATGCAATATATTCCAAAAGTGCAAACAAAATAGAAAACACAAGGCTTGTGAAAAATTATTTCGATGATAATGGCGTTAGTTTATCTTGTTTTTTTTAATTTTGTAGGCACAAAAAGTGAGATTTGGAGGAAGAGCTATAAATGGGAATCTTTGATTATATATTCAAAAGGAACTCTTTTGAAAAGGAGAGTCCAAACAAACTATCATCTTACAGACAAGCGGCTGAACTGATGTGTAAGTGTTGGGATATGCTTGACATGAGTTATGTGGCACCATATCTGGACGAGAATGTCATTTGGGAAGGAGGTGTGCCGCATAAGGTCATCAATGGGAAAGAGAAATTCCTGAAGTTGATGGAACAAGTGTTTGACTCGCTTCAATATTCGAAGAGAGACTATAAGGCAGATGTTGTCAGGATGAATGACAATTATTGTGCACGAATCACTGTTGATGGTGAATATCAGGATCTGGTTCATCGTCTGGAAATAGAAGATGGGTTAATAAAAGAAATAAGTGTTACGCCATCTGATGAATGGTGGAGTAATCAATTACGTGGAAACTCTCCATTCGGGGTCGTATATCAGACCACTTTACATGAACAAGCCGCTGCTGTCGCTGTCATAGAACAATATGTCAAGACTGAACTTGGCAACAAAGATATCACATGGGCGACACCATACGAACTGAAGAACTCCCATTGTCAACTGTCATTCACATGCGACGGTTTGTCGTATGATTTGCTAGTAGAGATCCACACCTTTGATGACAGCAAATGTCGGTTTGTGATGGCATCAGAATTTGATCGTCTTATGGCAGGCTGTAAAGAGAATGACCATATCCCTTGTATCCTGGCACTCAATGAGGATCTGGAATTCGTGAGTCTTACGCTGTTAGAGGATATGGATATAAGAGTGCAGAAGTTAAGGTGCGAGGGTCTGAACGAATGGACATTCAGAGGACTGTTTAAGACAAAAAAACAACTTAGCAGACTTGTGATTACCAAAGATCATCGCATCTTGTTGCCAGACTATAATGATATTGAGGTAAAGATGGAACCTTTGATAAAAGCGGTTTACCTCTTATTCTTAAAGCATCCCGAGGGTATTGTTTTTAAAGCGTTGGCAGACTATAGGGATGAGTTATTAGACATATACAAGACACTTAAGCCTATGGGATTGAGCAAGCGAACTATACGAAGTATTGAGGATGTGACCAACCCATTGCTTAATTCTATCAATGAGAAATGTGCGCGTATTCGAGCTGCCTTTATCAATCAATTTGACGAGCATCTGGCAAAGAACTATTTTATCACGGGTGAACGTGGCGAGGCGAAAAAGATTAATCTCCCTCGTGACTTGGTCGTTTGGGAATAATCTTTCATTTTCACAAGTCTTCAATTTTATAAACTGGTTACATATCTGTGTGTTTCTTTGTTAAAAAAACCAAAAGGAATCTTTAAACTAACTCTTTTAACGTAATTCCGTAAATGACTGTAATATAACAGTTAACGCACACAACAGGTAAGGAATACTCGTTTGCCGCTATATCCAAAAAGATGTGAACCTACTTTTTTGGCCGCAAATTTTTTAGTATCTTTGCATTGCTAAGATGAGGATGGACGGCATCTGCTATCATAATTTGCCATTGACAACCATGATATACAGATGGCCTTTTTGAAATCTTCATGAATAATTGAACTTCTTGTTCACTAACCTAAAAGAATAAATGAAGCATAGAATTATCATATGTGCACTGCTGTTGTTGGTCTCTTCCGTGATGCCGTTGAATGCCGGAAGAAAGAAGCATAAGACAAAGGTGCGCAAACCAGTAAAGACAGAGGTAAGGTATAAAGAGATTGATAACTACGATTTCTTGTATGACGGTACGGATTTTGATGAGGAGTATAATGTTGCTGCCATCAATGATCTGATGGATGAGGCTTTCTCTCATATCGGCGCCCGTTACAGAAGTGGTAGCAAGGGTCCTTCTGCTTTCGACTGCTCTGGCTTTACCAGTTATGTTTATGGTAAGATGAATATCAATATCGGCTGTTCTTCACGTGATCAGTATGCGAAGAATACCCCGATAAAGGACTATGAGATGATGACAGGTGACCTGGTGTTTTTCACCAGTCCGAGTTCCGGCCGCAATGTGGGTCACGTGGGTATCGTGGTAGATGTAGATCCCGATACACATACCTTCAGTTTTATCCATGCAAGCAGTCAGGGAGGCGTGAAGGTGAGTCAGTCTAACGAAGGTTACTATGCCAAACGTTATATTGGTGCGCGTCGCGTAAAGGAATGAGAAGGTTCTTACTTAGTCTGATCGTTTTAACAGGTATATTGACAATAGGATATACGGTAGGTGCTGGCAATTATTTGTCAGCATCGTCTGTATATGTACATGAGGAGATTCCCAAAAGTCCTTTCAAGAAGGCAGATACCATCCGATTGGCGATGACCGGTGATATCATGATGGGTACGACCTATCCAGATACGGCCCTGCCGGCAAAGGGTGGGAGGATGCTCTTTAATGATGTGAAGGCAACCTTGCGTGCCGCTGATCTGGCATTTGGTAACCTGGAGGGTACGCTTTGTGACAGTGGTGTGTCTCGGAAGACGGTTTCCAAGATCAGTTATGCCTTCAGGACACCCACATCCATGAGTCATCTGCTGAAGGATGCGGGATATGATTTCTTGAGTCTGGCTAATAATCACTCCCTTGATTTCGGATGGGTAGGTATGAAGAGTACAGAACATGTGCTCGACTCGCTGGGCATCCGTTATGCCGGAGTGAAAGGGCGTAAGGAGTGGACCATCATCGAGAAGAATGGCTTGAAGATTGGCGTCTGTGCCTTCGGACATAATCACTACACGGTGTTGCATACCGACTCTTCCGCTGTCTTCCGTATTCTTACTGCCGTACGCCCCAAGGTGGATATCCTGGTGGTAAGTTTTCATGGAGGTGCAGAAGGACGTACTAGGAGTCATCTGCCCTACGGCAAGGAGATGTTCTATGAGGAGAACCGTGGAAACCTGCGTGACTTTGCTCATTACTGCGTTGACTTAGGGGCTGATGTGGTGTTTGGTCACGGGCCTCATGTAGTACGCTGTATGGAATTGTATCGTAACCGGTTGATTGCCTATAGCCTGGGTAATTTCTGTACGCCTAAAGGAATCAGCATCGCAGGTGTGTCAGGTTATGCACCGATACTCACCTTAGAGGTGAATCATAAAGGAGAATTCCTGCAAGGACGTATCGTTCCCTTTATCCAGCGATGGGGCATCGGACCACGGGTGGATAAGACAGGGGCGGTGATCCGACAGATCCGACTGTTGAGCAATGAGGATATTCCCGGCAATCCTTTGTTGATTGATAAAAACGGGAATCTGCGCAAAAAGAAATAGGCATTATTCCTTATCAAGTTGTTGTCCGGAGTAAAGTGTACTACCGCTATCAGAAAAGGCTATTAAAACTGGTGAGAAAGGTTATTAAAACCATTAAGAAAAGTACCTTTTTACCGGGCTTTTGATACCCTTTTACCGGACCAATGTACCCAATGGCGTTTACAGTTCAGTTTGGTAGTCACTATATCCAATAGTAAAACAAAAAAAAGCTTTGCAACGCAAAGCTTTTTAATTCCTTTTGTGAGGTTCTTTTAGTTCTCTTTCTTAGCAATAGTACGCTTCTCAGCAATACGAGCCTTCTTACCGGTGAGCTTACGGATGTAGTACAGCTTAGCGCGACGTACCTTACCAACCTTGTTCACCTCGATGCTCTCGATGTTCGGACTCTCGATAGGGAAGATACGCTCTACACCTACAGTACCAGACATCTTACGAACAGTGAAACGCTTCTTGTCACCATGGCCTACAATCTTGATTACAACACCACGGTAGAGCTGGATACGCTCTTTTGAACCCTCAATAATTTTGTAAGCAACAGTAATGGTATCACCAGACTTGAACTCAGGAAACTTCTTACCAGTTGCAAATGCTTCTTCAGCAACTTTAATCAAATCCATTGTTATTCGATAATTTTAAATGATTCATAGTTTCCGCGCAACATAGACAGGCTACTCATCTTCCTTCCATCGGTTACGTCGAAAAAGCGGTGCAAAGGTACGAAGAATCAATGGAATAGACAAATTTTTACTCAATTTATTTTTCAATTCACTCAACTTTTGAATAAATTCTTCACACTCGAGAAAAGAATCCGTTTCTTTTCTTCTCGTTTATTCAGAATTTTTGTAACTTTAGCTTCGCTGAAGTTACTTCGTCTCGGAAATGCAAAGAAAATATTATTTCCTTTGGCATTTCACTCAACTTTTCGTAACTTTGCATATATAAACGTCATGTTGATAATCTGGTAGCGTATGAAAAAAAATGTATTGTTTGTTCTGGTTGTCAGCCAGTTGTTGTTATTATCGTGCAAGTCTCATTATCAGATGACAGGTATTGAGCGTACAAGAATCTTGGTTGATAGCCGATATGATGCTACTCCTAATGCAGAGGCAGAGGCTTTCCTTGCGCCCTACAAGCATGTGGTGGATAGCATGATGAGTCCGAAGGTTGGAAAGATCGCCCGTTATATGGCTGCTAAGAAGCCGGAGAGTGAGTTGTCTAACCTCCTGGCGGATGTGTTAGTATGGGCTGGAAAGAAATATAATGAGAAGCCCGTTCTCGGTCTGTATAACATGGGTGGTATCCGTGCTGCTTTCTCTGCAGGTGATGTCACCTACGGTGATGTGCTGGATGTGGCTCCCTTCGAGAATAAGATCTGTTTCCTGACGCTAACTGGTGAGAAACTGACAGAACTGTTCCAGCAGATCGCTTCTACGGGTGGTGAGGCCTTGAGTCATGGTGTCAGGATGGTGATAACGGCAGATCATCAGTTGAAGTCGGTTACGTTGAATGGTCAACCGATAGACCCCAAAGCCACTTACCGTATTGCTACGATTGACTATCTGGCGCAGGGTAATGACCGGATGGATGCGCTGAAGAGTAAGATGGATGTCAACTCCCCGCAGGAAGAGAGTAATAATCTGCGATACATCATCATGGATTATTTCCGTGAGCAGGATCAGCTCGGCAAGGTGGTTGATGCACAGGTAGAGGGTAGAGTAACAATTGAAAAATAGTCTGATATGAAAAGATATATAATTATAAGTCTTCTGCTGCTGGGAATCTTAAACGTTCAAGCACAGAATAAGCAACTGGTGGTGCTACATACCAATGACACACATAGTACCATCCTGCCACTGAATCCCAATTTGGCAGATACGATGAAGGCTGGTCGCGGTGGGTTTATCCGTAGGATCGCGATGCTGAAGGAAGAGCGCAGGAAGAATCCCGACTTGTTGCTCTTTGACAGTGGTGATTTCTGTCAGGGCTCTCCTTATTTCACCTTGTATAAAGGAGATGTGGAGGTAGGACTGATGAATATGATGGGTTATGATGCCGGTACTATCGGTAATCATGAGTTCGACTTCGGACTGGATGCCATGGCTAAGATGTTCAAGAACCTGAATTACCCCATCGTCTGCAGTAACTACGATTTTACAGGTACTGTCGTAGAGGGATTGGTGAAAGACTATGTGATCCTGAAGCGTAACGGGATGAAGATTGGCGTCTTCGGTCTGTCACCAGCCTTGTCGGGATTGGTCTCCAACGATAATTGTGTCGGCGTAAAATACCTGGATCCTGTGAAAGAGGCGAATAGGGTAGTGGATATCCTGAAGAAAAAGAAATGCGACGTGATTATCTGTATCTCCCATTTGGGATGGCAAGACTCTTACAAAGATGGTGATGAGTATCTCGTGTCGGGAACTCGTGGCATTGACTTAGTCTTGGGAGGCCATTCACATACTTACTTCGAGACTTTACGCTATGTGAAGAATCTCGATGGCAAGGAGATTCCTGTGGATCAAAACGGAAAACATGCGCTCTTCGTAGGGAAGATGGTGCTTGAGATGAGTAAGAAGTGATTACTCGAAATAGAAAGTAAGGGAAATCATCTTCGTTCGGGTCTTGTTAACGACCGAATTAGTGTACATAACCATGTTACGATCCTTGAGTTCGTTAACATGGTTTTTGTCTAATGTGTTCACCAGACTATAACTGAATTTCAATTCCGGACGCAACTTAAAGAAGGGTAGGTAGAAGTCACATCCCATACCTATCTCCAAGAAACAGTCGTAGGGCTTCAACTTGATGTAGTCGTTATCCTTGCCGGAGAGGTTAAGCATGGGATTGATTCCCGCCACGATATACGGCCGGTGATTGTTGAATCGCTGAGCACTGTAGATAATACTTGCAGCTGTCGACACATAGATCATCTTCATGTCTTGATCAACCTTGATAGGACTGCCATCCTCCAGATGATCGGTGTGATTGATGAAAGAAAGGTGCTTATTGCCGAAATACATGGCAGGAGCAAGCCTGAAAGCAAAGTAGTTTCCTAACCGGGCCTCTCCTAATACACCTACCGTAAAGCCTGCATCCCAACGGTCATGATCACAGGTAATAAGCTTCTCTGACGTAGTGCCATCCTCGTTTTCTATCATCTGTGGACCAACGTTCTGCAGTTCGATATCCTGGAAATGGGTACCGATGAGCACACCGAAATGGAATGGGCGCAGATCACAATAAGGTCTGTTCTCTACTACACGTTCTTGCGCTTGCGTGATGCTCACTGCAAATGCAAGGCAGATGATCATAACAAGATATTTCTTCATTAATAATATAACGATGCTATTACTTGATTATTGCATAGTGCTTTTAATGTTTTCCAATACCTAATTTTATGTGAAATATTGTTAACTGAATTAATTTAGTATACCTAAAAGTAGGTACGTTTCAATTTTATTATTAATTTTGCATCACTAATTTTAAGTAACAACATTATTAACAAATACTGAAAATATTATGGCATACGTAATTGGTGAAGATTGCATCGCATGTGGAACATGTATCGATGAGTGCCCAGTAGGCGCAATTTCTGAAGGTGAGCGTTATTCTATTGACCCAGATGCTTGTACAGAGTGTGGTACTTGTGCAGGTGTTTGTCCGTCAGAGGCAATTTCTCTGCCAGAGTAATCTAACGATAAAAAATTTAAGAGGTGGCTTTTCAGTCACCTCTTTTTTTATGTTTATAAAAAATGTGGGAAGACCGTTTGGCCTTCCCACTATTGATTAAATTGCTAGGATCTGCTTTGCTGTCTCGTTCTCTGGCTGGATAGCCTGCAACTTGGTTGCAATCTCCTTTGCCTTTGTTACATTGTCATTCTGGATATAGTATACGCACAGGTAGTTGTAAGCTGTTGCGAGAGTAGCGTTCTCGGCATTTGAACGATCTGCCTTAGCCTCCATCAGCTGAGCATACTTCTCATAGTAGGGCTTAGCAGCACCCTTCTTCACGTCGGGATTGATCATGTGATGGATCATAGCGCGACGGTAAGTAGAGTAATCCTCGTTGTTTGGCATAGCTGTAGCGAGGTCAACATATACCTGATCAGCCTTCAGATAAGCCTTCTCTTTAGCCTCAGGAGTGGTCTCTGTCTCTGCGAGGTCGAGATAGATACGAGCGATAGCCTCGTAGTCGCTGGCCTTCTTCTTCTCCTGAGTATTGATAAACTTCTGATAGTACTCTACAGCATAGTCGTGCTCTTTCTTCTCCAGATAAGAGTCAGAGATCAGCTTCAGAACGTCAGTCTGCTTCTCATCCATCTCATATACCTTCTTGAAGTTCTCGATAGCCTCGTCTGGCTTGCCGGCACCCTTGTGGGCATGGCCGAGGTACAGGTAGTCACGGCTAACAAACTTAGCACTGTCGCTATTGTTGAACAGAGCATCTGCATACTGCAGCGCCTTGTCGTAATTCTTCAGGTCGGTATAGTTGTAGAAAGACAGACGGTTCAAACCGGCGCTTCTCGGATGCTTCTTTGCTCCATACTCTGATGCTTCGAGAGATGCTTCAGATTTTCCGAGGAAGTAAGCTGCCAAAGCATATTCGGTCAGTTTGTCATCAGTCAACTTATCCTTGTCAACCTTCTGGTAGTTTTCCAAAGCCTTGGCGAACTTGTTGTTAGCATAATACATATGTGCGATCTCAGCATCTACAGGGTAGCTGGGGTCGATGGTTGAGAGCTTGCGCAGCATCTCCTCAGCACCGGCAGCGTCAACCTTCTGATATACACGTGCATATTTGATGTAACCCAGAGGATTCTTAGGATCCAGTGTAGTAGCATTCTGATACCACATAGCAGCCTCACCACCATCATCATTGATAGCAGCCATATCACCCTTCAGGATATAACCGGCAGCATTGTTCTTGTTAGCCTTGATAGCCATGTCGGCATACTTCAGCGCGTTGGTCTGATCCTTAATGTCGAGATAGGCACGTCCAAGACCTGCCAAGGCTTCGGGATTCTTCTTATTCTCTTTAATGAACTGTTTGATCTGTGGCTCAACTGCCTTAAGATTGTTCTTGTTGTCAACAACAACTTTTGTAATAGCATCAATCTGTGCTTTCACATCTTGTGCTTGTACTTGAGTAGAGAGACCTAGCATCACTACTCCTGCGAAGAAATATTTGATTGCTTTCATATTCTCAATTTTTAAATTAATACTCACTCGTTTGATGTTAATTTCTAAATAAGGTTTAAGTTTCAATAATTATTTTCTCTTAAATTTTACTCACCTTTTACATTTACATCCCTTATCATAATCTCTCCCCTAATAGGTAAAAGACCAGATTTAAAGACAATTAACTGTCCTTTGGGTTGTTCGATAAAGTGAGCGAATCCCCATGGCAATCCTCTGCGCGGATCATTCAATAGGGCATATAATCTTCTCACGAACGGATATTTTCCGTCTAACAGCCATGCCTGATAAGGTTTCCAACTGTTCATGGGCGTTGCCACATCCAGTTTACTTATAGACATAACGGTGATGTTCTTTTTCCATGTAGTATTGGTAGTGTCTCGCTTGTCGTTGAGCCAGTTACTACCGATAATGCCGATGGCATTAGGTGTTTTCTCGACATAGTCGATCACATCCTTGCTGGATTCCGCCGCAAAGATGTTCGGACTGTTGATGGGCTTTCCTCCTAAGATGGAGTCTACGCAATAGTGAACGGTGCTGGAACTGGGATTGTCGAAGCATACCCAGATCTCTCCACGCTTAGAACCGGGAACGACATCACTCCAGTTCTTTGCCTCACCACTTAATATACGCTTCACATCTTTTACACTGATACAGGAGTCAGTGTTTTGGTTGTTGCATATCAGTGAGAGTCCATCCTCTGCTATTGGTATGGCTACCGGCTGATAACCTTTAGCCCGGAGGTTGTCGTACTCCTCCTTACTGAAATCTCTTGAGGTGATGGCCAGACACAGACTGTCACTGAGCAACAGATTGACGGCCTCCAACTCGTTGGTGTAGATCGGTGTCACCTTGGCCTTGGGATACATGGCCTCGAAGACTACACGCTCTTCATCTATGATAGGACTAAAACTTTCGTCAGAAGCGAATGCAATCGCTCCTGACGAATAAGTATCTGTTCTACTGCTTTTCGGTTTGCTCTCGCATGAGAGCAAACCGAAAGCAAGTGTGCATCCTACTATACTGTAGAATAAGTTCTTATACATTTACTGTTAATTACTGAAGTTTGAACATTACAGGTACGGTATACTTCACACGTACTGCAGATCCATTCTGCTTACCAGGGTTCCACTTCGGCATTGCCTTAACAACGCGGGTAGCCTCCTTGTCAAGTGATGGGTCAACAGACTTAGCAACGTGTACGTCAGTTACAGAACCGTCTTTCTCAACGACGAACTGTACGATAACACGACCTTGTACACCATTCTCAGCAGCGATAACCGGATACTTGATGTTCTGGCTCAGCCATTGCATCAAAGCTGGCATACCACCGGGGAATGAAGGCATCTGCTCTACAACGTCGAACACCTTGTTCTCTTCCTCATGCTTTGGGGGCTCCGGCTGTGCAATCTCTTCCTTTGCTTTCAGCACTTCACCACCCACTTCGTCATTACCTTGAACGTCGAAGGCACCGATCGTTGTATTTGTGTTTTCTACTTTCTGCAGGTCAATCTCCTCATCGTCCTTCACCTCGTTATCTTTCTTGATCACAGGGGCGGTGAACTTGATAGAGCTCTTTACCTTTTCAACAACTTTCTCTGGTTCAACCTTAACAACCTCCTTCTTTTCCACCTTGGCTTCCTTCTTCTTCTGCTCCAATGCAGAGAGCTCGATAGCCTGGGTGTTCTCGACGGTACGGTTAGCTTCAACCATCTTCTGAATACTCAGTCCGATGAAAAGCAGTAATGCAGCTAATGCAACAATAATAATTGACCAAACGTTGCGTTTAGTAGTACCCTTGCGGAGTTTATACGCACCGTATGCCTGGTTCCTACCTTCGAATACAAGGTCGGTCCATTCATTGGATACCAAATCTAACTTTGCCATTTGTTTTTCCTTTCTTTAATTATTAATTACCGATAATTACTTGATACCTCTCTTCTCTAAGAGTTTGAGGTCGTCATCGTTGATCTTATCGATAACGTATGTTCCAATACTGCATATAGTCATCTCATCGAGAGCGTCAACCATGTTCTTGTAGGAAGCCTCGTCGGTACACTTGATGATGATGGTCATCGTAGGTATCTTACCGGTCTCCAGCTCACCCTTCTTGATCTTTGCCAATTCCTTGTCGTAGATACTGTCGGGATATTGCATTGGATTTTCGAGCTTCTTCTGGTCAAGCTTAATCTTAGCTGCCATGATATCTGCTACAGGAGTAAAGCCGTCTTCTGTTACGTGCTTGATGAGCACGTCACGGATACCGTTCTTACCCCATGTGGTCTCTTTCAAACAGGTAGGATCATCATAGTTGGGGATACCCTCCACATAATAGATCTTATCGTTACCACATACAAACATGGTGATTGTCTGTGAGGCCTTTGCTGCGTTACGGTCCTGATCTGAGATGTTCTTATCGTTACTCGGCATCGTGAGGTTCATCGTCTGAGGCTTAGCCAGAGATGTACACAGCATGAAGAAGGTGATAAGAAGCATCATCATGTCCACCATCGGCGTGAAGTCCACGCGGGTGTTCATCTTTTTCTGTCTGCTTTGCTTTTTCTTTGCCATGATTTATTCCTCCGTATTTGATTTAAGTGCCGTAATCAGATAGTAACGGTTCTCATTCATATCCTGTAACTCTGACATCATCTTCTTGATGGTCTTGTAAGGCGTACTTGCGTCTGCCTTGATGGCCAACTTCATGTCGATGCCATTGTTATCACGTGCAACAGTGACCCAGTCCTGGAACTCACTCATCTTACCGTCGATACTGTCGGTAGGAATACCGCGAGTTGCCATGTACTCATTCATTTTCTCCGAGTCTTGACTCAACAGCTCACTCAGGTCTTGCATAGAAACGCCGAGGGTTGCGGCACCACGTCCGTTCTCCAACTGCTTTCCTGTCAAGCTTACACCATATTGAGCTGCCATACCTGTGAGGAGCTCCTCCTGCTTACCAGGAGTATCCATGCCAAGGAAGATTCTGCCTTCCTTGTCGCACAGGATGGTCAAGACATTCGTCTCTGGAACTTTGATCTCCGATACGGAAGATGGTGTAACCACTTTCACTGCCTCGTTCTTCACGAATGTTGATGTCAACATGAAGAAGGTCAGCAAAAGCACCATCACGTCGCTCATCGGGGTCATATCAATCCAGATGTCCGCTTTCTTAACTTTTACTTTACCCATGGTGATAAACGTTTTAAAGGGTTAGCAAAAATTAAGCTTCCTCTGCGTGGTTTGATTCGTAGGTCTGAGCAATAGTGTAACCAACCTCGTCGAGGGCGTATGTCAACTTATCAATCTTGTTAGAATAGTAGTTGTATGAGATCACAGCGAACCATGATGTCAAAATACCAGAAGCGGTGTTTACAAGGGCCTCAGAGATACCTTCAGACAACTGAAGAGAGTCACCACCACCACCAGATGCCAGAGCGGCGAATGAACGGATCATACCCACAACGGTTCCGAACAGAGCGGTAAGAGTACCGAGGGTAACGATAGTAGCCAGGATAGGCATGTTCATCTGCAGGGTAGGCATCTCAAGCTGTGTAGCCTCCTCATGAGCCTGCTGGATCTTAGCAACCTTCTGGGCTTTCTTCAACTTGTTATCAGCCTCCATCTCTTTGTAAGCATTGATTGATGCGCCAACAACGTTAGCTACAACACCTTGCTGCTTGTCGCAGATCTGCTGTGCCTTAGCCATGTCACCAGCATTGATAGCTGCCTTAACGTCGGTCACAAACTTGGTCAGAGAAGTCTTACCAAAAGCTGTGCGCAGAGCGAAGAAACGCTCAATACTCAAAGCGATAACGGTGAACAACAATGTGATAATCACAGGCACCACGATACCACCTTTGTACACTGTACCGAGGAGGCTACCGTCTTTCACTGCGTTTGCGGGATCACCACCTACGAAGTTGTCTGGGTTACCCAACACGAATTTGTAGAAACAAACTGCGAGAATGAAACAAGCCACAATAATCCAAATTGCGTCTCTTACACCTTGAAATCCTGAAGACTTTTTCTTAGGATTTGCCTTACTTTGTGTAGTTGCCATAATTAAATGATAAATTTTTAGTTATTAATAAATTTAAAATGATAAAAATTCTTTTTATTGCACACGGAAGTACTCATTTATATGAGTTGCCTTTCTATACACCTCGCAAAGATAACAAATAATGACTAATTACGGAATCGTTTAACGAGTTTTAACAACTAATTTTTTAAAATGTCACGTAATTGTCTAAAAGGATGCGGATATCTGTCAGTGTAGTTTTGCCAAACAGTCTTTAATCCGTCGCAGTGCCTCGCGGATATTGTCATCGCTGGTGGCATAACTCATGCGGAAGCAGTCGGGATCGCCAAAGGCATCTCCGCCAACGGTAGCCACATGTCCTACCTCTAACAGATACATGGCTAAATCGGTGGAATTATTGATGACGTGCTCACCGTCGGTCTTTCCATAGAAAGCGCTGCACTTAGGGAAGAGGTAGAAAGCACCCTGTGGTACATTGACCTCTAAGCCTGGGATGTCTTTTGCCAACTCTACAATCAGGTCACGGCGACGCTCAAAGGCCACACGCATCTCTTCAACACATGCCTGTGAGGCGATGTATGCCTCGAGGGCTGCCTTCTGACTGACGGAGCATGGACCACTGGTATATTGTCCTTGTAGTTTGTTGCAACCCTTTACGATCCACTCAGGAGCAGCCATGAATCCGATTCTCCATCCTGTCATGGCATAGGCCTTGCTGACACCGTTGATGATGATCGTGCGCTCTCTCATACCTTCTACTGCTGCTATACTGGCATGACTGCCGGTATAGTTAATATGCTCGTAGATCTCATCTGCCAAGACGTACAACTCTTCATGCTTGAGGATCACTTCTGCCAGTCCTTTCAGTTCTTCGGCAGAATAGACACTGCCTGTAGGATTACTCGGACTGCAGAGGATCAACATCTTGGTTTTCTCTGTGATCGCGTCTTCCAACTGTTGTGGGGTGATCTTGAAATCTTGCTCGAATCCGGCGTTGATATATACGGGAATACCGCCGGCCAACTTGGCCATCTGCGGATAGCTTACCCAGTAGGGTGCGGGGATGATCACCTCGTCACCATCGTTTACCAATGCCATGACGGCATTGCATACCGATTGCTTGGCACCGTTGCTGACGAGAATCTCATTAACCGTAAATTCTAAACCATTCTCATTCTTCAGTTTCTCCACGATGGCCTTGCGCAGGTCGGGATAACCTGGCACGGGGGAGTATCTGGAGAAATTGTTTTCGATGGCTTGTTTAGCAGCTTCCTTGATATGATCGGGTGTGTTGAAGTCGGGTTCTCCCACACTCATGTTTATCACATCAATACCTTGGGCTTTCATCTCGCTACTCTTTTGCGACATTGCCAGAGTAGCGGATGGAGCCAGTCTTTGTAGTCTGTCGGATAATTTTGTCATATTTGTTTTATTCTTTTGCAAAAATAACATTATTCTTTTGATAAACGAAATATTTGAGGTATTATTTCTGCAAAATCATAAAAAAGAAACAAAATTGACAGTAAATTTAACTTTTTGATTGTAGATGGAGGGTATGTCCCATCCTTTCCTTTTTCGTCTGAAGATATCTTATATTATATGGATTAGGTGTCGTCTCGATGGGGATATTCTCCACGATCTCCAATCCGTAGCTCTCCAATCCCACTCGTTTGACGGGGTTGTTGGTGAGCAAGCGCATCTTCTTCACACCCAACTGGCGCAGGATCTGTGCGCCACAACCATAGTCGCGCTCGTCGGGCTTGAAACCAAGGTGGATATTGGCATCTACGGTGTCATAGCCTTCTTCCTGCAACTTATAGGCGGCAATCTTATTCATCAGTCCGATGCCACGTCCTTCCTGTTGGATATAGACCACCACGCCCTTGCCTTCCTTATCGATCATTTGCATGGCTTTGTGCAGTTGTTCTCCACAGTCGCAGCGCTTGCTACCCAGGATATCTCCTGTGGCGCATGAGGAGTGTACCCTTACCATGACGGGTTCCTCGTCTTCCCACTCACCTTTGATCAGGGCCATGTGCTCCAGTCCGTTGCTCTTCTGTCTGAAGGGGATGAGTTTGAAGTGTCCGTAGTCGGTAGGCATATCTACCTCTTCTCCTTTCTCTACCAGTGACTCGTTTTTTAGACGATAGGCGATCATGTCTTTGATGGTGATGGTCTTCAATCCGTATTTCTCACCGAAGGCCAACAGTTCGGGCAGACGGGCCATCGTGCCATCCTCGTTCATAATCTCCATCAGTGCACCGGCAGGATAGAGACCGGCCATCCTACAGAGATCGATAGCAGCCTCGGTATGTCCACTTCTTCTTAATACGCCATTATCTTGTGCATAGAGGGGGTTGATATGTCCTGGACGGCCGAATGTCTGTGGGGTAGACTTTGGATCTGCCAGTGCCTTGATGGTTTCTGCACGGTCGTGGGCAGAAACACCGGTGGCACATCCTTCCAGTTTGTCGATGGTCACTGTAAACGGTGTTCCCAACATAGAGGTGTTGTCACTTACCTGATGGGGGAGGTCCAGTTCCTGACATCTGGAGATGGTGATGGGCGCGCAGAGCACGCCACGTGCATGTTTCAGCATGAAGTTCACTTTCTCTGCGGTGATCATCTCTGCGGCGATGATCAGGTCGCCTTCGTTCTCACGGTCTTCATCGTCAACAACGATGACGAACTTACCTTCCTTAAAGTCTTTTACAGCTTCTTCTATTGTATTTAATTTCAGATTTCCCATACCTTGTTATATATTATTGCATCTGGTGGATGCGGTTGATGATCTCTGTACTGGTCTCTTTGATGGTTTTCAGGTCGCGCAGCAGTCTGAGACGGAAGAACCACATGCGTATATAGATAAACACGTTGATAGGAATCAACAGTCCTGCCACCACGTTGAGCCATTGCTTTTCGAACGGACGGGTGTGTGACTTCACCGATACGATCGGGTATTTGTTCAACAGTGAGAGAATCATTCTGTCTTTCGTATTTGTAAGATCCTCTATCGTATGTTCCATATCGGTGTTGATACGTTCTATCTCATTGTCCGGCTCATATCTGAAGAACACATGGATGACATTCGGCAGTTTGTACAACTTATGCTGGTGGGCATAGTCGGTCACCTCCTCATTGATCTTTTCTAATGCGAGGGCATCGTTGGTGTAGTCGGGATCGTTGATGATCACCTCCTTGGCATAGACATGTCGCTTAAGACGTAATCCCAAAAGCTTCATGAACAAGTTGCGATACAAGTCCATATTGAATACCACCGAGTCGTTAGTCGCCTTGTAGGTGACAAATGCGGCCAATGGCGCCAATACCGCCGTAGAGATACTCTTGCCGAACCATACGGCCCACATACCGCCTCTTGCCATTCGGTATCCCGTATTGTCGAGTATATAATAGACAATGTACACGAGTACGCTGATGATCACCGGCACACCGATACCTCCCTTACGGATGATGGCTCCGAGCGGTGCTCCGATGAAGAAGAACAACAGGCACGACAGGGCCAGGGTAAACTTGGCGATACCCTCAATGCGATGCTGGCGGATCAGTCGGTCACCATCGGATGTGAGCATCGACTTGAACTCCAGGTCGTTCATCTCGTTCTGTACCCTGCCGAGGGCTGATGATACGGCACGCTGCTTCTTCTCTGTAGTCAGTTTGTTGTAGATACTGTCGTAGTTACAGGTCTTTGCCATGGCGGCCTTGACGGCTTTCAGGGAGTCTTTCTTCTCTATCGGACGCTGGTAGTAGTGTGTTCGTTTAGCATCCGTATAGAACACTCTTCCCACGCTGTCATACTGATGATTCAGCGAGTCAATGTCGTGATAGATCTCTGACAGACTCTTTCCACGGGCATTATTGGAGATGCTGCTGGCATCGGTGAGACTGAAGTCGGCATCAAAGTCGAGCACGATCTTCTTCTCTGCGAAGGTTTCCCTGCGGTAAGGCACACTGGCACTGCCAGCCAACTCCTGACTCTTCATGTTCTCAAACCACTCTCCGCTATGCAGGGTAAGCAGCAGGTGCTTCTTCTCTGCCGTGGATTGCAACATGCCAGAATCGGCCAGGATGATGGCAGCATCCTCATAACTGCCGTTCATCCGGTATATCATGATACCATAGAGCATACCTGTCTTGGTGTCTTTCTTCTGTACATAGAGATTGCAGTTAGGGATACCGTCGTAGAAAATTCCCTCAGGGATCTCCAGTTCCGGACTCTTCTGCTTCATGGAGAGCAGGATCTGGGCCAGGGATGTGTTGGCCTTAGGACCTACGACATTCTGGAAATAGAATGATCCCAGGGCGATAAAGATGACGATGACGATGAGTGAACGGAATGTCTGCATGAGTGAGATACCTGCCGCCTTGATGGCTGTGAGCTCACTGCTCTCTCCCAAGTTACCGAAGGCAATAAGTGACGACAGTAGGATAGCCAGTGGCAAGGCTTGTGGCAAAAGCATCAAGCCCATATACCAGAAGAACTGTGCCAGCACCTCCATCGACAGTCCTTTACCGATCAGTTGGTCGATATATCGCCATAGGAACTGCATCATCAGTACGAACTGACAGATGAAGAATGTTCCTACAAACAGTAATCCGAACTGCTTGGAAATGAATATATCAAGTTTTTTGACTCCTATCATGATACGTCTCAAAGGATCGCTTTAAGCAATCAGACTGCAAAGTTAATGCAAATCACATTGAGAACAAAATAAATTAGTATTTATTAAATCTCCGTGGGTATTTTTCTTGCATTACAATCCCGTGGCATGATGGAGCCTTTCGAGGTTCGTCTCCCATAGGTCATATAGTGTATCCTGATCATCCTCTTCGGCAAAGTCGGTGATTATCAGGATATAGTCACCGGTGATCTCACTGCGCACGATCTTCAGTTCCCAGTAGGCTTTTTTGTCTGTGTCATCCTTCCACACATAACGGATATAATCGTTTCTCATATAACTGTTGACTGTCGCTTTGCGCACTTCATGGTGATTCCATACTTCTCCCCATGTGAACGCGAAAGTGTCATCTGATTGCTCAACACTGTCGGCTACCCATTTTGATAGTCCTGCCGGTGTACTGAGAAAAGGCCATATGATATTGGCAGACTTTGATCTTAGCTCTCTTTCGATGGTAATCTTATGCTTTCTCATAATCGTCAATATGGAATTAAGGTAAATTCTTGACAAAAATACTATTTTTTTTCATAACACAAAAAAATATTCCAAAATATTTTGTGTATTTGACTTTTTTCACTTACCTTTGCACCCGCAATTAAACGATGGCGGGATAGCTCAGCTGGTTAGAGCGCATGATTCATAATCATGAGGTCGCCGGTTCAATCCCGGCTCCCGCTACCAAAGAGAAAGCAGTAGGATGATCCTACTGCTTTTTATTTCTTTTGTCTCTGCATCAGCTCTGCCGTCTGCACCATGCTGAAGACATAATCGCGTAATGACTCAAAGTGTTTGTTATTCCTGGTCTCTTGTAATCGTCCATCCTTCTGTATGTCGTAATAGAAGTTTCGTCCTAATGAGGGATTGTAGATAAAGCAGGCAGAACTGTCGCGTGCCACGATATGGGTGTCAGAGGTATAGAATACCTGATCTCGCTGCTGGCGCAACAAGTTTATTCCGAAACCGTCGTAGTCGTATTCGATATTCATTATCCCTAACAGGGTGGGCATCACATCTATCTGTGTGCCTAATCCTTCATATATCCTCGGTGTGATGCCGGGACCAAAGACGATCAGCGGGATATGGTTATACGACTGGGGTAACTCCATATCCATCTTTCCCACCAGTTTTCCGTGGTCGGCAAGGATCACGAAGATGGTGTTGTTATACCATGGTTGTTGCTTGGCCTGACTTAAGAACCGCCCGATGCACCAGTCGGCATACTCCACGATCTGTGTCTCCGGGTCTTTGGTCTTTGTCTTCATCCATTTGGGAATGATATAGGGTGGATGGTTGCTGATGGTGAGCAGGGTGGCCATGAATGGTTTTCCTGTTGATGCGGTCTTGTTGATAACTGGCAGGGCGTAGTCGAACAGATACTTGTCGGGAACACCGAAACTGTTCACTCTTTCCTCTGTAGGGTAGTTCTCCTCGGCATAGATCTCGTCATATCCGTTGGTATGGAAGAAAGCGTTCATGTTGTCGTATTGCGACTCATGGGTCATAAAGAAGAGGTTGTGGTAGCCCTGTTCCTTCAATACGGTGGGTATACCACTGCGGTGGGGTGTCACCGTACCTTTCATCAGGTTGCGCTTCATCAGTGCCGGGAACGAATAGAGGGTGGCGGTAATGCCATGATTGGTGTGTATGCCGGCAGAATAGAAGTTTGTGAAAGCGAGTGAGTGGTTATACAGACTGTCGAGTGTCGGGGTGAGCGGCTGTTGCTGACCGAAGGTCTTCATCAGACTGGCCGACATCGATTCCATGAGGATGATCACCACGTTAGGTTTTGTTGTTACGCTGTCTGCCTGGATATGGCGATGCAGCACAGCCGTTGAGTCTACCGCTCCGGTGATGCCTAACGACCTGCGGACATTGCTGACGGCTTTGTCGTAGGCCATCAGGTGCAACTCCATATTCTCCTTTCGCATATCGTCCATACTACTGGTGAGCAGGTTGAAGGTGGGAGAGATGCCCAGTTGGTTTAAGAACGGGTCGTTGCAGTAGTAGGCCTGACTCACCTTGATGGGGTTATATCCCATTCGGCCCCTGATGCCAAAGACACACAAGCCGATGAGCAGGGCAGAGGTGCACAGTTGAATCGTCTGGTTCTTCCAACAGAACTTCTCCTTCTCTTGTGAGATGCGCTTGTTGGTATAGCGATACCACTTCACCATGAAGAAGATCAGGCATGCCGCAGCCAGGAGGAACAGCAGGATATACGGCCAGTAAGAGGATTCACCCACCAGCATGCCCGTGGTAGTCCCCACATACCCGAACCACCCGAAGATCGATGAGTCGAGGTTCTTCAGGAAATAGGCAAAGTAGGGGATGTTGGCCGCCGATATGCCCATGCATACTATATATAATAAGGTGAACCAGATGGCAGCCGCCTTCCTCAGCCAACGGGAATAGCACCCGAAGAGGACCGCGATGAGCAATACGGCCAGCGGTAAGATCATCACATAACAGCCTACCACATTGTCGAACCACACACCTTTGACAAAGGCGGTAGTTACAGATGCGCCGCTGTCTGTCATCATCACCGAGTGAAGGGCAATGAATTGCACGAGTCGGAAGATCGACAGGATAAGCAGTCCGACGATATGAATGCCTAAGAGGTAAACAACCAGATGTTGGAATCTTTTCATGGACAGTTGATTAATCGTTGCTGCAAAGGTCGCAATAAATCATGAATCCTGCAAACAATACTCATAAAAAGATGGGGAAAGAAACATTTAAGGAAGTAAACCGTATCTTTCCAAGGAGTCCGAATACTTCGGACTGGGAGTCCGGAGTACTCGGACTGACAGTCCGGCGTATCCGGACTCTTCTCTGTAATGATTATTGTATCATCAGATGATGATCATGGGAAGCGTCTATGACTATGAAAACCTTATTTCTTGATGTCTCTCAGTCTCAACAATGCCTCCAGATAGTAATAATCGGCGTAGATGATGCTGGCGTCGATCTCTGAGCCGGCAGGGTGATGACCGGTGGAGTGCATGAGGAAAGACACGTTCTTCTCACGACTCTGGTACTTCTCACTGCTGAGATCGGTCAACATCTTTACCGCATCCTCATAATAAGCCTTTCCTTTTTCTTTGTCCACATACTGACTGAGTTCCAGCAAAGCACTGGCCACGACACAGGCTGCAGAGGCATCCTTAGGGGCTTCCAGTCCTCGGGGGTCATCCATATCCCACAGGGGCACCCAGTCATCGCTCGTCTCCTGGAGGCGTTTCAGATAGATATCCGTCACCTTCTGTGCAAAGTCGAGGAAACGTTGTTCGTGGGTAAAGCGGTAAACCATCGTATATCCGTAGATAGCCCACGACTGTCCGCGTGCCCACATCGAAGAGTCGGCATAACCCTGGTGGGTGACTCCCTTGATAAACGCACCGGTCAGTGTGTCATAGACAGCCACGTGATAGCAAGAGCCGTCTTCACGGAAATGGTATCTCATCGTGGTGTCGGCATGATGGACGGCGATATCCTTGAGTTGTTTGTTGCTGCCGTTCTCAGCAGCCCAGAAGAGTAATTCCAGATTGATCATGTTGTCCATGATGGTATTATGACCACCATAGTCCTTGACATGGCGTGGCCAACTGAGGATCGTTCCCACCTTATTATTATAGAGGGTGGCCAGCGTATCAGCTGCATGGAGGATGATCTGTTTGTACTGTTCACTGCCGGTCTGCTCATATCCCTTCAGGAATGAGGTGATCACCAGGAAGCCAAGGTCATGATCATAAGCAGGCTTACTACCTAAGAAGGATAGCACATCGGTATATCCTTCGGCTGCCTTGCGCACCTTTTCGTCTTTATTTACGCTATAGTCCATCCACAGGATGCCGGGCCAGAAGCCCGAGCACCACTCTTCGGCACATGCCTTCCTGCAATTCCATGCCGTATCACCACTCAGGATATTACGGGGCTCCATGGAGAAATCACTGTCTCGTAAGGCAGCGAGTGCCCTGTTAATTTGTTGTTCGCAATAGTCGAGTTGCCGCTCTGTGTCAAGCGTGGGCACTTGTTGTCCGCATGCAAACAGACAGCAGAGAATCATACACACATATATCTTCTTCATATGTCTTTTTCTATCTATACGTATCGCCATGATTATTTACTCAAAGATTTGTGACTTAAAAAATATTTAAGTAAATTCGCAGAGACGTTCGTATAAATGAAAATTTTTGTCCAGAATGAAAAGAATCATATTTATATTTTCGTTTTTTATCGTTGCTGTATGCAATATCACTGCTCAGTCAGATTATCAGATGGCGGGCCCTTATGAGGTGGTGGCTCGTGACGGGGTATACAGACAGTCGAAGGGTGGTAGTGAACGTGATATGTGGACTGCCTGGCAATGTGCGCAAAAGGGTCAGGATGCCAATGCATTAGAGATTATCAATGCTTATGCCAATACCCTTCAGCGTTTTGACGGGCATGACGCACCCCTCTGTTCTATCCAGGCATATTGGTTGGTAAGAGCCATGATGCTCATGAAGAATGCGCAGACACCTGCCTGGAAGGATATGATCCGCAGGGCGATGCTGCCCGTGATGGAGAAGTTTGAGGCAGACAGTCCGTATGCCAACGGTAACTGGGGTGCTATCGTTAACCGTCTGCGGATGGCCTGTGGCATCTTCCTTGAAGACAGTGTGCTTTATCACCATGCTATTGATTATTTCTTACATGCCAATGATAATGGTGCATTACCCAAATATGTCGGTGAGACCGGCCAATGTCAGGAGACGGGTCGTGACCAAGGACATGCACAGTTGGGATTGGGAGCCTTATGCGAGACCTGTGAGATGGCGTGGTCACAGGGTGATGATCTGTGGGGTGCCCTTGACAACCGTCTGCTCAAGGGCATGGAATATACCGCTAAGTATAACCTGGGTTATGAGGTGCCTTTTAAGACATGGACCGACTGCACGGGGCTTTACAACGACTGGACAGAGCCCGGTGAGATGGGGCGCGGTCGTATCCGTTGTATCTACGAACTGCCCTATAATCATTACGTGAAACGCAAAGGACTGAAGATGCCTTACACGAAAAAGGTGCTCGACTTGCAGAAAAAGGCAGAGAAACGGGGTGAGATAACGGTCAATCCAGAAGCCAACCAGTTTACTGTGAAGGGTGTCAAAGAGGGTGCCAAACTGCATCAGGTCTTTACTTATCCTGCTCCTATAGGTGCTCCGTTGAAACATGATTACGATGTCTTTATCCAGCCTCGTGGCCAGAAGGAATGGACGAAGATAGACACCTATATGGCTAAGGTGAATGCTCCGATAGGTGACAACAAACATCAGCGTTCTGAGATCTCCTATGCCTTCTTCGACTTTACAGGGGATGTGTTTGTACGTGTGGTCTGCAAGAACAAGAAATACAAGACAGCACGCATCCGTCCGGATTACCGTGGCACGATAGCGCAGGTAGAGAACGATTCTGTCGTTAAGTTCCTGCTCTTCCAACCGGAGAATGTCAGTGTGGAGTTCGACGGTAATATCACCGACAACCTCTTGCTCTTCACCTCAAAGCCACCTGTCTCGAAAGAAGAGGCTGAGCAACAGGCGAAGAAAGAACAACGTCACTTCGTGTATTATGCCCCCGGATACTATACGGAAAAGACGATTGCTGTGCCTTCCAACACAACGGTGTACCTTGCCGGCGGCAGTTATTTCACAGGTACATTTACGATCGAGGATGCGGAGAACGTCAGTATCTTAGGACGAGGCGTCGCCCGTCCTGCCGATGGATATGAGGGTTGTCATGTGCATCGCAGTAAGCATATATTGATTGATGGCATGATCCTGAATACCTGTCCTGTTGGCGGCAGTGATGGTGTCACCCTGCATGATGTGCGCAGTATCTCGCATCCCCAGTGGGGTGACGGACTGAATGTCTTTGCCTCCAGCAATATTCTCTATGACCGTGTGTTCTGTCGTAATAGTGACGACTGTACAACGGTCTATGCTACCCGCAAGGGTTTTACTGGGTCGGCAAAGAATATACGTATGACTAACTCCACCCTATGGGCAGATGTGGCACATCCTATCATGATCGGACTGCATGGTAATCCTGAAGTGGGCGACAGTATCGTCAATCTAAAATACGACAATATCGATATCATCTGTCAAAGTGAACCGCAGGTGGAGTACCAGGGATGTATGACCATCAACTGCGGTGATAACAACTATGTGAAGGATGTCGTCTTTGATAATATCCGTGTAGAGCAGATCCATCAGGGTAGTCTGTTGCAGGTGAGGGTTGGTTGGAACAGCAAGTATTGTACAGCTCCCGGCAAGGGCATAGAGAATGTCGTTTTCCGTCATATCCGTTATGATGGTGCCCAACCTTATATGTCGGTTATCACAGGTTATGATCAACAGCATCAGGTGAAGAACGTCACTTTCGAAGGACTGAAGATCAATGGAAAGGTGATCTATGACGATATGCCGGGCAAACCTAAGTGGTATGCCACCAGCGACTATGTACCGATGTTCGTGGGTTCACATGTTGAAAATCTGAAATTCAAGAAATAATGAGAAAGGTATTCTTATTCATCGCATTATTCCCCCTATGGTCTCTGGCACAGCAGTTGTCATCCCCCGATGGCAAGTATTCTGTTGCCATTGACGGAATGACTTATCATGTCACCTATAATCATAAGGTGATTGTAGAGAAGAGCCGCTTAGGCGTGGATATCGACAACCGTTTGTTTGAGTCGGCTCTTGCCGTTCCTCGTGGAGAAAACAATGACTGGTGTAGCGATTTGGAATTGAAGAACGTGGAGCATTCTTCGGCAGATACGACATGGACACCCCTCTATGGTGAGAATGCTCGCATACGTGATCGATATAACCAGTTGACCCTACATTATGAGAAAGGCAGCAATGGTCAGGGTGTCGTATCAGAGGGTTATGACAAAAGGAAATATTACGCGATGGATATCATCGTCCGTGCCTATAACGAAGGTATCGCTTTCCGTTATCATTTCCCGGAGACTGCCAACAGTCTTTTCCTGCATGTCAAGGGCGAACAGACCTCCTTTGCTTTCCCGGAAGGAACACAGGCATGGTATGAGGAGTGGGCGCAGGGACCTTATGACAAACGCCCATTGAAGGGAGAATGGTTTGAGAGTGAGCGCCCCTTGTTGTTGCAGTTGCCCGGTGGGACATACGTTGCATTATTAGAGGCTGCCATGAAAGACTATGTCCGCGGGAAGTTCCGACTGAAGAGGGATAACGAGTTGCAGGTGGCTATGTACGACTGTGCTGATATCATCTCCCCCTATGATACCCCTTGGCGTGTGATCATGGCTGCGGAGCGCCCCGTCGATCTGATCAACAACAAAGAAATCATCCTTAACCTGAATGCACCTTGTGCCTTGACTGATACGAAGTTTATCAAGCCAGGCAAAGCCTTTCGTTCTGGTAAACTGACAAAGGAAGGTATCTTCAATAGCATTGATTATTGCAAGCAGTTCGGTTTCGATTATGTAGAGTTAGATGCCGGTTGGTATGGTCCGGAAGGTAAGGTATCCAGTGATGCCCGCAAGGTGATAGAGACACGCGACTTCACGATGCCAGAGGTGTGTGCCTATGCCAAGTCAAAAGGTATCGGTGTATGGGTGTATGTCAACCAACGTGCCCTTTACCGTCAGTTGGATGAGTTGTTACCTCTCTATAAGCAATGGGGGATCAGTGGTATCAAGTTTGGTTTTGTGCAGATAGGCAACCAGCAGTGGTCCACCTGGCTACATCATGCTGTCGCTAAATGTGCTGAGTACGGAATCATGGTGGATATCCACGATGAATACCGTCCTACAGGACTTTCACGTACCTATCCCAACCTGTTGACACAAGAGGGTATCCGTGGTAATGAAGAGATGCCCGATGCCGACCATAATACCTTATTGCCCTTTACCCGTTACCTCTGTGGTCCGGCTGACTATACACTCTGTTATTTCAATAGTCGTGTCAAGAACACGAAAGGACATCAGTTGGCAATGGCCGCTGTGTATTACAGTCCGCTGCAGTTCTACCTCTGGTATGACAATCCCTTCGTTGATCAGGGAGAGGCTGAGTTGAAATTCTGGAAAGACTGTCCTACGGTGTTTGATGAGAGTATCGCATTAGATGGAATCCCCGGTGAATATATCATCCAAGCCCGTCGTTCAGGAAATGAATGGTTTGTGGGCGCCATGACCAATAACGAGGCACGCACAGTGATCATCCCTACTGATTTCCTGGATGACGGCAAGTATATCGTGGAGATCTACAACGATAACCCGACGTTAGATACCCGGACGAAGGTATCTTCTAAAACCATTAAGATGAAGGCTGGTAACCCGATTACCTTGCAACTTCAGCCACGTGGAGGCGCTGCCTTACATTTTACAGCAATCAGATGAATATGAAAAAGATATTACTTCTATCGATCATGATGCTCTTTCTTCTGACTCCGGCAGAGGAAACAGATGCGAAAACCATCAAGAAATACCCACAACAAAGCGTACGTTGGGATGATGTGACGGGTGAGGAGGGTATGCGTGCCTATCTTCGTCTTCCACAAGGACAACAAAAGGTTAAAGCCCTGCTTTATTGTCATCAGAATATGACCGAGGAGGTGCTCTTTCGTAGTACATTGTTTACGCATAAGATGGATTCCTTGGGTGTGGCGATGGCCTTCATCCAACAGGGTTCTCAGAACTGGGATGTCACCAAGGGGTGTCAGGAACGTTTTGAACAGATTATCAGGCATTTTGCTGAAGGCACAGCGCATCCGGAAATCTTAGATGCTCCGATTATCCCTTTCGGTCATTCGGCTCAGGCAACCTTCCCCTGGAATTTTGCGGCGTGGAATCCGGAGCGCACACTGTGTATCATCTCCTACCATGGTGATGCTCCCCGAACGAATCTCTGTGGCTATGGACGGGAGAATATAGAGTGGGGGAGGACACGCAATATAGACTTCATCCCCGGACTGATGATTGAGGGAGAGTATGAGTGGTGGGAGGCCCGTGTGCGTCCGGCTCTTGCTTTTCGGATGATGTATCCCGACAGTAGGATTTCTTTCCTCTGTGATGCGGGTAAAGGACATTTCGATCTTTGTGAGCAGACACAAGACTATATCGCGCGGTTCATTGCCAAGGCATTAGATAATCCCCGTCCTCAAGGTGGATGCTACTATTCACGTTGGCAGGCGGATGGCACAGAGAGTCAGGATCCCCATGATCAGTTCTGGTATCAAGACGAGGAGATGGTTAGTCTCACAAAGGCACGTTATGCGGAGACACGTGGAAAACAGATGCAGTACCTGTCTGCAAAGGTTAATGGTCAGCCGCTTGTCTACCAAACTGAAAAACATATTAAGATGAATGCCACTGTCACTGGTGGCGAGTTTACGGTAGAACCATTCTTTACGGAAGAGGATCGCCATACTCCTGCAAAGAAACATGCTGCAGTAAAACCGCGTGTCGTGGTGATCTCTGGCCCTGTCATCCAGACGGGGGAATATACTTTCCGGATAGATCCCGATTATTTCGGACAAGACCCCAAACGACTGTGGTCGGGTATCACCCTCTGTCTGGAGGCTGATGGTGACCTTATCTATAAATCGACGGTCCAAGAGATTAATATACAACTGAAATAAATAACTAAAGTTTCGCATGTACTAAATATCTGATAATGAGTGTCACTTCGTGACAGAAATCTCACAAATCTTTTCAAATCCTTCAAAATAGATTTGTTTGATTTGTATAGATTTGAAAGATTTCTCGCCGTAGGCGACTAAGTATCTGTGATATAGCTTACTTCCGAAAGTTGAGTAAATAATATAAAATGAAAAAGATTCTTGTTCTCACCCTGTCCCTGTTCATGTCGGTGCAGCTGCTTGCACAAGCGACAGCCTTCCCCTTTGCCTTGAATGACGTGAAGCTGTTGCCCTCGCGCTTTCAACGGAATATGCAGCGTGACTCCGCATGGATAGCCTCCATACCGGTAAAATCACTCCTGCATTCCTTCCGTAACACGGCAGGTGTATTCACAGAGAAGGAAGGAGGGTATATGACGATGCGTCATCTGGGAGGATGGGAGTCGTTAGACTGTGATTTGCGGGGACATATCACCGGTCATCTGCTTTCTGCCATGGCCAATCTGCAGATGCGTGAGAAGGCCGACTCTCTGATACAGGGGTTGGCTGAGGTGCAGAGACAATATGGCACTGGTTATCTCTCCGCTTATGGTGAGGGATTGATCGACCGTAATATACAGGGGAAAAGTGTGTGGGCACCTTTCTACACTTTACATAAGATCCTACAGGGGCTTATCGATCAGTATAACCTCTGTCATAACGAGACAGCCTTGGAGATAGCCAAGGGTATGGGCGAATGGGCATATCATAAACTGCGGCCACTCTCAGAGGATACCCGTAGGCGAATGATCCGTAATGAGTTTGGCGGATTCAATGAGGCGATGTACAACCTCTATGCGATCACCAAGAATGAGCATCATCTGTGGGTAGCGCGATTCTTTTATGATAACGACAAGATTGACCCGCTGAAGCATGGTAATCAGGATTTAGGCACCTATCATGCCAATACCTTTATCCCCAAACTGCTGGGAGAGTGCCGTAACTATGAACTCTTTGGCCAGGAGGATAGTCGTGAGGCAGCCTCTTTGTTGTTCAGTACATTGGTAAACGACCATGCCTTTGTTACGGGAGAGGTGTCCGACAAAGAACACCTGTTTAAGCCAGAGACACAGAGTAAGCACCTGACGGGGTATGATGGAGAGAACTGTTGTACCTTCAATCTTTTGAAGTTAGCCGATAGACTATTCTCCTATCATCCCGACAGTAAGGTGGCCGACTACTATGAGCGCGCGCTATATAACCATATCCTCGGTCAGCAAGACACGCTGTCATCCATGGTCTGTTATTTCACGCCACTCATGACAGGAGCTTATCGTCTGTATTCTACCCGTGACAGTAGTTTCTGGTGTTGTGTGGGATCCGGTTTCGAGAGTCATTCTAAATATCAGTCGAGTATTTATTTCCATACTGACAAGCTCCTTTATATCAATCTGTTTATCCCTTCAGAAGTCAATTGGAATGGTACAGTCATTCGTCAGGAGACCGCTTTCCCAGAAAGTAATACGACGGTTATTACAGCTTCTTCGAAAACGGATATGAAGATACGTTATCCTTACTGGGCTACGTATATGACGATCAATGGCAGGAACGTGAAACCTGCCGCTGATGGCTATGTGACCGTCAAGAATGTGAGGAAGGTAAAGGTAGTGTTCGGAATGTCATTACGTGAGGTTGCTACAAAAGATGATCCCTCGCGTGTAGCCCTGATGTATGGGCCGATAGTGCTTGGTGGTCGTTTGGCAGCGGTTCAGAATCCTTTCAGTGATCCCAAGAAATACAATGACTACTACACCTTTGATTATGGTCAGCATCCCGATATACATCTGTATAAGGTAAAACCGTTGGGTGGCTTACGTTTCCAGAATACTGATGGTATTCTTATCGAACCCCTTTACGATCTCCATCATTGCCGGTATGTAGTCTATTGGAAAAAATAATTGCGTATCATGTCTGTTGTAATCGTATATCATAAAAACAACAGATATGAAAGCAAGAGAAATATCAAACATATGGGCCGTCCTTTTCAGTTTCTTTGTGATGGGCTTCTGCGATATCGTAGGTATCAGCAGCGACTATGCCCGTGAGGCCTTCGGTTGGAGTCAGGGTATGGCAGGGTTGTTGCCATCGATGGTTTTCGTGTGGTTCCTATTCCTTAGTGTACCTGTCGGCATCAAGATGAATAAGTGGGGACGTAAGAACACCGTGTTATTAGGCATGGTCGTCACCATTGTCGGTATGATGATCCCTCTGATTGGTACTTCCTGGTCATGCTTGATCGGTTATGCTGCCTTAGGAATCGGTAATGCGATATTACAGGTGTCTGAGAACCCCTTGATTAAGAATGTGGTGACCGACGAGAAGATCCTCACCAGCAGTCTGACGGCCGGACAGGTGGTGAAGGCCGTGTCTTCCTTCTGTGGTCCTTTCGTCATGCTCTTAGCCGTTAATGTCTTCGGTGGTGGTGACAAGCACTATTGGTATCTGGCATTCCCTATCTTAGGCTTTATCACCCTGCTCTCAGCCCTTTGGCTCATCCTTTCACCTATTGAGCGTGAACCTATAGAGAAGACCAATGTGACAGTAGGAGAGACCTTCGCCCTGCTGAAGAACCCCACGATCCTTTTGCTCTTCTTCGGTATCTTCTTTGCCGTGGCTATCGATGTAGGTACTAACTTCGTATCTTCTAAGATAATGATCAACCGTTACGGATGGTCGGTTGCTGAGGCTGGCATGGCGCCCCAGGTGTATTTCATCTGTCGTACGATCGGAGCGTTCTTAGGCGTTTTCCTCATGACGAAGGTTTCTGATATGGTATATTACCGTTGGAATATCATCACCTGTATCGTCGTCATCGTGTCATTGGCGTTTATACAACTGCCAGAGACATGGGCCTTGGCACAGATTGGTGCGATAGGATTCCTCTGCTCTTGTATCTTCCCGATCATCTATTCCATGGCCGTGCAGGCAGAGCCAGATAAGGCCAATCTGATTTCCGGACTGATGATCACGGCTGTGGCAGGTGGAGGCGCCGCGACACCGTTTATCGGTTTTGCCACGGATGCTGCGGGAACGATCACGGCAGGTGTCTGTGTACTGTTGCTGTGTGCCGGGTATCTCACCTACTGTGCTTTCGGAATAAGGGTTACTCATTAAGAGAAAGGTTCATAGATTATTATATAGTTAATAGTTAGTATTATTAGGTATTAGTTTTTTTTAAGGAAATAAAGGTCAGATGCTGTGAAACATCTGACCTTTTTTCATTATTTCAGTATATAGATCTTGCAAACCCCTTTTTACAGGGGTTTAACAATAATCTTTTCACCGGCCTTGGTCATGACGTCATACTCATAGACCTTCTGCGTGGGTTGCAGGGATGTGGCTTTATATTCCGAAGATGTGAGAGGTTCTTTGATCTTAGCCACCGATAAGAGGGGATTCTTACATGTTCCCTTGGCAACTTTCAGTCCTTTGCCCGTAAGAGGAACATAAGAGCGCAGTCGGAGCACGCCACCAATCTTAGAGGTGATAACGGCCTGAGTGAGTTTTCCCTCAGACCACTGCTCATCTACCAGGAATCCGCCACGGGCACACAACCCCTTAACAGCACCCTGCTCCCATTTCTCGGGCAAGGCGGGAAGGAGGTGTACAGCACCATCATGACTCTGCAGCAACATCTCGGCAATACCGGCGGCACACCCGAAGTTACCGTCAATCTGGAAGGGTGGGTGAGCGTCGAAGAGGTTCGGATAGGTACGTCCTTCAGGATATTCCTTGGTCCTGCTGTCGTCGGGCAAGAGATGCAACATATTGGTGATGATCTTCAACGCATGATCACCGTCGAGCATACGTGCCCAGAAGTTGATCTTCCATCCTAAGCTCCATCCTGTGGCCATGTCACCACGCTGTGCCAGGGTGGTGGCTGCGGCAGAGAACAGTTCCGGATGACTATACGGTGAGATCTGATTAGAGGGATACAGTCCGTAGAGATGGGAGATATGACGGTGCTCATCCTTGGGGTCATCGGCATCGATCAGCCACTCTTGCAGTTGACCGTACTTACCGATCTGCATCGGGGGGAGCAGCTGCAAGGCCTCTTCTACCCGGCGGGTCAGTTTGGCATCTTTCACCTTTAAAGCCTTCATGGCCTGCAACAACTGTGTAAGCACGTCGAAGACGATCTGGTTATCCATGGTAGAACCGGCCGTGATGGTCGTTCCTTTCCCCTTAGGACCATGCTCGGGAGAGACGGTGGGAACGGTCATCAACCACCCATATTGTGGATGGCGCTGCATGTAGTCGAGCAGGAATGTGGCGGCGCCTTGCAGAACGGGAAGGTGCTTACGCAGGAATGTCTTGTCACCGGTAAAGAGATAATGTTGCCACAGATGGGTGGAGAGCCAGGCACCACCCGTAGGGAACATGCCCCAGGTAGGACCATCCACCGGTCCGGCGATGCGCCAGAGATCGGTATTGTGGTGGGCCACCCAACCGTTGCATCCATACATCTCTTGGGCTGTCTGTGCCCCGGTCTCACTCAGATCCCTGATCAGTGAGAAGAGCGGTTCTGCGGAGTCGCTGAGATTACCTACCTCAGAGATCCAGTAGTTCATCTCCGTATTGATATTAATGGTATATTTTCCATCCCATGGCGCCTTCAGCTTATCGTTCCATACTCCCTGCAGATTGGCTGCCTGACCACCGGGCTGTGAAGAACAGATCAACAGGTATCTGCCATACTGGAACATCAGGGCCACCAGGTCCATATCGTTACCGTCGGCAAAGGCGGCAAGACGTTTGTCGGTAGGAAGCGCGGAATGATCTGTTGTGGGGAGCGAGAGACTCACTCGTTGATATTGCTCATGATATCTGTCGATATGTCTCTTCATCAACGACTCAAACGACTGTCCGCGGAGGGAGGCCATCGTGGCGTCATTCTTTTTTGAGGGGTTACCGCTGATGTCATGATAGTTGATGAAGTTGGTGGCAGCGGTGATATATACCGTAGCTTCGGTGGCATTGCGCACGGTGACGGTGCTCTTGCCGTCTGACAGACGGCCGCCGTTGGTCTCTACCCAGATGCGGCACTCGGCTGTCAGTCCGCCCCTGACACCCTCTTGTTCTACTCCCTTGACAACGGCCGTCAGACAGTGGTTGCTCACCTGCTGTTGTGTTTCGAGTTCACATTCGTAAGAGATGGAGAAGTTGAGTTTGCTCTCCTGGTCTGCCGATAGTTTGACGGCTATCACATTGTCGGTGAGAGAAGCGATCATCTTCCGTTGGTATCGGACACCATCAGCACGATAACGCACACTGGCTACCGCGTCATCGATGTCGAGTTCACGCTCATAGGCCTTGGCATTACTGTGGTTCCAGAATTTCAGGAATACATTTCCTAACGGAAGGAATCGCATGCCATGAGGTCCCTTGATGAAATGCTTGCCAATCAACTGATGTGCCTCTGCCTCCTTGCCTTCGAAGATAAGTTGGCGCACCTGCTGCAGGTGCTCTTTTGCCTCATGGCTATTGTTGTTATAAGGAGCACCCGACCAGAATGTCTCTTCATTGAGTTGTATCTGTTCGGTATCCGGTCCGCCATAGATCATGGCTCCGAGATGGGAGTTACCGATAGGCAGGGCTTCCAACCAATGGGTGGCTGGTTGGGTGTACCACAGTCTGCGGTTCTCAGCGTGAACGTTGATGACTGTCATCATCATCGCGATCCATAAAAAAAGTTTCTTTTTCATTGTATTTATAATAACACTTGCAAATATAGAAAAAAGATTTGAGAAAAGTGTTATTTGGATGGTTTTTTGTGTCGCCCACATGGGGCTAATCTTATATCTGTACTTTCCACGGGGGTTAACACCCCCGCCTATGCTGTGGCGCCCTAACGGGCTAATAAATATAGAAAAAAGTTTTGAGTAAAGTGTTATTTGGATGGTTTTTTGTGTCGCCCACATGGGGCTAATCTTATATCTGTACTTTCCACGGGGGTTAACACCCCCGCCTATGCTGTGGCGCCCTAACGGGCTAATAAATATAGAAAAAAGTTTTGAGTAAAGTGTTATTTGGATGGTTTTTTTGTGTCGCCCTAACGGGCTAATAAATATAGAAAAAAGTTTTGAGTAAAGTGTTATTTGGATGGTTTTTTTGTGTCGCTCACATGGGGCTAATTCAGAAAAGTTGAAAAATCTTTATCCAGACAGATTCGTAATTCAGGATTAATATGTATATTTGCATGAAAATACCATGATATGAGAGTAAGCTACATCTTTCAATATATATTATTCCTGCTATGCAGCCTGTATAGCGTACAGTCACAGGCAGCTGACAGCAGCGACAAACTGGTAAACCTGACGCTATCTGATGGGTTGGCCGGTGAGACGGTACATCGGGTGATGACCGATCATAACGGGTATGTGTGGATTGCGACCACTGGAGGAATCAGTGTCTATAACGGCAAATATCTGATGACGTTTCGTCTGTTGAATAACAAGGGACGGACCTTGGAGGTGACGGATCTTTGTGAAACCAGGGATCTCTCCGTGTATGCAGCAACTGAAGAGGGTGTCTATCGCATAACCAAGACCTCTCATCAGTTTGAGCGGGTAATGCCTGAGGTGACGCATCCCTTGTCGTTACTGGCAGTGGGAGATACCGTATATATTGGTAGTGAACAAGGACTGCAGTATTGGGATGGCCGGCAGCTGCACCGACAAGATGTGGGTATCGGGCGCAAGGGATTGGATAATATAGTCAGGCATTATGTGCGTGACGACAAAGGATTTATTTGGTTTTTAGGGCGCCATGATCTTAACAGATACGATCCTCGAACGAATAAGATCTCTCACTATGATCTGGTATCAGTCATGGGTGGCAGGAATGCCCTGTCTCAGTTTGATATCTCAGGTGGTAAATTCTTTATCGGCACCCGTAATAATGGTCTGTTCGTATATGATCCCCAAACGAAGACTGCCCGTCATCTGGATAGCGTGGGAAGGATTGTCATCTCTGTACGTAAGAGTGCCGACGGACGGATTGCGGTAGCCACAGACGGTACAGGTGCTTGTCTGGTTGATCCGGTGAACGAACAGGTTGTGGAGCGCTTCTCGATGAATGAGACCGGTATCCATCGTCTGCCGACGAATGCACTCTATAGTTTTTATCGTGATGCCAATGGGGTTAACTGGTTAGGAACGGTGCGTGGAGGACTTTTCTTCAATCCGCACAACAGTAGGTTGTTTAAGGCGTATGAACAGAATGGTCTGTCTTCTCTGGGAATGAACGTGAGGTGTTTTGCTATTCATGACCGTCAGGTGGTGTTAGGCCTACAGGACGGAATGTGGCTGATGGACAGTGATCGTCATCAGCAACGTTATTTCTCACCGGAGGAGATGGGCGGGCATATCGTGAATAACATCAAGAAATGGCATGATTATTATGTAATAGGTATCTATGATGGTGGGATACGTCTGTTGGATGCCAGGAAAGGAACGTTAAGCCGACAGACCTGGTCACCGTTACTTGACAGGGCGACAATCGGTGATATCAAGGTGGCTCCAGACAGTTCTTTATGGATAGGCTGCTCAGATGGCCTCTTTATTATTCATCAGGATGGTCGTGTGAGACAGTTGACAGAGCAGAACTCTCATATTATAGGTGGTATTATTATCAGTATCACATTCGACAGGGAAGGAAATGCCTGGTTGACAGGCGCCAAAGGATTATCACTGTATAGCGCCAAAAGTCAAGATATCGTAGAACCCAGTTACCCGGAAGGATTCTTTGGCGATGAACCCTACATGCGTGGAATATTGGGGCATCATGGTATGATCTTTATGCGTAATGGTCCACAGCTGTTTTATACAACTCCTCAGATGGATCAGTTCGGAGAACTGAAATTGCCCGTTCATCTGTCGGACAAGTGGTGTCGCAGTATGGTTGATAATCAGCATGGCCGCCTGTGGCTGGCTTCAGAACTTGGACTGTTAAGCGTGGATTACCAAGGAAAGAATCTGATGCAGTTCGGTGAAGGTGAAGGCTTGTTGGGTGATCAGATCAGTGAAGTGATGATAGGCGATGACAGCCGTCTATGGGTAGCCACGAACCAAGGTTTGTTCTCTACCTCTCAGGAGGAGCTCCAGCAATGGCTTAAAGGTCAGCAGAACAAGGTCACGTTGTATAATGTGCGTAAGGGGAGTGATCTGATCAGTCGTAGTGAGATGAGTCTTTTGAGTGAGCATCATGAGATTCGTCTCTCGTGGAATTTCACCTCAGAGGTACTTCAGGCTGACCCGTTATTATTGGATTATGCCCGTCAGAAAGATCGTATCTATGAATATCGGGTGGATGGTGGTGACTGGATCCTACTGGATATTGGTGCTTCTATTGATGTTCGTCATCTGTTGTTAGGCCACCATTTGCTTACTGTGCGTCAGGCTGGTATAAAAAACACGGAAACGGTATATACGCTCTATGTGATCCCCTCGGTATGGGCCATCTTTGAACTGGTATTACTGATCATCGCCATCATCCTGCTCTATATGTGGTGGGTGTACCGAAAGAATACGAGAAGACTGCTCTCGGAGCGTAACGAGATAGAGAATGCCTTGATTGAGGTGGAAGAAGAGTTGCAGGCCGCTGAGAAGGTGAAGACGGAAGATGTGCAGAAGTATCAGAAGGTAAGACTGGATGAGAAAGAGAGTGCGGAAATTGTGCGGCGTATGAAAGATTATATTGAAAAAGAACGAGTATATACGAATGCTGATCTGAAAATGAAAGACCTTGCTGATGTGTTGCATCTCTCAGCGCCGAAACTGAGTCAGGTATTCAATCTATACTTAAAAGAGAACTACTATGAGTTTATCAACAGATATCGTCTGGAGGAGTTTAAACGTCTCATAGCAGCCGGTGAATACAAGCAATATACCATCACCGCACTGAGTGAAAAGTGTGGATTCAAGAAGTCGAACTTCTTCTCTACATTCAGAAAGGTAGAAGGGATGACACCTGCTGAATATCTTAAGAAACAAGGTATAAAAGTTTAGCTAATTTAGATGGACGATTTTATAAGTAATTGTAAATTAGTGAATTAAACCATTTGGAGTAATTGCTAAACCAATTGGTGGAGAGAATCAGGCAAAACGATTCTCTCTTTTTATTTTTATTGTATCTTTGTGTTGTCAAACTTAAAACCGATGGCATATGAATACTTCTGTCAATCATGAAAATAATCATCCTGCCGATGACAGTAAAAGTAGAATGATTGGAAAGATTTACCAAGATGTGAGAATGGAGATCTTCTCAATTTTTCGTCAGGCATGTATTTCAGAAGAAACCTGTGAAGACCTGGTGCAAGAGGTCTTTATGAAAGTGTTGAGTCTGGATGTTATTCTGGAAGAACACTTGAAGGCGTTAGTGGTTACCATCGCTTATCAGAAACGAACGGATTACCTTCGCCATCGTACATATATAAATAAGGTGAAGAATGAGTGGCTCTGGCGAATGGAGCAGAGCTATACCAATACGATGTGTGAGACCAAGGATCTTATGAACGCTGAGATGAAGGTGATTCGTTGTATGTCTGAGAAAGATGCCTGTGTCTATAAGCTGATGCGTTTTGAGGAGAAGACAGCCGATGAGATCGTCATGGAGACCGGACTCTCCAAACGTGCTGTCGAATCACGTATCTATCGGACACGTAACATGGTAAGAGAAAACCTCAAGAAAGTGATCAACTTTTGAGTATTTTCAATGATCTATCCGTATCACAAGAAAAAATCAATCTATACGTTATTAATAATAAAAACCAACTGATTATGAATCAAAAAAGGAAATGGTTTGTTACGCTGTGTCTGATGTTGACTGCGACGTTGACATGGGCACAGGACATCACTGTGAAAGGAACGGTGGTGGACCAAAGCAACGAGCCACTTATCGGTGTGACTGTTCTTGTTGACGGTCAGACAGGAAGTGGTACTGTGACTGATTTCGAAGGAAACTACCTCATCAAGGTGCCGGGCAACGGACACCTGAAATTCAGTTATGTGGGTTATCAGGAGCAAGTGGTAGCCGTTAACGGAAAGACAACAGTTAATGTTGTGATGAGAGAAGATGCTGAACAACTGCAGGAAGTGGTAGTTGTAGGTTATGGTACACAGAAGAAAGAGAGTATGACCGGTGCTGTCACCGTTGTCGACTCTAAGGCTTTCCAAGAGAAAGGCGGTCTGGCATCCCCGTTAGAGGCATTGCAAGGTCAGGTGGCCGGTGTCATGATTACCCGTTCTTCAACGGCTCCTGGTGATGAGTCATGGACGATGAGCCTTCGTGGTGCTTCCTCCATGAACTCAACAGAGCCACTCATCATCATCGATGGTGTGGCTGCTAACAGTGTCTCTGAAATGCGTAACCTGAATCCGAATGATATCGAGACCATCAACTTCCTGAAAGACGGTTCTGCCGCTATCTATGGTAGTCGTGCTGCAGGTGGTGTTGTCTTGATTACAACTAAGAAAGGTAAGGAAGGTCGTGTGAAAGTAGAATACGGTGCATCTGCAACCTTAAAGACTGTTGGTCTGCAGCCTACTATGATGACTATCGATGAATGGGCTGACGGTGTGATGACAGCTTTGAGGAACGACGGTAACACAAGTAATGTGTGGTACACTTATGCTGAGCTGGCCAAGCTCTACAAAGGACGTTATATTGATCTGCAGACCAGTGCTAATCCTTTTGGAACAGCAGCCTTCACGGATGTACAAGATTTCGTATTCTCAGAGGCCGACTGGCTTGGCGAACTCTTCGGAAGTACATGGAGTACAGAGCATCAGCTGAGTGTAAGTGGTGGAACAGACAAGAGCAGTTACCGTTTGTCATTAGGCTATAACTATGATGGATCTACCCTGCAGTATGGTGACAATAACAACAACCGTTATAACTTCCGTCTGAACAACACGTTCAAGTTTACTGATAAGATTTCTTTGGAGTCAAGCATCGCCTACAGTCGTCAGGAACAGGTAGCCCCAACCATGATCGGTTCAGCATTAACCGATACCATGCCAATGCCAGGACTGCCTTTTGCCGCCAAGGATGGTAAGCCATATGCTTGGGGTACATGGGGATCACCTATCGCTAAGGTTCAGTTGGGTGGTAACAACAAACTGACTGTTTCCAATGTCAGCATCAGTGAAACCCTGAAGTATGATATCACCGATTGGCTTACGGCTAATGCCAATGTGGGTTATAACACAGGTTCTGCTTGGAGAAATACGGTACAGAACAGTATCCAGTATTATAACTTTGCAGGTAATAGAGCAACATTGAAAGACCCGTCTCAGGCAAACTCTTCATTCAAGCAGACCAATGCCCGTACAGACTTCTATTCTTTCTCCGGTTATCTGAATGCTCACAAGACATTGGCTGAGGTGCACAACCTGAGTCTGACCCTTGGTGCCCAGTATGAGTTTAAGCAATATACCTATTTCGGCACACAGGTAAAGGATATCCAGGAGGGTCTGGAGGTCGTCAATGGTGCTGGAGAGGTGAAGTTGTCTGGTAATGAGGATCTCTATGAGAATTCTATCATGTCATACTTCGGACGTTTCAACTACGATTATGCCGGCAAGTACCTCTTGGAGTTCAATGGACGTTATGATGGCTCATCCAAGTTCTTACCCGAGAACCGTTGGGATTTCTTCTGGGGTGTTTCAGCCGGTTGGCGTATCTCTGAGGAGCAGTTCATGAAGAACCTCGGATGGATCAGCAACCTGAAACTGCGCGCTTCTTATGCAGAGATGGGTAATCAGAGTGGTATCTCCAACTATGATGGTGTACAGTTGTACAACCTGAATACTGCTACAGGTGCCTATGTCGGTGGTGACAAACTCTCTTATATTGCTACATCAGGAGTCTTGGCATCTAAGAGCCGTTCTTGGGAACGTATCAAGAATTACAATATCGCCATTGACTTTGGATTCTTCAACAATGCCCTGACAGGTACTGTGGAGTACTTCCAGAAGCGTAATGACAACATGTTGGTGGGTATCACCTTCCCGGCAACACTGGGCGATAGTGCCCCATCTGCCAATGCCGGTAAGTTCAAAGACTGGGGATATGAAGGTCAGATCACCTATCGTGGACATGTGGGAAAACTCGATTACCATGTAGGAGGAACACTTACCTTTGCACGTAATGAGTTGACCGACTATGGTGCAACGACCGTGCTTACCTCCGGTTACCGTTCTAATACACAGGGCTATCCGCTGAGATCTATCTTCGGTCTCCGTTATGGAGGAAGAATAGAGAATGAGGAGATGCTGAAGGCTTATATGGCCAAGTATTATGAGAATAACGGTATCGGTATGCCATCTAATCTTCGTGTCGGTGATAACATGTATTGTGATGAGAACAACGATGGTAAGCTCGATGAGAAGGACTATATCTACCTGGGTAGTGATACTCCAGAGATCAGTTACTCCTTCAACTTCGGCGTAGGCTATCAGGGATTTGATGTCAATGTGGTGTTCCAGGGTGCAGCCAACCGCTTCATCTATCGTAACATCAACAACTTCACTGTTCCTATGAGAGCCAACTACACCAATACCACCAATGCCTCTGTAGGAAATACATGGTCGCCGGAGAACAAGGGTGCCTGGTATAATCCGTATACGAATGATGGTAATATCAATAATTATAACTATCAGGCCAACTCTCTCACCGCACAGGATGGCAGATACCTGCGTCTGAAGAACGTCACGGTAGGTTATACCTTCCCGAAGTCACTGTTGAAGAAGACCGTTATCCTTCAGGGTCTGCGCCTTTATGTCACAGGTACTGATCTCTGGGAGACTACTAAGATCAAAGACGGATGGGATCCGGAGTCAAAGCGTGACGCATCAGGTGTTGCCCGATATCCATTTACCCGTAACTTCACATTCGGTGCTAACTTTACATTCTAATTAAGAAAGGAGAAATAATTATGACAAAGATATTCAAATATATTTGCACCGTCTGCATCCTCTTCGGCATGAGCAGTTGTCTTGACCTGGATCCGAAGGCAGACATGGGTGATAATCTGGTATGGAGCAAGGCGGATAACTTCCAACTGTTTGCCAACCAGTTCTATGGATGGACACGTGACTTCCAGCAGGGTGCCAATTATGCCTCTGGTGTCAGCGACGGTCCTCACAGCGACTACCGCTCAGACTTGATATGTACCAGTAGTGTCAATACCTATAGTCAGGGTACAAACGCTATCCCTGCTACTGACGGTAACTATACCACCCTCTATAAGCGTATCTACTACACCAACCTGTTGTTGAAGAATGCTGAGAATTTTGATAACCAGGCCGCCATCGCTACTCCTAAAGGTGAGGCCCTGTGGTTCCGCGCATATCTGCACTTTGAGTTGGTACAGCTCTATGGTAATACACAGTTGTTGACTGCTCCGCTTGATATGGACAGTGAGAAACTGTATCAGGAGCGTGACGACCGTGGCGTGGTGATCGACCAGATCGTGAAGGACTTGCAAGATGCTGCAACCCTTCTTCCTGCTTCTCCATCTGCAGAAGGACGTCTGTGTAAGGATGCCGCTAACGCGCTGCTTTCTCGTGTAGCTCTCTATGAGGGAACTTGGCAGAAATTCCATAATAACAACACCTCACGTGCTACGGAGTTGCTGACGATCGCCAAGAATGCTGCTGAAGCTGTGATGACTGCTGGCAACTACAGCTTATTCTATAATGATGTTTTGGGTAAGGATAGCTATCGCTATATGTTTATTCTGGAGGATGGCGTACAGTGCAATCCAGCCAATGTGAACAAGAGTGCCAATACAGAGTATATCATGACGACTCGTCATCGTGCCAGTGACAAGATGGCGCTGAACATCACACATGCGATGCTCTCTAATGTTTGCTATCCCACTCGTAAACTGGCTAATATGTATCTCTGTCAGGATGGTCTGCCAATAGAGAAGTCAAAGCTCTTCCAGGGGTATGCTCAGGCAACAACAGAGTTTGCTAACCGTGATAACCGAATGAACGGCACGATGCTGAAACATGGTGAGAAGCACTGGAACAACGACGGTAAGTGGCGTACGACATGGGATGAGAAAGATCTTGATAACGCCCTCGAAGCTAATGTTCGCTCTAACAGCGGTTATCAGACACGTAAGTGGGCTGTTGAGCGTGAGGTGGCTGACTACTATGAGGCAATGGATTACCCCGTGATCCGCTATGCTGAGGTATTGCTCAACTATGCTGAGGCTGCCTATGAGATTAACGGAAGTATTACCGATGCCGAACTTGACAAGAGTCTTAACTTGGTTCGTCTGCGTGTGAACCCCGATATGCCTAAGCTCTCTAATAGTTTCGTTACAGCCAATGGACTGAATATGCGTGAGGAGATCCGTCGAGAGCGTACCGTAGAGTTGATCCTCGAAGGTTTCCGTATCGACGACCTGAAACGCTGGGCTACTGCTCCTACAGAGATGCCTCAGGATCAGTTGGGCGTGAAGGTGACAGGTACTTGGTTTGAGGCTAACTGGTCGGGTCAGGCACGTCAGCTTAATGCAGACGGATGTATCATCATGTACACAGAACGTACCTGGAATGACAAGCTCTATCTCTATCCGCTTCCCAGTGATCAGCTGCAGTTGAACCCACAGTTGGGTCAGAACCCTGGATGGCAATAATTGTTAGTCAAATAGAAATCAGAAAGTAGAAAAACAGTTATTATGATGACAAGTAATATAAAGAAAATCGTTTATGCAGGTCTCATCTGCTGCCTAAGTCCAGTATTTGTTTCCTGCGGTGATAATGATATACCCCTGGAGAATCTCGACCCGGCATTCTGCCCTGCTACTATCGAGTTCAATCTGCCTGATAACCTCAAGCAGTTGGTATATACCGACGAGACAGGTGCACGTGTGCTCCCATTGATCAAGGGTGAGCATATCTCGCTGCCCTTCACGATGACCCCTGACGATATCACCTTTAGGGATGTGGTATGGTCGTCCAGCAATCCTGAGATTGCCTCTGTGGATGATCAAGGTAATGTGGTGGCCCTGAGTGGTGACGGTATCGGCTATAGTATCGTGCAGGTGGCTCCTGTAGGCATGTTCTCTGGTAGTGGTGTTAACTGCAATCTGAAGATCCGCGTGGCTAATTCATTGGTGAAAGCCACTGGTGTCAGCGTGTCAGTATCTGGCACAGAGGTGTACGCCGGTGAGACACTTCAAGCCACGGCAACGATCCTTCCTGAGGATGCTACTTACCGTACGGTGAAATGGACGAGTTCTAATGAATCGGCTGCGACTGTTGATGAGAACGGTTTGATCACCGGTCAGAAGACTTCAGCTATGCGTACGCCGGTCACTATCACCGCCACATCACTCGATGGCAGTAATGTGTATGGCTCAGTGGAAATCGTGGTTATGCAGATTGTCCAGCCACAGAGTATCACGCTCGATCAGAAGTTTGCTGCTCCAGGCTACTACTGCGCTATCAATGAGAAATCGGTAGAGATCCCATTCACCACGGTTCCTGCAGAGTGCACCAAGTCGCTTATTGAGTGGAAGTCAAGTGATGAGTCAATAGCTACTGTTGAGGGTGGTGTCGTGAAGTTCAACCAGACAGGTAACTTCGGTGACTTTACGATTACCGCTCGTTGTCCGGAGACTGGTCAGGAGTCGTCTGTCAAGATGAGTCTGGCTGCCGGTCTGATCCGTGAGACTTTCCATAACCCGAACCAGTACTCATGGTACAACGCTAAGCAGAGTGGTAACGGCACAGCTTCTTCACACGTATGGCATGATGGCTATATCACCATCACTACTTATAAGCAGAATGCTACCAACCAGCGTGCCGATATCCGTTGCTGGGATGCTCACACCTGGTTCCACATTGGTAACTACCCAATCTTCGCATTCCGTATGGACGATGTGAAAGACCTCGGTCATGGCATCACCAGCCGTAACATCAACATCGATGCAGTAGGAAAGAGTGCCAGCGGTGCTGACTATAAGGCTATTGCCAATGGTAATAACAAGTACCTGCACGACTATAAGTGCTCCGACGGTTCACATGTATTTATCTACGACCTCTCTCAGCAGGCTTGTGGAACAGGAGGTATCATGCCAGCCAACGAGACAGTTGACTTTACTACGCTACAGATTAAACATGCCGACATGAGGACTGTTGATCACCAGTTCCAGTATAACCTCTATTGGGTACAGACCTTCAAGAGCATGGCCGATCTGGAGAATTATGTGAAGGGTGAAGGCCTTACATGGGAAGTGATTAAGTAATGGAGAATTGATAATTGAAAATTGATAATTGAAAAGACAATGAATAATTTTAAGAATATGCTCTTCGCAGGTTTGGTTTGTTGCGGTATCACCGCAACAGCCACCTCCTGCAGGGAGAATGAGTTTGGTGAGGTTGATCTCGACATTCCAGAGGATAGCTACACACCAGTAGATGCCAAGTATGTGTTTGCCAGCCATTGCGCCATGTTCTCCGACGACGACTTTGCACGTGTGAAAAAGTCGCTTGACGACGGTACTGCCCCACAGGCCGTGAAAGATGAGTTCCAAAACCTGAAGAACTCGAAATATACCCTGCTTCCCTATACGCCCAATCCAGTGGCGGTGCTCGTTAGGGGCGATGCCACAGGTACA
>Ga0256405_10002219_pt1 | contig 46282 bp, 35 predicted proteins | sample RumenRJG_02DNA_FD_189096 | JGI IMG/M metagenome (GOLD analysis project Ga0256405, IMG submission 189096) | Bovine rumen microbial communities from Lethbridge, Alberta, Canada - RJG_02 | ecosystem: Host-associated > Mammals > Digestive system > Stomach > Rumen | place: Canada: Alberta... | reverse complement strand
GTCAGGAGTCCGGAGCTGAGATCAATACTGGCTGACTTAAATAAGAATCAGCTGGCAAATCTGGCGATGAAGGCTTAATTTGGTAAAAAATTTATTTTATAGGTTTTTATAGATCCAAAATAGCGGAGTACATATTCACAATAATAATCAAAAATGTTCACGGGCTCATTTCCCGTGAAAAGAGAGAAGAGATACAAATGGCGTCATATTCACTTTCAGCTTTTAAAATCAGATTAATTAATTCAATCCTGTTTGAGAACTTCAATAAAGATGTGCCTCTGGACAGAGTTTTTGCAAATCATTTCAGAAAAATAAAACTGGAACCGCAGGAACAGTCATTAATCATTGATCTGGTAAACGATCTCATAAAAAGACTGAACTACTATTCATTCATCGCAGGATACAACAAACCTAAGGACGGAAAAAGGCACATCAACAAGTTAATCTGCGCCCTGCACGTGGAAAACAAATGGCCTGTTCCAAAGAACCTTCCTGAATGCGATGATTTCAGCGAAAAACAGGCAAAGATAAGAAAAGAACAGGCAAAGGATATTCCAAACCTCCGTTACGGCTGTCCGGAATGGCTTGATCTTCTCGGAAGGAAGGAACTCGGCGACAGATGGGATAAGGAAAAAATCGCCCTCAGCCGTAAACCGGACCGTTACATAAGAGTAAATACCCTTAAAGTCACTAGAGAACAGCTCTGTCAGATGCTTACAGCATCAAAAATCAAATTCCAGGTATGTGAGAATCAGGAAGACGCAATCAGGATCACCGGTAATGCGGATCTGTTCAAAACCCAGATGTTTAAGGACGGATTCTTTGAACAGCAGGACTGCGGTTCTCAGGAAATTGCTCCTTACCTTCAGGTTAAACCGGGAATGAGAGTAGTGGATGCCTGCGCCGGTGCCGGTGGAAAAACCCTGCACATTTCCGCACTCATGAAGGGTAAAGGGGTCATTATCGCAATGGACGACAAGGACTGGAAGCTTCAGGCATTAAGAGAACGAGCCAAACGTGCCGGAGCATTCAACATTGAAACCAGACACATTGACTCTCCAAAGGTAATCAAGAAGCTGAAGGAACAGGCAGATCGCGTTCTTCTGGATGTTCCATGTTCAGGTACAGGTGTTCTCAAGAGAAACTTTGACACCAAATGGAGTGACAACAGCAACGATATAAGAGAGCTGACGGAAATACAGGCCGACATTATCGACAGATATTCCCAGATGACAAAACGCGGGGGAATTCTGGTATATTCAACATGCAGTATTCTGCCTATGGAAAATCAGAACCAGATTGAAACCTTCCTGAAAAAACACAGTGACTTCGTACTTGATGACCAGAAAACCGTATATCCTTCCGAAGGCGGTGACGGTTTCTTCATGGCAAGAATGAGAAGACTCACGGAAAACGAACTGGCAGATATAAACGCCATCTCTGATTCAAAGGAAGATGGAAATAATGACACAGTTAGCGCCGAACTTTCTGAGAAAAACGAAGCAAAATCAGAATAACACGCCACTTCTCTGATTGAAGGATACTTAACGGGAATTCCGTACTGCGTCGGAGTTCCCTTTTTTTGCCCTACTCTGACAAAACAAGAAGGAGGCATACTGCAGTATGCCTCCTTCTACACGGATCTGCTACCGGAACCGGATATATACCGGCTCCGTCAGTATTAAGAAAAATACTTTAAAATCAGAACTTGAAAGGAGCAGCCCTTACCCCCTTCTTTGTTTTGGCGGCTGATTTTTTGGCCGGCTTTTTATCGGCAATCTTCTTGGCACGGCCGTGATCGGCAGCTCTCGCTCTGTCCTTACGACGGTCATTGCTGTTTTCATCATCACTGTAGTAATGTCTTATTTCCAGCGCTCGGCCGCAAACCCTACTCTTCTTCAGAATTTCCATTGTTTCCTTAGGCATGCCTTCAGGAAGATCTACTGTGGCAAATGTGTCAAAAATATCAATACAGCCTATATACTGACTGTCAAGTTCACCTTCATTTGCAATGGCACCGACAATCTGTCCTGCCTTAACACCGTCACGATACCCTACGGCAACACGGTAACGCACCATCTTGATGTCAGGGAAATCCTTTAAAGGCTGAGGAATGGCAGAAGGACGCTTTTTAGGTCTGGATTCCCCTGCATGCTCGACCTTTTCCTCTCCTGTTTCGTAATCGAATTCAACACTGTTGTTTCTTACGAAACGCTCTCTCGGAGATTCCTTTCTGAATGACCTGTCATCATCAAGCATCTTCTGCTTAGGTTCAGGCTTTTCCTCAAGGAACAGAGGTTCGTTCCCCTGAACAAGCTTTGCCAGAGCCGCACACAGATCAATCGGATCAATGGCATCGTCAATAAGCACTTCATTAACAAGCTGCTGATACGGTTCCAGATCATCCGCCTCAAGACTCTTGAGCATCTTGTTCTTGAATGCCATAACACGGTGTCTGTTAATATCCTGCGTTGTAGGAATGGTCATCGGCTCAATCGGCTGTTTTGTAGTATGTTCAATGAGACGAAGCATTCTTCTTTCCTTCGGAGACACAAACAGAATTGCATCACCGGTTCTGCCCGCACGACCGGTTCTGCCGATACGGTGCACGTATGATTCAGGATCATACGGAATATCATAGTTAACCACATGGGTAATACGATCAACGTCAAGTCCGCGTGCAGCCACGTCTGTAGCTATAAGAACGTCAAGAATACCGCTCTTAAGTCTTTCAACCGTCTTCTCGCGAATCTTCTGCGGAATGTCGCCATGCAGAGCCTCACAGGCATGACCTCTTGCTGCCAGCTTGTTTGCAAGCTCTTCAGCAGCGGTCTTTGTTCTTGTGAATATCAGCAGAGCATCATACGGCTCAACTTCAAGAAGTCTTGTAAGAGCATCAATCTTGTGAAGACCGGATACAAGCCAGTATCTCTGACGAACGGTGGTTGCCGTGGTGGTCTTTGAGGCAATCTTAATTTCTACAGGATCCTTAAGATACTGTCTGGCGACCTTTTTAATCATTTCAGGCATGGTGGCTGAATACAGAGCAATCTGTCTGTTTTCAGGACATTTCTGAATAATCCACTCAACATCCTCAATAAATCCCATCTGAAGCATTTCATCTGCTTCATCGAGTACCAGAGCCTGCAATTTATCAAGAACCAGAGCCCCTCGCTTAATCAAATCCATTACACGACCGGGAGTACCGACCACCAGCTGAGCACCTCTCTTTAAGGCCTTCAACTGTACGTCATATGAGGCGCCGCCATAGATTGGCAGTACACTGAACTTCTGCAGGTATTTTGCAAAGCTCTGACAGGCCTCAGCCACCTGTAAGGCTAACTCTCTTGTCGGAGCAATAATCAGAACCTGAGTATCTCTGGTTTCCACGTTAATTTTAGAAAGCAGCGGCAGTGCAAAGGCAGCAGTCTTACCGGTACCGGTCTGAGCCTGTCCAAGAACGTCACGACCTTCAAGAAGCGGCTGTATGGACTTTTCCTGGATTGGTGAAGGCATTTCAAAACCAAGCTTCTTAATTGACTTTAAGACTTCTTCTCTTAACCCAAAATGGTCGAAACCATTCTCTTCCACTGCATTTTCCACTGATTCGGTCTGTAATTCCTCATTTTCAAAATTAATATCCGCAGGAGCCGTGTCCTGAACATTCTCAGACTGTAATACTGTATTTTCAGTCATCATTTACCTCGTAATAATACATAATCAATAAGCTTAATAAAGCCAGCAGTGTTTCTTTCCCGCAACACGGGCAGACCGATATCTGTTTAATTAATATTAGTTCGCCATAAAAACAACATGCATGTCCGATTTACCTGTATATGCAACATTAAGGCAGCCGACATACATTCATCACGCCCCGGCAAAACACAAATCCGATAAAAGGATTCGGAATACCGCAACAATACGGACATTCATTAAATCGTCTGTATTAAAAGCTGATTCTCTCAACGGAAAATCCGTTCTGACCCCAAAAAACGAAATTCGTTTCACGGCCATCTAATTGGCATTACTGAAACCAATTGTTTTTACTTGTAAAAAACACCCTTAACCTCGTATTTTCTAAAAGTAAACCCTTACTGGTCAAAGACTGTCAGACACTGACATATATAGAAAAATTGAGGTTTCTGCTTATTTGTATAAGCCCCCACCGTCTTTCGACAGATATCCGTCAAGTATACATTTTTTGTGAAGATTGTCAAACTTTTCCACGTTTTTATTAAGTTTATGATTATTTTAGGAACTGTACTGTCAAAAACGCTCAAAGTCTTTTAACAACAGGAAGTCTTTTTGATAGAATAACCGCGTGTAATATTAAGGACGTATATATGGCTATTTTTGGTGAAAAGTTTTACAAGATGCTGAATGAGTTAAAACCATGGCAGCAGTCACTGTTTGCCCTGACACTTGCTCAGAGACAGTCCCCCAATTTTCTGCTTTATGCGGATGTCACTGAAAACCATGAGGCCTTAAGAGATTTCAGAAACATACTGAACACCATGTGGGAGTTCCACACTGACAAGGAAAATCACATCAGCCTTGAAAAGCTTCTGGAAACTCTCGAAAAGCATATTCCAGAAATTGATGATGACAGTCCTTACGGAGCTTATCCTGCTCTGGACGCCTGCATTTCTCTGTCACAGTCCATCAACGCCATAGTGAATCATTTCGGTGACGAAGCCGAACATGCCAGCAGTGCATCCATATGCACGGTGGCAAAGTATCTTGAATTTACTGAAGAGGCTGAATATCAGGACGAGGAACTGTACGACAAACAGCTTATAGTCGAAGAGATGGATTATCAGATTAACCTGCTTGACCGCATCTCCAAGGCTAAGCGTTCACCGGAATTCACAAATGAACTCAGAAAGGAATGTGAGGAACTTGGATGTTCCAACATCGGCATCATGGTCGACTAGCACTCCAAGGTAAACCACTTGAAGACATATTACGGCAGGAAACACTCTCAGCCTGCAAAATCACAAAATAAATCAGGATTCTTATCCTGATTTTATTTTTAAAATCCGCAATGAACCATTGCCTTGTAGAGAAGCAGAATTCCGCTGGACAGCATTATCAGCTGAAACAGCCTTTTGATTTTTACCGCATCAAAATACTTTATGAGATAGGTTCCCGTAAATCCGCCTATAAACGCACCTGCAACAAGCATCGGCACCCAGTTCCAGTGAATGCTGGCCATGGTTCCCATGGCTACGGCACCGGTAAGATTCCATATAAAAGCAACCAGAATCATGGAATGATGAATGGCCTTTTTTATATCCATACGGTAACACATTACCATTACCATAATTGCCATAAGTCCGGCTCCGCTGGAAAATGAACCGCTGAGAATCCCGACCAACATGGTAAAAATTGCAGCCCTTACGTAATCCCTGCGAGTCAGAGTATTTTCCCTGTTTTCCAGACCAAACTGTTTTTTGGTTGCGGAATAAATAACAGATGCAATTGTTATCAGACCAAGACTGAATTCCGCAATCCAGTCCTTTAGCTCCACAACAAAAACCGATCCGAGAACAACCGCAGGACATCCCAACAGTAAAAATATGAGTACGGCCTTTCCGTTCAGATTGTTCACCTGATGGTTTTTGGCCAGAGAACCGAGGCCGAGTGCCACCACGGCAACCTTATGGGTACCGAGGGCGAGTGAGAACGGGAGCCCCATAAAAATAAGAAGAGGGAGCTGCACGAATCCGGCACCGCCACCTGAAAGTGATGCCAGAACGTTAGCCACAAAGCCGCCTAAAAATAATAGTAGCTGTTCAACGACCTGATTCACGTCCTAATCCTGAAAACTGATATTCTGTGGAATAATAATCGATAAGAAAGAGCAGATACACGTATCTGCTCTTCTTAAAATACTTCATAGAAACAGTATAAGCCAGAATGCTGCCATGAAGAGGCAGCATTTATGAGCTTACACTATTTGCTCTGTTCTCTTGCAATTGCTCTGTCAGCAATATCATTACGATGGAACATACCGTTCCAGCTGATATTCTTAATTGCCCTGTAGGCCTTCTGTTTTGCTTCGAGAACTGTATTACCCAATGCGGTCACACAAAGCACACGGCCACCGTTTGTAACGATATTACCGTCCTTAAGAGCCGTACCGGCATGGAACACCTTAACTTCAGATTCAAATTCTGAATCAAGACCGGAAATAACATCACCCTTCTTAGGAGAAGCAGGATAATTCTCTGCGGCAAGAACAACACCTACCGCCGCCTTGGTATTGTACTTTGCAGTTTCACCCTTAAGTCCGCCTTCGGTAGCCTTGTAACAGAGATCCACGAGATCACTGTCCATTCTCAGCATGATTGGCTGGGTTTCAGGATCACCGAAACGGCAGTTATACTCAATAACCTTCGGATTACCAGCTGCATCAATCATCAGACCTGCATACAGGAAACCGGTGTAGGTATTGCCTTCAGCCTTCATTCCCTGAACGGTAGGATAAATAATCTGGCTCATTACCTTTTCATAGACATCACTGGTAACAACCGGAGCTGGAGAATATGCACCCATACCGCCGGTATTAGGACCGGTATCACCATCGCCCACACGCTTGTGATCCTGACTGGTTGCCATAGGAACAACATTGTCACCGTCTACCATTACGATGAATGAAGCTTCCTCGCCAGACAGGAATTCTTCGATAACAACCTTTGAACCAGCATCACCGAATGCGTTATCTGCAAGCATATCCTTAACCGCAGCCTTGGCATCATCCACGTTCATGGCAACAATAACACCCTTGCCTGCTGCCAGACCGTCAGCCTTGATTACGATAGGAGCGCCTTTTTCATCGATATAAGCCAAAGCCTTATCAACTTCAGTGAATACTGAGTAATGTGCTGTAGGAATGTTGTGTCTTAACAGAAAATCCTTGGTGAAGGACTTTGAGCCCTCGAGCTGGGCTGCTGCTTTGGTCGGTCCAAAAATTCTCAGGCCGTCGGCTCTGAATGCATCAACGACACCGGCAACAAGCGGAGCTTCCGGTCCTACGATGGTGAGATCAACGTTTTCCTTCTTGGCAAAGGCAAGAAGACCATCTATGTCACTTACGCTGATGTTAACATTCTGAAGCTTTGGCTCAAGAGCAGTGCCTGGATTCCCCGGAGCAACATAAACAACTTCGGCAAGAGGAGACTGGGCAGCCTTCCATGCAAGAGCATGTTCACGACCACCGTTACCAATTACTAAAACTTTCATAAAAAATCCATTAAATAAATTAAAAGAAGTACCGTCCACGGTACTTCTTCAAAAAACTAACTGTTAGTGACGGAAATGACGGATTCCGGTGAATACCATAACAATACCGTGCTCATTGGCAGCATCGATACATTCCTGATCGCGTACTGATCCGCCTGGCTGAATAATGCAGGTAACCCCTGCTGCTGCAGCCGCATCAATACCGTCTCTGAACGGGAAGAATGCATCAGAAGCCAGCGCAGTTCCCTTGATATCAAGACCGATTTCGTTAGCCTTCTTAATAGCAATCTCAGCAGAGAATACACGGCTCATCTGACCTGCACCAACACCGATTGTCATCTTATCCTTGGTGTATACGATAGCATTTGACTTGGTGAATTTAACAACCTTCCATGCGAACAGGAGTTCTTCGAGCTGTTCCTTGGTTGGCTGAAGCTTGGTCACAACCTTGAGATCGTCAGTATTGAGATTAATAACGTCAGCATCCTGAACAAGCAGACCGCCTGTTACGCGCTTAAAGTCAAGATATGCTTCTCTCTTGGTCCAGTAACCGCACTCGAGAAGACGGATATTCTTCTTAGCGGAAACTACTGCCTTAGCTTCATCAGTTACGCTTGGAGCAATAATTACTTCGCAGAACTGTCTGTCAATAATGCTCTTGGCGGTTACGGCATCAAGTTCGCGGTTGAATGCAATGATACCGCCGAATGCGGAAGTAGGATCGGTTCTGAATGCCTTATCATATGCTTCGGTGATGTCCTTGCCCAGAGCCACACCGCAAGGATTTGCATGCTTAACGATTACGCATGCAGGATCAGCGAATTCCTTAACACATTCGAGAGCTGCATCGGTATCGGCGATGTTATTGTATGACAGAGCCTTACCCTGAATCTGCTTTGCGGTTGAAATGCTGGCATTCTTGTTACCTGCTTCAACATAGAAGGCAGCCTTCTGATGTCCGTTTTCACCGTAACGCATATCCTGCTTCTTGATGAACTGTGTATTGAAGGTACGAGGGAACTTTGATTCAGGATCGGATTCTTCAGGAATACCGTAATCAGGTACCTTGGTACCGAAATAATTTGCAATCATTCCGTCATATGCTGCGGTATGTTCAAATGCAGCGATTGACAGGTCAAATCTGGTCTCATAGGTAAGAGAATTACCGTTGCTGTCCATTTCGGCAATTACTCTTGAGTAGTCTTTTGCATTAACAACAATGGCAACATCCTTGAAGTTCTTTGCAGCACTTCTTACCATGGTAGGACCGCCGATGTCGATGTTTTCAATGGCCTTTTCCAGAGTGCAGTCTGGTGATGCAACGGTAGCTGCAAACGGATAGAGGTTAACGGCAACCAGGTCGATAGGCTTGATGTCATGCTTTGCCATGATTTCATCATCGATGCCGCGACGGCCTAAAATACCGCCATGAACCTTTGGATGAAGAGTCTTAACACGACCGCTCATCATTTCAGGGAAACCGGTGTAATCACTTACTTCGGTAACCTTAAGACCTGCTTCGGCAAGAAGTTTGGCTGTACCGCCGGTTGAAAGAATTTCAACTCCGCGGGCTTCAAGTTCTTTGGCGAAATCCACAATACCGGTCTTATCAGAAACACTGATAAGAGCTCTTCTTATAGGACGAATAATATCCATTAAATACCTCAATATCAAAAACAACAGCACAGCGATGCAACAGAAGCCGAGTCGCTGTCTGGAAGACCAAACAAAAAACCATGTGAATTTTAACCAAAATTACATAAAATTTCTATCTTTTTAAACGTACCTCAGGCCCCGCCACTGCTAAAAACCCCGTTATTTTTTGACACATGCCTTGATTTTTATAAATTTTTCAACACTTTTAAAAAGATTTTGTTCAAAACCAAAATGATTGCTATATACTCTAGTTATGGTGTCGGACGTTGATAACCTAGTCTTTTCAATGCTCCGCCCGTATCTAAAACGGAGTACCTATTATTTTTAACCATAATATTTAATTATAAATACAGGCTCTCCAATTATTACAGTTATGAGTATGTTTTAGGACTTAATGAAGGTTCGTTTATGAATAAATCAGAATTAGTTAGTGCAATTCAGGAAAAAGCTGGGCTGAAGAAGAGCGAAGCTCATGCCGTTGTTGAAGCCATCCTTGAAACCATCAGCGATGAATTAAAGGAAGGTAACAGTGTAAGTCTCATCGGTTTCGGTACTTTCAAGGTTAAGGATCGTCCAGCCAGAACCGGCCGCAACCCTGCAACCAAGGAAGTCATTGAAATCCCTGCAACCAGAGTTCCTGCTTTCGTTGCCGGTAAGAATCTTAAGGATGTAGTGGCCGAAGCAGCAAAGAAGAAGGCTAAAAAGGCCAAGAAATAATTCTTCGCTATTATCTGATTAAGAATCGTCATCAAAAAGACGGGGGTTTACCCGTCTTTTTGTTTTTTAACTGAAACTATCCGAATTTCCTTACATTGCTACAAACATGACCGCATATCTTACAGTCATTTAGCAGTTTTAAAACTTTCCCGAATTAAGGTAAAATGTGTGCAATATCATTTTCTACATCAGGAAAGAATCATGTACAGACTGATAGCTACTGACCTGGACGGAACTCTGTTGGATCCGGACAGAAACATCTCCAAAGCCAATGCAGAATCCATTAAAAAGGCCATGAGCAGAGGCATGCATTTTGTCATAGCCACCGGAAGACCGATTGAAGGCATTCTTCACATTGCCGGACAGCTCGATCTTGTTCGTCCCGGGCAGTATGCCATAGGATTTAACGGTGCAGTGGTTTACGAGCTGAATCCTTTAAGACAAATCTGTTCCTGCTCCATTACCGGTGCTCAGGTGAAGGAAATGGCCGTCATGGCTGAGAAGCTGAAAGTGAATTATCATGCCTTTTCGACTACAAGAGGACTGCTGGCTTCAAAACCAAACCAATGGACAGATGTTGAAATGACACTCAACAAGATAGGATGCACCTGGATTGATTTCTCCACAATTCCTGACGATGAGGAATTCCAGAAATTCATGTTCTGCGGATCTGCTGAAGAGGTTCAGGGCATCATGGATGACGTAGCCGTATATCGTAATGATTTCACTGTTACAAGAAGCGCTTTCTGTTTTCTGGAAGTTCTCAACAAGCAGGCAAACAAAGGCAATGGTCTTAAACTGCTGTGTGAAACCATAGGCATAGATAAAAGCGAAACCGTATCATTCGGTGACGAACTTAACGACATCAGCATGATTGAATATGCCGGCCTCGGAGTTGCAATGGCCAATGCCGTGCCGGAAGTAAAAAAAGCAGCGGATCTCATAACCGAATCAAATACCGAGGACGGCCTTGCCAAGGTTCTTGACAGAATCATAGCAGATCAGTCGTAATTCACTGCTTTCCCACATCATCTTTCTGTCAGTTTTTTAACTTCCACGTCCCGCATTGTCCTACATGCGGGGCTGGCCGCCTCTAACGTTCAGCCAATAATGAGCCCCGTCTAAGCCATCATAAACAGTAAAATAGATTCAAGGTTTATGACTCAAGTCTCATTCCCAACAAAAGCCGATAATTTGTGCCTTATTCCTCATAATCAAACTAAAAAATTTGATAAAAGCATTAATTAATATTATCTTCATCAAACCAACAAAAATGTTAAATTTTTGTTATCGGTAATTTTATAATCATAATATCAATCACTCATTACCATAAACGAGGACCACCCCAACATGGCAGAAAAATCACTACAAACAGAAGCCGTAAACTCACTACTTACAAAAAACCAAACAATTAACTACTCATTATGGAACGCTTACCCAAGACAAAAAACAAAACTTGTATGTTCTCTTCTTGCAGGAGCGCTCTTAGTAGCTTTAGGATGCTTTGTATTCGTTCTTTACGGTTCATTTCCCGGACTCTATAACAGTCTGACAGGCAAATTACCATCAGGTTTTGCTGACGGCTCAGGATTAGTGGTAAAGGTAATAAATAACAGTAAAAATCCGGACAGTATCAGAACTGATAATGATCTTACAAGAAAAATATCATGTCTTGCCCTCGTTGATATTGACCATAAAACCACTGCAATCCCGTCCGACAGAACATGGTTAACCGATATTGCATGTGACGTTAAGGAAGGCGAGAAGCTGAATTTTGCTTATCTCACCAAAAAGGCTCAAACATTCACGGAAGAACTGCAGTCTGACGCAATTATGTACGCCACATACCAGTCTTCCATATTTCCGAAAGAAAGACTGAGCGCAAAGCAGAAGAGCTTCCACAAGAACATTTTATTTATGACAGTAGCCTTTCTGATTATCCTGCTCGGAATAGCTTACCGCATTGTAAAAGAAATGTCAGCCAGGGCAAATTTGAAAAAATTCACTCCAGTCACTCTGCACCTCAGAAAGTTAAATGCCGAAGATTTCAAGCTGATAAACGAGCTTGCAGCTAATGAATTTACAAAATACGTGGATCGCACTCTGGCTACAAAGTACCTTAAAAACGGAATTGACGGAAGCATGCGTCAATGCACCTTTGCAGGCAAATCATACGTTTCTTTCTGCTACTCTGTAGCAAAAGCGGAACTGACTGCAATCTGTGGTAAGGACACGGGCCACGGAACGAATAATCAGGATGCCTCCATATTTTTCTATGGTCCTTGGATTGAGGAAGGAAATGAACCGGCACCATCCATAGAAATCATGTTCTACGATAACAAAGCCTCAGACTATCTTATCGTTGACAACAAATAACCTTCTGTACCAAGTTGATCAGTCCTAACTGATTACAAAATCAAAAAGCCCGGAAACAATGTGGCGTCCCTTACGAATTCTGGTTACCCCAGAGGGAACACTCAATGTTTTCCGGACTTTTCAGCCTCTAGTTACACATCTGAATGTCTGACTTCTTATATCAGGCAACTTCTAACAGTTAATCTGATTTTTTCTCTTTGAGTCATCGGAAAAATCAAGAACTCTGTTGTGTTGTTTTTCAAGTGTACTGCGATGACCTACACTTATGATGATGGACTCCTTCAGTTCATTCTTAAGCATTTCGTAAAGCTTAAACTCATTAGGTTCATCCATGGCGCTTGTAACCTCATCCATAAAAATGACATCAGGTCTGTTTATAACGGCTCTCAGGAATGCTATACGCTGCTGTTCACCGAGACTGAGCACCATACTCCACTGATCTTCCGTATTCAGATTTGGAACAAGATACTCCAGCCCTACGTCGGAAAGCAGTTTTTCAAGGTATCCGTCATCATCAGAAACAGGTGACGGATAACATATGGTCTGAGCAAGAGTGCCCATAGGCATGTACGGTTTCTGACTTAAAAACAGAACCTTTTTCCCCTTAGGCAACTTAACCATCCCCGTTGAATACGGCCATATTCCCGCCACAGCTCTAAGCAGAGTGGACTTTCCGACTCCGCTTGGACCTTTTATAAGCAGTCGGTCTCCGGATCTGAGAACGAGCGACAAGTCATCAATGAGCGAAGTACCGTCAGGTTTGGTTATTGAAAGTTTATCCAGTTCCACGTCATCACCTTCATAAACAACCTTAGGCTTAGGAAGCAGAAGTGCTCTGTCCATACTCTTCTCAAACAGTGCAAGACGGTCAATAACCGCCTTCCACGTAGCAAGTTCCGGGAACAGTGACATTATCACTGACAAAGAGTTATAAACCTGCCCGAATGCAGAATTTATCTGCATCAGACTGCCGATGGTAATCATCTTTGCAAAGTAAAGAGGAGAAGCTACAAGTATCGGAAAAATTACTGCCAGCTGATCACAGCCAAAGGTAAAAAACTCCAGTGCCTTTGTTCTATTAATGAGGTATATGTAGTTCTTAACAACATCACCAAAGTAACCGGTTAATCTTTCTTTTTCCTCTGATTCCCCCTTATATAAAGCAACCGCTTCGGAATTTTCACGCAAACGGATGAGCGAATAACGGTAGTCAGCCTCAAAACGCTGCTGTCTGAAGTGAAGCAGCGCCAGCGGCTTACCGATTATAAAGGTTATCAATGTACCGCACACGGCATAAATCAGAGCCAGATAGAACAAATATCCGTCAGGAAGACTAAAGGTATATCCTGCTACTGAAACATTCTCAACTCTTTCCGACAGTCCCCAGAGAATTATCGCAAATGTCACCAGCATGGCACTCGATGTAATCAAACGGACAATTATGCCGATAGTTAGAGTAACAAAGCTGTTAAGATCCTCAGCGATACGCTGATCCGGATTATCGGTCTTCTGCTCGGTCAGCTGAAGTCTGTAATATGTGCTTTCATTGAGATAACGATGCGTATAGTATGAGGTAAGCCATTTACGCCAACGGATGCTTAAGGCCGAAATTACATATGATTTGTAAACAACATTACATACATGGAGTGTGGCAAGGAACAGAAACAGACAAAGACCGCCGTAAAAGCCGTCCATGTTATAACTCTGAACATTGTCCCAGAATTCCTTATACCAGTCGTTGAACATTTTAGCCAACACAATGGTAGCAGCGGTAAACATCAGTATCCCTATGAACTGAATCCAGCCAGGAATACTTTCCCTTGTTTTCCAGTAAGGTAATGCTATTTTAAAGAAAGCCCCTACAGACTCACAAAGACGCAGACTTTCATGTCTGTCAGGATTGCTTCCGTCATGATTTCTGGCTCCGAAAATACTGAAGATCGGAGACTTTTTTCTGCCTTTTTGGCTCATATTAAAGGACCTCAAAATTAATTTTCCGGAAATTCCGGTTTTCTGCAGACACGTGTGAATACTCTATCTGCCGGCAACAACGCATCGGTATGACAGACAGCATAAACATAATACATTACTCATAAACATATGTCTGAAGACAAAAAAATAAGCAGTACAGACATTACATCCACTGCTCTCACAATTCAATCAGCAAAGTTTGTGCTGTCAACGGCACACACAAATTCCCCCCCTTCATCCTGTTCCACATTAAATTAACATGTGGCAACAAAATTCAAGGGACTAATAATTTCATTGTTCCAAAACACCAACGATACGCACGTAAATTACTCTTCAAACTTAATTCCGTATTTACATGAACGCTGATCGATGACTCTTACAACCTTTGCCTGTGCATCAATATGCGGCATGTCATCCTCATCTTCAGATATAACCTGAATGGCATCACCGACTTCGAGCGAACCATTTTTCAGTATTAAAGACATACCTGTAGCACTAAGGTCCAAACACTTCGCATCATAAACAGCATCCTGCCGTATCACCCGACATTCAATCGGCAACTCAACCCGAATAAATGTTCTTCTTTCCTTGTTACCCGTCATCTTGGTTCCAAATGCTAACGATTAGTAAAATTATAGATATTATATATATATTTTCGGGAATAAAAATCCCCTTCCGAGCACAACCGCTCTATTTTATTTTTATACAACATATCCCCACAAAATTGAATTTTAAATTGCCAAATTTTGAATTCCTTACAAAAAAAATAAAACATTCCCTCCACTGTTGTTGATATATCTCACATGTTTATCCGTACTTCCCTTTCTGACGTTGGGGATAAATTTGATATAAGAATCCAGATATATTTCTTAAAGCCTTTACAGTCAATGGTTTCACGGATTCTAATAAACAAGAAGCGGAGAAAATATTTCTCCGCTTCTCATTAAAAATTCGCAGCAGGCAGGCTGCCTGCCGAAAATATCGGTATCGAAACTAAATCCAGGACTTCAGTTTTGATTCAAACGCTGAAATTTCACCTTCATGCTGCAGTGTCAGACCAATATTGTCCAGACCGTTTAAGAGACAGTAACGTCTGAAACTGTCAAGGGTAAAACTAAATGTCTTATCGTTGCACTTAACCAGCATGTTTTCCAGATCGACAACAATCTTCTGTCCCTCATGAGCATTGATTTCCTTATGCAGGATATCAACCTCCTCTGCAGTCAGCTTCACGAGAAGCAGACCATTGTTAAGAGAGTTGTTGTAGAAAATATCCGCAAAACTTGAGGCAATAATCGCCTTGAAGCCGTAATCGGCAAGAGCCCAAGGTGCATGTTCACGGCTTGAACCGTTACCGAAATTTTCACGGGCAACCAAAATGCTGGCACCGGCGTATCTCGGATAGTTCAGAATGAAGTCAGGATTAGGAATGGTACCGGCTTCATCCAGATAACGCCAGTCATTGAACAGGTGCTTACCGAACCCCTGTCTTGATACGGCCTGAAGAAACTGTTTAGGAATAATCTGGTCGGTATCAACATTTGCAGCATCAAGAGGTACTGCCAAACCTTCATGGCAAACAAACTTTTGCATATATCCTATCTCCTAAAAATTTCTTACGTCTACAAGATGACCTGCGATAGCCGCTGCCGCTGCCATTGCCGGGCTGACAAGATGGGTTCTTGAGCCTCTGCCCTGTCTGCCTTCAAAGTTACGGTTTGAGGTTGAGGCACAACGTTCACCGCTAGGTACCTTGTCACTATTCATGGCGAGACACATTGAACATCCAGGAAGACGCCATTCAAAACCAGCGTCCAGAAATATCTTGTCAAGACCGAGCTTTTCTGCGGTATCCTTTACTTCCTGAGACCCAGGAACCACGATTGCCTGTACGTTAGGTGCAACCTTTCTTCCCTTAATAACTGCCGCTGCAGCCTGAAGGTCTTCAAGACGGCCGTTGGTGCATGAACCGATAAACACCTTATCAATTGATACATCCGTAATTCTGGTATGCGGTTTGAGATCCATGTATGCCAGAGCCTTTTCGCATGAAAGCTTTTCAATCTCATTATCAAAGTCCTCAGGCGCAGGAATCAGACCGTCAATACTCATACCCTGTCCAGGATTTGTGCCCCATGTAACCATAGGTTTGATTTCAGAGGCATTAAGGGTAACAACGGCATCAAATACGGCATCATCGTCAGACTTTAATGTCTTCCAATAGGCTACCGCCTCATCCCATACGTCATCCTTAGGAGCAAATGGTCTGCCCTTAACGTAGTTGAATGTTGTCTCATCTGGTGCAATTAAACCGACCTTCGCACCCATTTCAATAGCCATATTTGAAAGAGTCATACGACCTTCCATGGTTAAATTTCTGATGGCTTCACCACAGAATTCCACGGCATAACCGGTGCCGCCGGCAGTACCGAGCTTGGCACATATTGCAAGAATAATGTCCTTTGCGGAAATATCCTTGCCGAGAACACCGTTAACCTCAATTTTCATGTTCTTAAGACGGGCCTGCTTAACGGTCTGAGTGGCCAGAACATGTTCTACTTCTGAAGTACCGATACCAAATGCAAGAGCTCCAAAAGCACCATGCGTAGCAGTATGTGAATCACCGCAGACGAGTGTTACACCGGGAATGGTTACACCAATCTGAGGTCCGATTACATGAACAATACCCTGCCATTTATGACCTAACGCATAGAGAGGAACACCGAACTTGGTACAGTTGTCAATCAGGGTCTGCATCTGAATACGGCCAAGTTCTCCGCATGCCTCTATACTGCTGGACAGGGTGGATACGTTATGGTCCATGGTAGCCCAGGTTCTGTTAGGTCTGCGTACCTGACGGTGATTGTATTCAAGACCGGCAAAAGCCTGAGGACTGGTCACCTCATGCAGTAAGTGACGATCAATGTAAAGAATCGGTGTTTCACCTTCGTTCTCTGATACGATATGAGCATCATAGAGCTTTTCGTATAAAGTCTTCCCCATTTTTATAATTCCTTAACCTTTTTAGCAATTAAATCACCCATTGCACTGGTGCTCTGAACTTCATGCTTGCTTGCACCGCTTGCCATAAGATCTCCGGTCAGATAACCTTCGGCAAGAACGGCTGATACTGCATTTTCAATTGCCTTGGCTGCATCTTCAAGCTTAAAGCTGTAGCGAAGCATAAGGGCTGCAGAGAGAATCTGGGCTACAGGGTTTGCAATGTTTTTACCTGCAATGTCAGGAGCAGAACCGCCGGCAGGCTCATAAAGGCCAAAACCGTCCTCGTTAAGGCTTGCACTAGGCAACATACCCATTGAACCGGTGATCATTGCACATTCATCGGAAAGAATATCACCGAACATGTTGTTGCATAAAAGGATATCAAACTGAGAAGGATCCTTTACGAGCTGCATGGTGGCGTTGTCAATGTAGATGTGGTTAAGTTCAACGTCAGGATATGACTTGTGCACTTCAGACACAACTTCTCTCCAGAGAATTGAACTCTGCAGTACGTTTGACTTATCTACGGAAGTAACCTTGTTTCTGCGCAGACGTGCTGATTCGAAAGCGATCTTTGCAATTCTTTCGATTTCAAAACGATGATAGATTTCAGTATCATAAGCTTTTTCTTCAGCACCTTCGCCTTCTCTGCCCTTTGGCTGACCGAAATAGATACCGCCAGTAAGTTCTCTTACGCAGACCATGTCAAAGCCCTTTGCGGAAATATCCTCTCTTAACGGAGAAAGGGTGTTAAGTCCCTGGTGAATCTGAGCTGGTCTTAAATTACAGAAAAGCTTGAAATGCTTACGTAACGGAAGAAGTGCACCGCGTTCAGGACGCTGATCCGGAGGAAGATGATCCCACTTAGGACCGCCTACGGAACCGAAAAGAATCGCATCGGATTCTTCACAGGTCTTCAGGGTTTCTTCAGGAAGCGGGCAACCACATTCATCAATGGCCTTACCGCCGACAAAACATTCTCTGAATTCAAAAGAAAGATTGAATTTTTCTGCTGTTGCCTTTAATACCTTAACGGCCTGCTCCATTACTTCAGGACCGATACCGTCGCCGGGTAAAACTGCAATACGTAAATTATCAGACATCTCAAAATCTCCGAGGCACAGCAACACTGCACCCATAAATACTGTAGATCCAATACATTAAAAACATAAAAATAAGACTCGGGGTACTCCCGAAGTCTTACTGAAAAAAATTATTATGCAAACTATATCATAAAAGGCTTTTACAGTCGCTTTTTATTAATATGCGGGAGATTCCGTCATGCTCCCATGACATCATGAATCACCTTCTGCCTTATGCGGAGAAAGACTCATGCTGACGGAAACAGCCGCACAAAAAAATTACTGCAGCTCTATACCGGCATGTTTCTTCTCTTCCACAAGATCAGACTTATAAATTGAATTGCATGCATGAATCATTGCCAAAGCCGAAGCCTGGATTATATCCGTTGCAAGCCCCATCCCATGGAACACACGCCCCTTATAGTTAACAATTATTGATACCTGTCCAAGTGCATCAATTCCCTGTCCCTTAGCCTTGATCTCATAAGTCTTAAGCTCAATGTCATAACCGGTAAGCTTATAAATAGCCTTGTAGAGAGCATCAACCGGACCGTTACCGACGGCAGCTTCAGTAAGAACAGTATCACCCACACTCATCTTGATGCTTGCAGTCGGCATCACATTTGAGCCCCCGCTCAACACGGAAAGATACTCAAGTCTGTATCTTTCCGGTTCGTCACGCAGATTACTGAAAAACAGCAGAGCCTCAAGATCGTAATCAAAAACCTGGCCCTTAACGTCTGCCAGATCCTTGAAACGTCTGTATACGTTGTCAAGATCATAGCTTCCTTCTGGATAACCGAGAGCGGCAAGTCTGTGGGCAATGATGTGACGACCGGATCTTGCGGTAAGGTTCATGGTGTTTTCCTTAAGTCCCACACTTTCCGGAGTGATAATCTCGTATGTATCCCTGTTTTTAAGTACACCGTCCTGATGAATGCCTGAGCTGTGAGAGAATGCGTTGGCACCGACAATGGCCTTGTTAGGTGCTATAGGCATGTTGCACAGCTGACTTACAAGACTTGAGGTTCTGGTTATTTCCGTGCAGTTTATTCCGGTATGAAGATTAAGAATTCTGTTGCGTGTCTTAATCGCCATGACTACCTCTTCCATGGAACAGTTACCCGCACGCTCCCCTATGCCGTTAACGGTACACTCTATCTGACGGGCTCCTTTCACAACCGCACTTATGGAATTAGCCGTGGCCATTCCCAGGTCATTATGGCAGTGGACACTGATTCTGGCCTTATCTATATTAGGAACACGATCAAAGAGTTGCTCTATGATGCCACCAAACTCGAAAGGAAGAGTGTATCCCACGGTATCCGGAATGTTAATTGTGGACGCACCTGCATCAATGGCAGCCTCAACGATTCTGCAAAGATGATCTATTGGGGTTCTGCCCGCATCCTCGCACGAAAATTCCACGTCAGGAGCCTTATTTCTAGCATATCTTATGGCATTTACAGCCATATCCACAACTGATCCGAAATCCTTTCGCAACTTATCCTTAACATGAACGTCAGAGGTGGCAATAAAGCAGTGAATTCTGTAATTGTCACTTACTCTGAGAGCTTCATAAGCTGCATCAATGTCTTTTTCCACAGCTCTTGCAAGACCGCATACTGTACTGTTCTTTATTTCTCTGGCAATCATCTGCACAGAATCAAAATCACCGCGTGAGGAAATCGGAAAACCGACTTCCATAACATCAACACCCAACTGCTCAAGAGATTTCGCTATACGCAGCTTTTCCTTGAATGAAAGACTTGCTGACAGAGCCTGTTCACCGTCACGCAGGGTTGTATCAAAAATTATTACACGATCCGACATATGTATTTCTCACAACTTCGTGCCAGCAGGGATACCGCCGTCACTTTATCAATAATTGAATTTAAATATTACATGCAATTTTAATGTGCTCCATAAGATATGTCAAAACAGGAAAATACCCGCCTCTGGCCGGAGCCGTCTTTGTATAAAAAACCACCACTTAAAACACATCATTAAAGACCTGCGTCAAAAATCTTAAAGCAGAGTGAAACTTTTCCTAAAAATAATGTCGTAATAATAAGAACAGCCGCCTCCGATTCCAGAGACGGAAGATGTGAATAACGTTTTATAACAGCCTGTAAAAATACGGATAACACCATTTTTACAAACAAGTGTTATGTTGAAGTAAATTGCACCGACATGACCTTTTTGCGCCAAATTATTAGTGTAATTACGGTGCAATTATGTTATAAGTTATTAAATTTGTGCCCTGTTTCCGCTGACAAAATCACGTTCACACCGTTTTTCCGGCTATTTGTTCCGGACTCGGTGAGACATATTGATCCGCCATGCCGGAATATTCTGTACGGCACCGTCGCTCCGGGAATTAGCAGTGTTTGGGAGCATTCTCAGGTTCGACATATAAAATAAGATTGTGAATAAATAGTTTAAAAAAATGCTTATGATTGGGATTAAACATGAGTAATACTCACTCTGGCAAAGGCAATAATCAGAAGTCACACAAACCTGGTACCACCGCAGCAAAAACGGGCGGGATCAATAATCATGGACGTCAACAGCCCAAGGAAAAGGCAAGCACCGAAAATACCAGGACAGACAATGCCGGACAACACCTCCAGCCGGAAAATAAATCCCACATAAAAACACCTTCGGCAAAATCCATCTGGGCTCAAATAAGCAGCGACAGCGATTTTTTCACGGATACCGAACCGACTGACGGTCAGGACGGAAAGGATTCCATTTTATCCATTCCACGCCACCACATGTATGCAATATGGTCTCTTGTTACCATTGCATTAATCACAGCCATCATTCTGCCAGCCCCAGAAGAAATCTCAAACCGAAATGACTACACATGGGTATCGACAGGACGACTTCCTGACAGTCATCCCGGGATGGCCAGAAACATATTCTCCGATGAAGACGTAAACGCCACGGAAACTCTTGACAGTGAACCTATTCCTTTCAACGTTCTTTATGATGAGGACGAAAGCGAAAAATCAGATGATTCCGCCGATAATGAATGGTTTACCCAGACAGTTGTTCCCGGAGACAACATCAACAACATCTTCATGAGCTTAAACCAGCCGTTTGCGGTACTCAAGGCCATTGAACAGGTGCCGGAGTACGGTAAAAACATAAGATCCATCAAACCGAACGACAAGCTGTATTTTCTGTTTAACAATAAGATGCAGATACTTCAGCTGGTAAAACCTTACGATCGTCAGCACCAGCTGCGTTTCACCCGACCATCTCCGGATTCACTTGAATTCACCGCTGTTCTTGAACCTAAAGATGCGCATCTTGACAGTCAGAATGATGATGAAATCAAATCAACAACCGTAATAGCTGGACAGACCAAGCCTGAAGAGCAGCAGAATCAGGAAGACAAGAAAGAAACTGAAGCTACTCAGACTGCAGATTCTGGCAGCACGGGTAAGCAGCAGGATAACAGCGCTGAAGAAGCAAGAAAACAGCAGGAACTGGCAAAAAAGAAAGCCGAGGAAGAAGCCCGTCGCAAAGCCGAAGAGAAGAAGCTTGCCGAAGAAAAGGCCAGAAGAGAGCTTATCAGCAAACGTAAGGAACTCGTAACATTCAGCATACAGAAGGGAGATACTTTCGTTCAGGCTGCCCAGAGAGCCGGACTGACAAAGTCCGAAGCCTTAAAAATCACCCAGCTGTACAAAGGCCGAATGCAGCCTAAGAATCTGCGTCCTGGAGACGAGGTAAGAGTACTGTTTGCCTCAAGCAAACCAAACTCAAAGATTAATGCCGTATCAATTAAGTCACAGAAGAGCGGTCGACTTAACGCATTCAGAAATACTGCAAACAACTCATACTACGACGATAAGGGCACACATGCCAGAATGAGCACAAAATTCAACCGTTACCCTGTCGCCGGACCAATCCGCATTACCAGTAACTTCAACCCTCATCGCCGTCATCCGATTACAGGCAAAGTAAGACCTCATAACGGAACAGACTTTGGTGTTAAGGTTGGAACTCCAATTTTTGCTCCTGCCGACGGTATCGTAACCAAAGCAACCTTCCAGAGAGCAGCCGGTAATTATATCGTTATTCAGCACAGAGGTGACTACTCCACCGTATACATGCATCTGAGCAAGATTCTGGTAAAACCGGGGCAGAAGGTTAAGGCCAATGACAGAATAGCACTGAGCGGAAACACAGGAGCATCAACCGGTCCTCATCTGCACTATGAGGTACGTATTAAAGGTGTTCCGGTCAATGCCCTTAAGGTAAGCCTCCCAAGCACGGGATATGACGGAGACTCAGCATCAGAAAAGAAATTCAAGATTCAGATTGCCGAGTACAAGCGTAAAATGGGCATAAACTAACCTTCACAGCAGAGCCCCGTTATCAATCATATGATCTCAGTAACGGGGTTAAGCTTTATCTTTTTCGATTGACCAAATAACAAGTAATTAACATGGCTTTCGCTTTTTCTCAATATTTCCTGAATTTAAACTACTCACAAAAGCCGATTAAAACCATGGTTTGCACCTCATAACAAACACCAAAACGTCTTTTGTATCAATACTTTCAGTAATTAGAAGTCTTTCACAATATAAGACTTTGCCGTCTTATTTTTTTAAATATTCCGCTCCGTAAACAGAATGAAAAAACGTTTTCATCTATACTGAAAATTAACATAGACGGATAACTTGTCACACGGAGGTGTTTATGTTGCTCACAACTCTTAACAGAACAAAACAGATCTCCTCTGGCCATCTGAAATGGATTGATGAGATGATCCATGCTCGGGAGCAATTGATTACCGCCTACTTCAAACTTCTCACTCTGCCTGTGGATAAGGATGACACTGCATCAAGAGATCTGCACCCTTCCTATGAACAGATGAACGAGTTCTGCAATCTGCTGGTCGACTACCTATCACGGGGACATTTCAAGGTTTATCCGAAAATTCTGACAATCATGGAAAACGTAAGCAGCCGACGAATGATTGTAGCCAGAAGGTTAATACCAAGAATAGAAAACACGACAGAACACCTGCTTAAGTTTGACGCCAAGTATGGAAAAGAACTTGACGAAGGAATTATGAGCAGTTGGCGGGAGGATCTGAGTTACGTTGGTCAGTGGCTTGAGATCCGCTTTAAACATGAAGACAGAATGGTAATTGCCCTACAGATTATGGACAATACCATCTCAGAGAGCGCCAAACAGGCCGAAAGTCAAAAAGCCGGTAAATAACCAGGATACAATAGTTCCGGTGAACCGAACCATAACGAATTCCTGCGTGTTTTGCGGACTGTAGCCGTCGGCTGACGGTATCAGTCCGTGGTTTTTAAAACAGACTTACGTATCCCATAACCAGTATGGTCACAATGGTTAAGACGATAATGTATTTATAATAACCGCACAGCCATTTACTTCCCGTTAATTTCGCTCCCCTACCGCAGTTGACCTCATCAACATAATTATTCCATCCCCAGCCTGCTTTGCTCACACAGAACAGCAGCATCAGAATTGCGCCCAAAGGAAGGAGATTGTTCGCTACAATAAAATCACAGAAATCAAGGATTGTGGAATTATTCCCTAACGGATGAATACCGGAGAGTTTGTTAAATCCCAGTGCAACCGGAACCGACATCAGGGAAATCGCCAAAAAATTAACGAGTGATGAAACCCACCTTCTTATGCCGAACAGTTCAGAATATCCTTTAATAATAGCTTCCATCACTGCAATAACCGTTGTCAGCGCTGCTATGAACAGGAACAGGAAAAACAGGGTTCCCCAGAACTGACCGTAAGGCATTTTGTTAAACAGCTGCAACATGGTCTCAAAGACAAGCGTAGGCCCTGCCCCTGGGTTTATATCAAAACTGAAGCATGTAGGAAAAATGATGAGACCGGCCATGAATGCAACGGCCGTATCCAGCATACAGATAATAAATCCTTCCTTGACAAGAGAGTGTTCTCTTGACATATAAGAGCCAAAAACCATGATTGAACCTATTCCGATGCTCAGAGAAAAGAACACCTGGGTCAGGGCATTATATATAACCCTGTCAAAGCCTATTTTCTCGACTGATTCTAAATTTGGCATGAGGTAAAAGGACAGTCCTTTCTCCGCTCCCGGCAGTGAACAGGAGTGAAAAATCAAAATTGCCATGATGGCAAGCATGCCGATCATTGACGGCGTAACAATTTTTTCAATACCGTTTTTTAAGCCGAAACTGCAGACAAAGCACGCCATTGAAAGCACGGACATTGCACATATTATCTGAGCCTCGGGACTTAACAAAAGTTCAGTAAAGCTTGCGGAAACCTGAGACTCACTTATACCTATGACGTTTCCGTTTGCAGTCTGACACAGATAATGCAACAGCCAGCCGCTGATTACACTGTAATACGACATCAGAATATACAGACCTGCCAGAGACATTACTGAAATTACGTTCCAGTATTTTTTGTCGCCACGCAGTTTGGTAAAAGCCTTGGCTATACTTCTGCGCGATGCTCTGCCTATGGCCAGTTCAACCGTCATAAGCGGCAGACCGAGACACAACAGTATTACCAAATACAGAATAACAAAGACTGCTCCACCGCTCTGACCTGTTATGAATGGAAACCTCCACACATTGCCAAGTCCCACGGCGCAACCGGCCGTAACCAGAATAAAACCCAGTCTTGTTGCAAATGAAGAGCGTTTATGTTCATTAGATGTCATTCTTACTTCCGCCAAAATCAAAAAAATCAGACATAAGACTCAGAAGCTCAGGTCTGTCATAATCAAATACCATAAGTCATGTATCAGCAGTTGCCACTCAGAACATTAAGTGCGTCCTGAAGGGTTTTTACCGGATAGATTTTCATATCTCCAATCGGCTTTCGAGGGTAGTTATCGTAAGGCACAACAGCCTGTTTAAAACCATGCTTATACGCTTCCTGAAGTCTTTCGGTTCCCTGAGTAACGGGGCGTACTTCACCGTTAAGACCTATTTCACCAAAAGCAATAAGGTCCCTGGCTATCGGTGTGTTTCTGTAACTGGAAATCATGGTAATGATAAGCGGCAGATCCGCACTGGTTTCCTCAACCTTTACACCGCCAACGACATTGATAAAAACATCATGATCACCGAGAGACACTCCGCCGTGACGATGCAGAACCGCAAGAAGCATTGCCAGTCTGTTGGCCTCAGTCCCCAGAGTCAGCCTGCGGGGATTACCGTACTGGCTGTAATCCACGAGCGCCTGAAGTTCCACAAGTAAAGGCCTGGATCCCTCCCAGACCACCATAACCACGGATCCCGGACTGATGATGTCCGAACGGTTTAGGAAGATGGCTGAAGGATTGCTAACCTCCCTCATGCCTTTATCCACCATCGCAAATATACCAATCTCGTTTATCGCTCCGAATCGGTTCTTCTTGCAACGTAACGTTCTGAATCTTGAATCGGCATCGCCTTCAAGCAGCAGAGAACAGTCCACGCAGTGCTCAAGAATCTTAGGACCTGCTATGGAACCATCCTTTGTAACGTGCCCTATCACAAACGTGGCTACGCCGTTCTGCTTTGCAAACTGAGTCAGGGCAGCAGCACCTTCCCTGACCTGAGAAACGCTTCCGGGCGCTGATGATATGCCGTCAAGATGCATCACCTGAATGGAATCAACAATAAGTATCTGCGGTTTTTCCCTTTCAGCCATGGCAAGTATGGTTTCAATTGATGTTTCCGTGGCTATCTTTACCCCGGAAGTATTGCAACCAAGTCTGGCTGCACGCATGGCAACCTGCTGCAGAGATTCCTCACCGGTTATGTAAAGCACCTTCACCCTGTTTGCAAGATTGCACACAACCTGAAGCAGCAGTGTGGATTTACCTGCACCGGGATTACCACCGATCAACACCACGGATCCGGATACTATTCCGCCGCCTAAAACCCTGTCAAGTTCATTAAAACCGGAGGAAATCCGAGGTACACTGGTAAGAGATACGCTGTTGAGATCAACAACCTTCTGTGATATTTCCCCGGAAAACCCCTTGAGTCTGCTACTTACCGCCGAGGCTGAAACCTTAGGAGTATAGTCATTTACAAACGTTTCCTGTATTGAATTCCAGGCACCGCATTCAGGACAGCGGCCCTGCCACTTTGAAAACTCGGCACCGCATTCTCCGCACACAAAAACAGACCCACTTTTTGCCATAACCGTACCCTTTCCCTCCGGTAACAATAGTATTTTACAGATGAAGAACTGCTATTTCAGCGGCAGATGATCCCAATGGAATTTATTGTGACTGCTCTCACAGTAGAATTCTCAGAATACAAACTAAAAATCAAAAGAATACCGGAAGTACATAGCAATTCATTAAGCATAAAACCGGGGATAATCATACTGAATAAAAATATACTCAAGCGTGATTCAATTATTGTCTGAACCCACTTACTATTTCTTCTTCAAATCGACAACCACAATTTCCGCAGGATCGTTGATTCTGGCATAAAATCCGGCCCAGAGAATGGTGCCGTTACCCGTAATCATCTTTTTTCCCTTGTGTTCATAGTACCCTGACACATAACCGCCGTTGGTGAGCGCAACAATCTGCTTTAAAACAGGAATCATGCCTCCGTGAGTATGCCCGCTGAAAGTGATGTCGGCACCCGCCGTAGCGCAGTTCGGAAATTCAGCCGGTCTGTGACTCAGCATGATTACCGGAAGACTTCCGTCCACACCGTCAAGAGCTGCTTCGTAATCAGGTCCCGACATGTTGAGACCGTATTTTCTGGCGGCAGGATCGCTTACTCCTGCAAGTACCAGCAGTTTTCTGCCAAAATCATCCGTAATAGTCACATTGGCGTTATTAATCATTCTTATATTCAGTTTTTTCCAGACATGTTCCCAATCTGGTGCAGACGAATAATATTCGTGATTACCGTTAACGGCATAAACGCCGTATTTTGCCTTCAGTCCCTTTAACTCGTCAACCTGAGGAGCAATAGCCTCATACTTTCCGTCGATAATATCACCTGTATGAATTATCACATCCGGATTAAGCTCATTCACCTGTCTCACTATATCCCTTACCCTTTCAGGTGACACATTTGTTCCTATATGGGTGTCCGTAAGATGAACTATACGGAAAGAATCAGGGTATTTAGCATCCCGGAAAGTATAAAAAGTATTCTGCGGCGGCAGATCGGCATTACATGTTGCAATAAAACTGATACACGATGCACTTGTTATTACCATAAGGAAAAGGCATATTCTGAATGCATTTCCTGCCCTCACCTTAAAAACGATACTGACGATAAAAAGAAAGAGCTCAAGAACCAGCCCGAAAAACACTGCAATTATAAGCGCAAGCTGAGCGGCACTCGCACCAATTACAATCGGCCCCGGCAACTGAGGGGCAAGAAGGTTGCCACCGAAAATAACCAGTATCGGATTCTTAAATGAAATCAGCAGAAAAAGGACAATGAGAATCAGTCTTAAAATGGCATTAATCCGAATCTGCCGTATTAAAACCACATAACTTAGGGAAAACAGAATCAGGGCAAATACAAATAAAATCATTAAAAGAAATCCATGGGTACATGTTGTATATCAAAAAACTCAATCAGACACAGCATCTCTGGTGAGACTTGTAACTTCTTTTATGATTATACAGAAAAAACACTTTTTTTCCATGTAAGACATCAGCCATGATCATGTAGGAACAAACAAAAACATATCACTGTATAAAATTAAATCACTCATCTCTTAAACCCTTTATTTTCAATACATTGAATAATGTCCTACAAAATAAGAAAAGTTGAAACAGGTTATTTAAATAACTATGAAAAATTTGTTTTTAATTCAGGACTACTTAAAATAACAGGTGTTGAGGGGGAACACGGAAGTTCCGAAAAACATACCTCAAAGTAAAAGACCGAATCTGATATACAGGATGTAAACAGTATTGGGTCTAAGGAACAGGATGTTCCTTAACGTGCACCTGTTTTTCACAGGATGTGAAAAATACAGAGCAGATTAAATCAAATCACATACAAGAAGATGACGGGTTCGGATTTTGCACCTGATGGTGCGGATACCGAACCTTTTTTTTGCCTGTTGCCGACAATTGTTTACTGCAGCCGATTCAGCCATTAGCAGCAGACTAATTCGAACACACTCTCTCAGGCAGACACCTAATGAACATTCCTAAGCCCAACAGACCATATCAAAAACAATTTTATTCCTGTCGTGTGAGACATTTGCCATTATCTTGTAAGAACAAACAAAAACATAACACAGGAACAAAACATGGTTTTTTATGTAAAATCCTTTATTATCAATGTCCGGAGGCTTGTCTTACAACTATTGCAAATTTGAAATGCACATTCTACGTCAGCAGAAAAAATTTGTTTTTATCCTGAAAATACATAAAATTATAAGTGTTGAGGGGAACAAGGATGTTCCGGAAAATCAAACCTCAGCTTAAATGACCGAATCTGATATACAGGATGTAAACAGAATGAGGTCGATGGAACAGGATGTTCCTGAACATACGCTTGATTTTCACAGGATGTGAAAAAACACAGCGAAGATTAAGTTAATATAAATCACAGCAACAAGAAACTGGCGGGTTCGGATTGGGCACAGGATGGTGCCGATACCGACCCTTTTTTTTTGCCCTTCTTATTTTCTCTTTTCAGCTCTGCAGACATGACAGAAATGTTCATTATTTCAAAAATAAAATAATCATCCCGATACCGACAGCTCCCCCTTACCGTCGATTACTAACTCATTAATATATTTCATACTCATACCTGATTCGCTACCAACATCTCACAGGCATTTACAAAAAGCACCGAAACCTCCAGACAGCACATTCCGACGTGTAAGACATCAGCCATGATCATGTAGGAATATGTAAAAACATTAACGCACCTTCAACTTTAGACGTCTTTATCTCAAACCCTTTACTATCAATGCTTTCACACGTGTCTCACAAAGTCAAAAAAAGTAAAAAACCATTTTTTATTCTGCAGAAAAAATTGGTTTTTATCCAGGGAATACTTAAAATTATAAGTGTTGAGGGGAACAAGGATGTTCCGGAAAATCAAACCTCAGCGTAAATGACCGAATCTGATATACAGGATGTCAACAGAATGAGGTCGATGGAACAGGATGTTCCTGAACATACGCTTGATTTTCACAGGATGTGGAAAAATACAGCGCAGATTAAGTTAAATCAAATCACATACAAGAAGATAACAGGTTCGGATTTAGCACCGGAAGTGCGTACTCCGAACCTTTTTTTTATCCATTCAATATCATTTTCCATTTTTAGAAAAACTCCACATATGAATCTTGGGCTCCACGTAACTAAAAAAGGGGCTCTTTCGCAGTGTCTCCAGTAAACCTACCGGATTCAATGCAGAAAGAGCCCCCGCCATAAAATGGTAATATCTTAAATCAGAACAGGACTACATGGATTTCAAGTAACTGTATGCAGTTAACACACATACAATGGCATCCAGTCCCAGCGTGTTAATCGTCGCGGTAGCCTGTTCACGGACAATAGGCTTGGCATGAATGGCAAAACCAAGACCTGACTCGTTGATCATCGGCAAATCATTAGCACCGTCACCCACCGCAATACTCTGTTCCTTTGGAATATCATACTTTGCACATAATTCATGAAGTGTGGCAACCTTTACGGTTGAATCCACTATTTCACCAATCAGGCCGCCGGTAAGATGATCCCCATCAATCTCGAAGGTATTGGCACGAACCAAATCCAGTCCAAAATCCTCCTTAAGCTTATTAACAAAAGGCATAAAGCCACCGGAAGCAATTGCGGTCTTCCACCCTTTGTTCTGCAGAAGTCTTATAAGTTCTGGGAATCCAGGCATGATAGGCAGGTTGTTTCTGATCTTGTCCAAAATAGAGGTAGGAGCGTATTTTAATAATCCTACTCTTTTTCTGAGACTCTGCTTGAAATCAAGCTTTCCGTGCATTGCCATGCTGGTGATTTCGGAAATCTGCTTACCAACTCCGTATGCCTTGGCTATCTCATCAATGCACTCGATCTGAATACATGTTGAATCCATATCAAGAAGAATAACTCCAGGCTTTGACAGATCCGGAATATTCTTCACGTGAATTACATCGGCATCACCGGTAAAAACCTTGAAAGCCCGATTAAGTTCTTCTGAATATCTGTCGGTTACGGCAATAAATACCTGCTTACCGCAAATTTCAAAAGGTTCTCTGAAAGCAAATGAAACGCCTGACTTGTCGGCAAGTTCCTTAATCATGAATACATGCTTCATGGTTATTCTGTCACCGATGGCACAGATGTAGCCTCCGTTAAAGTCACCATCAGCGGTAATAATACTGTCATTTACCATGGCATAGAAAGCCTTCTCCGGCAATTTGGAAAACAGTTCTTCATCTGCATTAAAATTGAATTCTGCCATTATTATTTAAATCCTATCTGATATCACACGCGTGAATTATTAATGTTCTCTGGTGGTATTAAACTTAATCTTAGGGTATCTTTCCATGGTAAGGTTTAGATTTACCATATTAGGGGCAATGTAGGTGAGATTGTCGCCACCGTCCAATGCGACGTTCTGAGGAACCTTACGCTGAATTTCTTCCAGAGCGGCAGCGTCATCACTTTCTATCCAACGGGCCGTTGTTACATTGACAGGCTCGTATACCGCCTCAACGTTATATTCATTCTTCAATCTGGAAACAACCACGTCAAACTGCAGCACACCAACAGCACCTACAATAAGATCATTATTAATCAGAGGTCTGAATACCTGTACCGCACCCTCTTCAGAGAGCTGAACCAGACCTTTAAGCAGAGCCTTCTGCTTTAAAGGATCCTTAAGACGGATACGCTTAAACAGTTCAGGAGCGAAGTTAGGAATACCTGTAAACTTCAAATCCTCACCCTTTGTAAAGGTATCGCCAATCTGAATAGTACCGTGATTATGAAGGCCGATAATATCCCCGGCAAAAGCCTCTTCAGCCTGTTCACGATCACCTGCCATAAAGGTCACGGCATCAGAGATATTCACATCCTTGCCGATACGTACGTGATGCAGCTTCATGCCTTTTTCATATTTACCTGATACCAGACGTACAAAGGCAATACGGTCACGATGCTTAGGATCCATGTTAGCCTGAATCTTGAATACGAATCCGGTCAGGTTCTCTTCCTTCGGATCTACGGTTCTGGTTTCGGCATTTCTGGCAAGAGGAGCCGGAGCCCAAGCCGTGAGCCCGTTAAGCATGTGGTCAACACCGAAGTTACCCAGAGCGGTACCGAAAAATACAGGAGTCAGTTCCCCCTTTAAAAACGCATCCTCGTCGAACTCCGCACTCCCTGCCCTTACGAGTTCAATGTTATCTCTGAGGATAGAGGCAAGATCCTCACCGACCGCATCATCAAGCTCAGGATTATCAAGGCCCTTTACGGTAACCACGTCTTGAATGATATCCCCCTGACCTGACTTATAAAGATAGGTTTCATCCTTGTAAATATGATAAACCCCCTTAAAGCTCTTACCGCATCCTATAGGGAAAGTTATCGGTGCACAGACAATGGATAATTCCTTTTCAACTTCATCCATAAGTTCAAGAGGATCCCTTGTTTCACGATCCATCTTGTTCATAAAAGTCAGAATCGGAGTGTCTCTTAAACGGGTAACCTCCATCAGCTTACGGGTACGCTCTTCTACACCCTTGGCTGCATCAATAACCATCAGACAGCTGTCAACGGCGGTAAGAACGCGGTAGGTATCTTCGGAGAAGTCTTCATGACCCGGAGTATCAAGAAGATTAATAAGGCAGTCATTGTAAGGAAACTGCATTACGGAGGTGGTTACGGAAATACCGCGATCCTTTTCCATCTGCATCCAGTCGGATTTGGCAAAACTGCCGTTGGCACCACGGCCCTTAACGGTACCGGCACGCTGAATTGCACGACCGTAAAGCAAAACTTTTTCAGTAATGGTTGTCTTACCGGCATCCGGATGGGAAATAATAGCAAAAGTTCTACGTTTATTTATCTCTTTAAGAAATTCAGCATCAGCCATAATATCTTACCTAAAATACAGCAACCCCAGTCTGGGCTTAAAATATAAAAATTAAAAAGACATCGTCAGTCAAGACGATGCCTTTCACTCAAAAACAGCTCGGATTAATCAATGTTCAGCTCATCAAAAGATTTGACCAAATCATCTATCTGCTTAATCTGATTAAGGAAAGGTTCCAGCTTATCCAAAGGCAGCGCACTCGGACCATCGCACTTAGCCTCGTCAGGATTCGGATGAGCTTCCAGAAACAGCCCGGCAAGCCCCACGGCCATGCCCGCTCTCGCAAGTTCAGCTTCCTGCTGCCTTCTGCCTCCAGAGGCCGCTCCGCTCGGATCCCGGCACTGCAGTGAATGGGTTACGTCAAAAATTACCGGAGCTCCCTTTGAAGCCTTCATCATCACCCCGAAACCAAGCATGTCAACCACCAGATTGTCATATCCGAATGTGGCACCGCGCTCACAGAGAATGATGTTGCCGTTTCCTGATTCCTCAAACTTTTCCACAATATTGGAAATCTGTGAAGGACTGATAAACTGAGGCTTCTTTACGTTTATAACCTTGCCGCTTTCGGCCAAAGCCTTCACCAAATCCGTCTGACGGGCAAGAAATGCAGGAAGCTGCAGAACATCGACAACTTCCGCCAGCGGAGCAATCTGATCCGTTTCATGCACGTCAGTAATAATCTTTACGCCGAATTCTTTCTTGAGGCGCTCAAAAATACTAATTCCCTTCTCCAGACCGAGACCTCTGAATGAATGGATTGAGGAACGGTTTGCTTTATCCCAGCTTGCCTTGAAAACAAACGGAATTCCAAGCTTTTCAGTAACCTCGACATACTTTTCACAGGCAGTCAAAGCCAGTTCCTCGGACTCAAGAACATTTATTCCGCCAAAGAGAACGAACGGAAGATTATTAGCCACACTGATGTCGGCAATCTTAACAACTTTGTTTTCCGCAAAGGCCATTGTATTTACTTATCCTTGTAGTTAAAGCACCCCAAAGTTACCCGGTCATTATATCCTAAATCCTTTACGGTCTCAACCTGAGTAAAGCCACCGTAATTCATCAGAAGCTTGACGTCTCCGGCCTGCTGATATCCATGCTCAAGCAGCAGGTAACCGTTATTTGCAAGATAATCGCAGGAATGTCTTATTATGTTAAGAATATCGTAGAGCCCCTGCATCGGAGCCACCAATGCAGTTCTTGGCTCAAACCGTACATCTCCCTGATTAAGATGCGGATCATTCTCGGCAATATAGGGTGGATTTGAAACAATAATATGATACTGATGTCTGGCCTTGATTTTTTCAAACCAGTCACTGTTAATGAGATTTATCGGAAGATTTAGATTTTGACTGTTGAATTCCGCAACCTTAAGAGCTTCTTCAGAATAATCAACAGCATCAACAATGGCACCGGGAAGTTCACTCTTGAGAGCCAGCGCCACAGCTCCTGTTCCGGTTCCGAGATCCAGGATTCTCAGCTTTATGTCAGGAGAAAACTTCTGGGCACACAACAAAGCCTGTTCAACCAGTGTCTCTGTATCCGGACGGGGAATCAGAGTGTGTTCGTTAACCTTGAGATTAAGTGACCAGAATTCCCTTTTTCCGAGAATATGAGCCAGAGGTCTGCCGGAAATACGTTCAGCAAGAATTGTCTGTATTTTTGCGTATTCCTCATCGGAAATCTCATGTTCCGGATATGTGAGAAGAAAGGTTTTGTTCTTTTTTAAAACCTCAGAAACGATAAAATAGGCTTCTATGGAAGATACCTCACGATCCTGCAGAAATTCATTCAGTTTCTGCCAGGATTCTTTATAAACGGTTCCGATCTGCATGCATCCTCCTAATTCGTCAGTGTTCCTAACTTAAGCATAGCCTCAAAAGCTAAAAAAACCCGAATCCAACATAAAAACAGGTTCCGAATTGTGAACCTGTTTTTAAAATGGCTGGTGATAACGGAGATGTGAATTAATTCTCGTTAGCTAATTCTGCCAACTGATTTGCCTGATGTTCTTCAATAACAGGCATCACCAGCGAATCCAAATCTCCGTCCATAACATCACTCAGCTTGTACAGAGTTAGATTTATGCGATGATCGGTAACACGCCCCTGTGGATAGTTGTAGGTTCTGATTCTGTCTGAACGATCACCGGAACTTAAAATGCTCTGTCTCTGTTCAGCCATTTCCTTTGCCTTCTTTTCTTCTTCAAGTCTTGCAAGACGGGAAGCCAGCACTGCAAACGCCTTAGCCTTGTTCTTGTGCTGAGAACGTTCATCCTGACATTCAACCACAAGACCTGACGGGAAGTGGGTAATACGAATTGCGGAATCAGTCTTATTAATGTGCTGACCACCCGCACCGGATGCCCTGAATGTATCAATACGGATATCCTTAGGATTGATTTCCGGTGCTTCAGATTCAGGAACTTCAGGGAACACCATAACGGTACATGCGGAGGTATGAACACGTCCCTGTGTTTCCGTTTCAGGAACTCGCTGCACGCGATGACCGCCTGATTCAAACTTAAGAATACCGTAAGCGCCCTGACCGGAAACCTTAAAGATGATTTCCTTATAACCGCTGAATTCACCTTCGGAACAGCTCATTATTTCAATACTCCAGCCTTTCTTTTCAGAATACTTTGAATACAATCTGAAAAGATCTCCCGCAAAAATTGCGGCTTCATCACCGCCTGTCCCCGCTCTTATTTCTACGAAAGCATTGTTGTCATCCTTTGGATCCTTTGGAAGAAGAAGGATCTGAATGTCATGCTCGGTCTTTTCAAGACCCGCCTTTGTCTCCTCAAGTTCGGCCTCAGCCATTTCTCTCATGTCTGGATCATCACCGTTAATCATGGCATTGATTTCTTCAAGATCATCAGAATATGTCTTATAGCTCTTAAATGCGGAAACTATTGTTTCAAGCTGTGAATATTCCTTGTTTAATTCTCTGAATCTGTCCTGGTCGGCTATTACATCAGCCTCACCCAATAAGGCCTGAACTTCCTCAAATCTTTCAACCAGAGTCTCAAGCTTTGTAATAATGGATTGCTTAAGCATTGTTAATACCTTTGTAAATTAAACGGTTTAATAATAAATCTCAGACCGGCAGAATATATGTACGACTGCCAATCAATATAAACTGATATCTAAAAACTGCCCTAAAAAAGAAGTCGCTCGGTGCCGGCGGCACCGGTAATGAAAATATCCGACGGTATGTAACGCAGAAATAACCTGCCACACTATGTCGCCACGAATTGGAATGCCGGGACAGCTAATGTCTCCGCTCAGGAGATAATGAGCCGCCATCAGCCGGTTGAACAGTCAACATAAAGTTTCCCACAATTAAGGCAAATGATAACTTGCTTGATTTTACCACACTTTTCCTTCGCCTCAAAATAATAAGGCACGGTAAGAACCGTGCCTTAAAAGTTTTCACATCAGTTTTTCAGGTTTTCCCAAAAAACATCTGCAAAATATGCTAACTAATCCTGTGGAAGTACAGCCCAAATGGTTACAGACTGAGGTGCTGCAACATCATTGTCGACAACATCATTCAGGACCTTGTCACCGTCAACAACCTTGACAAGCTGTTCATCGAGATTGCTAACTGTTACAGCAGTTTCCTTACTGTTAAACGCAACCTTAATGCTGCTCCATTCATCACCGACAGCCGCACCGTTGATATCAAATACAACTATTTCATCGGTACTGTTTTCAGTATCTAATGTAACGTTAGCAAAGATATCATCAGCTGTAGTCATGTGGAATGCAGGGTGAGCCTTTCTTAAAGCAATGAGCTTGGCGTAGGCTTCACTTACATCCTTCCAGTCTCCGCTCTTAAGATTCCACTTGTAGTCATTTGCACCGGTGGTGGTGTTGTAGCTGTTGTGAATATCTTTACCCGCAGCAGCCTTGGTACGACCGATTTCTTCACCGCCATGGATAAATGAGATGCCCTGGCTTGCAAAAATCATGGCATTTGCATAAACCTGAAGCTTCTTCTTGTCAGCAAGATCTGTCACACCTGCTGCTTCAATCTTATCACGGAGGGCAAGATTATCGTGAGCGGTCAGGTAGGAGATTGACTGTTCAGGATCGGTAAAGCCCTGTGCACTCCAAATATCCTTTCCGGTTGCATTCTTATGACGGACACCGCCGATTGCCCCCATAAACACACATTTCAAATTGCTATCAAGTGACTCATCATTTTCATCGGTACCATTGCCATCCCAGCCGGTATTAAACTCATTGAAAATAAAGCCGAGGGCATCAGCATTGTCACTTGAACCCTTCAGACAGTTTCTGATACGGTTGTTGAATGCGCCTACATGAGCATCATCAGCCTGCATGTGCATTCTGCCTGTACGAACAGGATTGTCAACAAGCTCTTCAGCTGTATTAACGTCAGCAGCCCATGGTTCGCCGTAGATCAGGAGATTTGCATCCGGATGCATCTTGTTGAGGTATACACCCCAGTCGGAATAATCCTTCATTGAGAATGAACCAACAAGGTCTAATCTGAAACCGTCGATGTGATATTCGTTAATCCAGTAATCCATTGAATCACGAATCATGGTCCAAACCATGTTATTGTCAGCATTAACGGTATTACCGCAACCGGTCAAGTCAGCCTTCAGATAGTACTTTGAAGTAATATTTTCGAACACGGATTTGTTCATGGTGTGGTTATATACCACGTCCATAATTACACGAATGCCGTTTTTGTGGAATTCGTTAACCATGGTTTTAACTTCCTTGATCTTGGTATTGTAATCATCAGTACCGAATCTGGATGAGTAACGATCTTCTGGGACGTTGTAGTTCCAAGGATCGTAGCCCCAGTTGTAGCAGTCATTGCTCTGAGAATCTACGTTTGAGCAGGTAGCGTAATCATAGATTGGCTGCAGCTGAACGTGAGTAACACCCAGTTCCTTCAGATGATCAATACCGGTGGTTACTCCGTTATATGTAGTTCCGGTCTGAACCATACCGAGGTAGCGGCCTCTCTTACCATCAACCACGCCGGAAGTTTCGTCGATGGTAAAGTCACGTACGTGAACTTCATAGATAACGGAATCTTCTCTGTTCTTAAGTTCCGGAGCATCAACCCAGGCTTCATCAGGTTCGGTCTGACTCATATCCATTACGATATTGGCAGTATCACTTCCATTTGCAACCATCTTGCCGTATGGGTCACGAACATCTTTACCACCGATGGAGAACTGATATGTCTTACCAGCCAAATCACCGTCAACAAAAACTTCGTAGACATCAGTAAGACAAGAAATATCAGTCTTGCTCATATTGTACTTAGTGCCGTCAACAGTAACGGAAACACTGCTTGAATTAGGAGACCAGATACGGAATGTGGTTCCACTGGAAGTATACTCGGCACCGAGAGGTTCGGTCTTTGTATTCAGTCGGCATTCATCAGTCTTAGTCACCTTGCCGTTATCGCCGCCACCGCTGCTACCACATGCGGCAAGCGACATGGAAAGAACTGCAGTCGAAACCGCAAAACAAAGCTTATTTCTATTAAACTTCATAAATACTCTCACATAGTTAAGTTAAGTTAAGTTAAGATTAAGTACAACAAGAAAATATGGCTTACGCCAAGAAAGCTAGAGTTTACTATATATGACGTAAAGCCAAGATATTGTGATGCAGGACTGTTTTTTTTTAAAACTCTGACAGACACGTCAAAATGTGACAAAGATCTTAAGCATCTCAGCCATATTGTTGAATTTTTACAATTATGTATAAGCAACGCACATGTCACTTACAAAATAATCCACCGATTTAGATTATCATCCACTGATAATAAAAATAAAAAAGTCTTCATTTCTGAAGACTTTCAAATAAGTTACTGGGGTATTACAAACTAAATTAGAACTGCATATTACCTACGTTTTTTACATAGCTGAAATTATATGCTTTGGTAAAAGGAGGTAAGGTGTTCGGTTTTACTGCTTTTAATAAGTTCTTCATTTTGTTTCTTCTCTTCTTATAATAATATGACTATCGGTTTTCAGGCCTTTCACTTATTTCTTAATTATTGTTTCCACCAGAAGGCCTCATGTCATGTGTTTTTATTCTCGGTTACTTAACGTAGCTGAAACCATACTGACGGGTTACGGGAGCAATGGCATTAACTTCGTTATTGGCCGCAAACATATTTCTTAACATTCTCATTTCTGCACTCCTTATCAAGATTGCATTAACTTAACTTCTGTTTCTTTCTTAACTATGTGATGTACTTAACACTTATAATGATACATCATATTTAATTCGATTCAAGCTTTTTTGAAATTATTTTACTTTTTTATGTAATGAAAACTTTTTCAAAACACAGAAAACGCTTTCCATTACCATATATTTATTTTCAAAACCCCGAATTTTGAGACAAAAATCATTTTTTAACACTCTTCTTACCTTAAAACGCAGAAAAATCACATGTTAAAAATGTAATTTATTTTCATGATTACTAAAAATAATTAATTCTTTCGAGAATTTTGAATAATCAAATAAAAGCTCCCGGCATACCCCAAAAATCATTCATTTCATGGGTGACATACGGTCTCTGCAAAAAAAAACGCCGGAATATCAACAATGCTACAGGCAGGTGACATTATTGGTATTCCGGCGGGTTGCAGACAGCCCTGTCTGAATATAATCAGAACACTGTTCTCATCAGTAAACCTCGTGATGATATTCTTTTAGAATATCCTTCAAATGTTTCATAACCTCTGCTTTGGGAGGGTGGATGTCATTAAGTCTGTATGGATCATTAAAGAAAGCCCACTTATGTTTTCCCATCTCATGATAAGGAAGCAGCTCCACTCTCTCCACCGCATCCCCCAGTTCCTTTATAAAATTCCCCATTTCCCTTGCATTATCTTCGGTATCCGTGTAAGTAGGAACAACGACCAGTCTTATCCACATTTTCTTGTGATTATCGGCAAGATATCTGGCAAAGGCCAGGGTATCTCTGTTGGAACGACCGGTAAGTTCCTTGTGAACATCATCATCCATGGCTTTCAAATCAAGGAGAAAGGTATCAGTTTCGTTTATCAGAGCCTTTACATCTTCATTGTAGTTACGGATGCCTCCGTTAGTATCGAGACATGTATTAAAACCAGCGGCATGCACCTGCCTAAACAGTTCAGCCACAAATTTAGCCTGCATCGAGGCCTCCCCACCTGATGCGGTTACCCCACCGCCACTTGCTCTGAAAAACGGAGCATATGTGACAATTTCATCCATTAACTTCTTAACGGTGACTTCCTCTCCGCCCTTAAAATCCCAGGTATCCCTGTTGTGACAATAAATGCATTTAAACTGACATCCCTGAAAAAAAACAATATATCTGATTCCAGGACCATCAACAGCCCCTCCCGTCTCAATAGAATGAATTCTGGCCGTTAATTCAGCTCCATTCATGTTTTCTGCAGGCGACATACTACGCTCCTCTAATCATATGTTTTTGTACCGGCAAAACCGGATTATATTGATGTCATTAAAATCCTGAACGACAAACATTTCTGTTATGCCTATGCATACAATTATAATAACAACTGCCGGAATTTTTTAAAAGCGGTATTAGCCGGGACCGTTTAACTAACCATGAATAACCAAACAACACGAATATTCATCATTCGAGGATCATAATGAACAATTATTTAATAACCGGGGCATCTGGAATGATTGCCGGAGGATTCATTCAGAAGATAGTAAGTGAACATCAGTATGTGGGACTTATTCTCCTGACAAGAGATAAGATACATACCACTTACCGTTACCAGAAGCTGCTCGAAGCCTCTCACGCTCCAATAAAAATCATCTCCGACCTTTCTGAACTCACGGATAATGAAGCCACATCAGTAACGGCCGTTATCAACCTTGCCGGAGCCCCCATAAGCACCGGACTTGTTAACACCGTGAAATTTAAAGAGCTTTACGAATCAAGGGTAACCTATACTAATAATCTTGTAAAAAATCTGAAAGAAAGAAACATAACACCTCAAGTTTTTATTTCTGCGTCCTCCATGGCCGTATATTCAGAAACATCTGCCCCGTTCACCGAAACCACACCTCCCGAACAAAATAAATCCAAGCTTGCCAAATTATGCGACGAATGGGAAAAGGCTGCACTCAATGCCCACAGTGAACTTAACTCCAGAGTAGTGATTATGAGACTCGGAAACGTCACGGATCTCTCCGGTGGAATGCTCATGAGGCTCCTTCCCGTTTTTCAGAAGGGATATATTCCTCTGCTTGGAAACGGTGAACAAATCATCCCGTGGATTACTCTTTTTGACACAGCCAGAGTAATATCGCATCTCATAAGAAAGAACGGAATAGAAGGTCCGGTTCATGTGTGCACCGATGAACGGATTGCTCAGTTTGAACTGTTTAAGACACTGGCAGCCGTCACCGGAATGAAAACAGCAAAATCACTCAGAGTACCAAAATTTCTGGTAAAAGCTGCTCAGAAGGATGCCGCACAGGCTGTTCTGAATTCCATTCCATCAGTTCCGGAAAAACTCAACGGATCAGGATTCACATTCAGATACAAAACGGCAGCAGACTATGTCCGGGCCGTAAGGGAAACAATGGAAATCACTTCAGATCTCCAGAATTCATAATTCTGAACTTATGCATAAGAAACTCGCAGTATAACAAAGGCCCCGCACAGGTGCGGGGCCTTTGAATTATTTATAGTCAGTCTGGCTCGACTTACTTATTCTGCTGAGCCTGAATTGCGGTGATTGCAATGGTATATACGATATCGTCAACCAAAGCACCGCGGGAAAGGTCATTTACAGGCTTCTTCATACCCTGAAGCATAGGTCCGATGGATACCAGCTTGGCTGAACGCTGTACTGCCTTATATGCAATATTACCGGTGTTCAGGTCTGGGAATATGAATACTGTAGCCTTACCTGCAACAGGTGAGTTTGGAGCCTTGGAGGCAGCAACATCAGCCATGATTGCGGCGTCGTACTGTAACGGACCGTCGATTACCAAATCAGGACGCTTGGTCTTGGCAATTTCGGTAGCAGTACGAACCTTTTCAACATCTTCACCCTTACCTGAGGTACCGGTTGAATATGAAAGCATTGCAACACGAGGTTCAATACCGAAAGCCTTAGCGGTATCTGAAGACTGGATAGCGATTTCAGCCAGCTGTTCAGCTGTAGGATCAGGATTGATAGCACAGTCACCGTATACCAGAACCTGATCAGGAAGCAGCATAAAGAATACTGATGAAACCAGTGATGAACCAGGAGCGGTCTTAATAATCTGAAGAGGTGGTCTGATGGTATTTGCGGTAGTATGCACAGCACCTGATACCAGACCGTCAACTTCATTTCTTTCAATCATCATGGTACCGAGAACAACGTTGTCTTCAAGCTGTTCACGGGCAGCTTCAGGAGTTAAGCCCTTGCTCTTACGAAGTTCAACAAGACGTTCAACATAGTTTTCACGGGAAGCAACCGGATCAATGATTTCCACGCCCTCACCGAGAACAACACCCTGTTGAGCGGCAACGCGCTGAATTTCTTCAGGATTACCAAGAAGCACCGGAGTTGCAATACCTCTGGCGGCACAGATTGCAGCAGCCTTAACTGTACGAGGTTCATTACCTTCAGGAAGAACAATACGCTTTCTTTCTGCTCTTGCACGTTCGGTGAGCTTATAACGGAATGCGGCAGGGCTTAAAAGTCTTACATGAGCATTCTGCTCAGACTGAGTTTCAAGCCAGTTCTTGTCAATAAATCCTGCAACATAATCGGCAATAAGATTGATTCTTTCAGCATCATCAGCAGGAATTTCAGTATTGAAGTGCTGTAAGTCAATGGCAGTCTGCCAGGTATGATCTTCAGTCTGAAGAATAGGAAGACCGGTAGCAAATGCCTGCTCACAAAGCTTCTTTACCCTTTCATCAAGATTGTAACCGCCGGTCAGAAGCAGAGCACCGATCTTGGTACCGTTCATTGCGGCAAGTGCAATTGAAATAATGATATCTGATCTGTCACCTGAAGTTACGAGCAGTGAACCTGGCTTGATATAGTCAACCATGTTCTGAACGTCACGGGCACAGAAAACGACTTCTGACAGACGACGGGTTGCAAGTTCACCTTCATTTAATACCTGACACTGTAAATAAGCAGCCAGATCGCTTGCACGTGCTGCATTCAGTGACGGATTCCAAGGAATTGAAGCCAGAACCTTAGCAATATCGTCAAGATTCATGTCGCTTAAATCACCTGAAGGCTTGCCCACTTCAAGCTGAGTAGGAACACCGTGAGAATCAACACTTGCACCTACCTTGTTGATTACACAGCCGAGTACTCTGTTCTGTGCACCTTCGGCATAGGTATTTACGGCCAATTCCAGTCTTTCACGGATTTCCTGAGCTCCGCCGTTACCTGGCTGAGTTACGAATACGATGTCAGCATCGATGCCGCTGGCAATCTGCTTGTTTAATCTGTTGGCGAAAGGATGCTTTTCAACAGGAACAAGACCTTCAACGATAATTACGTCAGCTCCGCTTGCAGCAGCATGATTTTCAAAGTTGGCAATAATTTCCTCAAGTAATGTTGAATCGTCACCTGAACTCAGTAAAGTTTCCATACGGGAAACTTCGATTGGTTCTGGAAGATCAAGATCTGTACCGGCCTTAATAACTGCGGTACTTGCTTCCGGTCCAATATAGGAAGGCTTTGGCTGTGCTACCGGCTTGAAGAAACTAACCTTAACACCTTCTCTTGCAAATGCTCTTACAAGACCTAAACTGATTGAAGTTACACCCACGCCGGTTCCAATGGGTATAAGCATTATAGTATGCGCCACTTGAGGAATCCCCTTTCTACTTGTAGTAGATTTTTTCAGTAAAAAAACAAACCGTTTTGGTTAACGGTTATCCGAGCTGTCATTCCACCAAGCTTTACCGGTGGAAGTACTGTCATTTATCAAAGATCTGATACCAATCAGTGATAAAAAATAATATGTGTTATTTTACTCTCTGAATACCAATCTCGCAAACTACAATATAAATGAATGGTCATTTTTAAACAAAAATCACTTTGTGTCCGTATTCAAATAAGCAAATACATTTTTGAACTGAATGCATCATTCCTTATACCTCATAAATCACCAGTTCACCTTTACGGATAATGACTGTAAAATTATGTGAAAAATCATCACTCTCCTTACAGGTTAGTCGGATGGCGGACATCTCCGCGGGCTTACGCAATGACAACCATCGGATTTGAGGTAATTATGGGAATTTTTCACGTCTGGCATTCAGGTATCACGTATGCAGGGCTCTGGCCTGATCAGCCGATACTTGACAATGTGTTCAGAGAAGGCCGTGTAATACGCATTCTGCGTAAATCAGCTGACATTCTTCCACCTGTTCTGGCCCTGACACTGATATGGTCTTACTGCAGCGGATCCATTCTGCCCGAAAGTTTCAGATACATTCCCTGGATCGGCACCGTCGTAACAGCCGCAAACTGCGTGCTGATTCCGTTGTCAGGATACTGGTGGCTGGGCAAGAGAGCTGAACGGTTACTGTCAGGAAAATCCCTGTCCTGGTATCAGAACATTTGCGCAAAACTAAACATAACGGCTGAGCTTGCTCCTAACGGTTTAAGTCTGGCCGGGGTTCTGAAAAAAGCCTCCCGGGATCGGGAACTCTTTAAAAGGATAACGGATGAAATGTAGCGGACATAATATTTCAGGCTGTCGCGAAAATCCTCTAAACTGCCGTAAGCAGAAAACATGCCCTCTTAATCATTCTTTTTTTCAAGACGGAGAACAATGAATGTCCCGTCTTTCACGCACCATTTTACATCATGACCACAAAGACCTACACCGTATATACGGTCATCAGAATGAGCGGCTCTGTAGGCCGGACGTGGATCCTGAGCAAGAACTTCCTCAATAAGATTTCCGAACTCTGCTATCCCGGTCTCTTCAATCTGCCTCAGAGCCAGATCCGTAAAACGCACCTCCTGCATTTTCGGTGCTTCAGGAGCAAAACCGCTGACTGCATCAGGAACGGAATCAACGAAACAGATATAAGGTTTAATATCCACAATCGGTGTTCCGTTCACCATATCTGCCCCTTCCACAACGAGAGACACATGACCGCTTACGTTGTTTACCTTTTTTAACCGAACCACTGAAAGTCCAAGTCGGTTCGGTCTGAACGGAGATCTGGTGGCAAAAACGCCTTTGTACTCATTTCCGCCAAGTCTCGGAGGACGAACCATAGGCCTGAATTCCTCATCATCGGAGTTTCTGTCAAACAGAAAACTTATCCACAGATGTGAAAAACCGTCTATACCTGCAAAAGCCTCTTCTCTGTCATAGGGAGGATAGAAATGTATTTCAAAATGACCATGACTGATTAAGGAACTCTGTCTCGGTACGGCAAACTTTTCATCGAAAGGAGTTTCAATGTAACCAATGGCCTTAACAGCAATCTCTTTTGAATTACTGCTGCTCATGAGCCTCTTCATCCTCTTTCACGTAAATAACCCTGGCATAGCAGGAGACGCTACGCAGACAGGCTGGCGTATCGTCAAGCGTGATACAGGTGCTGTAAACCAGACCGTTACCTTTTTTACTGAGAGCAAGAGCTCTTGCATCTGCCTTAGCTTCCTTTTCTGTCGGTTCCGGCTCATTTTCCTTCATCTTGCAGGAAATGCCTTCTACAGTTCCTATATCCTCATAATTTAGATCCCTGAGCTCACTATTGGTATATATCTTCACCTTTGACAGCTCGAAATAGGATATTACATTATCAGGATCCAAATTGGACTCAAACGAAAAAGACGAACAACCAGAAAGAATAACAAAAGAAACTACAGATAAAAGTCTTTTTAACATTGGAACGGAATGAAGTAATTGAATGAATGTTTTGGAAAACCACAAAGGTTTTGGTGGAGCTACGCGGGATCGAACCGCGGACCTCTTGCATGCCATGCAAGCGCTCTCCCAACTGAGCTATAACCCCTAAGAACAGGTGTTATTTTATAGACCACCTCATATTCTGTCAAACCTTTTTTCTAAAAAAAATTAAAATTGTATTATTTATAATCAATTTATCCATAACTTGACATAAACATGTTCAAAAAGAACACGGAGCTATTATTTTAAGCTAAAGAAAACTATCAAAATACAATAAAAAACATTCCGACGCCACCTTAAATAATCATGTGCCGTATCGGAAATTTGTATATTCAGAATTCCGTATGTATGTTTTTTACGCAAAACAACTCAGAGCGTACTTCGCTCCAAATAATAGTTTGCATTTTAAAATAAAAATAATTAAAATTAGCTGTATCTTCTGCGGGCGTAATTCAATGGCAGAATGAAAGCTTCCCAAGCTTTACACGCGGGTTCGATTCCCGTCGCCCGCTCCAAAATAACATACACACATTTCACTTTTCCCTCCATACATCAACATTATTCCGACTTGCAGTGTAAAAATAATTTATTTTATGATAATTTACACATGGTTACCGGAGTTAAAAACATTTTCGATGTTTCTTAATCCATGACTACAATTTGAAACGCAATTATCTCAGGTATATACACATGAACAAGAACTTAATAGAAAGAGATCATGAGATTCTTACCGTGGAAGAACTCCTTTCCTTAAGAAAAAAAGCCAAAGAACACGGCTTAAAGGTCATCATGACTAACGGGTGTTTCGACATTCTTCACTCCGGACACGTTACCTATCTGAAGGAAGCCAGAGAACTTGGTGACATTCTGATAGTTGCTGTAAACACCGATGCATCCGTATCAAGACTTAAAGGACCTACCAGACCAATCAACAATACGGAAGAAAGAATGACAATACTTGCCGCACTTCATTCCGTTGACTGGGTTGTACCTTTTGATGAAGACACACCAAGAGAACTCATAGCCAAAGTTCTTCCTGACATTCTGGTTAAGGGAGGCGATTATAAACCCGAAGACATCGCAGGATATCATGAGGTAAAGGCAAACGGCGGTGACGTTAAGATTCTGTGCTTCAAGAATGGCTGCTCAACCACCAACGTCATAAAGAAAATCAAATCTCTCGGCTGATAACGCCAGACAGAACCGATATAAA
>Ga0256405_10002218_pt1 | contig 46316 bp, 58 predicted proteins | sample RumenRJG_02DNA_FD_189096 | JGI IMG/M metagenome (GOLD analysis project Ga0256405, IMG submission 189096) | Bovine rumen microbial communities from Lethbridge, Alberta, Canada - RJG_02 | ecosystem: Host-associated > Mammals > Digestive system > Stomach > Rumen | place: Canada: Alberta... | reverse complement strand
AGAAAAGAAGACAACTGGTACTGCACACATCTTGAGACCATTCATAAATATGGTGCTGAATGACTGGAAAATGTTCTCATTGACAAAACTGCAGAACTGCTCCGGCAGTAAATATTTCATGACAGTTCCTGTGACAATTGCAAGAATCATTGCAGTCAATATCAGGTACAAATTGAAATACTGGGAACGGAAGACATTCAGCCTTACACTGTTGAAATGCCTGGAATGCCGGTAGCTTATTTTGTCGCCAAGGGACCGGAGGATAATACTCTGAATAGCTTCGGCCGAGCTCTCATCATTTATGCCACTCTCAAGATCCGGCCCCACCATGAATTCAAATTCATCTCCAGGCACCTGCATATCTATGCTTATGTTGCCTAAAAACTTATTAATACTTACAGATATGTAATTCCTTTCCGAAAAATCACTATGCTCAATCAGCCTGACAAGAACTTCTTCGCTCATCAGCTCGGCCCGCATAGTCTCTTTCGAACTCAGCTTAAATCCTTTAAGGCTGGTTTGAATAAATTCCAGGACTTCCCCAATGGTTTCCTGGCCTTTCATATCAAATCTCTTCTGCATCCCGTTGACCTTTCTCTGCCCTTGATTATTGCTTGTTTCTTCTATAAAATCAATAGCATGAAAGATGCGACAAAGGATGCTTCCGGATTTGTCCTGCTCTCTGATTACGTGCCGGATATCGTACAGGAGATCCGCTACTATTCCACATACAACTTCATCGGCGACAGAATAGACGGCTACGAAGAACCCTGCGCTTTTCTGACCAGAGAGGCTGCCCGGGCGCTTAAGGCTGTGAGCAATGAGCTTGTTTTAAGCGGCTACCGCCTCAAGGTGTTCGACGCCTATCGCCCCGCCACTGCTGTAAAGCACTTTGTGATGTGGGGTCTTGAGGATCAGGACATAAGGATGAAGCAGATCTTCTACCCTGACCTGCAGAAGCAGGAGCTTTTTGAGAAAGGCTATATCGCAACCAAGTCCAGCCACAGCCGTGGAAGCGCCGTGGATCTGACCCTGCTGGACATGAGTACAGGGAAAGAGGTGGACATGGGAAGTCCCTTCGATTTCTTCGGTCCCATCTCCCACCCGGACTACACCGGGATAACAGAGGAGCAGTTTGCAAACCGGATGTTTCTTCAGAAAGTCATGGTAAGAAACGGCTTCAAACCCCTGGACTGCGAATGGTGGCACTTCATGCTGGCCGACGAGCCCTATCCCGACACCTACTTCACTTTTCCCGTGGCTTATGACATATTGAAATAGAGGACAGCAATGAGGCGTATTCCCCTTTTATTCCTTTTACCACTTCTCCTTATATGCGGCTGCAGAAAAAATCAGGTGGAGATGCCCAATCCTATTGTAGAATCCTCGTTTGAGGAGATTCAGGAGAAGCTGGGGATAACCTTCGGCATCCCCAAGGATGCGGAGAATATCTACTATTCAATTATAGCAGGAAACCTGGCCCAGGCAGACTTCACCTGGCAGGGAGCTGATTGCACCGCCCGGATAAAGCCCAGTACATCCACGGAGCTTGAGGACATATCCGGCTTCTATTATAAATGGGAGAAAGAGGTGGAGCTGCCAGTGGGCTACAACACTGCAACAGCACGCTGGTTTGAGTCTGATGGCGAGATTACAGGAATTGTCATCTGGCAGGACATAGTGCCGGGCCTCACCTACTCTGTGAGCATGAAGCAGAACGCCACATTGGAGAACCTCTTCATCCTGGCCAACGCAGTGTTCATACCCCTTCAGGGCGACAGCTGAAAGCATTATAGAGTATCAATCTGTGTTTTACAACAACAAAAAAGCCTGTATCGCTTGATACAGGCCTCATCTTTTACTGCTGCTCTCTGGGTGCTTTCGGTGTTGCAAAGTCCACCTTGAGCTTGCGGCCTCCGAACTCGAAGCCGTTGAGCGCTTCCTTTGCCTTGATTGCATCTGCCTCAGAAGCCATCTCCACAAAGCCGAAGCCTTTACCCTCAATGATCTTCACATATCCTACCTGCCCATACTGTGCAAACAGGTCTTTTACTTCTCTGAAACCTGTTGAATATACCAGGTTGCCCACATACAGTTTAGATTTTTCGTTTTCCATTATGAAACCTCGATGATGTCTAATAATTATCTTGATGATAGCACATAAAAATAAAAAATCAAGCCGTATTTCAGCCCTTAAGGCCTATAAGTCCCGATGCCCGGGTAAAGAGCTTGTCCAGTTCATCATCGGTGAATCCCAGCCGTTTCTTCACCAGTCCCACTTCCCTGGCGGGGTCGCCGATGGGGTAATCGCTGCCGAAAAGGAAGCTTTCGTGGGGGAAGTTATTCATGATATTTTTCAAATTCTCATCATCGATATAAAGCAGCGCACTTGAGGTATCCATGTAGAAATCAAGCCCTTTAAGGCTCTCAACAACCCATGGCCAGTGACGGTAGCCTCCCAGATGTGCGGCCACCACTTCGATTCCAGGGACAGCTTTAAGAATCTTGGCCAGTTTCTGAGGCGATGACCAGTTTTCCTCCGGCGGGTAAATATCCCCCACATGGAACAGAATTGTGAATCTCCCCTTGGCCTCCTCCATCATATCGTAAAGGATGGGGTTCAGCATATCTATCTTCTGAAAATCGGGATGGAATTTGATTCCCCTGATTCCGGCATCATATAACCTGTCCATTTCGCTCTTCCAGTCAGCATAATCGGTATGAAGCGTACCAAAGGGAATAAAGTAGGGATAAGTCTTTTTCATGGTTATGGCCCAGTTGTTGGCAGGAATTACCTGGGCTGCATTGGTGGCGGCGCAGAGGGCTACAGCCTTGTCTATGCCGGCCTCATCCATCTTTTCCTTAAGGTCTGCCGCAGTGCCCCGGTAAGGCTGCCCCAGCTTATAGTGATCGGCCAGGTGCTGGACCGCTTTCTCCGCTATCTTCTCGTGGAAGACATGTGTATGTATATCTATCTTGAAAGACATAGGGCTATTGTAATTACTTGACGGTACTTTTGCAATAATTGTATTCTAAGAATATGGCATACACCCATCTTTTTTTTGATGCAGACGGCACTCTCTTCGACTTCAACACATCAGAGAAAAAAGCTCTGGAGAAAACAGTACGCAGGATGTGCGGCATATGGAAGCCGGAGCTGGCAGATATGTATCACCAGCAGACAAAAAGGACCTGGATGGAACTGGAAAAGAAGCTTATAACCCTGGAAAGGCTCAAGACATTGCGCTTCGAGCGGTTCAAGGAGGTCTCCGGTCTTGACTTTGATGTCACAGAGATGTCCAAGGTGTATATCGATTTTCTTTCCCAATCCGATGATCTTTTCCCAGGCACTGTGGAACTGCTTGAAGGGCTGTATAAAAAGTACACACTGGTACTGGCCACCAATGGCATAACCTCAGTGCAGAGAGGACGGATAGCTGCCACTGATACAGAGAAATATTTCAAGGCTATAGTCATATCGGAGGAAGTCGGAGCGGCAAAACCTGATCCTGCATTCTTCAAGATTGCATCGGAACAGTCCGGAAACCCCGCCAAAGAGAACATACTTATGATAGGTGACAGCATGACATCTGATATGCGGGGAGCTGCCAATTATGGCATCGCATCATGCCTTATAGTGCCGCCCCATAAGGAAGTGCCTGTGCCGGGTGCGGATAACCCAAAGCCAGACTTTATAATCCGTAATTTTGACCAGCTTAAGGAGATACTGAGATGAAATATCTGGGAGCACATGTGAGCTCGTCGGGCGGGCTTTTCAACGCACCGCTGAACGCCAAGGCAATAGGAGCCAACGCCTTTGCCATGTTCACCAAGAATCAGAAGCAGTGGAGTGCAAAACCACTTACTGCTGAAGAGATTGCACAGTTCAAGGCTGCAGTCTCCGACAACGGCTTTTCGCCCGATTTCATACTGCCCCATGACAGCTATCTGATAAACCTGGGGAATGCAGACCCCGAGAAGCGCAGCCGTTCCCTGGCCTCCTTCAAGGAAGAGATGGCGCGGGCCAGTCAGCTGGGTCTCAAGTACGTGAACTTCCACCCAGGCAGCCACCTGAAGGAGATTACCGAGGAGGGGTGCCTGGACCTTATTGCTGCCTCTGTGAACCAGGCTTTGGCAGACCCGGCTTCCGGCCGCACCATGGCGGTGGCAGAGGCCACCGCCGGCCAGGGAACAAATGTGGGCTACAAGTTTGAGCACATAGCACGGATTATCACCGGGATAGAGGATAAAAGCAGGATTGGTGTATGCATAGACACCTGCCATATATTCGCCGCAGGCTACGACATCTCCACTGCTTCAGGCTTTGAGAGCGTGATGGCAGACTTTGACAGGATTATAGGGATAAAGTACTTAAAGGCAATGCACCTGAATGATGCAAAGAAAGAGTGCGGTTCCAGAGTGGACAGGCACGAGTGTCTGGGTAAAGGCTTCATAGGACTTGAGGGATTCAGGTACATTATGCAAAGCCCTTATTTTGATAATATGCCTTTGGTGCTTGAGACTCCGGAGCCCGACCTGTGGGCCGAGGAAATAAAGCTACTCCGCTCGTTCGAGTGATGCGCGGAGTGAGTATTCGCAGCCGCAGTAGTTCTGGCGGTAAAGCCCATACTTCTCAGAAAGCTGAAGACTTTTCTTAAAGCCATCCTGCTTCTTGAAGTTGTAGGGTACATAACCCTGCATACCCTTTGCCGCATTAAAAATCATCTCTGAAATCTTATGGGGACTAACTGTAAGTGTAGTGGTGAACTCCTCTATCCCCAGTTCCTTTGCCTTTGCTTCAGCTGTTGCCAAGTTATAGGCAAAGCAGGCAGCACACCTTCTGCCCTTCTCAGGTTCGTTCTCAAGCCCTTTCACAGCTTTGCTCCAGGAAGCGTGATCATACTCCCCGGCTGCAAGCTCAAGCTTGTAAATCTCTGCAAGCTTCTGCATGTAGATAAGCCGCTTGTCAAATTCTTCCTTAGGGAAAATATTGGAGTTGGAATAGAAAAGAACCACCTCATAGCCGTCTGCCAGAAGACGTTCTATGGAGGCAGAGCTGCAGGGAGCACAGCAGCAGTGGAGAAGAATCTTTTTCATCGCTCCACCTGGAAACGGAATGATTCCAGAAGGTTGAGCTTACCCTTTTCCACAGAGACATTCTTACGGTTGTCTATAAGCTTGCACACACCTTCGTTGTAGTATTCAATTGAGATGTCGTATACGCCGGGATCAAGCTCCACCTCTGCAGTTGATGAGAAAGCAGGAAGGAAGAAGCAGCAACGGGTATCTGCATTCTCTGTGGCGGCGCTGATAGCATCAAACAGAAGGCCGCTCAGGATTCCCAGAGCCTGGCTGTCGGCAGCATCCCCTATGGCATGGGAACCGAACTCGCCGCCTACCTTCTTTCCTATTACACGCAATGCTGTTTTAATCACCACCAGAGGCATCTTCCGCTTGTATGTGTCCCGGGAGATGTTATTCATCTTCTCAAGGAGATCCAGGGTCACCTCTTTTCCGTCAGCTCCAGAGATACGCACTACAATCTGATCCAGGGAATCCCAGCGGTCATCCATTATAGGAATCTCGAACCTGATTATACCGTGGTCAGGAAGGCCGAAGGAGGGAACCATGGTAAAGCCAAGGAGGTTGGCAGTATACTCATCGCTCTGATCCAGCGCAGTGAATGTTATCCAGCTTGGAGAAGTGGTGGCAATGAATGTAAGCGGTTTCTTGACTGTGCACAGTCCAGTGAACGATAAAATATTGAGCAGAGCCTTGTCCTTAGGTTCCCTGACCGCCGGAAGCTGCGGCAGGTCAAAGTCGTAGACATAGGATTGCTCGGCAAAGGAGCGCTCAAGCCATTCAGACTCTATGCGGGCATCGTCAAAGGCACGGTCGGTGCGGAACAGGACAGTGCCAAGATACCTGGAAAGAGCGCTGTTGTGGAAATGGCAGTCAGCCTCGGGGACCCGTGCTCCTGCATCGGCTGAGGCATTATACTCATCAGTGGCTTCCCGGTATTTCTGCTCCAGGAGCTCCATCCTAAGGTTTGCCTTGCGGACCTCCACCAGAGCATCCTCTGTGTTGTTCAGGGCAATGTAGTTCAGACACTTGAAGATATGGACATAAAGCAGCTCGAACTCTTCGCCCGCATACTCTTTAACCTTGTCATTGATAAGATAAGAGCCTATCTCCCTGGAGATGCTTTTTGCATAAAGTTCATTGGCCAGATTCTCAGCCTGGTCAAGAATCTTGTTGCTCTCCTCATATAGCCCTGCATAGTGGCACAGGAAACCATAGTCCAGATAATAGAGAAGAGTGTTCTTCCCTTTGTAATAAGAGCTCTCCTGCTTTTTCCCGATTTCCTTGGCAGCCGCTGTATAATCCCCGGTCATAAGGGAATCCTCGGTATCTGCCATAAAATCCATGGAAGCACAGCCTGCCAGCATAAGAACCAGCAGGCTTACTGAGAGAATGGAGAGCTTTCTGATCATGCAGGATCAGCCCTTTATTTTCTTACTCTTGATAATCTTCTTGATCTCGGTGTTGCCGATCCAGGCCTTCTCGTTGCTCTCCACATTGATAAGCTCAAGGTTCACCTGATAGAAGATAGCTTTCTTGCCATCAATCTGGTCGGTGATTGTGGTTATGATTCCCTGGAGCATGTAGTCGGCGCCGTACTCATGAGCCAGCTGCTTTGCTGTCTCCTCGCTTGCATATTCCTGCTGGTCGAGCCGCTCTGCCCTGAGCTGCTCACGCTCCTCGGCGCTTGCTACAATCTTTGCTGTGGCAGTATTTATAACTTCCCGCTCGATAGCCTTGATAAAAGGTACTACTTCGATATGCTCGGAGCTCTTGTTTCTGATTGTTCCCACAATGATGGCCGGCTTCTTGCCGTTGGCAGCAGTGAACTCAGATGCCCAAGGGCGGGTTGTCATATCCTGCATAAGCTCCTGGGCTACAATGCGGGAATCTGTATCGTTCCATTTACCGCTGTAATCGGTAACTGTATCTGTTTCTACCCTGTCTACCTTAATGGACTTACAGCCAGTAGCCAGAAGGGCAGCTGCAAGGACTAAAAATACTAACTTCTTCATATATTTCTCCTATGGAAAATATACATAATAAACAGTTCAAAATCAACAAGGTAACAGATATCCCGGCAAATAAGCATTTATAAAGTTTTTTTAACTTTTTTGAGCAGAATTTGAAGCAAAATAATCTTTTTCTGTGTATTAGAGGATGGAGGCACATATGCAGGAGGAAAAAGATTATCTGAACCAGGTGGCGAAGGAGCATTTCGGCATACCATACCTGTTCCCATACCAGAGGCTTGCCATATCCAACATTCTGGATTGTGCAAAAGACCCGGGGGAGAATAACCCGGCCCAAATCGTCATACTCCCTACCGGAGCAGGCAAATCCCTGTGTTTTATGCTCCCGGCTCTTCTGACAGAGGGAATAACTCTTATCATATTCCCCCTCCTCTCTCTTATGGCAGACCAGAAGCGGAGGCTGGACAGCGCCGGCATTCCTTCCCTGATTCTAAGGGGTGGTCTTACAAAGGAAGAGAAAGCCAAATCCTTTGAACAGATAAAAAACGGAGAAGTGAAGATAGTCATAGCAAACCCGGAGATACTGCTTGCTCCCGGAGTATTGGAACGGGTGAAAAAGGGCAGCATTTTCCATGTGGTGATAGACGAGGCCCACACTGTAAGCCAATGGGGAGACTCATTCCGCAGCGCATACCTGCAGCTTGGCCGGATTGTAGCAGAACTTAAGCCAAGGGTCACCACCGCCTTCACCGCCACTGCCTCCAGGGAGATACTTGACCGTTTTGCCGAAATCATATTCGGCGGCCTTCAGCCTAACATAATCAGAGCCGACCCGGACCGGCCCAATATACGCTATGACGCTATTCCCTACATTTCCAAGGATGCTGCCCTCCTTAAGGCGGTGCAGGAGGCTGAAAAGCCACTTATAGTCTTCTGTTCCAGCCGGGAGGGGACAGAGATCACAGCCCGCCGCCTGAAAAAGCACCTGAAGGACCAGGATGTCTGGTTCTACCATGCAGGACTTTCCCGGGAGGAGAAGAAAAAGATAGAAGATCTGTTCTTCGCATCGGCAGACGGGGTGCTGGTTGCCACCTGCGCCTACGGCATGGGGGTGGACAAGAGCAATATACGCACCGTGATCCATGCAGACCTCCCCTCCTCGGCCGAGGCCTATTTGCAGGAGTCGGGCCGGGGCGGCAGGGACAGGAAGCAGGCCTATGCCATTGCCCTGGTACCTTTTATGCCGGAACAACCGGCCGCCCCCGATTCCCCCGATGCACGCCGCCGCGCCGAACTCTACGCTATATTCACCGGCACCACCTGCCGCCGCAAGGCTCTGCTCCACATCCTTGAACATGAAAGCCAGCTGTGCACCGGATGTGATGTATGCGACAAAAAGTTGACAAATCCGGAGGGACTTGCCGGGATACTGGATCTGATACGCAGGAATAACAGGCATATCACGGCTCAAAAGATTTCTTCTATATTAAAAGGAAATCTTTCCCCGGAAAACATCCAGAAAGGGTTATACCGGTATAAAAGCTGGGGTCTGCTCTCCCATTGGAACGAGAAAGAAATACAGGAGGCAATAGGAATGCTAACCAGGGGAAATTATATTAAAATAACCTATAATAAAAAATTATGTATAAATGTTAAAAAAAGGGTTGAATTTCAAGATATAATGTGATATTTTGAAAAAAATCGCTTTTTACCCCTAAATATATGGTGGTCAATTGTCGATATCAATATGGAGATGAGCTGACATGAAGTGCCCGTACTGCGGAAGTATAGACGACAAAGTGGTTGAGAGCAAGCAGAATGTGGATGGCTCTGCTATCAGAAGACGGCGGGAATGCCTGTCATGCCATGGCAGATTCACCTCCTATGAGCATATAAAAGAGAATCCCCTTACCGTGACCAAGCGGAACAAGGGAATTGAGCTCTTTGACATGGCAAAAATTGAGAGGGGAATACGCAAGTCCCTGGAGAAACGGCCGGTGACCGAGGAACAGCTTCAGGCAGCACTTCGGAATATTGAGGATGAAGTGTACTACCGGAGCAAGAACTCAGCCAGTATTTCTACAGAGGAGCTGGGAGAGCTGGTTTTACAGCACCTTTTCCAGCTGGACAAGGTTGCGTATATACGTTTTGCTTCTGTATATAAGAAATTTAACAGCGTAGATGAGTTCGTAAAAGAGATAGAGAAGCTGAGTGGAAAAGCCTGACAAGGGAGGGAATATGGCTTTTGAGAATAGCAATGACTGGAAAGAGTTCCTGCAGCTTGAGTCTGAGGAAACACCAGCAGCACCATTTGTGGTGAAGAGAATTGTAAAGCGTGACGGTTCCATCGAGAAATATGACAGATGGAAGATTGCCAGTGCCATCGGACGGGCTGTTGCCGCAGTCCAGGGGATGGAGGACAAGGAGCTTACAGAACGCCTTACAGAGAAGACAGAAGATAAACTTAGAGAGTTCATGGCAGGACGCCACCCGAACTCCGCACCTGCAGTAGAAGAGATTCAGGACATCGTCGAGATGGTGATGATGGAGTCTGTGCCTAAGATTGCAAAGGCTTACATCCTCTACAGAGCTCAGCATGAAGCTCTGCGCGACAGCCAGAAGATGCTCCTTAACATAAATTCCACTATGGACGGCTACCTGTCACAGTCGGACTGGAGAGTAAATGAGAATGCAAACGTGAACTTCTCACTGGGAGGACTTATTCTCCACAACTCCGGCACCATCACTGCCAACTACTGGCTTAAGAACATCTATCCGGAGGAGATTGCCAATGCACATAAGAATGCAGAATTCCATCTCCACGACCTTTCAATGTTCTCAGGCTACTGTGCAGGATGGTCACTGCGGCAGCTGATCCAGGAGGGCTTGGGCGGTGTTCCTGACAAGATCACATCAAAGCCTGCAAAGCACCTTCTTACCCTTATCCAGCAGATTGTAAACTTCCTGGGTATTATGCAGAACGAATGGGCAGGAGCCCAGGCTCTTTCCAGCTTCGATACCTACATCGCTCCATTTGTCAAGGCAGATAACCTGAGCGAGAAAGAGGTAAAGCAGGGACTCCAGAGCTTTGTATTCGGTGTGAACACACCATCAAGATGGGGTTCCCAGGCACCGTTCACAAACATCACACTGGACTGGGTATGCCCGGACGACCTTAAGGACAAGCCTGCTGTAGTAGGCGGCAAGGAGATGAACTTCACCTACGGCGACTGTCAGAAAGAGATGGACATGGTGAACAAGTGCTTCATCGAGCTTATGCTGGACGGCGATGCCAACGGAAGAGGATTCCAGTATCCTATCCCGACCTACAACATCACCCGTAGCTTCGACTGGGATTCTCCAAACGCAAAGCTTCTGTTTGAAATGACTGCAAAGTACGGTACACCATACTTCCAGAACTTTATCAACAGCAGCCTGAATCCAGGAGATGTACGCTCCATGTGCTGCCGTCTCCAGCTGGACAAGAGAGAGCTCAGAAAGCGGGGCGGCGGTCTCTTCGGTTCTGACGAGTTCACAGGTTCCATCGGTGTTGTGACCATCAACCTGCCGAGAATCGGATACCTCTCGGGCGACAGGACCGAGTTCTTCAACCGGCTGGCAAACCTTATGGACCTTGCAGCCCAGTCACTGGTTATCAAGAGAAAGGTAATCAACCGCCTTATGACCACAGGTCTGTTCCCATACACACGCCGGTACCTGCACCACCTGAACAACCACTTCTCCACCATCGGTATCTGCGGTATGAACGAATGTCTCCTGAACTTCATGGGCAAAGATATAACCACAAAAGAAGGAAAGGAATTTGCTGTGGAGATTCTGAACTTCATGCGGAACAAGCTGTCTGAGTATCAGGAGAAGACTGGAGATCTGTTCAACCTGGAGGCAACCCCGGCAGAAAGCACAAGCTACCGGCTGGCTAAGCACGACAAGGAGACCTATCCGGACATCATCACATCCGGCGAGGACGACCCGTACTACACCAACTCCACACAGCTGCCTGTAAACTACACAACAGATATTTTCGAGGCACTGGATCATCAGGATGCACTGCAGGTGCTCTACACCGGCGGTACTGTATTCCATGGCTTTATCGGCGAGGCAATCGACGACTGGAACAGCTGCAAGAACCTGGTTAAATCCATTGCATATAACTATAAGCTGCCATACTTCACCATCACCCCGACATTCTCAGTATGTCCGGTTCACGGCTATCTGCAGGGTGAGCACTTTACCTGCGAAAAGTGCAAGAAGGAGCAGGAGGATATGCTGAAGAGCAGGATTGCGGCATTGGAAAAAGAGAAGGCCGAACTTAAGGCTGTAAATGCATAATTGAAGAGGAGATATATAAAATGGCAAACAGAACTGTAGAAGCAATCGACAGAGAGATTGCAGAGTGCAAGGAAGAACTTGCAAATGTAAAAGGAAGAGAGACAGAAGTATATACAAGAATCGTAGGATACTACAGAGCAGTCAAGAACTGGAACAAGGGAAAGAAGTCTGAGTTCAAGCAGAGAGTATGCTTTGAGCCTGATTTCGCAGCAGCAGCCAAGGCTGATAAGACAGCTGCTCCTGCAGATGCAAATGCTCCTGCATCCTTCATCTACTTCACAAAGAAGACATGCCCTAACTGTCCTGCAGTTAAAGAGTATGTGGAGAAGCTTGAGATCAAGCACACCGGATATGTGGTGGACACTGCAGAAGGCCTTGAGAAAGCACGGGAGTACAATGTATTCGCAGTTCCTACTGTAATCTTCTTCGATGCAGCAGGCAAAGAACTCTACAGAGCATACAGTGTAAAGGAGATCAAGGCAAAGCTGGAGGCTCCTGTAGCTCAGGCTGTCTGACGTGATTAAAAGCGCAGGCTTTATTAAAACAACTCTGGTAAATTATCCCGGCAAGGTGGCAGCAGCTCTGTTCCTGCCGGGATGTGATTTACGCTGTCCCTATTGTCATAACCCGGAACTTGTTTTGAACACAGCCGACGATCTGGTGGATATAGAGGAGATTCTTGCTTACCTTGAGAAAAGGCGTGGCCTTCTGCAGGGTGTCTGCATATCCGGTGGCGAGCCCCTTGTACACGAGGATCTGGGCGAGCTGGCCAAGGCAATCAAGGATATGGGCTACCTGCTCAAGATAGATACAAACGGCACATTCCCGGACCGTATTCTGAGCCTTGAGCCTGACTTTATAGCTATGGATATAAAGACAGTGCCTGAGAAATATCCTATGCTCTCCCTTGTGCAGGATCCTGCACTGCCGGATAAAATCAAGAGTTCCATCGAGATAATAAAAAAATCGGGTATAGACCATGAATTCCGCACCACAGTGGCTCCAGGCATTGTGGATATGAAAGATATCCAGGATATCTGCAGACTGATCAAAGGAGCCAGATGTTACGTTCTGGCAGGTTATGTACCGGGACACACCCTGGATCCTGGTTTTACACAGGAGACCTATACAAACCAGGAGCTGCACCAGATGGCAGACATAGTAAAGGCAGCAGGAATACCCCTTAAGCTGCGGAATATGGACTGATTTTTATTTGAATAATTTAAGCTTGGATTTATAATGATCCGGGTTCAGATTATAAGCTTTGCGCCACTGGGTCTTTGCTTTCTGCAGCTCCCCCTTGGCCTCGTACACTTCACCAATATAATAATAAGCATCTGCAGAACCTGGATTAAGCTCCAGAACCTTGGATAAGCTCTCAAGAGCCTTATCAAACTCTTTAAGTCCGATATAACGCTGTCCCTGGAGCAGAAGGCTTTTTTCCCTCAGCACCCCGTTGTCGGTGCCTGCCTTGTCCAGATAGTAGCCAGCCTTGTCCATATTGCCTGCTTTTATATATTCCTGAGCCAGAGTAAGGATAAGGACATCAGAGGGATTGATATCCATGGATTTTTCGAAATTTTCCACTGCATGATCCGACATATCCAGCTTGGAATATGCAAGACCGAGATACTCATAGATATCCTTGCTGTCGCAGCCTTTTTTCAGGGCTCCGTCAAGATATTTGATTGCCAGGTCGCAGTAGTAGAATCCCATATGGTAATAGGCCTTGCCCAGGACATACATGACATCGGCATTCTCCTTTCCATCGGTAAGGAGCGCCTGCCTGAGCAGCACAACTGCTTTTTCCATGCAGGAATTTCGCTCATCCATATCCAGGATTGAGATTCCCTGATAGAAGTAGGCATACCCGGTGAATATAAGGGTATTTCTGTCCATAGGATTTTTCTCAAGCACATTGTTGCCATATTCAATGATTTTGGAATACTGTTTCTTTTCCCACATGTCGGAATAAGAAACTTCCTCATCCGAGAAAGGAAGATGAACTGTCCGGTTCTGCAGTCCCGCAAAGAAAATCAAAAGACCGATCACTATTGCAGATGCAATAAAAATCTTTTTCTTCAAACCCTATGCTCCAAAAAAAGATAAAAGCAGGTCTATAAGCCGAGTTCTGTCTTGTGTTACCATCTATCTATGAAATCTGTCACCAGATTTCTATAGCAGCCTACCCGCAGATAAGAGCGAGCAACTCTCTGCTCTTTGGCTTTGCTCCTGATGAGGTTTACCATGCGGCACCTGTTGCCAGATGCCCGGTGGGCTCTTACCCCGCCTTTTCACCATCACCTGCCTGGAAGACCAGACAGGCAGTGTAGTTTTCTGTGGCACTTTCTATCGCGCAGCTGACTGCGCGTCCAGCCGTTAACTGGCATCATGCTCTATGGAGCCCGGACTTTCCTCCTGCACTATTGCAGCGCAGGCGATAACAAGACCTGCTGAAATTTCTTTAATTACTCCTCGTCGTCGTCATCATCGTCATCGTCATCATCATCAAAGTCAGCATCGGAATCATCATCGTCATCCTCGTCCTCATCTGAATCATCTGACATTTCATCTTCTTCGTCTTCATCTTCGGCGCTCTCGTCGAATTCCTCAGGATTCTCGCCGAATTCAGCACCCTCTTCGTTCAGAAGTTCATTTTCTTCTTCTGCTGTCTCGTCATCGAAAACTGCATCATCATCTTCAAATACAGCATCGTCATCACCTTCATTATTGATTACATCATTGCTTTCGTCGAAGTCATCAATTGAATTCAGGTCATCATCATCGCCGGAGTCGGCAAATACACCGAAGGATTCACCCTCTGAAATATCTGCATTTCTGTACTGATCGTTGATCTTCTCGTCAAAGAACAGGATTCTGCTGCAATATGGACAGAACATGATGGAGTCCATGCGGTGAACATCGTTTACAAACTGTATCGGAAGCACCATATGACATTCGGAACAGATGAATGCTTTGATTTTCTCCTTTCCCTTGCCATCTTCTGATTCTTCTTCCTTATCCTTCTTATCCTTGTCCACCAGAACACCTACGGAAACAATACCTTTTCCACGACTCTTGATGATACGCTCGAACTTGAAGAGAAGCTCCTCGCCGATAACTGCAGATTCCTCTTTATTCTCTTTATCGAGGACAGCCTGGATCTTTGCTTTTACAGCTCCAAGCTCCTGCTTCTTGGCATCGCTGATGCTCTGGATCTTTTCCTCTTTCTGCCGGATTTCCTCAGCCTGACCATCAATAAGCTTCTGGTGGCTGTCCACTCTCATACTCTGCTCGGCAGTCTCTTTCTCTTCCTTAAGAAGATCTTTCCTGAGCTGCTGCTCTTCCAGGATTGCTTCCTTTATAGCCTTGTCCAGGACCTCATACTCTTTCTGGGTCTTGGCATCTTCCATATTCTTCTCATAGTTCAGCCGCTTGTCCTCGGCATCATGCAGCTGGAAACGGAGGTCCTTAACCTTGCTCTGACGTTTTTCCAGAATCTCGCTCTCGTCCTCAAACTGCTTCTTGAGTCTGACAAGAACTTCTTTATCTTTAAGAATAGCCTTTGGAATCTCCTCCAGCTCCTGCTCTATCTTATAGCGCTGAACAAGCAGGCCCTGCAGATTCTGCAGTTTCTCAAGAACGGCTTTAACTTTTTTCTGCTTGTCTGTCATCTCTTTCTTTTCTGATACTTTCTTGCCCATTTAACTACTCCTTACTCAGTATAGTCTTTCAGTTTGCAGCTCCGCTTAGGATGCCGCAGTCTTCTGAGCGCCTTGGCCTCGATCTGCCTTATACGCTCACGGGTAACATTGAAATAAAGGCCTACCTCTTCCAGTGTAAGAGGATATCCGCCCTCCAGTCCAAATCTCATCTTAAGAACTTCCTGCTCCCTTGGAGGGATAGTCTCAAGCACTTCCCGGACATGTTCCTGCAGAAGCTTGAACTCGGTGCTTGTAGCCGGGTTCTCCACATCCTTGTCCTCGATGAAGTCTCCAAGCAGGGAATCCTCTTCCTCTCCAATCGGAGTCTCCAGAGATATAGGCTCCCTGGCTACGTTCTTGACAGCCTTGACCCTGCTTACAGCCCAGCCAAGCCGCTCTGCCACTTCCTCGTCGGTAGGTTCCCTGCCCAGAAGCTGCATCATCTGCCTTGATTCCCGGACAACCTTGTTGATCTGCTCTATCATATGCACCGGAACTCTGATAGTCCGGGCCTGATCCGAGATAGACCTGGTTATGGCCTGTCTGATCCACCATGTGGCATAGGTGGAGAACTTGTAGCCCTTGCGGTACTCGAATTTCTCCACTGCCTTTATAAGGCCTATGTTTCCCTCCTGGACCAGATCGAAGAACTGCAGTCCTCTATTAGTATATTTCTTTGCAATGCTTACTACAAGCCGTAAGTTTGATTTTATAAGCTTGTTTTTAGCATTTTTCATCATCTCAAGGCCATCTTCTATCTCTCTGGACATGGCCATGATCTCGTCAATGGAGTTCTCAAAATCTGTCTCTATGCCCCGGAGCTTCTTCTCGTTAAGCTGGATAATACGGATTTTCTCTTTGATATCTTCAGCCGGGAATCCAAGTTTCTCCTCTATAGCACGCCGCTTTGATGCTGTGGCAAGGCTGCGTCCCAAGGTGCGGAGCTCTGCGGGGCTGGTTACTCCAAGGCTTTTCTCTATCCGCTGCTGCTCGGTGATATACCGGTCAATCTTATGGGAAGTCTCGATAAACATCTCTGAAAGCCGGTTAATCTCCTCCTGCTGAAGATCCATATTCTTCAGGTGGTTCATGATAGTCTTTGCTTTCCGTCTGAGAGACTCGTCCTCCAGGACATTTCCACCCAGGCTCAGGATTTTGTTCTTCTGCTCCATATAGGATTTAAGCGAAGAAAGAACATCCTTTAGAGGTTCTTTATAGAACTGATTAAGCCTGCGCCGCTCGGCCATAAGGTCAGAAATCTCTTTCTTGGTCATGTTCTGCTCGTTTGCATCTGACCTGGAGAATACCTTCTGAGACAGCCTGTAGGCTTCAGGAATAATAATTCCGGAATGACTTATGACCCGCTTAAGGATATTTCCACCCTCTTCCATCTGCTTGGAGAGAATGACCTCCTGCTCTGCAGTAAGAAGGGTCTCTTTTCCGATCTCCCGGAGATAAAGCCGGATAGGGTCGTCCACAATGCCATCTTTATCATCGGCTGACATGCTGGATGATTTCTCTTCGTCATCCTCATCATCTTCCTCTTCGTCAAAATCATCATCCGACTCTTCCAGAGTGATGTCGTTCTTCTCAAGAATCTCGATAATCTCATCAATCTTGTCAGAAGAGCTCATCTCGCTGGGCAGAAGATCATTCAGCTCATCATAGGTGATGTGCTTCTTGCTTTTGCCATACTCGATAATCTTTTTAACAGCAGGATCGTTCTGCAACTCTGTCATTAACTTCTCATCCCTTTTAATTTTTCAATTTCGTCGTCATAAAACCGCTTGTCTGCAATAAGATCCTCCGGCACAGAATCCTGTTCCGAAGCTGCCTTGCGGATCATCCTTTCCACCCTGAGCCTCTTTATCACCAGGTTGTTCATCTGGACGTTCCGTATGCTGTCTTTGATGATAGATTCAGGATTAAGCTTGAATTCGTCGGAAGAGAGCTTCTGTATAATAATCTCTTTGAGTTTTTCGTTCTCAAGGTGATTCAATATCACATCCTCTGAGAAAACTCCATTTCTAAAGCATTCTTCCATAGTGATGAACAAATCCCGTGCCCGGCTGTCATAGAAATCATCGGCAGTAAGCTCATTTCTGACAAGCTCAAAATAGCTGCTGTTGGCCATTACTGCAAGAAGCAGGAAAAGCTCCGATGAAATTCTGTTTTCCTGAACAGCTGTGACACTGTTAAAATCCTGACCCACACCCCCTTTTCTCTTGCTGTAGTCGTTATAAACCGACTTATAATCGGCATTTATCTTATCGGCAAGTGCCTTAAGACGCTGTTCTTTGCGCACCTCGGAGTCTGAAAGATCAATCAGGGGAAAGACACGGCTGTACAGTGCCATGATGCCCTGGGAGCGGGAAAGGTCAAGATTCCGCAGGCTGTTTTCCAATATAAAATCAAAGCAATTTATAGGATATTTTAAGCAATTATGCAACGCCTCGGGTCCATTTTTTTTAAGAATTTCCTGAGGATCGTTATCGCCGGGCAGTTTCACTATATCGCAGATAAGTCCTTCCTTCTCGCAGATGAAGGTTCCACGCTCTGCCGCTTTGACACCGGCTGCATCTCCATCGAAGAGCAGCACTACCCGGGGCGCATTGCGTTTTATTATGGCCGCCTGGGTCTCGGTAAGGGCTGTCCCCAGCGGTGCCACCACATTCTCTATGCCGGCCTGGTGCATGGCTATGACATCCATATAGCCCTCCACTATGTAACAGAACCCCTCCTTGCGCATGGCAAGCATGGCGAAGTTAAGGCCGTAGAGCTCCTCGTGCTTCTTGAACACAAGAGTCTCGGGAGAGTTTATGTATTTAGGCTGCTCATCCTTTTTCATGGTGCGGCCGCCGAAAGCTATGGCATTTCCATGCTTGGAGAACACCGGATATATTACCCGGCCTGAGAATATGGAAATCTTCGGATACCGGGCAGAGAAAAGGCCGGTCTTGGCCAGAAAGTCAGGGGTATAGTTTTTCTTGACAAGGAAGTTGTACAGCCAGGTCCGGTCAGCCGGCATAAAGCCCAGCTTGAACTTCTCTATCATCTCCTGGGTCACTCCCCGGCCAAGGAGATAGTCCAGGGCAGGTTTCCCCTCGGGTGTGGAAAGCAGGATGTAATGGAGAGCGTTCACAACCTTGTCATCTAAGTCGGTAAGCTGCTGTCTTTCAGATGTTCCCTGATATGTTCCCGCATTCTTATATTCCTCCAGGGAGATTCCGGCCTCCTTGGCCAGATACTCAGCAGCCTCGGGGAAAGTCATCTTCTCCATCTCCATAAGGAAGGTGAAGGCATTGCCCCCTTTCTTGCAGCCGAAGCAGTGGAAAACCCCCTTGTCCGGGGAGACAGTGAAGGACGGAGTCTTCTCGTGGTGGAACGGACATAGCCCCTTAAGCCGACTGCCGGCCCGCTGGAGAGTCACATACCGCCCGATAAGCTGTTCGATATCGGTTCTGTCTGCTATTTCTTTAATAACTTCGTCTGGAAGGAACATTCTATTTAATATACTAAAAAAGAAGAAAATTGTAAACAAACAAAGAGGATAGATGTTGTAAAAATTTATTATTACAGGTTGCTTTTATCTGGGAGCTGCTCTGCCTTTTCTTTAGTCTTTTCAGCCTGCTCTGCTGCTTTCTTTTCTGCAGCCTTTTCAATCTTCACCTGCTCCCTGTGCTTCTTATACCACTTGCCGGCACAGCAGGAGAACGGCATCATGATGACACAGCTTAAAATGACAGCGGCAATAATAGCCAGCCATTTAGACTTGATCTTGAGTCCAGCTAAAATAATGATTGCAATAATTGCAGCAAGGCATACTATCATGCCGAATAAAGCCATAAGAATAACCCTCTTTTTTTATTTTACAATAAATAGTTGCAGAACGCAAGTCACCGTTTCTTAAGGTAGAGAACCCGGGCATTGTTATGCTCAGAGAACCGCTTGGAGAAGTAATGCTCCCCGGTCTCGGGATCCTTCAGGAGAAAATAGAGATAGTCGGTCTCCGGCGGATTGAAAGCTGCTTCCAAGGATACAGCCCCGGGGTTGCAGATAGGGGCAGGAGGCAGTCCCCGGTTCAGGTAGGTATTGAACGGAGACTTTATCTTAAGGTCATCATAGGTTATGTACTCAGGATGCTTCTTTCCCTGGATCTCGGTGATTATATATTCCACTGTGGCACAGGAGGAAAGGGCAATGTTATGCTCCAGCCTGTTGTAGAACACCGATGCGATAAGGGGAGCCTCCTGAGGCAGACGGTATTCACGCTCCACTATGGATGCCAGGATGACTTTGTTATATACCTCTTCCGGCGTCAGTTCTTTCCAGCCTGGGCAGAAAGCATTCAGCTTTGCATAGAATGTGTCCAGCATGGCAGAGAGCACTGTCTTGGCAGTAAGCCCCTTCTGGAACAGGTAGGAATCGGGGAAGATATATCCCTGGGCGCTGTCAGCCGTTATGAAGTACTTAGCCAGAAGCTCCTTGTCATGAGCCGCAGCTATGAAATCCTCAGCCCTGGCAAGGTCTGCCTCCTCCAGTATGACAGCTATGCGGCTTAAAGAGATTCCCTCCGGAATTGTAACCTTTATGTTGATGCCTGTACCTGCCACAAGCAGGTTCTGGATCTGACGGGGTGTCATGGCGGCGCTGAGACTGTACTGCCCGGACTTGAAGCTGTTCTCTGTCTTGTCCAGCTTGGCAAGGATACGCAGGAAGAGAGCCGATTTTATAAGGTGCTGCGACTCCAGCCGGGCAGCTATTTCCGGCAGATGCTCTCCGCTCTCCACTGTAAATACCACAGTATCCCCTTCCGGGTCTGCACACTGGCCATAATAGTTCCAGGCATACCAGGCGCCGCCACAGGCAGCACCGGCCATGATAAGTACAGCCAGGAGAAAAATGAGAAGAGCTGTAAGAAGCCTCATGATTTTTTCTCCCTGAGAGGTGCAAGATTCTCTTTAGCCTGAGCCTTGAGCCGTTCTATCTCCTGGATTGAGAAGTGCTGATACACCTGTTTCTCCAGCTGACACTTGAAGGCATAAAGGGATGGAGAAAGGGTGCTGTCCAATGCAGATAGGAGAAAATAGAGTTCATTGCATATTTTCTGGTCTATTTCTGTCATATTGTGATAAGTTTCTCCCTTTTACGGCTGACAATCCATTCCTCTATCTCTTCCCTTGTATGGATCTTTCCTTTGTTCACCCCGGGACATGTGGATGCAAGGCTGTCCCAGTCCTCCTTTGACTCCAGATATGGTGCCCAGAATGGAAAGCTCCTGCACTGAAGAGGTCTTGCATCATACACAGCACAGCCTCCGTCCCGCCAGAAGATACAGTCAAAGTTCTCCTTCTCTATCAAGCTTATACGGAAAGTTCCCCCTATGTCCACTTTAACACAGTATTTTTCCAGAAATTCATCCTGAGTCAGTGAAAGTTTTGCTGCAAGCTTTTCCAGATCTTCATGGGAGAGGAAGACATAGCCTGAGTCAAACCGGCAGCAGCCGGAGCAACGCTGGCATTCGAAACACAGACCATCTTTGTAAAAAGGCTCTTCCATAAAACCGCCTTAAGAAAAAAAATGCCTCCTGAAAATCAGGAGGCAATGGGGAGAATAGGATTCGGACCTATGAAGACTGAGTCAACAGATTTACAGTCTGCCCCCTTTGACCGCTCGGGAATCTCCCCAGTTTTACAGCCACCTGTCCGATTCGAACGGACGACCCCGAGATTACAAGTCACGTGCTCTGGCCAGCTGAGCTAAGGTGGCATCAGCTTTGATTAGAATATTAAAACTGCACAGGAAAGTCAATAGAGTTTTCAATTATTTTTACCTTGCAGAAGAATTTGTAAACCGTTACAGTAGGAGTATGAAATACACCACCATTGCCTGGGACTGGAACGGCACTCTTCTGGACGATGCATTTATCTGTGCCGAATGTGTCAACGATATGCTGAGGAAAAGGAATATGCCGATCCTGGACCTTGACACCTACCGGAGCTATGTGGAGAACCCTATCATAAAAGCTTATGAGCATATATTTGACCTTAAGGTGGTGACCTTTGACACTATTGTGAAAGAGTTCTACGAAAGCTATCCCAAGTACATGAAAGATGCCCTCCTTGTTCCGGGGGCCAAGGAGCTTCTTGAGTATTTCAGGGAACAGGGATGCCGTCAGATTATAATCACTGCCGCCCATACCCCTGATGTGATTGAATATTTATGCAAATTTGGTATAAAAAGCTATTTCGATACAGTGCTGGGCTCCGACAACCTGCAGGGAGGCTCCAAAATAAGCCGGGCTGCAGAGTATGCAAAAAGTGAAAAAATTTCAAATGGGACACTGCTTATGATCGGAGATACTGCACACGATGCCGAGACTGCCGATGCCATAGGAGCTGACTGCATACTTTTCTCCGGAGGACATCAGCGCGAGGAAAGGCTCGAAGCCACAGGACGCCCGGTGGTGAAAAATCTTCTGGATATCCCGGCACTTATTGAATAGAATCAGTTATTATGCAGAGGAATTCCCTATTTCCCTTAGTGCCTAAAATGGGAGACTCAATCATATCTTTAATGTAGGAGTTATCCTCGGCCAAAAGACGCTCAGTCTCGGCCAGAACCCGGCGCACATCCTCCTCTTTGCGTATTACGCCGTCAAAGCCTGGAACCAGCCCCCGCTCCTCAAACTGCGGCTTTACCAGAGCAATGAGTTTTTTCTCCCTGGTCAGGGCCAGAATATGTGATGCAGCATGGACAATGGAGCGGAAAGAAAGGTCGCATACTGCCAGGTCGGGCTGCGGCTCCAGGTCACCGGGCGCCACATCCATTATGTTGGTCTTTTCCCTGACCAGCACTGCCGGGTTCTGGCGAAGTTTAAAGTCCAGCTGGTTGGATCCCGAGTCCACAGCGTGGACCAAAGATGCACCATGCTGCAGGAGACAGTCGGTAAAGCCCCCGGTGGAGCTTCCTGCATCCAGCACCACTTTGCCTTTCACATCTATGGACCAATGCTCCAGCGCCTTCTCAAGCTTAAAGCCACCCCGGGATACAAACTTCTTATCGGCAAGCACCACCGGGGTATCCTCCGGGAACAGCTCCTTGGGGTTCTTTATCACTCCCCCATCCGCTATTACCTCACCACACAGAATATGGGAGTAGAGTTTATCACTTGAATATCCGGGATAATTTTTCTTAAGCAGGGTCAGAAGCGGAACCTTTTTCATACACTTCAGACAGGCTCTGCAAGACGCTCTATGGAAACAGATCTGCCGCTCTGGACATCAATTTTTATCAGGACGCCGCAGAATGTCACAGGAAGATCTGCAATCTCCATCTTAAGAGGCATCTGGGTAAGAGAGCGCTCTATGGAGATTTCTTTTATAGTTCCTATTACAGATTCCTCAGGGCCGGTCATTCCAACATCGGTGATATATGCGGTGCCGCCCTTAAGAATACGCTCATCAGCAGTCTGCACATGGGTATGGGTGCCTACCAGGGCGCTCACCTGTCCGTCCAGCCAGCAGCCCAGTGCCTCTTTCTCGGAGCTTGATTCGGCATGGAAGTCCACCAGTATGACAGGTGTCTCTTTCTTAAGTTTTTTTGCCAGCTCCTTGCCGCAGCGGAAAGGACAGTCGATAGTGCTCATATTCTCTCTGCCCTGAAGGTTCATTACAGCAATTTTCACACCATGCTTTTCCACAATACAGCTTCCGTGACCTGGAACTCCGGCCGGGAAGTTTGCAGGGCGCAGGACAGCATCTTTCTCGTCCAGATATGGATAGAGCTCACTCTTCTGCCAAACATGATTGCCGGTAGTTATCACATCGGCACCGCTTTGGAAAAACTGGTCGGCAGCGGCAGGCAGGAGACCGAAACCATCGGCCGAATTCTCGCCGTTTATAACTGTGAAATCTGCATTATATTTCTTGATGAGATTCTTAAGATTGAAGAAAACAGCCCTGTTCCCAGGCTGACCTATAATGTCTCCGAGGAACAGGATGTTGATTGTATCAGCGGGCATATTCCACTATCCGGGTCTCGCGGATTATTGTAACCCTGATTCTTCCAGGATAGCGCAGGTCTGTCTCGATCTTCTTGGTGATCTGGCGGCAAAGCTCTGCAGCCTTCTCGTCATTGATCTGATCGCTGTTCACCAGGATACGCAGCTCACGGCCTGCCTGGATTGCATATGCCTTCTCAATGCCATCGAACTGGAGTGCAACATTCTCCAGGTTCTCAAGCCGCTTGATATAGTTGTCGATAGTCTCTTTCCGGGCACCGGGACGTGCGGCAGAAATTGCATCTGCAATCTGCACTATTATAGCTTCCAGAGTTGTAGGCTCGATATCGTTGTGGTGAGCGCCGATAGCGTTCACTACCCGTGGATCCTCGCCCATCTTCCGGGCAATCTCCATACCAACCTCTGCATGGTTTCCTTCGCCGTCTGACTCAACGCCTTTGCCGATATCGTGCAGAAGTGCGGCACGGTGTGCCAGAGAGCGGTTAGCACCAAGCTCTGCGGCAATAAGACCTGCTATGATAGCAACTTCCTTGGAGTGCTGCAGCACATTCTGGCCGTAGCTGGTCCTGAAGTGGAGCCGGCCCAGAGCACGGATTCCCTCCTGAGGCATATTGTGGATACCCACATCAAAGAGAACTTTCTCTCCTTCGTCATAAATAACCTGGTTGATATCCTTGGTAACCTTCTGAACCACATCTTCGATGCGGGCCGGATGGATACGGCCGTCCATAACCAGACGCTCAAGAGCTTCCTTTGCAATCTCTTTCTTTACAGGGTCAAAACAGGAGAGTACAACAGCCTCCGGTGTATCGTCGATAATAATATCAACACCGGTAAGAGTCTCCAAGGTACGGATGTTTCTTCCCTCGCGGCCGATAATCCTACCCTTCATCTCATCTGTAGGCAGGGAGACAGATGTTACTGTAACATCGCCTGTCACTTCGGTGGCAACTCTCTGGATTGTGGTTACAAGGATCTCTCTTGCTTTTTTCTCGGCACTGAGCTGGGCTTCCTGCTCAATCTTGTTCAGAAGAACCTGGGCATCGTGTCTTGCCTCGTTCTCCATGGACTGGATTATAAGCTGCTTTGCCTGCTCTGCAGTAAGCTGGGAAACTTCCTCCAGCTTCTTGCGCCAGATATCCTCCTGCTCGGTAAGGGCAGAATCTCTTTCCTTTAAACCTCTCTCACGGTCAGCAATTTCCTGTGTCTGCTTCTCCAAGATACCTAACTTATTATCCAGGTTATCTTCTTTCTGTATAAGTCGTCTTTCCTGCTTCTGAAGCTCAGCACGTCTGTCTCGGAATTCCCGTTCCTGCTGGTTGCGCTCCCTCAAGAGCTGATCCTTTGTCTCAAGGACAAGCTCCTTCTTTATCGCTTCCGCCTCTTTTACAGCATCCTGCTTGATGCGCTCGGCCTTCTGCTCAGAGGATGAAAGCTGAAACTTGGCATATACCCAACGTACAGTCCAACCTATTATCAAACCTAAGAGAGGAAGAATACAAAACCAAATGTATATCATACTTCCTCCTAATACATATTATTCCAGTAATAAATAATATATGTATTTATTTTAAGGGTCAAGCAAGAACAGGGATATTGTTGATTTTTTTTATGATATTTTTCACATTATCAGTACTGATGACTGTACTGTCGAATGCGAAGAAGAGATACCTGCCGTCGGCATCAGGGCCCAGAGGAGCAAGACAGCAGCTTGAGATATGCTTAAGGTGCATGTCCGGGATAAGACCTGCCAGCTCGGTAAGCTCGCAGAAAGATGAGTTTATTATAAGAGTACGCCGCTTGGACAGAATCTGGGTGCAGACCTCACCGTCAACAGGGAAATTGAACACACTTCCTCCAGCGCTTCCGAAACCGGGGGCAAACACATCGGAAAAAGTATTTCCCTCCTTGGCAATAACAGCTGCATAGGGACTTCCTGTCCCGGCAAGGAGAGCAGCAAGCTCATTCACCATGCCTATATTGTCAAAAGGCATAGAGTCCTTTGGGGATTCAGATGCATCTGACTGAGACACAGGAGTTGCCGGCTGTTTTTCCAGCCCTATGGTATCGGCAATAAGGCGGCGGAGATCTTCGTCTGCCGGGGTTGCTGTATTCTGGTATACACTTGAGTTTATCTCGTATACACCGTCGGAAAAATCTATGACTGTATCGGTTCCCTGCATAAGGTCGGTAAACTCAATTATGCTTGCAATGCCGTCATCCTCCATGCTGATAAGTTTTTCGGCAAAGTCCATTCCATGGTAGCGGTAGGGTTCTGTATCACACAGTTCCGGCGCAGGGTTATACTTTCCCCTGATCTCATCAAGCTTTTTTCTGCGTCTTTCTATGTAACCTTCCTTCTCCATCCTGTTCCCCGATACAAATAAGGGGAAGTAAAATACTTCCCCCTGATGCTGAATTCAATAAAAAGGTCAAGCCTTCTCAGCTGGAGCTGCTGCCTCAGCCTTCTTCTCTTTCTTGTCCTTCTTATCCTTTTTCTCTTTTACCTTTCTGTCCACAAGCTCAAGAATAACAATTTCTGCAGCATCGTTGTTCCGTCTGCCCAGCTTAAGGATTCTTGTGTATCCGCCGTTTCTTGTGGCAAATCTTGGAGCAATATCAGTAAAGAGCTTTGCCAGAATTGCCTCGTCCTTGATATCCTCGGCAACAACTCTGCGGTTATGTACAGAATCCTCTTTTGCCCGGGTAATCATTTTCTCAGCCATTCTTCTGATCTCAAGAGCTCTTGCTTTTGTTGTCTTAATTCTCTCGTATTTAAAGACAGAGGTAACCATGCTTCTTTTTACCGCTTTTCTGCGGTCGCTTCTCATGTTAAGCGCATTAAAACCTGATTTATGCTTCATCTTTGTTTTCCTTCTGTAGTGTTTTTGGTCCTATTTTTCTATTTATGTAGTCTGCCTCTGTCATACCCAGAGTAAGACCCCACTCTTCAAGCTTGCCCTTGATTTCTGCCAGGGATTTCTTTCCAAAGTTACGGGTTCTGAGGATATCTTCCTCGTTCTTTTCGGTAAGCTCACCCAGTGTGAAGATCTTAGCCTTGTTAAGGCAGTTGCTTGCCCGGACAGAAAGCTCAAGCTGACTTACCGGAGTATTCTTGACCTCAAGAATATGCTTGTCAGTCTTATCCTTTTCTTCCTCGCTGTTGATCTCTTTCTCATCAAAGTTGATGAAGATAGTGAAATGCTCCTTGGCAATTTTTGCGGCTTCGCCCACTGCATCTACAGGAGATACTGTACCATCGGTCCATACCTCCAGGATAAGCTTGTCGTAGTCGCTTCTGTCGCCTACACGTGTATTCTCGATGGAATATTTAACCTTTTTGACAGGTGAGAAAATTCCATCTACAGCAATTGCATCAACAAACTCTTTATACTGCTCGTTGACTTCGGCTGGAACATATCCTCTTCCAAGAGAGATCTGAACTTCCATATCCAGCTTTGCATCCTTCATAAGGGTAGCAATCTTAAGATCAGGATTCAGAATCTTGATGTTGGCATCCACCTCGAAATCTTTTCCAGTAATGACACAGCCTGACTTGTTCTCAAGGAGAATGACCCGGTCCTCTTCTTCATTGGAAAGAGCTACACAGAGAGATTTCAGGTTGCTGATAATCTCCGGTGTATCCTCAACTACTCCTGGAATACGCTCGAACTCGCTGGGGATTACATGAGGTTTTCCATCAGCATCGTAGCTGGTGAAACGGACAGCAACCACAGCAAATCCCTGGATAGAGGAAAGGAGCACACGGCGCATGGTGTTGCCGATAGTTGTTCCAAAGCCTCTCTCGAACGGATAAGCTATGAACTTTCCGTAATCCTGGGAAAGATCGTTCTGTTCCAGTGAAAGTCCCGAAGGTTTCTTAAACCCTTTTAAAAGGTTTTTTCTTGCCATCTAATTACCTCGAGTAGAATTCTACAATCAGCTGCTCGTTGATATCAGCCAAGTCTGTAACTTCGCTTCTCAGCGGCAGTGCCTTAACAGTTCCCTTCATTGCGTCTGGATCGACATCAAGCCAAGGCATTACGCCGGACTTTGTAAATTCCTTAAGACTTTCCTTGATGATAACAAAGTTCTTGCTTCCTTCTTTAATCTCGATGACATCTCCTGCTTTAACCAGGTAGGAAGGAATTGTCACTTTCTCGCCGTTAACCAGAATATGACCATGGTTGACCAGCTGTCTTGCCTGCTTTCTTGTGGAGGCAAATCTCATTCTGAATACCATGTTGTCAAGGCGGCGCTCAAGAAGGGAGATAAGGTTCTCACCTGTCTTACCTTTCATTCTGTTTGCTTTTTCAAAGGTAAGCTTGAACTGCTTCTCCAGAAGTCCATAGATAAAGCGCACTTTCTGCTTTTCAGCAAGCTGGAGGCCATATCCTGATTTCTTCTTTCTGACTTCCTTGCCTTTTCTCTTTGACTCTTTTGTATACCCCATCACAACAGGGTTGATTCCTAAAGCTTTGCACCGCTTTAAGAGGGGCTGCATACTTTTTCCCATACTGTACTCTCCTTAGAACTCACACTCTTCTTGTTTTCTTAGGCCGACATCCGTTGTGTGGAATCGGAGTTACATCCCGGATGGAGAGCACCTTAAGTCCAAGTCCTCCCAGGGATCTGACAGCTGATTCTCTGCCGACACCAGGTCCGCTGATATAAACGTTAACCTCTTTCAGGCCGTAGTCCATAGCTTTCTTAGCAGCAGCCTCACATACTGACTGTGCTGCAAAAGGAGTGGATTTCTTGGCTCCTCTGAAGGAAAGCTCACCGGAGCTTGCCCAAGACAAAGCGTTGCCCATCAGATCGGTCACAGTAACAATAGTATTATTGAAGCTGGCCTTAATATAAACATTTCCGCTGAAAACTGAAATCTTTTCTTTTTTCTTTTTTACAGTAGCCACTTATGTCCTCCAACCTTACTTCTTCTTTCCGGCAACAGTCTTCTTCTTGCCTTTTCTGGTACGTGCATTGGTCTTTGTTCTCTGACCGCGGACAGGAAGTCCCTTTCTGTGTCTGAGTCCCCTGTAGCATCCAATGTCCATAAGACGCTTGATGTTAAGAGCAATCTCAGATCTGAGGCGGCCTTCAACCTTGTATTCAGTCTCGATGACCTTTCTCAGGTTGTTAACCTCTTCCGGTGTAAGATCGTTGATTTTCTTGTCTGCATCGATTCCAGTTGCCTCGCAGATCTTAACTGCAGAAGTTCTGCCGATACCATAGATATATGTAAGTGCTATCTTTGCACTTTTGTTGGGAAGGTCAATACCCGCAATTCTTGCCATAACTCTTCTCTCTCCCCTTACCGCTGTCTTTGTTTATGCTTAGGATTCTGACAAACAATTCTCAGAACACCTTTTCTTCTGATAACTTTGCATTTCTCACACAAAGGTTTTACACTCACTCTGACTTTCATATCACTCCTCTTTATAAATTCCTGGATCTGATCCTGCCTTTCTTTACCAGTCCCTCATGATGGTGCATTTTCATGTGGCCCTCAATCTGAGACATAAAGTCAAGGTCAACTCCAACCATAATCAACAATGATGTTCCACCCATAAGCATTGCAACCTGACTTGGGAAGTGGAATATTATCTGCACCAGTGTAGGGATAAGTGCGATAAATGCCAGGAACAAGGATCCTGCCAGAACTATTCTGTTAAGGATTCTCATAAGATAGGCTTCCATCTTCTCAGATCTGATTCCTGGGATAGAACCTCCGTTCTCTCTGATCTGCTTTGAGATTTCTGTAGGATTCAGTGTTACCTGAGTGTAGAAATATGCAAAGAAGATGATGAGCAGTGTGTAGGTTGTGAGATAGAGCCAGCCTGATGGTCTGAACCAGTAAGCCAGTGTACCCATCCACCGTACCTTGACACCCATGCCACCGAGAATCTGGAGAGGGAATGTCATTACTGAAGATGCAAAAATAACAGGAATAACGCCTGACGGATTGATCTTAAACGGAATGTAAGTATTCTGTCCGCCATACATTTTTCTTCCTACCACTCTCTTAGCATAGTGTACCGGAATCTTGCGCTGTCCCTGCTGTTCGTAGATAACCAGTGCTATAACCACTACAAAGAGTGCAAGCACGATGATCAGGAATACAGGGTTGATGTCCTTGGACTTGATTCTTCCGAACATAAGGATGAAAGCCTCGGGCATCCTTGCCACAATACCGGCAAAAATGATAAGGGAAACTCCATTTCCTACGCCCCGCTGGGTGATCTGCTCACCCATCCATACCAGGAGCATACTTCCGGTTGTTACAGTGACAATGGCAATCAGGGAATATGAAAGCCGTCCCATTGTAATTGCATCCGGAATCTGTCTGGCATATACAGTCGCCGCATAGGACTGGATAAGACAAACTAAAACTGTACCGTATCTGGTGTACCGTGCAATCTTCTTTCTGCCGCCGTCTTCCTGTGAAATCTTCTTCAGCTTAGGGAAGACAAGAATAAGAAGCTGCATGATGATCGACATGGAAATATAAGGCATAATTCCAAGCATGAATACGGAAAAGTTCTTGAAACCACCACCGGCAAAGAAATCGATATAATCAGCAAGACCGATCGCACCATTTGATGAGCTCTGAGCTGTCAGGTAATACAGCTTAAGGGCGTTCACATTGATTCCAGGGATAGGAATTGTGGCACCGATTCTGAAAACCATCAGAACAGCAAAGGTGAAGATGAGTCTCTGCCGTAAATCTTTAATTCTGAATATATCAACAAGTGCGTTGCCAGCCATGTTACCTACCTATCTCTTCTTCTACGATCTTGCCACCAGCTTTCTCGATTTTCTCTTTTGCAGAAGCTGACATATCAAGCATCTCAACAGTAAGAGCCTTGGTGAGGTCGCCGCTTCCGAGAATCTTTACCAGGACATCCTTTGCCTTGATAAGGTTTCTTTCCACCAGTGCTTCCCATGTTACTATCTCGCCAGCCTCAAATTTATTCTCAAGATCTGCGACATTTACTACTGCAAATGTTGTCTTGAAAGGATAGTTTTTAAATCCTCTTCTGGACACTCTTCTGAACAGTGGCATCTGACCGCCCTCGAATCCTGGGCGAACGCCGCCGCCAGATCTTGCATTCTGTCCCTTGTGACCCTTTCCAGAAGTCTTTCCAAGGCCAGAACCCATACCACGTCCGACTTTCTTTCTGTTTTTATTTGCTCCGCAAGGGGCTTTGAGTATAATATCAGACATGATTACATCTCCTCAACTTTTACAAGGTGATTGATTTTCCGGACCATGCCAAGGATTGCAGGATTGCTGTCCAGGATTACATAAGAGCTGATCTTATTCAGTCCCAGGGCATGTGCAGTCTTGATCTGGTCAGGCTTTCTGCCGATTGTGCTTTTAACCAATTGAATTTTGATTTTACCAGCCATTTTCAACCCCATATATCTTTCAGAGTCTTGCCTCTGTCTGCAGCAATCTTCTTAGCATCCATAATGCTCTCGAATCCGGAGAAAACTGCCTTAACAATGTTAATGCTGTTCTTTGTGCCCAGAGACTTACTTAAAATATCGGTAACTCCCACAGCTTCCATAACAGCCCGGACTGGACCACCTGCAATAACTCCAGTACCAGGTGCAGCAGGCTTGAGTATTACCTTTGCACTCTTGAACTCGCAGAGCTCTGCATGAGGAATGGTGTTGTTCTTGAGAGGAACTGTGATAAGGCTCTTCTTTGCCTTATCTACACCTTTTCTTATAGCTTCTGTAACATCGTTTGCCTTGCCGAAACCGTAGCCGACAGATCCCTGCTTATCTCCAACTACAACCAGTGCAGAGAATGAGAATCTTCTACCACCTTTTACTACTTTGGCAACTCTGTTGAGCTTTATAAGTTTTTCAACATATTCTTTTTCCTGATCCACGTCGTCCCCCTAGAACTTTATGCCGGCTTCTCTTGCGCCATCTGCAATAGCTTTGATCTTTCCGTGATAGAGGTAACCGCCTCTGTCAAACACCACTGTGTCAATCTTAAGCTCTTTAAGCCGCTCTCCGGCAATCTGACCAAGTTTCTTGGCGCCTTCAATGTTTGTCTTGACATCCCGCAGGTCTTTCTCAAGGTTGGATACTGCAAGGAGTGTCTTTCCCTCGATGTCGTCAATAGCCTGGATGTACAGGTGACAGTTGCTCTTGAAAACTGAAAGTCTTGGTCTTTCTGAAGTTCCGCTTACTTTAGCACGGATGCTTTTTCTGCGTCTAATGCGTCTTTTATTTCCTTCAACTAACTTCTTCATATCAACCTATCCTATTTTGTACCTGATTTTCCGACCTTGCGGCGTACATACTCACCGTCGAACTTGATTCCCTTGCCCTTATATGGCTCTACAGGTCTTAAGTTCTTGATCTCGATGCATGTCTGGCCTACGTGCTGCTTATCGATACCTTCTACGATAATCTTGTTAGGACCGTCGCAGGTGATCTTAAGGTCATCGGCAATCTGATACATAATCTGTGTTGAGTATCCAAGGCTGAGGAGAAGGATCTTTCCCTGAACTTCAGCTTTGTAACCTACACCGGTGATAACCAGAGTCTTCTTATATCCTTTGGAGACACCCTCAACCATGTTCTTGACCAGGCTGCGGTAAAGTCCGTGGAATGCTCTGCTCTCCCTCTCATCATTCTGACGGGAAAGAACAACTGCGTTATCCTTCACCTCCACGGAAATGAGTGGGGATACTGTCTGGCTCAATTTTCCCTTAGGGCCTTCTACAGTGACAGTGTTGTCTGCAACTGCTACTTTGACTCCTGAAGGTATCTGAATCGGTAATTTTCCAATACGTGACATATTCCAACTCCTACCAAATTGAGCAGATCAGCTCTCCGCCGACCTTATTCTCTGTAGCTTTCTTTCCGGTGGTCACACCAGCGGATGTGGAAACTACAATTGTTCCGTAGCCATTCTTAATCCGAGGCATTTTCTTATAGCCTGAATAGATTCTTCTACCAGGTGTTGATATCTTCTCAATATCGTGGATGATCGGATTCTCCATCTCATCATACTTAAGGAAAAGTCTGATGAAATTCTTGCCGTCCAGCTGGATCTTCTTGAAGTTCTTCACATATCCTTCGTTCTTCAAAACTTTGACAATCTCAAGTTTCAATTTTGAAGGAGTAATGTCTACCTTCTCAAAACCAGCGCGGCTTGCGTTTCTTATTTTTGTAAGCATATCTGCAACAGGATCTGATACTGCCATTATTATCTCCCTTACCAACTCGATTTTGTTACACCAGGTATCAAGCCTTTGCTTGCCAGTTTTCTGAAGCAAATTCTACACATCTGGAAATCTCTCATGTAGCCCCGCGGTCTTCCGCAGATCTTGCATCTGTTAACTCTTCTAGTCATGAACTTAGGCTCTCTTAAAGCCTTGATGATCATTGATTTCTTTGCCATCTATTACCTCTACTTCCTAAAAGGCATACCAAGTTTTGCCAAAAGACTCTTTGCTTCCTGATCTGTATTGCATGTTGTAACAATTGCAATGTTCATTCCGCTTACCCGCTCAATCTTGTCAAAGTCAATCTCGGGGAAGATAATCTGTTCCTTGATACCCAAAGAGTAGTTTCCGCGTCCGTCGAATGCGTTGTCGTTTACTCCTCTGAAGTCCTTTACACGTGGAAGAGCCACATTGATAAGTCTGTCAAGGAACTCCCACATCATGTTGCTTCTAAGGGTAACCTTTGCTCCGATTTCGGCGCCTTCTCTCAGCTTAAAGTTTGCAATAGACTTCCGAGCCCGGGTTCTAAGAGGTTTCTGTCCGGTGATAAGTGCAAGCTCGCCTACAGCAGCATCAAGAAGCTTCTTGTTCTCGATAGCATCGCCGCAGCCTACGCTTACAATCACTTTCTCGATTCTAGGAATCTGCATAACAGTCTTATAGCCGAATTCTTTGTTAAGCTCTTCTGCAACCTTTTTATATTTAATCTTAAGATTCGGTTCTTTATTGCTCATTACAGTACTTCTCCACACTTCTTGCATTTGCGGACTTTCTTGTCCCCTGTGCCTTCGATACCGATTCTGGTAGGTCCGCACTTCTTACAAACGATCATTACATTGGAAATGTCGATTGGAGCCTCGATATCTACGATACCGCCCTTCTCACCCTGTCTTCTTGGCTTTCTGGCCTTCTTGACCATGTTGAGCCCTGCAACAAGAACTTTTCCTTTCTCGCGATCAATCTTCAGGATCTTGCCGGACTTTCCTTTTTCCTTTCCGGTGGTAACCTGAACCAGATCATCTTTCTTCAGTTTATATTTTACAACTTCCATATACAAATCCCTCAAAGTACTTCCGGAGCAAGAGAAATAATCTTCATCTGATCAACATCTCTCAATTCTCTGGCAACTGGTCCAAAAATTCTCTTGCCTTTTGGGGCGAGACTTGCATCCAGGATAACGCAGGCATTGTCATCGAATCTGATGTAAGTTCCATCAGTTCTTCTGATCTTACTGGTTGTTCTGACAATAACTGCTTTCTGAACATCACCTTTCTTAACCGGTGCGTTAGGAATGGCATCCTTAACAGCTACTACAATGATCTCTCCGATTCCGGCAGTATTCTTATGGCTTCCGCCCAGAACCTTGATACACTGTACAATCTTTGCACCGCTGTTATCTGCTACATTCAGATATGTCTGCATCTGTATCATAACTTAACCACCTTAATTATTTAGCCCGCTCTACAATCTCAAGAAGTCTCCAGCGTTTTTCCTTGCTGAGAGGCCGTGACTGGATAACTCTTACAGTATCTCCGATATGAGCTTCATTATTCTCGTCGTGAGCCTTTACCTTCTTGGTTCTGACAACATATTTCTTGTACAATCTGTGAAGTGTTTTGTTGACAATAGAAACAACAATTGTCTTCTCCATTTTGTCGCTGACTACAAGACCTGTATAAATTTTCTTGCCTATAGTTTTTTCTTCCATGTCAGTCTCCCTTACCTAATTCCAAGATTCTTAGCATGGATAAGTGTCTTGACTCTGGCAATCTGTCTTCTGAGAGTTCTCTTCTCAAGAGGATTCTCAACATGGCCAAGAACTGTCTTGAATCTTAAATCCATATACTTCTTAATCAGTTCTTCATATTTAGCAAGAAGTTCTTCATGTGTAAGTTCTTTAAAGCTGTTTTTCATAATTTACTCCATGTCCCTTCTTTCTACAAATTTAGTCTTGATAGGCAGCTTGTCGCCGGCCAGTTCCATAGCGTCGCGAGCCAGATCTGCAGTGATACCACCCATCTCAAACATAACCATTCCAGGCTTTACAACAGCTACCCAGTACTCAGGAGCTCCCTTACCTTTACCCATTCTGGTTTCAGCAGGTTTCTTTGTATAAGGCATATCAGGGAAAATCCGGATCCATACCTTACCGCCTCTCTTGATAGCTCTTGTCATAGCAACACGGGCAGCCTCAATCTGTCTGTTTGTGATCCACTTTGGCTCCAGAGCAATCAGACCGTAATCGCCGAATGCGATTGTATTGCCTCTGTGTGCATTTCCAGTCAAGCTTGCGCTGCTACGATTTCTTTTTCTATATTTAGTACGTTTTGGACTAAGCATGACTTACTCTCCTTGTCCCACAGCTTTCTTTGGTTTTTTCTTAACCAGAAGCTGTCCGGCATCTTCTTTCATATCTTTCTTAAGAATCTCGCCGTTGAACACCCAAACCTTTACGCCGATAAGTCCGAATGTGGTGTTTGCCTCAGCAAATCCATAGTCGATATCTGCACGGAAAGTATGCAGTGGAATCCGGCCTTCCTTATGCTGCTGCACTCTGGCCATCTCAGCTCCGGCAAGACGTCCGGAAATTCTGATCTTGATACCCTGAGCACCGCCTCTCATGGCGCTTGAAACACACTGCTTAAGAACTTTTCTGAATGAGCTCTTTGACTTAAGCTGTCTTGCGACGTTAAGAGCAATAAGCTGTGCATTGACTTCAGGCTTCTTAAGTTCCTTAATCTTGAGCTGGATCTTCTTTCCTGTAACCTTCTGAAGCCGCTCCCCGATCTTCTCGATTGTAGCTCCTTTGGCACCAATCAGAACACCAGGTTTTGAAGTCTCGATAACCACAGTGATTCTCTGTGGCTGTCTGATGATTTCAACTTCTGATATCTCAGCTCCCTTAGTCTCAGGACACTTGTCAAGCTCTTCTCTCAATTTAAGATCTTCGTGAAGTGTTGCTGCATATTCACGAGGATCGACATACCATTTAGACTTCCAGGTTTTATTTACTCCAAGTCTCAGGCCTATTGGATTAACTTTCTGTCCCAACTTATTCCCCCACCTTCGCTAATTCATCAACTACAACAGTTATATGGCTCATTCTTCTCAAGAGAATATCGCGTTTGCCTTTAGCTCTTGCCCATACTCTCTTAAGCCGTGGACCTTCATTGACCTGTAATTCCTTGACATAGAGCATCTCTTCGTCAAGCTGCTTATTCTGTGACAGTGCATTAGCTGCTGCAGACTGAAGCACCTTCTTGAGCATAGCTGCTCCGCCGTTTGGAATAGCCTCAAGCCGAGCCACTGCTTCTGTATAAGGTTTTCTTCTGATCAGATCTGCAATAGGGCGAACCTTTTTAGGTGAAACCATAAGGTATTTACCTACAGCTCTGTATCCTTTTTTCTCTTCCATATTCTAACTCCACAGCCGCTTATTTCTTTGCTTTACTATCGGAAGAATGTCCCCGAAAGATTCTTGTAGGAGCAAATTCTCCCAGCTTATGACCGACCAGGTTTTCTGTAACATATACAGGAACCCATGTCTTTCCGTTGTAAACTGAAACTGTATAACCAACCATCTCAGGAATGATTGTGGATGTCCGGGAATAGGTCTTGAGCATCTTCTTGTCTGTTCCCTTGCCAGCCTCAACAATTCTCTTATAGAGTTTCTTCTCGATGAATGGTCCTTTTTTTATTGATCTAGACACAACTTACTCCTACTTACGTCTGTTAACGATAAACTTACCGGAAAGCTTTCTCTTCTTTCTGGTCTTATAACCTTTAGTAGGAAGACCCCAAGGTGTTACAGGGTTACGTCCGGCTGCTGTCTTTCCTTCACCACCACCATGTGGGTGATCGATCGGGTTCATTACAACACCTCTGACCTTTGGTCTTCTGCCAAGCCATCTGTTTCTTCCAGCTTTTCCAAGGGAAATGTTCATGTAGTCTTCGTTTCCGACTTCGCCGATGGTAGCCATGCATTTCTTGAATACCATTCTCATCTCTGTGGAAGGAAGTCTGAGTGTTACATAGTCTCCCTCTTTTGCAACTACAAGTGCGCTTAAACCTGCAGATCTTACAAGCTGACCGCCCTTTCCATAAACAAGCTCGATATTGTGGATAGAAACACCCAGCGGAATGTTCTCAAGTGGAAGTGCATTTCCAACCTTGATTGGAGCTGCAGGACCGCTCTGGATCATGTCGCCTACCTTGAGTCCCTTAGGAGCAAGGATGTATCTCTTCTCGCCGTCAACATAGTTGATAAGAGCGATATTGGCGCTTCTGTTCGGATCGTACTCGATTGTTACAACCTTTCCTGGTACATCGAACTTATCGCGTCTGAAATCGATAATTCTATATTTTCTCTTGTGTCCACCACCTCTGCGCCGTACACTGATGCGTCCGGAAGCGCCTCTTCCGGCACATGGAGCAAAACCTGATGTAAGTGATTTCTCAGGTCTGTCTGTTGTAAGCTCTGAGAAATCCAGTGTTGCTCTGGTACGCAGACCAGGTGTATGTGGTTTATACTTCTTGATACCCACTTACTGCCCCCTTACACGCCTTCAAACATATCTATTTTTTCACCAGGAGCAAGTGTGATAATCGCCTTCTTCCATGATGATTTTTGACCGATTCTGTAGCCTGATCTTGTTCTTGTTGCCTTCTTGTCACCGCGTACCCACATTGTGTTGCATGCAGCAGGCTTGACACCAAAAACTTTTTCTACAGCTTCCATGATCTGGAACTTGTTTGCTTCAGGAAGAACCTTGAAGGCATACTTTGCAGCCTTCTCTTCTCTAAGGAGGTTGGTCTTTTCTGTAACAACAGGTTCAATAAGAATATTCTGTGCTTCCATACCTATCACTCCTTATAAAAATCGTTCAGTCCCAGTGCAGCTGATTCCAGTGCAAGAACGTTCTTTCCATAGAAAAGATCATGAGCTCTCAATCTATTGTATGAAAGGAAAGTCAGCCAAGGAATGTTGCGTCCTGCTCTCTTGATCATGGCATCGTCATCCTTCAGAATGAGAACTGTTCTCTCTGCAGGAACAAGATTCTTGAGAACAGCGGCAATATCTTTTGTCTTTCCGCTTTCAATTGTAAAATCTTCAACAACTTTGAATTTACCGCCCAGCACTTTCTGGCTGAGGATAGATTTCATTGCAAGTCTTTTCATCTTTTTTGGCATTTTGTAGCTGTAATCTCTTGGCTTAGGACCAAAAACTACACCACCGCCAACCCACAACGGACTTCTCTTGCGACCTGCTCTTGCCCGGCCTGTACCTTTCTGGCTCCATGGCTTGGCTGTGCTGCCGCTTACCTCGTCTCTGTCTTTTGTGCATGCTGTTCCAACTCTCATGTTGGCAAGTTCGTTATTTATAGCGTAATAAATAGTTCCGTCACTTATTTCGCAGTTAAAAACAGAGTCTTCAAGTTCTATTGTCCGTAACTCTTCACCTTTTACTGAGAAGACCTTAGCTTCCATTTATTTTCCTCTTTGTCTCTACTTTATTGCTTTTCTGACAAGTACCAAACTCTTTGCAGTGCCCGGAACAGCTCCTGCAATAAGAATTACTTTCTTTTCAGCGTCAACTTTAACAACTTTGATGTTCTGGACAGTAACTCTGTCGCTGCCCATTCTTCCAGCCATCTTAAGGCCTTTCATCAGCTTTCCTGGTGTGGAAGACATACCTACACCACCGTTCTGTCTGTGGAACTTGGAACCATGTGTAGCTCTTCCGCCGCCGAAGTTATGGCGCTTCATAACACCTGCGTAACCTTTTCCCTTGGAGGTACCGATCACATCAACTGTATCGATGTCGGCAAAAACCTCGATTCCAAGCTTATCGCCAGGCTTGCACTCAAGCTCAAAATCCCGGAACTCCACCAGTTTCTTTCTTGGCTCGATGCCCTCTGCAAACTGACCTGCATATGGTTTTGTCACGTGTTTTTTCTTGATGTCACCATATCCAAGAACTACAGCGCTGTAGCCGTTTTTCTCGGCTGTTCTTTCGCCGACAACTGTGTTCTCGTCAACTTTGATAACTGTAACAGGTGTGAGCACTCCGCTTTCGTCAAAAACCTGAGTCATTCCAACTTTTTCTGCTATCAACCCAATCATAATCTCATCACCCCAATCACTGCTTAATCTCTACATCAACACCTGCGGGCAATTCAAGTTTCATAAGGGCATCCATTACGTCAGAGGATGGCTCAAAAATATCAATTAACCTTTTGTGTGTTCTCATCTCAAACTGTTCCCGTGATTTTTTGTTTACAAACGGAGATTTAAGAACAGTGTATTTGTTGATCTTTGTAGGCAGAGGAATCGGTCCTGCAACCTTTGCGCCAGCTTTTACAACAGTCTGTACAATAGACTTTGCGCTCTGGTCAATCAATTCGATGTCAAAACCTCTAAGCCTTACTCTAATCCTTTCTTCAGCCATTTTTAATACTTTCTCCTGAAAAAATGACCCCCCGCACTGATGCGGAGGGTATATTTTTATTACTCAATAATCTCTGTTACCTGGCCGGAAGCTACAGTCTTTCCACCCTCACGGATAGCGAATCTAAGACCTTTCTCCATAGCGATAGGATAAATAAGTTCTACTGTAAGCTCGGTGTTGTCACCAGGCATAACCATCTGCTTGTCTGCTGGCAGTGTAACAGTACCGGTGATATCTGTTGTTCTGAAATAGAACTGTGGTCTGTAACCTGTGAAGAATGGGTTGTGGCGTCCACCCTCTTCCTTTGTCAGGCAGTAGATAGCTCCCTTGAATTTCTTGTGTGGTGTGATTGTACCTGGTTTTGCAAGTACCTGACCTCTTTCGATCTCTTTCTTCTCAACACCGCGGAGCAGGATACCTACGTTGTCTCCAGCTTCTCCCTGATCCATTGTCTTGTTGAACATCTCGACGCCGGTAACTACAGAAGATCTTGTCTCCTTGATACCTACGATCTCAACTGCATCGCCAACCTTTACAACACCTCTCTCGATTCTTCCGGTAGCTACTGTACCACGTCCGGAAATAGAGAAGATATCCTCTACCGGCATCAGGAATGGCTTGTCGATTTCTCTCTCTGGGAGTGGGAAATATGTATCCATTGCATCAAGAAGCTCCTGGATGCACTTTGTCTTCTCAGGGTCGTCTGGATGAGACATAGCCTCGAATGCAGATCCCTTGATGATAGGACAGTTAGGATCGAAACCGTACTTCTCGAGAAGTTCCTGAACCTCTACCTCTACCAGCTCAACCAGCTCTGGGTCAGCCAGGTCCATCTTGTTAAGGAATACAATCAGTCTTGGAACACCAACCTGTCTTGCAAGAAGGATGTGCTCTCTTGTCTGTGGCTCTGGACCAGAGTCTGCAGCAACCAGGATGATTGCACCGTCCATCTGAGCGGCACCGGTGATCATGTTCTTTACATAGTCGGCATGGCCCGGGCAGTCTACGTGAGCGTAGTGTCTCTTGTCTGTTTCATACTCGATATGTCTTGTGTTGATGGTGATACCTCTAGCCTTCTCTTCTGGAGCGTTGTCGATATCATCATAGTTCATTATCTTTCCGCCGTTCTTCTTTGCACAGTACATAGAAATTGCTGCGGTAAGAGTTGTCTTACCATGGTCTACGTGTCCGATTGTACCAACGTTAATGTGTGGTTTGGTCCTTTCAAATTTCTCTTTTGCCATTAGTTTCCTCCTAAAGAATCTAATACTTAAAAAATTTCAGTTTCAAAAAAATTGAGATAAAAAGATGACAACACTATTATTCAAAAGATATGAATGACAGTATCACCACCTTACCACTCCAGCTGCCGCAGGCAGCTCCGAGCAATTGGTTTGGCTCAACCAAATGCACAATTTGGGCGAAGAAAACGCCCTATTTCATCTTGTTTTATCACAAGTAGAACATTTTGACAAGAGCAAAACGTGATAAAATCAAGCAAATAAATGGTTTATAGCCCCTTTTTCAACGAAAAAAGGGCTATTCAGACTACCACCGGTAATGGGAGAATGCCTTGTTGGCCTCTGCCATCTTGTGGGTATCTTCCTTTTTCTTGAATGCTGTACCTGTTGAATTGAATGCATCAAGCAGCTCAGCACCCAGCTTCTCGCCCATAGTCTTACCATTTCTGGATCTTGAAGCCTGGATAATCCATCTCATAGCCAGAGCTTCTCTTCTGGACTCTCTTATTTCCATTGGAACCTGATATGTGGAACCACCTACTCTTCTGGACTTTACCTCAACAACAGGCTTTACATTCTCCAAAGCTGCTGTGAGAGCCTCGATAGGTTCCTTGTCTGTCTTCTTGCTCAGGAACTCCATTGCATCATACATGATCTTTGTGCTGATTGACTTCTTGCCATCAAACATCATGCGAGTAATGAACTTTGCAACCACAGTACTGTTATACCGTGGATCTGGAATAAATTCTCTTTTTGTAGCACCGCTTCTTCTAGACATTTATACGTTCCTCTATCAAGCCTTTGGTTTCTTTGTTCCGTATTTAGAACGTGATCTCTTTCTGTCTTCTACACCAAGTGTATCCTTTGCACCTCTGATGATATGATATCTGACACCAGGGAGGTCCTTAACTCTTCCACCTCTCAAAAGGATTACTGAGTGCTCCTGCAGGTTATGTCCGATACCTGGGATGTAAGCTGTAACTTCAATACCGTTGGAAAGTCTTACTCTGGCAACTTTTCTCAAAGCTGAGTTAGGCTTTTTCGGTGTTACAGTCATAACTCTTGTACATACGCCTCTTTTCTGAGGGCAGCTCTCAAGAGCAGGAGATTTGGTCTTTTTCTTGACCGCTTTTCTACCTTTTCTGATTAACTGATTGATTGTAGGCATTTAACAACCTTCTCCTATATATTTTTCGGCAGATATACTGCCCATTTTTCCAGAACCATAGATTAACAATCTGACTGGAAAAAGTCAAGTAGGGTTTTTATTCCCTATTCAAGATCCTCAATACTGCGCTGTTTCGGACCATTTTCGGCAGCTTCCTGCGCTTCCTGTTTCCGTTTTTCCAGCACTTCCTGAACCACCAGGTCCAGATCCTCGTTCTGATCGTTGTACAGCTTAACATTGCGGTACATCTTATTTCCGGTACCTGCCGGGATAAGGTGACCGATCAGCAGATTCTCCTTAAGTCCGTGGAGGTGGTCTGTCTTTCCTTCGATAGCTGCCTTAGTAAGAACCTTGGTGGTCTCCTGGAAGGAAGCTGCAGAAAGGAAGGATTCGATTGCCAAGGATGCCTTGGTGATTCCAAGGAGCTTGGACCTTGCCACAGCAGGAGCACCTTTCGCATCGATAACCCGCTTGTTCTCTTCCTGGAACCGGACCTTGTCCTCCTGGCTGCCAAGGATGAACTTGGTGTCACCCACGTGTGCGATCTCAACTTTTCTGAGCATCTGGCGGATGATCACACCGATATGCTTGTCATTGATTCTTACATCAACTTTCTTATAGACTTTCAATACTTCGTTCATCAGGTAAGACTGGAGAGCATTCTCGCCAAGGATATTCAGGATGTCATGCGGGTTCTTCTCGCCGTCGCACAGCTCCTCGCCAGCCTCGACTTTATCGCCATCCCTGACAAGCAGGTTCTTGCCCATAGGGATAAGATGCTTGAACTCTCTGTCCTGCTCATCTGTAATAATGATGATTCTCTTGCCTTTGCTCTTACCGCAGAACTTGACAGTTCCGGAAACCATAGCAAGGACTGCAGGGTTCTTAGGAATTCTGGCCTCGAACAGTTCCTCGACTCTTGGAAGACCTTCGGTGATATCAGAACCCTTGGTGTTGGCCTTAAGCAGCTTGGCCAGGGATTTTCCGGCCTTGACTGTCTCGCCGTCTTCCACAGTCACATATGAGTTTCCTGGCAGGTAGTAGGTTACCAGCTCCTTGCCGTTCTTGTCCACGATAGAGATTCTCGGATCAAGAGCCTCGTCTGTGAACTCGATGATCTTCTTTTCTTTCTGGCCGTTGTTGGCGTTCAGCTCCTCTTTCATTGTCTTGCCGGAAATAAGGTCATGATACTGGATAGTACCTGAGTATTCCGCAATGATAGGTTCTGCGAACGGGTCGAACTTGGCAATTACTTCATCTGCCTCTACACGGCTCTCTTCCTTTACGAAGAGCTCGGATCCGTTCTTGATGTCAATCCGCTGCTCAATACCGAGAGAGAGAAGCTTGTCGCCGAGGACATGGACATATGCCTTGTTTGTGGCATTGATTGTATCCTTGCCCCTCTTTATGAGAGGAACACCTGGGGTAACCATGCTGTTGTCCTCAACCAGGAGCTTGTCTCCTTTAAGGATATCTCTTGCAATAAGAATCTTGTTTGCAATGATATAGCCCTTTCTTGTGAAGAGCACATCGCCGTTGTCAAGCTTTACAGTATTGCCATGAATCTCTCTGATGAATACAGGGTAATCGCGCTTGATTTCTGTTGCTTCGCTGGCCTTATCTGCTGTACCACCTGTATGGAAGGTTCTCATGGTAAGCTGAGTACCAGGCTGACCGATGGACTGAGCTGCGATGATTCCTACAGCTTCGCCGATCTCAACAGGTCTGTTGTTAGCCAGGTTGCGTCCATAGCACTTCTGGCATACACCATACTTGGAGTCGCAGGTAAGAACGCTTCTTATCCGGACTGTCTCGATACCGGCCGCCTCGATCTCCTTGGCCTTGGCCTCGGTTATCTCCTGGTTCATGTCCAGAATAATCTCGCCTGTGATCGGGTGCTTTACCCGCTCAAGAGTGAATCTTCCTTCAATTCTGTCTGCCAGGGATTCCTTTATCTTCTCCCCTTCCTTAAGGGCACTTATATCCATACCGTTGATAGTGCCGCAGTCCTCTTCCTCTACTACTACATCCTGGGCAATATCCACAAGACGTCTTGTAAGGTAACCTGCGTTGGATGTCTTGAGGGCTGTATCAGCAAGACCTTTTCTAGCTCCGTTGGAGGAGATGAAGAACTCGATGATGGAAAGACCTTCCTTGAAGTTGGAACGGATTGCCAGCTCGATGATCTCGCCATTAGGCTTCTGCATACGGCCTCTCATTCCGGCCAGCTGTCTAAGCTGTGTACGGCTACCTCTGGCTCCTGACTGTGCCATCATGAATACAGGGTTAAAGCCCTGACGGTCCTCTTCCAGACGTTTCATAAGCACATCTGTAAGTGCACCCTCGGTTGCAGCCCATTCCTCGATTACTCTGTTATACCGCTCGTTCTCGGTGATAGCACCGCTCTTGAACTGGTTCTGGATATCCTTGACCTTCTCCTGAGCTTTCTCGATAAGAGCTTTCTTTTCAGGAGGTACGATGATATCTGCCATACTTATGGTTGAACCGAATTTTGTGGCATACTTGAATCCCAGTGTCTTGACTGCATCAAGAAGCTGGATAGTCACAGAAGAACCGAACTGCTTGTAGCAGTCGAAGATAATCTTCTTGAGGTCCTTATCTATATAGCCCTTAAGCCATTCTTTCTTATCTTTATCGCCAGCTTCCAGAGACCACTTCTTCTCTGTCTGGCCATCAAAGAACGGACCGTTGTGGAACTCAAGCACATCTGGAAGCGGCTCGTTGAACAGAAGCCGTCCAGGAGTGGTAAGTATATACTGGCCTTCAAGGCTCTTGTCCACAGCCTTGCCCACAATTTTTCCATCCACTACTTTGATCTTGATTACATCCTGATATCTGATAGAGCGGGAATCCAATGCAAGGAGAACCTCGTCGAAGGAAGAGAAGCATCTTACCTTAAGCTTCTTATCTCCGTTCACATCTATCTCGTCATATGGTTTTGCAATAGTAAGCTGATAGATACCAAGAACCATATCCAGAGATGGGAATACAATAGGTCTTCCATTTGCAGGGTCCAGCAGGTTGTTGATAGACATCATAAGTGTCCAGCACTCAATCTGGGCCGCCTGAGTAAGAGGCAGATGGACTGCCATCTGGTCTCCGTCGAAGTCGGCGTTGAACGCACGGCATACCAGCGGATGCAGCTTTATAGCTTTTCCTTCTACAAGAACTGGCTCGAAAGCCTGGATTCCAAGGCGGTGCAGTGTAGGTGCACGGTTAAGCATAACCGGATGCTCCTTCACAACCTCGTCAAGTACACCCCAAACTTCATCGGCTGCTTCTTCCACAAGGGTCTTAGCTTTCTTGATGTTATATACAATCTCTTTTTCCACAAGCTTTTTCATTATGAAAGGCTTGTAAAGCTCCAATGCCATCTTGGCAGGAAGACCGCACTGGTGGAATTTGAGCTCCGGACCTACAACAATTACAGAACGGCCGGAGTAGTCAACTCTCTTACCAAGAAGGTTCTGACGGAACCGGCCCTGTTTTCCCTTAAGCATGTCGGAAAGTGATTTGGCAGGTCTGTTGCTGGTTCCCTTGGCCATCTTTTTCTTCTTTGAGTTATCCAGAAGTGCATCCACTGCCTCCTGCAGCATACGTTTCTCGCTGCGGAGCAGGATAGAAGGTGCACCCATAGCCTGAACTTTCTTAAGTCTGTTGTTTCTGTTGATTACTCTTCTATAGAGATCGTTCAGGTCAGATGTTGCGAAGCGGCCTCCTTCCATCGGAGTCATAGGGCGGAGATCCGGCGGAATGACTGGAATTACATCCAGGATCATCCAGCTTGGATTGATTTCTGACTTAAGGAAGTCCTCTACAATCTTAAGACGCTTGAGGAACTTCTTCTCCACCTTGCCGTCCTTCTTCTTCATCTCGGACCGGAGCTCTCTTGCAATCTCCTGAAGATCAAGCTCCTTAAGCAGAATCTTGATAGCTTCTGCTCCGGTATCTGCAGTGAAGCTCTGTCCGAACTTCTCCTTTGCCTTGTTGTATTCATCCTCGGTAAGAACCTGGAACTTATGCAGTTTGGTATCCTCTGTGTTACCGGCGTCAATTACGATATATTTCTCGTAATACAGGACAGACCGCAGATCGGAGGATGAAAGGTTGAGCAGAAGTCCTATAGGGGAAGGAACGGAACGGTAATACCAGATATGAGCTACAGGAGCGGCAAGCTCGATGTGACCCATTCTCTCTCTTCTTACTCTGGAGTGTGTAACCTCAACACCGCAGCGCTCGCACTTGACACCTTTGTAGCGGATAGATTTGAATTTTCCGCATTTACATTCCCAGTCTTTTGTGGTTCCGAAGATCTTGCGGCAGAAAAGACCGTCATCTTCCGGTTCCTGGCTTCTATAGTTTATAGTCTCGGATTTCTTGACCTCTCCGTAGGACCATTTTCTGATCTGTTCCGGGGAAGCAAGTTTAATTAAAATATTATCGAATTCCTGCATATCTTTTATCATAACTATATCACCCTTCCATCAAAACTGCTTTCCTGCTGGCTGTTTGATCAGCTCCTCATCCTTTTCGGTCAGAGGAATCTGTTCTCCCTTGTCATTCCACAGGGACATATCCAGCGCCAATCCACGGAGCTCCTGAACAAGAACGTTGAAGGACTCTGGAATACCAGCCTGTGTGGTGGATTCGCCCTTGACAATATTCTCATAGGTCTTGGTCCTTCCATTCATATCATCAGACTTGATGGTAAGGAATTCCTGCAGTGTATTTGCAGCACCGTATGCTTCCAGTGCCCATACCTCCATCTCTCCAAGTCTCTGGCCACCGAACTGGGCCTTTCCTCCGAGAGGCTGCTGTGTAATAAGTGAATAAGGACCTGTGGAGCGGGCATGCATCTTGTCATCAACCAGGTGGTTGAGCTTGAGCATATATGCACATCCGATCATAAGCGGATTCTCAAAAGGTTCTCCGGTAAGACCGTCGTAGAGAATTGCCTTTGAGTTCTCCGGCTGACCGCCCTTCTTGAGCAGCTTGGAGATCATATCGTTTGTTGCAGACTGGAATACAGGAACTGCATATTTTTCATTCAGG
>Ga0256405_10002217_pt1 | contig 46317 bp, 36 predicted proteins | sample RumenRJG_02DNA_FD_189096 | JGI IMG/M metagenome (GOLD analysis project Ga0256405, IMG submission 189096) | Bovine rumen microbial communities from Lethbridge, Alberta, Canada - RJG_02 | ecosystem: Host-associated > Mammals > Digestive system > Stomach > Rumen | place: Canada: Alberta... | reverse complement strand
CACATCCAGCTTCCTTCAGATTCCGCCTCACGACGGACACCCTTGCCTTCGGCTATATCCTTCCCACTACCGGGCGGATTCGGGACTTTAACCCGTAAGAAACGTGCGCCGCTAGGCGCACCACCACAAGGACCGTCGACGTAACCCCTAGCTTACGCCGGCGGTTTTTGTATGAGCTTCCACATAAAAAAGGGGCTGTCTGATGAGTGAATAGCCATTATATGTGTTTGATGTGAGTCCTATATGATCGGAAATTCGGTGTGTATCATCCAAATTCGGATTTCCAAGCAAATAAGGTGAAACAAATTTAAAACACGATTTAAATCTCGCTGGTTCATTTTTTGTGTGTCATCCAAATTCAGCAGACCGCCTCAAAAAGGCGAAATCCAAATCAACGCATGAGAATTTTAAATAAAAAATGATGGACTTGGAGGCGTAGGTACCGGCATGCGTTCGCCTTTTTACCACTCATATTTCAAATTGGGCGAAACATACTTTTTGAAAAGCTTGTTCTCGCGGCCATGTCGAGCTAGAGTTCGCCTTTTACCGACACGCCAGCCAATCTGGGCGAAACATCAAAGAAAATTCCAATGCACCATTTCAATAAAACAAACTCCAATACACCGCTTCAATAAAAGAAGTCCCAACGTGTATCTCAGCATAAACCCCCTCTAAAAAACATGAAAAAGGAGCTGTGAAATAATCAGCTCATAAAAAAAGAGAAGTAATAGCTGGAAACAGCCGATTACTTCTCTTTTTCATTCATCTATACCATTACTTTTTTGCAAGAACTCTTCGTAGATACTCTGCGGTATAGCTACCCTTTACCTTGGCAACTTCCTCTGGAGTTCCCTTGGCGACAATGGTTCCACCACCATCTCCACCGTCTGGTCCTAAGTCGATGATATAGTCTGCTGTCTTAATCACGTCTAAGTTATGCTCGATGACAACCACGGTATTACCGCTATCAGAAAGCTTTCGAAGGATACAAACCAGCTTATTTACATCCTCGAAGTGGAGACCTGTAGTAGGCTCATCTAAGACATAGATGGTCTTACCAGTTCCTCTTCGAGACAGTTCTGTTGCCAGTTTAATTCGCTGTGCTTCACCACCAGACAGCTGTGTAGATGGCTGGCCCAGACGGACATAGCCTAATCCTACATCTGACAGAGTCTGAATCTTACGAGCGATGCTTGGAATATTCTGGAAGAATTCTAGGGCTTCCTCTACGGTCATATTCAAGACGTCATAGATGGACTTGCCCTTATACTTTACTTCCAATGTCTCACGATTATAGCGCTGTCCATGGCAGACTTCACATGGGACATAGACATCTGGCAAGAAGCGCATCTCGATCTTCTTAATACCATCTCCAGAACAGGACTCGCAGCGGCCGCCCTTTACATTGAAGGAGAATCGACCCTTGGCATAGCCTCTAGCCTTAGCCTCCTGCGTTCCTGCAAAGAGGTCTCTAATCATATCGAATACACCCGTATACGTTGCTGGATTGGATCTCGGTGTACGCCCGATTGGAGACTGGTCGATATTGATGACCTTGTCTAATGCTTCGATGCCTCGGATTTCCTTCACCTTACCCGGGATCGTATGGGCGCGGTTTAACTTTTTCGCTAAGGTCTTATAGAGGATCTCATTGATAAGAGAGCTCTTACCGGATCCTGATACACCTGTGACCACAGTCATGATACCAAGTGGAATCTCCACATCCACATTCCGAAGATTATGCTCGGTGGCGCCGATGATCTCTAGCTTACCAGTCGGCTTACGACGCTTGGATGGCACTGGAATCATCCGCTTGCCTGACAGGTACTGGCCTGTGATGGAGTCTGGATTATCCATGATATCCTGGCAGCTTCCGCTGGCTACGATCTGTCCGCCATGCTCGCCGGCACCAGGTCCTACATCCACCAGGAAGTCTGCTTCACGCATGGTATCCTCATCATGCTCTACGACAATCAGGGTATTGCCCAGATCTCTTAGGCCCTTCAGGGATGCCAGGAGCTTATCATTATCCTTCTGATGGAGGCCGATGGATGGCTCGTCCAGGATATAGGCGACTCCTACCAGGCCTGATCCTATCTGGGTTGCCAGACGGATTCGCTGGGTCTCACCACCAGACAAAGTGCCTGTGGCACGGGATAGAGACAGGTAGTCTAGTCCTACATCTCGAAGGAACTTCACACGTCCGCGAATCTCCTTCAGGATAGCATCTCCAATGAGATGCTGCTGCTCTGTGAGAGTCAGCTGTTCTAGCCAAGGACCCAGATCACGGATGGCCAGGGTGGTTACTTCGTAGACATTCTTATCACCGATCGTCACTGCAAGTGAGGACGGCTTCAGTCTCTGTCCATGACAGGTACGGCACTCATCCATCACCATGAATTCCTCATAGGACTGCTTCTGTGTGTCCGATGCAGTCTCACGATATCTGCGGTGCATATCATTGATGAGACCCTCGAACTTCACCATATAGGTTCCTTCGCTACGCTGTCCGATATAGTGAACTGCCACTTCATCTGGAAATCCATGGATGAACATATGTCGGATATCCTCTGGCAAATCCTGATATGGTGTATCCAGAGAGAAGTCATAGGCCTGGGACAGGGCTTCTAGTACTGCATGAGTGAAGCTATCCTTCTTAGAGGAGGACTGCCAGCCTGGGCACTGCACTGCGCCCTGATTAAAGGACAGGCTGGTGTCTGGAATCATCAGAGCCTCGTCGAATTCCATGTGATAGCCTAAGCCGGTACACTCTGGGCAGGCACCGAATGGATTATTGAAGGAGAAGCTTCGTGGCTCAATCTCATCGATACTGATTCCACAGTCTGGGCAAGAGAAGGAATCAGAGAAGTTCAGAGTATCTCCTCCAACCACCTGGACCTGAAGCAGGCCATTAGACAGCTTCAACACATTCTCGATAGAGTCTGTGAGACGCTTCTCGATGCCCTCTTTTATCACCAGTCGATCCACTACGATCTCGATATTATGCTTCTGATTCTTATTGAGATTGACCTCGTCCTCCTGGAGCTCATACTGGCTTCCATCGATAATGGCACGGACATAGCCTGCACGACGAGCCTTATCCAATAGTTTCTCATGCGTTCCCTTACGACCACGAACTACTGGTGCCAGGAGAAGTATCTTACTTCTCTCCGGCAGCTTCGTAATCTGATCCACCATCTGATCCACAGTCTGTCTCTCGATGACGCGGCCACAGTTTGGACAGTGGGGGATACCTGCACGGGCATAGAGCAGACGGAAGTAGTCATAGATCTCCGTCACAGTTCCTACAGTGGAGCGAGGATTATGATTGGTAGACTTCTGATCGATGGAAATAGCTGGAGGCATTCCCTCGATCTTATCCACTTTCGGCTTCTCCATCTGTCCCAGGAACTGTCTCGCATAAGAGGACAGGGACTCCATATAGCGTCTCTGGCCCTCTGCGAAAATCGTATCGAAGGCCAGGGAGGATTTACCAGATCCAGACAGACCTGTGAATACGGTGAAGCTATCCCTTGGAATATCAATGGAGACATTCTTCAGATTGTGCTCTCTGGCCCCTCTTACTTTGATATACTTAATTTCTTTTGTTGAACTCATTTTTTATTCCTTTTTCTCTGCCTCTTGTCGTCTAGATCCACCTTCAGGTCACGAAGCATATTCTTCACTTCTACCAGGCGATCTCTGTACTCTGCTGCGATCTCGAAATTCAGATCCGCTGCTGCAGCATCCATCTTCTTCTTATACTTCTCAGCCAGTTCCTCTAACTCGCTATAGTCCATATCCTCTGCACCACGAGAGAAGGTATCCTTCTCCTCCCTGGCCAGTTCCTTGGATACTGACATCACCTCTCGGACTGCCTTCTCAATAGTTTTCGGTGTGATACCGTGGGCCTCATTATATGCCTTCTGGATCTCACGTCTCCGATTGGTCTCATCGATTGCAACCCGCATGGAATCCGTGATTTTATCCGCATACATGATAACATGGCCCTGGGAATTACGGGCTGCACGACCAATGGTCTGGATCAGTGAGGTCTCCGAACGGAGGAATCCCTCCTTATCTGCATCCAGGATTGCAACCAGGGTGATCTCTGGGATATCCAGGCCCTCTCTCAGGAGGTTGATACCAACCAGCACATCGAAGACATCCAGTCTCAAATCACGGATGATCTCTGCTCGCTCTAGGGTATCGATGTCTGAGTGGAGATACTTGACGCGGATGCCAAGCTCCTGCATATAGGTGGTGAGATCCTCCGCCATTCGCTTGGTCAGGGTGGTGATCAGCACCTTATGATGCTCCTTGGTCTCCTTCTTGATTTCAGAGATCAGGTCATCGATCTGACCCTCAACTGGGCGGACATCAATCTCAGGATCTAAGAGGCCTGTTGGTCGAATAATCTGCTCTGCACGGAGCATCTCATGATCCTTCTCATAGTCGCCTGGTGTAGCAGACACAAAAAGCATCTGATCGATTTTCTGTTCAAATTCCTCAAACATCAGTGGACGGTTATCCATAGCCGATGGCAGGCGGAATCCGTAGTCCACCAGAGTCTGCTTACGGCTAAGATTACCGAAGTACATCCCTCTGAACTGTGGCAGAGTAATATGGGACTCGTCCACAATAATCAGATAATCATCTCCGAAATAGTCCAAGAGACACATCGGTGCCTCGCCAGGCTTCTGATTGGTCATATGTCGGGTATAGTTCTCGATACCTGAGCAGAATCCAGTCTCACGAAGCATCTCGATATCGAAATTGGTTCGCTCTGCAATTCGCTGGGCCTCAATCAGCTTTCCCTCATGCTTAAAGTACTTGACCTGCTCCTCCATCTCAGCCTCGATCTCCTTGCAGGCTTCATTGATCTTCGCCTGAGGCATAACATAGTGGGAGGCCGGGAAGATGGCAGCATGGGTAACTTCGCTCTTCGCTACCTGATTCACTGGATCCATATCCAGAATACGGTCGATCTCATCTCCGAAAAACTCCACACGGAAGAAGTACTCGCTGGTGGTAGCCGGGAAGATATCCAGCACATCCCCATGTACTCGGAAGGTTCCGCGGGTAAAATCCATATCATTACGGATATACTGCATATCCACCAGGGACTTAATCACATCGTCTCGGTCGATCTCCTGACCAGGGCGAAGAGACACCATCATGTTCTCGTAGTCGTCTGGTGAACCAATACCATAGATACAGGAAACCGATGACACCACGATGACATCCTTACGCTCCGACAGAGATGCTGTGGTAGACAGTCTAAGCTTCTCGATCTCATCATTGATCGCCGAGTCCTTAGCGATATAGGTGTCCGTGGATGGCACATAGGCCTCTGGCTGGTAGTAGTCGTAGTAGGAGACGAAGTACTCCACCGCATTATTCGGGAAGAACTCCTTCATCTCGCCGTAGAGCTGCCCCGCCAGGGTCTTATTGTGGGAGATAATCAGGGTCGGCTTCTGCACAGCCTGGATGATATTGGCCATGGTGAAGGTCTTACCAGAACCTGTAACACCCTTTAGGGTCTCAAACTGATTGCCCTCTTTGAAGCCCTCCGCCAGCTTCTTAATCGCCTCTGGCTGATCTCCTGTTGGTTGATATTTGGATTGAAGCTGAAACTTCATAGTATGCTCCTTCACACACTTCTTACTATAGATAAATGTAAACCAAGCCTTTTGTTTGTTTTTCTTTTTTATATTGGTTTACATCGTAATTGCATTGTGCTCCTACCATCATAACACCCGAATATATGTTTGTCATTAGATAGCAGTAAGTTTAATTCTTTTTTCACTGCTTGTTCGAAAGTGTTTGTTTCGCCTTATTTGGCCGGCGCGGCGGTAAAAGGCGAACTCCTGCCAACTTTGGCCGCGAGAAACTTGCTTTCTTTTTTGTTTGTTTCGCCTTATTTAGCTGGCAAGCCAGATTTGGATGATACAGACCAACTCTCCGGCCGCTGTAGGCCTGGCTCTCCGGCTTGTGTTACGCCCATATCCCCTGGCGCGTCAGTAAAAGGCGAACTCCTGCAGACTGCTGCCCCAAGCATAAAAATACCCTCTTTACTGGTTTGTCCAGTAAAGAGGGCACATATCCTTACGGCAGGGGCTATATTTCCATATACTGTGCAGCCACAATCATACGCAGGATTGCTAGCCACTGATTCTGTCCATTGATTCCGCTAATTACTCAGCAAATCGTCCGTGGCAGTTCTTATACTTCTTACCAGAACCACATGGGCATGGGTCATTTGGATAGATCTTCTTCGCTGCACGACGCTTAGGTACACGTACGTTTGGACCATCTTCCTTATTGGTACCAGTCTCCTTAGCCACTTCCTCACGCTCTACCTTCTTCTCCACACGGATATGGAAGAGCATCTGAACAGTGTCATGCTTAATATTCTCATTCATCTCATCCATCATGCTGTAGGAGAGTTCCTTGTAGACATCTACAGGATTACGCTGGCCGTACTGCTGCAGGCCAACAGACTGCTTCAGCTGCTCCATATCATCGATCTCGCTCATCCACTTCTGATCGATGACACGGAGGAGGATAACACGCTCAACCTCACGGAAAGCTTCTGGCTCAGGGAACTCTGCTTCCTTCTGGCTGTAGAGTTCCTGTGCCTTATCGTAGATCTTATCCACTAAGTCAGCAGACTTCTTCACACCATCCAGTTCGTCCTTTGTTAATGGACCGATTGGAATAATGGTGTTCAGCACACGGCTCAGTTCCTTCAGATCCCAATCAGCAGGCTCAACTTCGTCACCACAGGTAGTCATCACTTCCTCTGTGATGATGTCTCGAGTCATGGCCTGGATATTCGTCTTCATATCCTCACCAGACAGAACTCTCTTACGCTGCTCGTAGATCTTCTCACGCTGCTCATTCATAACCTGATCGTACTCTAACAGGTTCTTTCTGATAGCGAAGTTATTCGACTCGATCTTCTCCTGAGCTCTCTCAATTGCTGAGGAAAGCATCTTATGCTGGATACGCTGTCCCTCTGGGACACCCAGATTCTCGAAGATATTAATGAGACGCTCAGAACCGAAGAGTCTCATCAGATCATCCTCAAGAGAGATGAAGAACTGGGACTCACCAGGGTCACCCTGTCGACCAGAACGTCCACGTAACTGGTTATCGATACGACGGGACTCATGACGCTCGGTACCTATGATCTTCAGACCGCCGGCAGCCTTCGCTTCCTCATCCAGTTTGATATCGGTACCACGACCAGCCATATTCGTAGCGATAGTAACTGCACCGTGGATACCTGCATTAGCAACAATAGCAGCTTCCTTCTCATGATACTTGGCATTCAGTACTTCATGCTGGATACCCTCTCGAGAAAGCATGCGAGACAGAAGCTCGGATACATCGATATTTACGGTACCAACCAGAACCGGCTGACCCTTCTCATGTGCGCTCTTAACCTCTTCTACAACTGCCTTATACTTTTCCTTCTGGGTCTTATATACCGCATCCTCATGATCGATACGAATGACTGGGCGGTTGGTTGGGATGGTTACAACGTCCATTCCATAGATATCTCTAAATTCCTGCTCCTCTGTTGCAGCAGTACCTGTCATACCACCCTTCTTATCATACTTATTAAAGAAGTTCTGGAAGGTGATGGTAGCCAGTGTCTGGGACTCACGATTTACCTTAACATGCTCCTTGGCCTCGATTGCCTGATGGAGACCATCAGAGTAGCGACGACCTGGCATGATACGTCCAGTGAAGGAGTCGACGATCAGCACCTCATCATCACGAACCACATAGTCCTGATCACGATGCATGAGGTTATGTGCACGAAGTGCCAGAATCACATTATGCTGGATCTCTAAGTTCTCAGGATCAGCCAGGTTATCAATATGGAAGAAGTTCTCTACCTTCTTCACACCGTCCTGAGTCAGGGTTACGATCTTATCCTTCTCATTTACGATGAAGTCACCTGTCTCCTCCTGCTCGATACCCATAATCGCATCGATCTTAGAGAATTCAGGGAGGTCCTCGCCTCGCTTCATCTGACGGGCTAATACATCACACAACTCATAGATCTTCGTCGACTTACCACTCTGACCAGAGATAATCAGTGGTGTACGGGCTTCATCGATCAGGATGGAGTCCACCTCATCGATGATGCAGTAGTGAAGACCACGCTGTACCAGGTCCTTCTCGTAGACAGCCATGTTATCACGGAGGTAATCGAATCCCAATTCATTATTAGTGATGTAGGTGATGTCGCACTGGTAAGCTTCCTGGCGCTCTGCACGGTCCATTCCACCTAATACACAGCCAACAGTCAGTCCCATCCAACGATGTACCTGACCCATCTCATCCGAGTCACGCTTTGCCAGGTAGTCATTGACTGTGACAACATGCACACCCTTACCCTCTAAGGCATTCAGGTAAGAAGGAAGTGTAGCAACCAGGGTCTTACCTTCACCAGTACGCATCTCGGCGATACGTCCCTGATGGAGGATCACTCCACCAATGAGCTGTACACGGAATGGCTCCATACCTAAGACACGCTTGTCCGCCTCACGGATCGTAGCGAATGCTTCAACCAGGATATCATCCAGAGTCTCACCTGCCTCTAAGCGATCCTTGAACTTCTGTGTCTGGGCCTTAAGTTCCTCATCACTCATAGCCTGCATGGTCTCACGCAGGGCCTCGATCTTATCAACCGTAGACTTAATTCTCTTCAATTCGTGCTCAGAGTGTGAGCCGAAGAGCTTCGTCATTAATCCCATTTCTTACCTCTCCTTTTACCTCTTTATTTGAAATGTAGACCATGCCCCTACGATGGGTTCCAATCGAAAGGATTCCTCCCATCGTGGTGGGCGGTCTACATGTCAAGACTCGTTGCGTTACACGAATTCCATTTTAACACTCGTACACCCTAGGAGCAATGATTAAGAATGCCTTGTCATCCAGTCAAGACTCGCTCGCGAGTCTTGCGCGCCGGATTCGGGTCTGCTTCAGCAGACAAATTCCTGTCCGAATCCGTGCGCATCCTCGCGGAGCGTTTAACGCAGTCGGAGAATAAGGCCTTTCTCAGACTATCCTCAGTCGCCAGCATGAAATTGCATGGAATTGTCTGAATATTATCAGAATATTCCAGATATACAATTACTATATTTAGTGTATTTTAATTTATATAAAATATTTTCAGACAATATATTGACAAAAGTACTTCCAAGCTTTATGATGGTCTTAACAAAAAGAAAGAGGAACTCCACTTATAAAAGTAATGAGGAGATGCATTGATTCTCCATCCGAGTTCATAGTTCTTTCGATAGAAATTCGTATCAGGGGAGGTAAGTGTCCACCAGAAATCGTAAGGTAATGCATTAACCGGAACGGCCGGTATAAGCCGCGAATCCTATTTCATCCAATGGAGTCGGGATGAACCTCACAGACAGGAACTGTTTTAGTTCAAGAATCTAAGAATTGTTGAGGGCATGTGATACGTGAGATGAGATTAGGTATGAAACATACAACCTGTTATTAGAAAGGTTGGTAGTAGGAAAAATAAGATGAGGATAAAACTTTGAAGACAATTTCATATGAATCGAAATGAGCGGGGCGCTGAACGGATAATCAATTCGGTGCCTCGCTTATTTTATGTCCTATTTATCGAAGGGAGCTCCATGCCATCCAGGAGTTCCATCCCTGCAGATCCCTACTCCATGTCATCCAGGAGCTCCATCCGTCCCTTATCTCCCAGAATCCAGCATCCTCAGGAAGCGCTCTGCTGCCACATCCCAGGAATAGTTCTCCCGGAAAATGCTTGCTTCTCGATTGAGAACATCCTGTAGCGAATTGCCCTGTAGCGAATTCTTCCTGCCCTGGGCTTCTGTCTGGCTCAAATCCCCTTCAACTCCTTCTGCCCCTGCAACAAACTCTCTGTCTCTCAGTTCATTTGCAAGTTTCCGTATGCAATCTCCCACATCACAGGCGTCACGATAATAGAAAATACCACAGTCCTCATTCAGTTCCGGCTCCGCTTCCTGAGACATATTGGTTAGCACCAGTGTCTGATTGGCCATAGCCGATGGAACCCGGTCATGCATACCGCAGTGAAAGAGAGGATTTACATCCAGTAGCACTCTGGCATCTGCGATGGTCTCATAGATCAGGCTGATATCCACACCTGGGAGCAGGTTTACATTTGCCATGTCAGAAAGGGACGTCTCCTCCCAGCCCTCGCCTCGAATGGTCATCGTCCAGCCCACCTCCTGACATGCCATCGCTGCTGCCTCCGCGATGGCCAGACGCTTCTCATAACGAACCCGTCGGTCCAGCGGATAGAGATAATTCATGAGCTGTGGAAATGTAAGCCCAGCGAAGTCTGCGGCGCTCCAGCCCTGCTTTTCGAGAACAGTTGTAAGGGCATCCTCTAGAGCCATCTCCTCTGGGACATAGGTCTGATAGAGCTGATCCCGCAGGTCCTGAAATGTTGGCGTATGACCTGGCTCCATCATGGCATCCAGAATCATGGCCACATTCTCAATCTCCGCCATATACTTCTCCCTTGGGAGGTAGGTTCCTGGGAAGAGGAGGTCCATACTTCTCTCTGCAAAGGGAATCTGACACTGGGCCACCTGTCCCGGCACTGGAAAATAGGTGGCCGGAAGCTTATCCACAGAGGTGAAGCCTTTTTGCGGCACTTGTCCACCCCTCACATAATACTTCTCCACATAGGCGGCGTGGCTTCGATCAATGGTTAGAACATGCTGGTCCCATACAGGCAGCACGATTCCAGGGTGGTGATAGAGAGGATGATCCACGATCCAGTTATAGAATGGGATTCCCAGCTCATTTAGGAAGCGAACCTCTCTCCCGTTCTCTCCCTCCATGGTGAGGTAGGGAAGCTTGGAATTAATGTCTAGAACTGCATCATAGAGTCTGTCAGGGCTAGCCTTGGCTCTGTCCAAGAGGTCTCCTAAGAGATTCCAGTCTGCTGCCTCATCCGACAATTCCACAAAGTCCACTTCTGCTCCAGCCCTCTGCAGGGCTTCCTCCATGCGATGGAGGAAGAAGGCTCCAGAGTAGTAGCAGATCTCTCTTGTATGAATGATTAGGATTTTCTTCGCCATAAATCTCCTCTATTGAATAAAGTAAAAGAGAGTTGCAGGATGCTCCCACAACTCTCCATTAGCGCAATTACAAACTACCAGGAGATAACCTCAGTTCCCTCTTCTGTAACCAGAACCTGAAGCTCCCACTGGGCACTTGGAAGTCCATCTGCTGTGTATACTTCCCAGTCATTTTCTGGATCCGTATAGATGGCATTGGATCCCATATTTACCATTGGCTCGATGGTGAACATCATACCAGGAACCAGGAGCATATCCTCTCCCGCGTTGGTGAGGTAGCTAACCCATGGCTCCTCGTGGAACTCACAGCCCACACCGTGTCCACCGATTTCACGGACAACAGAGTAACCATTCTCCTCGGCATGCTTATGCACTGGCTCAGCCATATCGCCTAAGAAGCTCCAAGGCTTTGTCGCCTTCAGGCCCAACTCTACGCACTCCTTCGTGACATCTACAAGCTTCTGAACTGCAGGATCCACATCGCCGATGCAGAACATACGAGAGGAATCAGAGAAGTAGCCGTCTAGGATGGTAGAGCAGTCTACATTGATGATATCGCCACTCTTCAGGATCACATCCTTAGATGGGAAGCCGTGGCAGACCTGATCATTTACAGAGGTACATACACTGTAAGGGAAGCCCTCGTAATTCAGAGGTGCCGGGATACCACCCATGGAATAGGTCACATCATTTACGATGTCATTAATCTCAGCTGTGCTCATGCCCTCATGGATTGCCTCAGCGATGGCATCTAAGCATGCCACATTGATCTTCGCAGACTCCTTGATCTTCCCAATCTGTTCTGGAGTCTTGATCAGGTTACGGCTAGGAACCGTGTGTCCCTCTAAGGCATAACGAAAGATCTTCTTATCTGTAATCTCGTGGCACTGCTTATACTTCTTACCAGAGCCGCACCAGCAAGGGTCATTTCTACCAATTTTCTTATCAGCCATTCTATATATCCTTCCTTCATCTATTTCTAAATGTAAACCAAGCCCAAGGCGGCCTCTTACTGCCTCGGCTGGATGCAATCGTCGTATTGCCAGGGAACTATTATAGAACTCACAGTCCCTTATGCAATCACCGTCCCCTATTGTACAACAAGTCAAGCCGTAATGCATTTCTTTTCATTGGAACTCAGTTCTTCTTTCCAAGTCCATTAATGATATTAAAAGTATCATGGTGGATGGTAAGTTCGCTTACACGGAGGCGATCTAAGACCTTCTTATGATTTCGAACCGAGTGCTTCTTTAGGATCTTACTATACTCATAGCCATCCCAATTGAGACTTGCCTCTGTGACACCCATCTCGTTAGCCAGCTGTCTCTGGTACTTCTGGACGATGGCAGCTCTTCTGATCTGCTCATTGATATAGTCCTCTGATGCAGGAAGTCTCTCCCACTGCTGGTCTAAGAGATCCTCCCAGAAGTCTGTCTGGGCATTCTTCAGGTACTCTTGCTCCTCCGCTGTCAGAGTGATATCTGCCTTCTTAGCCTCCTCATAGAAGAGATAATCATGGATGGTATTCCCTAGAATCGTACGCTTCACCAGGGTAGACATAATCTTTCCATCCATTCGGATATTCCAGTAGTCCTTGGTGGAGTCTGGATTATAGATCATAGCCTGCTTCTCCACTACACGCTCCTCCAGGAGGGTATAGTAGGACAGATCCTTCACACGGATAGCATGTCCATCCACAGTAGCAACTGTCTTCTTCCCATCCCTTTTCATATCAATAAATTGGGAGGTGACATAGCGCTCATATCCTGCCAAGACGGTGACCAGGATGAAACCAATAATCAGGAGATCTCTCACAATCTTCTTCCAGGTAAAAGCAGCCCTTAGGCTCTCCTTAGAGAATCTTCCTTCTTCTTTCATCTTATGAAATGTAGACCATATTGTTCTCATAGAGATCACCTGCCTTTCCTAGAATCATTATAACGTGCAAAGAGAAAGGCGACCACCCCAAATGAGGTGATCGCCTTGAATCATTCTTATTTACTTCCCAAGGAGTCTACCTGTTGTGAATAGGCAGGATGTCTTCCTACATGCGCCGGATGGCCAAGATACCTTCCTACATGCGTCGGATGGCCAGGATGTCATGGCAGAGAACCGAACGATTAGCTGTGATACCAGCCTTGGTACTCTGGGCTTCTACAATCTTACCTCCACCGGCATAAATGGCTACGTGTCCAGAATAGCATACGATATCACCTGGTTGGATATTATCGTAACTTACAGCAGAACCAACCGAGCGGAATCCTCCCGAGGTCAATCGGCCTCCATTGAAGTAGCCGAAGTGCTGGTAGACACCGGTTACAAATCCAGAGCAGTCGGCACCACCGGTAAGGGATGTACCTCCCCAGACATATGGATTACCAACGAACTGCATGGCATAGGATACAATTGCACTTCCATTGACACTAGCTGTTGGATTACCACCGGCTACATTATGAGAACCACTGGATCCATTACCATCACTTCCATGGAAGGTACTGTCAGAACTGTTCTGCTGACTGGATGTCGCCTTACGAGCAGCTTCTTCTGCTGCCTTTCTTTGAGCCTCTTCACGCTTCTTCTTCTCTTCTGCAGCCTTCTTCGCAGCGGCTTCCTTGGCTGCTGCCAGCTCTGTATCAATGCTACCCATCTGTGTCTTCATGGTAGCCAGGGTATTATTGAGAGAGGTCTTCTTTGCATCTAATTCAGACTTCTGAGTTTTCAGGCTGGTCTGTTCTGTCTGCAGCTGAGTCTTAATCTCTGTCATATCCTCTACCGTACCCTGATATGCAGTGAGCATATTCTGATCATACTGATAGATGGTATTGGCATATTCCACACGATTCAGCATATCGGAGATGTTCTTAGACTCTAGGATAGCAGTCAGCATAGAAGCGTTCTGACCAGACTCATATGTGTACTTCATTCGAAGCTTAATTGCTTCTCTCTGCTCATTAACAGACTGCTCAGCTGCTTCCAGATTGGCCTGGGTATCTGCAATCTCTGATTCCTTATCAGAGATCTGACTATTCAAATCTGCCACTTCAGCCAATAAAGTAACCAACTGAGAGTTGGTGGAGTCAATATTATTCTGAAGATTATCCTTATCCTTTTGAATATCATTAACACTTCGCTCTGCATGAACTTCTCGAGGCATCACTGCGCCTGCAAGGGTAAGAGTCATAACAGAGGTGAGCATGAAAGTCACGATTCGCTTTGCAATTCTATTATTCAATGGATTCCTCCTCATAATTGCCCAGTTTGTCACCTAACTACACTCATTATAACAGAAGTTTTCCTACTGTCTCCTCTTTTTTTCGATAATTCACTGTTTTTTCACGATTTTTTAAGATTTTCCGGAGAAAGTCAAGACTCGCTCGCGAGTCTTGCGCGCCGGATTCGGGTCTGCTTCAGCAGACAAATTCCTGTCCGAATCCGTGCGCATCCTCGCGGAGCGTTTAACGCAGTCGGAGCTTGTACCCCGACTGCGTTAAATCAAGTGGGTCATTTTTCACAGCCCCTTTTTCTGTCTGATGAGTGAATAACCATTATTGATGTGAGTCCTATATGATCGGAAATTCGGTGTGTATCACCCAAATTCGGATTTCCAAGCAAATAAGGTGAAACAAATTTAAAACACGATTTAAATCTCGCAGGTTCATTTTATGTGTGTCATCCAAATTCGGCAGACCGCCTCAAAAAGGCGAAATCCAAATCAACGCATGTGGATTTTAAATAAAAAATGATGGACTTGGAGGCGTAAGTACCGGCATGCGCTCGCCTTTTTACCACTCATATTTCAAATTGGGCGAAACATCAAAGAAAATCCCAATACACCGCTTCAATAAAAAAAGAGAAGCAATAGCTGAAAACAGCCGATTACTTCTCTTCTCTTGATTTCCCTATTCTGTTTTCATAATCCTTAGGGAACCCCCGGTAAACCATTCTCCCTAGAGATGCATGGACATCAGCAAAGGCGCATGCGGATATCCTTAGTGATGATATCTGTGTAGCTAAAGGAAAGAAGCTGATCTGGTGTATTCTTCTCACCATCAACTTCGATTGTGAAAACGGAAGGATATGCTTCCTTAATCACACCAGTCTGGATGTCAACCTTATTACGTCCACGATCCAGGCGGATCTCTACGCGGCTACCACACTGCTCAGCAACAGATGCACGTACCTTGTCAAAATCAGAACGTTCCATGTCTTTTTTACCTCCTGCGTGAATACATTGTCGCATTTCAAAAAACATTGGTGTTATCATAGCATAAAACTGCTTTTTTGTCAAAATTTCACTTTGATGCTTTACAAGAATGAAGTGTGCGTGTGGTCATTTTAGAAATGCCTTATTTTAGAAGGTTTCACGGGATTATTGTTGCAGTTTCACATTTGACAAGATGTAATTATTACCTATTTTTTTGGAGGAATCCAGGCTTCTACTTTCATTATTTTGGTGATTTTTCACAACCAAAATCATGGGGTTTTTATTTTCAAATCCACTAGATATAGTTTTATTCTTTTTTTCTTTTCCAAGGATTCCAATATATACTATAATTTCCCTAGGCAGGGGCTTCTGCCTTTGTTTCAATGATTTTTAGCATGCAGATTATCTTGCTACTACTATTTTTGTGCTACTACTTTTGTGCTACCACATTTGCATAGGAATATTTCCATTGGAGGTCACTATGATTCGTGCAATACTTGCTTTTATTTTTGCAGTTTTATTCTTAATTATTTCTCTTCCAGTCTATTTCATAAGCTGGCTCATCGGCCGTAAGAAGCCAAAGGCACTGGCAGAGTTTTCCCAGAGATTCATCTCTTTTGGACTGAAGGGTGTCTCCCTCATCTGCTGTGTTAAGTTAGAGGTGAAGGGCTTAGACCAGATCGATCCTGATGGGACCTATCTCTATATCGCCAATCACGCTAGCATCTTCGATGTAATCCTAGGCTATCCAGTACTACCAACCCAGACTGGCTTCTTAGCTAAGAAGGAACTCCGTAAGGTACCAGTCCTTGGTATGTGGTTAGAGCGTTGTGGTGGTCTCTTCTTGGATCGTAAGAATCCAAAGCAGGGCTTACAGGTAATCCTCACTGCAATCGACCAGGTCAAGGCTGGTCAGTCCGTATTCATCTTCCCAGAGGGAACTCGTACCAAAGATGGCTCTCTGAATGAGTTCAAGGCAGGCTCCTTTAAGGTTGCCACCAGAACCGATTGTCCAATCGTTCCAATTGCTATGACTCACACTGCAGATATCGTTCGTAAGCATATCCCTTTTGTAAAGTCTACCAAGGTCACCATCCTGTTTGGTCAGCCAATTCGTCCAAGCCAGTTAGACCCTGAGGACAAGAAGCATATCGGTGTCTATATGCAGTCTAGGGTCCAGAAGATGCTAGATGATTCTAACGCAGTCGGACAGGAATTTGTCTGCTGAAGCAGACCCGAATCCGGCGCACAAGACTCGCGAGCGAGTCTTGACTAATGAAAGAAGCCTCTAGAAGATCCAAGTCTCTAAGGGCATCTCTAGGAACTCTTCGTAGCTTTCCACCGGGCGAAACTCAAGGGGAATACTGTAATAGAGTTCTCTTAAATGAATCACTAACATGGTCTCTTCCATCCTCTGATCCATCTCATGCTTTAGATGGATGGCAAGTCTCTCTAGATGGAAGTAGAGGGTAATGTCTCCATGTAATTTCAAAAAATATCTACAGGTATCCACTAGCCTGCTGGCCTCTTCATAGTATTGGAGATGAAAAGCCATACAGGCTAAATTTATGCATACCGCTTCCTGCTCAACAAATTGCTGCTCACTATCTCTTCGCCTGGCTATTAGATAGTTATAGAGTTGGGTCTGAAGGGCATAGCCTCGACTCTCATTTTCTAGATGAAATTCATAGTTACTATAGAGATTCATAAGAAGGATATCCGCATGGGTGACAGACTCTGTATGCAGGAGATTCCTGGGAAAGGGAATCTCACTTCCATCGAAATTCGGCCAGCGCATCTGTATCACTTCCTCCAAGTGAATCACATAGTCGATATCAGAAAACACATACTCTAGCATACAGTTCTGATGTCTCGCCCCCATCAAGCGAAAGATCACTTCTGCAGCTTCCTGATAGTATCGGATGCGGTTCTCTTGAAGGGATTCTTTCGTTTGACCATTTACAATCTTATGCATCTCTCTCAGGTACTCCATGGACTTCTCCACATCATCCATCTTCACTCCCTGAAGCAGATTACTAAGAATCTCCCTTACCTCAGCCTCTCTCTTTTCTCTGGCCTCTTGTTTGGCTCTTTGCCTCTCCATTTTATCGATTTCCCGAAGGGTTCTAGCCTCCGCCACGAATAGTTCTGCGATAATCGGATCCATTCCATTGGATACGTATCGCTGCATGAGATTGGTAATCACTCGATCGGAGGGGATTCCTCGCCCTGATTCCGCTTCGTAGATTGTGCGAGGCTCACATACACCTTCACAGGCGGCCTCTCTTGTTAGATTTAGATTATCCCGTAATTTCCTAAGATAACTCGCTAATTCACTTTTCTGCAATTTTACAACCTCCTTGTATGCGCAGAACCAATCCAAAGTGTCTAGTCTTAGTTGTCCTGGTGCCAATGGAAACTGCTCTCTGGTCTCCGGTTTTCGTACGTGGAATATATCATAGGTGGGTATCCGATGGAAACCTCTTCTGTCCACCATTAGAGTTTCTATACAAGGCTTGATTAGCGAATCTCGTAGAAGTTACTTAAAAGTCCTATTTTTCAGCATGTTAAATGGGGTTAGTATCCTCTGAAGTGACATTAGTAACGCAAGAAACCGGTACTGCAAAATCTGCAGTACCGGCTTTCCCCTTCTCCCATACAAGTTTTAACCCTCTGCTACCAGATGAACCAGTAACAGATATCATTGACCGAAACCCCCATTCCGGTTATGATTCGAATATCATTGACCAACCCCCCATTCCGGTTACGATTCGAATTATTCCTCCTCAGGCTCAATCAGTCCGTAGGTATTACCGCGGCGCTTATAAACTACATTCACTTCATCTGTCTCTGCATTACGGAATACGAAGAAGTCATGTCCTAAGAGTTCCATCTGGACACAGGCATCCTCAGCATACATTGGCTTCATATCGAATTTCTTCTCACGAATGATGTGAATCTCCTGATCATCAAGATCTGTATCATGCTCGATGTAATCAGCCTTGAAGGCTGCTCTGGCATCCTGCTGCTTCTCAACTAATTTGCTACGATACTTTCTGAGCTGACGCTCAATGGTCTCTTCTACTAAGTCGATGGATACATACATATCGTTAGATACCTGCTCCGAACGAATAGTGTGACCCTTCATCGGGATGGTAACCTCGATCTTCTGTCTCTCCTTCTCGACACTCATGGTTACTCTAGCTGGGGTGTCCTCCTTGAAATACTTGTCCAGCCTTGACAATCTGTCCTCCACAGCTGCCTTTAAGCCTTCCGTCAGTTCAATGTTACGTCCTGTGATTTGTAGTTTCATATAAATCAGCCCCTTTGTATTTTATTTGATAAATCCTTTGGTTAATGGTTAAGTAGATTGATTTGTTGCTTTGGATTTATCATGGTTTTATTATAGTGAACATGGACTGTTGATACAATGCTTTTGCAATAAATTTTCTGAAATTTTACTGTTGACATTTGAATTGTATTGACACTCTAGCAAAAATTTCCCATTGGATTTTGTTCAATATGTCGGGCTGACAGAAACTACTTGCCTGATTTCCTTGGGAACTGTATCGTTAGGGTGATTCCTATGGCTTGATTCCTATCGAAAACCATAGGATAACTACTATGGATTCACACATCATTTCAGACAAAAAGAGGTAAGCTATGACCACTTCACTTCACGGAAAAACTGCATTTATCACTGGAGCATCCAGAGGAATCGGCGCAGGTATCGCCCGCTCCCTTGCTGCACAGGGCTATTCCCTTGGTCTGTCCTGCCAGAAGAGTTCCGATGCCATCCACGATCTGGCGGATTCTCTGGCAGAGGAATATGGCATCTCCGTCTCGGTCTACATTTTCGATGTAGCAGATCACAATGCTGTATCTAGTGCCGCGGAGGACTTCCTTCGGGAGTACGGCCACATCGATGTACTTATCAACAATGCAGGCATCTCCTATGTAGGCTTATTCACAGACCTGACCTATGAGGAGTGGAATCGTATTGTAAATGTAAACCTCTCTTCCAGTTTCTACACAGCCAAGGCCTTCCTCCCATCTATGGTGGAAAAGAAGTCCGGGGACATCATCAATATCTCCTCCATGTGGGGATCTGTGGGTGCTTCCTGCGAAGTGGCTTACTCTGCTACCAAGGGAGGCATCAATGCAATGACGCGGGCTCTGGGTAAGGAATTGGCCCCATCCAATATCCGTGTGAATGCCATCTCCTGCGGAGTGATCGATACGGATATGAATCGGGATCACTTCACCGATGAGGATATGGATGCCCTCTGCCAGGATATTCCCGCTGGTCGCTTAGGACTGCCAAGTGACGTGGGAGAGACGGTGGTCTCCATCCTGAATGGCAGTCGCTATCTCACCTCCCAGGTTATTGAACTGGATGGTGGATATATCTAACTCAGTCGGAGAAATCCCCAACCTCTAAGCGTTAGCGTAGGTGGGGGTTATGACAAACTATACTCAGTCGGGGTACAAGCTCCGACTGAGTTAAAAAAAACCTACCCACGAACTGCTTTTACCAACGTAATTCATGGATAGGTTTTCTATTTTTATCATCTTCTGTATCAAGCCAGTTCTGAGTACTTCCCCAGGAAGGCTCTGGTACGCTCATTGTCTGAGCTGAACATCTCCTCAGGTGTTGTCTCCTCTACGATGACACCCTGATCCATGAAAATCATACGATCGGATACATCTCTTGCGAAGTTCATCTCATGGGTGACGATGACCATGGTCATCTTCTCCGCTGCTAATTCCTTAATAACCTTCAGGATCTCAAGGGTTAGCTCTGGATCTAGTGCACTTGTGGGCTCGTCGAAGAAGAGCATCTTCGGCTTCATGGCTAAGGCTCTTGCGATGCCGACACGCTGCTTCTGTCCACCAGACAGCTCGCATGGATAAGCATTGGCCTTGTCTCCTAAGCCCATCTTCTCTAAGAGGGCCATGGCCTCCCTGGTTACTTCTGCCTTATCTCTCTTCTGGATACGAATTGGTGCATCGATGATATTTCGAAGCACAGTGAAGTGTGGGAAGAGGTTAAAATTCTGGAAGACTAAGCCAAAGCATTCTCTGGCTTCTCTCTGCTCCTTCTTAGGCACATAGACCGCTCGTCCATTCTCAGAGCTTACAATCTGATGACCCAGATAACTCATCTCTCCATCATCCATGGTCTCTAAAAAGGTTGCAATACGAAGCAGGGTGGACTTACCAGAACCAGATGGTCCGATGATACTAACCACTTCGCCCTCTTCTACCTTAAGATGCATGTCCTTTAGGACCTCTGTTTCACCGAAGTTCTTTTTTACGTGCTGCATATCTAATACGTTCATCTCGATCTCCTGAACCTATGGCTTCTCATAGGCATCCTGGCCTCGGTCTACATTTCCCTCAGGCCTATTCGTAATAGTCCATCTTCTTCTCTAAGAGCTCCATGCCGCCTGCAACTACTGCATTGAATACGAAGTAGAAAATCGCTGCTGCTACAAATGGAACCATGCTGCGCTGGGATGCTGCCAGAGCCTTGGCCTCGGTGAACATCTCTGCATAGGCGATGGAGAAGGCTAAGGATGTGTCCTTAACCAAGGTGATGACCTCATTGGTGATGGATGGAAGGACTCGCTTCCACACCTGTGGCAGGATAATGGTGACAAAAGTCTGTACGCGGTTATAGCCCAGGACCTCTGCTGCCTCATACTGTCCCTTAGGCATCGATGCGATACCGCTTCGATAAATCTCAGCAAAATATGCTGCGTAGTTCAGTGCAAATGCGATGATAACCGCGCTACCTCGATAGGAATCCCCCAGAACAAGTCCGAATAAATAGTATGGTCCGAAATAGACCACAAGTAGCTGTAGCATCAGCGGTGTTCCACGCATGATGGAATTGTATACACGTACAATATTACGAATCACTGGATTCTTAGACATACGGCCCAGGGCCAGGATCAATCCCAGCGGCAGGGAGAATACCAGTGTAAGTACGAATATCTGAATTGTTACGCCCATGCCTCCCACGAGCTGCATACATATCTGTCCAAACGACATATCGAATCCTACCTTTTCAAAACGGAAACCGATCCAACCTCCCCAGGTGGACCGGCTTCCCAATCAACTTACTCTGCCTTCAGGATGCAGACATCTGTCTCAAAGTACTTCTCAGATAACTTCTTAAAGGTGCCATCCTTCACCAGCTCTAACAGAGCCTTCTCAACCTTATCACGGAGCTTATCATTGCCCTTCTTAAATCCAACAGCGTACTGCTCAGTGGATAACTGATCATCTAAGATAGTGAAGGTGTCTTCCTTGCCCTTGATCTGATTCTTTGCAACGAAGATATCCATTGCAATGGCATTTACCGAGCCCTGCTCTAGGTCCATCATTGCAGTATTGTAATCTGCAACGGTAAGAAGCTGGCTGAAGCTTGCCTTCAGATCCTTATTCCCATCATCATTCAGGGCTGACTCAGCAGCGGATTCCTTCTGAACCTCTACGATCTGGTCCTTCAGACCAGCCTGATCCTTGATACCCGAATCCTTCTTCACTACAAATACCTGGGAATTATCCATGTATGGATCTGTCCAGGTGTACTGCTTCTCACGACCCTGGATGGTGAATCCATTCCAGATACAGTCGATATTACCAGCATCTAATTCCATGTCCTTGGCATCCCAGTCGATTGGCTGATACTTGATCTTCATGCCCATCTTATCTGCGGCTGCCTTCGCCATCTCTAAGTCAAATCCTGTGAACTCACCCTTATCATTCTTATAACCAAATGGTGGGAAGTTCTGATCGAATCCAACCACCAGGGTATCATCGTCTGCTGTGTTCTTACTAGAGCTACCACAGGCACTCATGCCAAATATAAGGCAACCGGTAAGAAGCAGCGCTCCAATCTTCTGAAACTTCTTCATCTGTTTTCCTCCGTAATCTCTTCTCTTCTTTTTCTCATTCAAAACTTTTTTCTTTTCCTATTTTCCCTTGCAATGTGCTTTTTATTCATCCTTTTGCTTTTCGCTTCATTGCTCTATCACTTTACCACGCTAAAATATCTTTGTAAACAAGTATTTTGAAAAAATGTGAATTTTATTCAACTAAAAAAGCAGAACCAACGCCCTACGCTGGTTCTGCCTCTATGAAATACCCCCTCATTGGAATACCATCTCTTGGTATCCTGGCATCCTCATGCCATTTCCCTTTATGACCTGCTACCTCCCGGTAGTTTATACTCCGACTGAGTTAAAAGATCAATTACTTCGCAGCAACTTCCTTGGTAGCGATCACATCAACACCGGTACCACATACATCCTTCAGAATAATATCACCGATCTTGACTGGAGCCTGGACCTCAATGGACTGAATTGCCTTACAGCAATCGAAGATCTTACCCTTTGGGATATCTCCAGCAGTCTTACAGGATACCATTGCAATACGTCCGCCACTGACACGTACGGAGCTGGTTACCACCCTGGTAGGATTGGTAACTTCCTTACGTGCATAGACATCACCACGCTTGCAGGTATTGCCTGTTACATCTGTTACTTCGCCATTATCTAATGTCACTGTAATCTGGCAGCCCATAGGACAGCAGATACAGGTCAGGTTCTTCTTCTCTTCTGCCATGACTTATGCCTCCTCAATTCTGATGGTGATCTCTTTCAGATCAGTGTCTGCCAAGAGGTCGGACTTCTTCAGGATTACCTGCTCCATTTCGCCCGGAGCGAATATCTGCTTCTTTCTTCTAGCAACACACTTGTCACCGAAGTATGTGCATACTGCAGAGTTCTTATAGACTGCACCTACACGGAAGCGAACAGTCAGTGTATCCTCCATCTCCTCTGGACGGACAAATTCAGGAACGGTATAGCGTACGCCATCAACAGGATTGATCTTCACTAAGCGCTCTGCCTTCTTCTCGCCGCTAGCGATGTAGCTTGCAGCATTCTTACCTGCCTGTGCAGCTTCCTGGGATACGAAGTCAACCAGGTCATGTACATGAAGGACATTACCACAGGCGAAGATTCCCTCTACGCTGGTCTCAAGTGCATCATTTACAACTGGTCCTTTATGAACTGGTGACAGTTCTACACCAGACTGACGAGACAGTTCATTCTCTGGCAGGAGTCCTACAGACAGGAGCAGTGTATCACACTCGTAACGTTCTTCTGTTCCTGGGATTGGACGCATATGATCATCTACTTCTGCGATGGTAACTGCCTCTACTCTCTCCTTCCCCTCGATATCGATAACGGTATGGCTCAGCTTCAGAGGAATACCAAAGTCATCTAAGCACTGTACGATATTTCTCTTCAGGCCACCAGAGTATGGCATGATCTCGGCTACAACCTTTACCTCTGCACCCTCTAAGGTCATACGACGTGCCATGATAAGTCCGATATCTCCAGATCCTAGGATGACAACCTTCTTACCAGGCATGAGGCCTTCGATATTAACCAGACGCTGTGCAGTTCCAGCGGAGTAGATACCTGCAGGACGATAGCCAGGGATATTCAGGGCTCCTCTTGGACGCTCACGGCATCCCATTGCCAGGATGACAGCCTTTGCGTCGATGGTAAACATTCCATCCTCGCGGTTCATAGCTGTTACATGCTTCTCATGGTCGATATCCATAACCATGGTATTTAGTTTGTAATCAATACCGCGCTCAAGTACCTGATCGATAAAGCGCTGTGCGTACTCAGGTCCTGTTAACTCTTCCTTAAAGGTATGAAGTCCGAAGCCATTGTGGATGCACTGGTTCAGGATTCCACCCAGGCAATCATCACGCTCGATGATCAGGATATCCTCTACTCCGTTATCTCTTGCGGAAATAGCTGCTGCAAGTCCTGCAGGGCCTCCGCCTACGATTACAAGATCATAATTTTTCATGACGGTCCCTCCTTAGACTCTCTTATTGTATCCGATGACAATCTTAGACTTGCCACCGGTCTTCGTTACATCAAATGCGCTCATTGGGATTTCTCGCTCCAGGATCTCCATGGTTCTAGGTGAGCAGAAGCCTGCCTGGCATCTTCCCATTCCTGCTCGTGTTCTACGCTTCACACCATCTAGGGAACGAGCACCAAGAGTACGATGGATACTGTCAAGGATCTGTCCCTCTGTGATCATCTCACAGCGGCAGATAATCTGACCGTATGCCGGGTTCTCTTTGATCAGTTCATTTCTCTCTTCCATTGTTAATTTGGAAGGATCTACGATGCCCTTACGAGTTGGGTTAAAGCTGTCATCCTTGGCAAGGTCTAACTTTTCTGCTACAAGATCAGCTAAGTACTCGCCGATGGCTGGAGCACTAGACAGTCCTGGGGACTCGATACCTAATGCATTAAAGAAGTTCGGACAATCCTCAGCCTCTCCGATGACGAAGTCGCCGCCCTCTTCATGAGCACGGAGACCTGCGAAGGAGGTGATGACCTCACGAAGTGGTACATTCTTAACAGATAGGGCTGCGGTCTTACCCAGGCCACCAAGTCCTTCTAATGTAGTATTGACACCTTCCTTATTGTCGATGTCCTCAGCAGTTGGGCCAACCAGGAGGTTGCCATGTACAGTAGGTGTAATTAAGACGCCCTTACCCATCTTCGTTGGAAGCTGGAAGATGGTACGACGTACATGAGATCCTGCTGTCTTATCTAAAAGCATATACTGGCCACGGCGTGGAATGATGTGATACTTATGACTAGATACCATGTTATTGATTGCATCTGCATAGACACCAGCAGCATTGACAACTGCCTTCGCCTCGATGGTCTTACCATTGGTCTCGATCAGGAAGTGATCTCCCTCACGAGAAATCTTCTCTACAGAAGTATTTAAGAGGAATTCTACACCGTTGTCTGCAGCATTCTCAGCCAGTGCGATGGTGAGATTGAAAGGACATACAATCGCACCTGTTGGAGCATAGAGTGCAGCTACTACATCATCTGCCAGATTTGGCTCCATCTCCTTCAGTTCCTTCTCATCTAAGATGCGGATGCCTTCTACACCGTTCTCTTCCCCCTGCTTCTTCAGCTTCTCTAAGAGGCTTGCATCCTGATTCTTGGTTGCTACAACCAGGGAACCATTCCTATCGTATGGGAAGTCTAATTCCTTAGAGAGCGCCTCCATCATCTTAGAGCCCTTTACATTCATCTCTGCCTTGAGAGATCCAACGTGTGCGTCGAATCCTGCATGGACAATTGCACTGTTTGCCTTAGATGTGCCGTCGCATACATCCTCCTCACGCTCGATAACGCAGGCCTTCACCTGGTAACGAGAGAGGTATCTTGCGATGGCAGATCCGGTGACGCCTGCACCGATAATTGCTACATCATACATAGTATTTCCTCCTTATACGAAACCCTTATACACACAATACTTTGCGTATACGAATCAATTCCGCTGCTCCGCGACTCCATTGATTCCCTATATACGCGAAAAAAAGCAAGACAAATAAAACCAGCAGTCCTCCTACTGACTTTACTTACCTTGCTCACAATCTCATGGTACTCAATATTCTCTTGATAGGTCTATGGTAGCACCCTTTTTGAGGAGACTCAACCATAGGTCTGGAGTTTCTATACGATTTGGTAAGATGCCACAATTTCAGTATCCGGATTTTGTGTAAGATTGCCTAGCGTAATTTGTGTCATAAATGGTACAGTTTACTTATATACCAATCACGATACTTAGGAAGGGATCGCCGATCCACCATATGTGGACTCGCCTTACATTTATAGAGAGGAATAAAAAATGGCCAATAAACCCGATACCAAAAAGAAGATTCTCTTCATCTTAGATGCGCTTCGGAGAGACACCGACGCCCTGCATCCAATGTCTGCCAAAGTTCTGGCGGAACGGTTAGAGGCAGAGGGTCTGCCTGGGGAGAGAAAGAGTATCTATAGAGATATCGCAACTCTGCAGGATTATGGTTACGATATCGAGCAGAAGGAAGGCCGTAATGGTGGCTTCTACCTCCTGGATAACACCTTCGACCCTACGGAATTAAGAATCTTAGCTGATGCTGTCTCTGCCTCTCGCTTCATCTCTGAGGACCAGGCCCATACCCTGCAGGAGAAAATCGGTTCCCTGACCAATCAGTACGAGGCCCGCTATCTCAAGCGTCAGGTTGTAGTGCAGAATCGCTCCAAGAATTCCTCAAATCAGATCTTCTATACCATCGATGCCATCTCTCGCTCTATCGAGAATGATCATGCCCTGACCTTCCAATATGCAGAGCGTAATGCCAATAAGGAAGAGGTACTCCGCCGTGATGGGCAGATCTATACCGTAAGTCCTGCCTTTCTCCTCTGGGCTAATGAGAACTATTATCTGGTGGCCTATTCTCATAAGGATCAGGAGATTCGTCACTATCGGGTAGACCGTATGCGTCACGCCTTTGAATCCCAGGACCCAAGAGAAGGGCTGGATCTCATCCGTAGTCTAAAGGCTTCCGACTACGCCGAAAATACCTTCGGCATGTTCCGCGGAGATGAGCGCAGTGTGAAACTTGTCTTTGATAAGTATCTGGCCAATGTGCTATTAGACCGCTTTGGGGATGACATCCCTATGCATGTTGTAGACGAAAAGACCGCCTTCTGTCATGTAAGTGTCCAGATCAGCCCCCAGTTCTTCGGCTGGCTTTGTGGAATCGGTGCCGGCATTCGAATTGAATCTCCAAAAGATGTGAAGGAAGAGTATCAGGCCTATCTGAAGAAGGTGCTAGAGGCCCAGTAGAATCCAATCCAATCCAAATCTGTAATACAAAAACCTCCCGACCCAGCAATTACGCTAGACCGGGAGGTCTTAGTATATGCACCAGTCTACAGACCGGTTTACATTTCTAATTAGTTCTTCTTAACGAGAAGAGACTCACCTGTCATCTCAACAGGCTTCTCCATGCCCATAACCTCTAACAGTGTAGGAGCGATGTCGCAGAGACGTCCGCCTTCCCTCAGAGTATAGTTCTCATCATAGTTGTAGAGGATGAATGGAACAGGGTTTGTGGTATGAGCTGTGTGAGGAGCATTGGTCTCCTTATTCCACATCTGCTCAGCGTTACCGTGGTCAGCACAGATGAAGAGGACACCGTCAACCTTCTTAACAGCCTCGACAGCACCACCAACACATGCATCGATACGCTCAACTGCAGCGATTGCAGCATCCAGCTTACCAGTATGACCAACCATGTCTGGGTTAGCGAAGTTAATGATGATGACATCATACTTGCCAGAAGTGATTGCAGCATCAAGCTTCTCAGAAACCTCTGGAGCGCTCATCTCAGGCTGCAAATCGTAGGTAGCAACCTTAGGAGAGTTAACCAGTACACGGTCCTCATCCTTATTAGGTTCTTCTACGCCACCATTGAAGAAGAATGTTACATGAGCATACTTCTCTGTCTCAGCGATACGAAGCTGATGGAGACCATTTGCTGCTAAGTACTCACCGAATGTATTAGCGATCTCTTCCTTCTTGAATGCAACGAACTTATTAGGAATTGTCTCGTCGTAATCCTTGAAGCATACGAATACAACAGGGATGAATCCCTTTGCTCTCTTCAGAGACTTGATGCACTTGGAATCAGATGCATCACCATCCATTACAGCGATATCAGCATCACTGTAGCAGAATGCCTTCGTGAGCTCACGTGCACGGTCAGGACGGAAGTTGAAGAAGATAATGGAATCATTTTCCTTAACAGTAGCAACTGGTGTGCCATCTTCCTTAGTGATTACAGTAGGAAGTACGAACTCATCCGTTACATTATTATCATAGGATGCCTGCATAGCATGAAGTGGATCCGTATCCTTAATACCCTCGCCTAATACAAGGGCATCGTAAGTCTTCTGTACACGATCCCAGTTATTATCACGGTCCATAGAGTAGTAACGACCAGACAGAGTTGCAACCTGTCCTACGCCCAGCTCCTTCATCTTATTGATGAGTTGCTCTAAGTACTCCTTACCAGATGCTGGAGGTGTGTCACGTCCATCGAAGAAAGGATGTACGTAAACACGCTGGAAGTTCTCCCTCTTACACATCTCAAGGATAGCAAAGAGATGCTCGATGTGGCTATGTACACCACCATCAGAAAGAAGACCCCATACGTGCAGGTCAGAATTCTTTTCCTTACAATTATTGATCGCATGAAGCAACTCTTCATTCTTGAAGAAGTCGCCATCCGCTATCGCCTTCGTGATTTTCGTCAGATCCTGGTAGATGATACGGCCAGAGCCGATATTCATATGACCTACCTCAGAGTTACCCATCTGTCCGTCAGGCAGACCTACTGCCAGGCCAGAAGCAGAACCCTTAACGAAAGGGCACTCTTTTTCAAGTTTATCAATGACTGGTGTCTTTGCCATGTAGACTGCATTGTATTCGTGCTCATCTGAAAGGCCAAAACCATCCAGTACCATAAGAACAACTGGTTTCTGTCTCATTTGTTCCATCTCCTTTAAACTGGTTCATTTTTTCCTCATTGAATTATAGATGATAGAAAAACCTCTGTCTATAAGCATGAAGTCTAAATCAGCCGGATTTTCTCTTAATTTTTTATAAAAAATATAGGGCAGGATGCATTTCCCGCCCTATTTCCTATACAGTTTTACGAAAATGTAAACCACATTCCCATTTTCTGACTTAGATAAAGCGATTCTCCTTATCGCTATATTCATAATTCACGGAAGCAAGTTTCTGAACAATCTCAGACTTCACTGCACCCTCTGCTGCACAGAAGTCATCTAAACTAGAATAATGATCTCTCAGCTGAGTATTCACATAGCTAAGTAGCATAATTGGATCCTTTGGCATGGTTGATTCTCCTTCTTCTTCTGACCGATCCTATTCTCTACAAAAGTATTATCGGCCCATGGATTTATTTCATTACACCAACCAGCCAAGTATACTCCCATTTTCTAGCCGATGCCACCCAAAGCAATTCCCAGAACGATTACTGCAATTGCAATGCCACAGTAGACATACTTTCCAACCGGGTACATCCACTTAGGAAGGGGCTTGTCTCGGCCCAGGGACATCTCGGCCTCTGCCGTCTTACGATCCAATACCCAGTAGAAGCAGATACCTGCAAGAAGTGCACCTACAGGACAGAAGTAGATGGAGATAAGATCCATCCAGTTTCCAATCACATCTCCGCTTTCCAGGAAGACGCCTAGCAGGAATCCCAGTCCTACAACCAGAGCTACTGCCACAGGTCTCTTCATATGAAGCTTATCCTGAAGCATCTCGATTGGTGCCTCGAAGAGATTCATAAGAGAGGATATGGCTGCGAAGAAGATTGCCAGGAAAAAGATAATCGCAAAGATCTGTCCGAAGGCTCCCATCTCTCGAAAGATCGCTGGCAGGGTAATGAACATCAGTGCTGGACCGGCACCTAGATCCTTATGAAAGGCAAAGACTGCAGGGATAATTACCAGCGATGCCAGAACCGCAGCCAGGGTATCAAAGATTGCCACATTTCTCGCTGCTGAAACTGCATCCTCTTTACGGCTCAGATAGGATCCATAGATCACAGAGCCATTACCTGCGAGAGACAGTGAGAAAAAGGCCTGACCCAGGGCATAGACCCAGGTCTTTGGATTCAGAAGCATCTCTGCTCTTGGGATAAAGAGATACTTGTAGCCCTCACTTGATCCGGGAATGGTCAGCATATAGATTGCCATTCCAATAAAGAGGATATAGAAAAGTGGCATCACCACCTTATTAATCTTTTCAATGCCACGGGCGACACCTGCTACTCCTGCAATAATTGCCAGAATCAGAGCTGCCACATGCCAAGGGATAGAGCCAAACTCTCCTGTGATGGCACCGAAGTATGCACCAGGATCCACATCTCCTGTCACCTGACCTGTAAAGGCACCAACCAGGTAGCGGATGCCCCAGCCCATGATCACTGCATAGCCTGCTGCCATGGCAAAAGAAGACAGCACTGGGATGATTCCGATGTGCTTGATTCCTGGCTTATCAATGGCCTTTTGCATGGCTCCTAAGGGTCCGGTTTTGGCCCAGCGGCCGAAGCTGATTTCCTCCACGATTCCTGTGCTACCCAGCACGATGACGCAGATGATATAGGGCAGGAGGTAGGCGCCTCCTCCATAGGTGGCTGTTCGATAGGGGAATGCCCATACATTAGACATACCTACTGCAGAGCCAACTGCTGCCAGGGTGAACCCCAACCGGCTGGTAAAGCCGTCTCTTCTATTTTCCGTACTCATTTTTTCTTCTCCCTCTATTTGCACCAGACTATTTTTTGAGCCTTCAAATGTAAACCAGGGTCTACATTTCTATACCAATCTACTATTTCCCAACATCGTAGACTTCCTTGACGAATCTCTTGAAAACCGGGATGGAGCGAAGCACCTTCTCAGTATCAATGCAATAGGCCATGCGGAAGTATCCTGGCACGCCGAAGTTATCCGATGGAACCAGAATCAGATCATAGTCCTTAGCCTTCTGGCAGAAGGCATTGGCATCCTCCTCTAAGGCCTTGGGGAAGATGTAGAAGGTTCCATTGGGACGAACCACTTCCATGCCAAGCTCTGTGAACATGTCATAGAGTAGATTCATATTGGTCTCATAGATACTTAGGTCCGCTGTCTCTTCTAAGCAGGCTGCCATGGCAAACTGGGATGTGGCCGATGGACAGTTGTGACCGATGCCACGACTGATCTGTCCAAAAATCACCGCCAGGATATCTGCATCCTTTGCTGTAGGATTCACAGCGATATAGCCGATTCGCTCTCCTGGCACACTGAGGGACTTGGAGAAGGAATAGCAGCTTAGGGTATTATCGTAAAACTGGCTGGGATATGGAATCTCCCCATGATCGAAGACAATCTCACGATAGGGCTCATCACTAATGAGGAAGATATCATGTCCATATTCCTCCTGCTTCTGTCTCAGATAATCCGCCAGTTTCTCTAAGGTCTCCTTAGAGAGAGCTACACCAGATGGATTATTGGGAGAATTAATGAGGACTGCCTGGACACGTGGATTCATCATCTCCTGAAAGGCTTCGAAGTCCACCTGGAAGTTCTCTGTATTGGCAGGAACCACCCTCATGCTTGCTCCAGTCGCCTTGATATATGGTCCATACTCAGGGAAAAATGGTGCGAATACGATCACCTCATCTCCTGGCTCTGTCACGGCTCTTAGGGAATGGGCCACTGCAGACTGGGCACCGGCTGTCATAAAAATATGCTTTGTTTCATAGGGTATGTGGAAGCGACGAGACAGACTTTCTGCCACCTGACGGCGCACTTGGGTATTTCCAAGAGATGGGCTATAGCCGTGAATTGCCACAGGGTCTTCCTTTTGATAGAGATCGATTACCGTCTTGGTATAGGTCTCAGGGCAGGGTACAGATGGGTTGCCCAGACTGTAGTCGAATACATTTTCATAGCCAATTTCCTGGCCTCGGGCAGTGGCATATTCGCTTAGTTCCCGGATAATCGACTTGCCCTGTAGCATAGACTTGTAATACTTATTAATCATTTCCCTCTTCCTCTTATCCACTCTGTCACGTTAACGTGTGAATATATTTCCTAGTATAGCACGTTCTATTCCTATGCAATACCATTTTTTAGCGGAAATGCCATTGTCAGCCAGCTTACCCTTCCAACAACCCGATCTCATGCCTGGTGCACAGCCTCTGCCATCTCCCGGATGAAGGCTCCTACTGGTTCTGCTGCCTTTTTCCCATTGGCAGCAATCAGCTTCATCACTGCAGATCCTACAATGGCTCCATCGGATAAGGCTGCCATCTTCGCTGCCTGCTCAGGGTTGGAGATTCCGAATCCTACAGCACATGGAATGGAGGAGTTCTCTCGGATTACCCCTACCAGTTTCCCGATGTCTGTGGTAATGGCAGATCTGGTTCCTGTAACTCCCAGAGAAGATACGATATAGATAAAGCCCTTGGCATCCTTTACGATCTCTGCAATTCGATTCTCAGAAGTCGGTGCCACCATAGAGATTAGGTCAATGCCATACTGAGACAGAATACCGTCGAACTCTCCTCTTTCTTCTAGTGGTACATCTGGGAGAATCAGTCCATCGATTCCTGCATCACTTGCCCTCTCAGAGAAGCGCTGGATTCCATAGTGATAGACCACATTGGCATAGGTCATATAGACCAGCGCTACTTCTGGAAATTCCTGACGTAATTCCTTGGTAAGCTGGAATACCTTCTCGGTTGTGGTTCCAGCCTTCAGTGCTCGGATGTCTGCCTCCATGATGACAGGTCCCTCAGCAGTTGGATCAGAGAATGGAATTCCTAATTCAATGAGATCCGCCCCCGCTGCCACTGCAGCTCGCACCACATCCTTAGTGGTATCTATGTCTGGATCTCCAACAGTAATAAATGGGATGAAGGCCTTATGATTCTGGAAGGCCTTTTGGATTCTATTATTTACATTTTCCATGTCTACTCTCCTTAATCAACGATGTCCTCGCCACGATAACGGGCGATGGCTGCACAGTCCTTATCACCACGACCAGATACCGTTACTAGAATGATCTGATCCTTTCCCATGGTTGGAGCCAGCTTCATGGCATAGGCTAATGCGTGGCTAGACTCGATGGCTGGGATGATACCCTCTGTGCGAGACAGATACTCGAAGGCTTCTACTGCCTCATCATCTGTGATGGCTACATATTCTGCACGACCGATGTCATGGAGATAGGCATGCTCAGGTCCGATCCCTGGGTAGTCCAGACCTGCTGAGATGGAGTAGACTGGTGCAATCTGGCCGAATTCGTCCTGGCAGAAGTAGGACTTCATACCATGGAAGATTCCCAGAGAGCCTACATTCATAGTGGCTGCCGTCTCAAATGTATCGATGCCTCGTCCTGCTGCCTCGCAGCCAATCAGGCGAACTCCCTGATCTGGAATAAAGTGATAGAAGCTTCCGATGGCATTAGAGCCACCGCCTACACAGGCCAGCACTGCATCTGGGAGACGGCCTTCCTTCTCTAGAATCTGCTGACGAGACTCTCGGCTGATAACCGCCTGGAAGTCACGGACAATGGTGGGGAAAGGATGAGGTCCCATACAGGATCCAAGACAGTAGTGGGTGTCATCGATTCGACTGGTCCACTCACGCATACACTCTGATACCGCATCCTTTAGGGTGGCTGTACCTGAAGTAACCGGCACAACCTTCGCTCCCAGGAGTCTCATCTTATAGACATTCAGTGCCTGGCGTTCACAGTCTACCTGTCCCATGAAGATCTCGCACTCCATACCTAAGAGGGCTGCCACCGTAGCTGTCGCTACACCATGCTGACCAGCTCCAGTCTCTGCAATGAGACGGGTCTTCCCCATTTTCTTAGCCAGAAGAGCCTGGCCTAAGCAGTTATTGATCTTATGGGCGCCGGTATGATTCAGATCCTCTCGCTTCAGATAGATCTTAGCTCCACCTAGGTCCTTGGTCATCTTCTCTGCATAGTAGAGACGACTTGGACGACCAGCATATTCATCTAAGAGTTCCTTTAACTCTGTATTGAATTCTGGATCATCCTTATACTTGTTATAGGCTTCGTTCAGTTCATTCACTGCATTCATCAGTGTCTCCGGTATGTACTGCCCACCGAATTCGCCGAATCTTCCATATTTATCTGCCATAGTCTTTCTCCTTATTTCCTTTTTCCTGCATCTGTTACATGGATCCCACGTCTTCTCTTCCTGCTGTCCACATCACATGGTCTCTTCTGCTTCCAGCCCTCTTAGGATGGCCATGAATTCCCGGATTTTTTCCGGATCCTTTTTTCCTTGGCTTTCTAAGCCCGAGCTTACATCCACCCCGTAGGGATGGACCTTCTCAATGGCCTCTACGATATTCCCGATTCCTAGGCCTCCTGCCAGGATAAAGGGCCGGTTTACATTTCCCAGTTCCTGGATCCGATTCCAGTCGAAGGCGGCTCCGGTTCCTCCCGGGCCATTGTCTAGGAGGATGTAGTCCGCTGCTGCCTGGGCGAGAGGGTTTCTGACCAGATCCCACGGATGGGCCGCCATCAGAACTCCCCTCTCCTGCTTTCGCCCTAGCAACTTGCCCACATCGTAGGCCTTGATCACTGGAACCTGCCATCCCTCTCTGACCTTTTGGACCATATCAAGAGATTCCTGTCCATGGAGCTGGATCATATCCGTGGGGCAGATGTCTCTCACCCTCTGGATCTCCTCAGGACTAGCATCTACGAAGACACCCACGGTCTTGATCCTAGGATCCAGGCAACGTCTGATCTCCTCTGCCACTTCCGGCTGGATGTATCGCCTCCGACCTGGGACAAAGATAAACCCGGCCATATCTGGGAGGACCTCGTTCAGGATCTCTATATCGCTGGTGGATTGGATACCGCAGATCTTTACTTTCGTATGCAACTTACTCACCTCGTAATCGTGCCAATTCTTCTCCCGGGGAGTTCGCCCGCATCAGTTGCTCCCCCACCAGGACTCCATTCACACCATGCTGCCTTAGTTCCTGCACATCCTGGGGACTTTTGATACCACTTTCTGCGATGAAGATGGTTCCCTCTGGAGCTAGTTCCCTTAAGCGGATGCTATTCTGGATATCCACGGTGAAGTCCTTCAGATTTCGGTTATTCACACCGATGATTCTAGCCCCGGCAGCCACTGCCGATTCTACTTCCTTCTCATCATGCGCTTCCACCAGAGCGGATAGCCCCAGGGAATTACAGATAGAGATGGCTTCTCTTACCTCCCCTGTATCCATCACAGCGCAAATCAGAAGCACAGCCGCTGCCCCAAGGGTCTTCGCCTGGTAGATCATGTAGGGATCCACGGTGAAGTCCTTTCTTAGAACCGGGATATGGACTCGATTGGCAATCTCCCTTAGGTAGGAGTCCTTTCCCAGGAACCACTTGGGCTCTGTTAATACAGAGATGGCAGAGGCCCCTGCCTCTTCATAGGACTTGGCGATATCTATGTAGGGGAAGTTTGCTGCAATCAGCCCCTTGGAGGGTGATGCCTTCTTACACTCACAGATGAAGTGCAGGCCATCTGCCTTCAGCGCTCCTTCCATTGGAAATAAGCCCTTACAGTTCATGGTGAGTCGCCCCATGCGCTCTGCCTGATAGCGCATCTCCGATAGGGGGACGCTTTTCTTATATTCTTCTACGCGGTATCTGGCGTAGTCCGTTAATTCATCTAGGATATTTCCCATGGGGCACCTCACGAATTAGAAACTGCGATTACCTTCTCCAGAGTCTCTGTTGCCTTACCAGAATCGATCAGTTCTGCTGCCAGCTTGACACCATCTGCAATGGAGTCTGCCTTCTTAGCAACGAAGAGGCCAGCACCAGCATTTAAGAGCACTGCATTTCTCTTAGGTCCCTGGATCTCACCGGATAGAACCTTTCTTGTAATCTTTGCATTCTCTTCTGGAGTACCACCCAGGAGATCTCCAGGAGTTCCAGCTTCCAGGCCGAAGTCCTCTGGACGGATTACAGAGGTGCGATAGTAGCCATCTCTCAGCTCACAGATGGTCGTAGGTCCGCAGGCAGAGATCTCATCCAGTTTCTCCTGTCCATAGACCACCATGGCACGCTTCACACCCAGGGAATCCAATACCTTGGCCAGAGGTTCAACCAGGTACTCATCATAGACACCCAGGAGGAAGGTCTCAGGCTTTGCTGGATTGGTCAGAGGTCCTAGGATATTGAATACGGTACGGAAGCCTAATTCCTTACGGATTGGACCCACATACTTCATGGCACTGTGATACTTCTGAGCGAAAAGGAAGCAGAAGCCTGCCTCTTTGAGCATCTTTCTCGCCAGGCTCGGATCCTCCTGGATATTGATTCCCAGTGCCTCTAAGCAGTCTGCAGTTCCTGACAGAGAGGAGGCTGCACGATTGCCATGCTTTGCAACCTTCACTCCAGCTGCTGATAGAACCATGGCAGAGGTGGTAGAGATATTGAAGCTATGAGCTCCATCTCCGCCAGTTCCTACGATCTCCATGACCTCCATGCCAGGGTGCTCCACAGGAGTAGCCAGAGAGCGCATAGCCTCTGCACAGCCTGAGATCTCATCGATGGTCTCCGCTCTAGTAGACTTGGTAGATAGTGCTGCAAGGAATGCCGCATTCTGTGTAGGTGTGGTCTTACCCTCCATGATTTCAAGCATCACGGTCTTGGCTTCATCATAGCTTAGGTCTTCTTTTCTTACGATTTTTGCAATTGCTTCCTGGATCATCCTTTTTCCTCTTTTCTTTTCCCGATTTATTTTTCTATATCTTTTTCTTTTTCCTTTTTATAAATGTAAACCCTGCCCTTACTTTCCGGCTCTGGCCATCTCTAGGAAGTTTCGTAGGATCTGTTCCCCGTCTGGAGTCATAATGGACTCTGGGTGAAACTGTACGCCAAAGCTTTTATATGTCTTATGGCGAATGGCCATGACTTCCTGGTCCTCTGTCCAGGCAATGACCTTTACCTCCTCTGGCAGGCTGTCTCGATCCACAGCTAAGCTGTGATAGCGAGCAACTGGGAAGGTCTCCTCAAGACCACGAAACAAGTCTTCTGCTTGGTCTACCTTTATCATAGACTGCTTCCCATGCATCAGTTCCTTGGCATAGGTGATGGTGGCTCCATAGGCCTCGGCCATGGCCTGCTCTCCTAAGCAGACCCCAAGGATCGGACAGCGTCCCTCCATGCCTCGGATCACTTCCTCGCAAATTCCGGCATCCTTAGGACGGCCAGGTCCTGGGGAAATTATAATGGCATCTGGTGCCATCTTTTGAATCTCCTGAAGTGTATAGGCATCATTACGAACCACCTGGATGTCTGGGTCGATGCTTCCGATCAGCTGATAGAGGTTGTAGGAGAAGCTATCGTAATTATCAATTAGTAGAATCATTCCTTCTCCTCCTCTGCTTCTTCTAGAGCACTTACCACAGCTCTCGCCTTATTCAGGCACTCCTGATACTCCTTGTCTGGCACAGAATCTGCTACGATTCCTGCGCCGCTACGGATGAAGACCTTACCATTTTTCTTATAAGCGATTCGGATAGCGATACAGGTGTCTAGATTACCGGTGAAGTCGATGTAACCGATGGCTCCACCGTAGATACCTCTCTTATTATTCTCCAGGTCATTGATGAGCTGACACGCCTTGAGCTTAGGCGCTCCAGACAGGGTTCCTGCCGGAAGCAGGGAATCAATGGCATCCAGGGCATCTCTGTCTGGTCGGATCTCTCCTCTTACTGTGGATCCGATATGCATCACATGGGAGAATCGTAGGATCTCATGATACTTCTCTACCTTCACACTGCCGAACTTAGAGATGCGACCGATGTCATTACGTCCCAGATCCACCAGCATATTGTGCTCTGCCAATTCCTTCTCGTCCTGCAAGAGGTCTGCCTCTAGGGTCAGGTCTTCTTCATCCGTCTTACCTCTCGGTCTGGTGCCAGCCAGTGGAAAGGTATGGAGCACTCCATCCTCTAATTTCACCAGGGTCTCCGGGCTGGCTCCTGCCACTTCCACATCGGTTCCTGAGAAGTAGAACATATAGGGAGAAGGATTCAGAGTTCGTAGCACTCGGTAAGTATTTAGGAGGCTGCCCTCATAGTCGGCTTCTAATCGATTGGATAATACAATCTGGAAGATATCCCCCTCCCGGATATGGTCCTTGGCCTTCTCCACCATCTGACAGTATTCTTCTCGATTGAAGTAGGGTGTCACCTCAGATGTGAGATGTCCTGTTTCTTCGATTTTCTCTTTTCCATTTTTTAAGAGGTCTGTGATCTCTCTAATGTCTCGCTCTGCCTTGTGATAGGAGGCCTCTCCCTGGGCCAGGTCTACATTTACAATGATGATCAGCTTCTGCCTCAGGTGATCGAAGGCGATTACCTTATCAAAAAGCATAAGGTCCACATCCTGGAAGTTCTCGGTGTCCACTGCATCTAAGCGGAGGCTTGGCTCTGCATACTTCAGGTAGTCGTAGGAGAAGTATCCCACCAGGCCACCGGCAAAGGGTGGCAGATAGTCTAAACGAGGGGCCTTGTACCGAGACAGGAGCTGGCGGATATACTTCCCTGGGTCTCTGGTCTCCACCGTTACATCGCTTATAGTGAGCTGTCCATTTCTGCACTGGATTTCCTCGGTAGGGTCATATCCTAAGAATGTAAACCGCCCCCAGGATTCCTTGGCCTCGGCCGACTCTAACAGGTAGACGTGATTGCTGACATTCTTTAATTTGCGAAGGGCCTGAATGGGAGTGATAAAGTCCGATAGGAGTTCTGTAGAAACAGGAACACGACGGTAGTCTCCCTTCTCTCTGTAAGCTTTTACTTCTTCATAACTTGGTCGAATCATATGCTTTCCTCTTTTTCCTTTTCATTCCGCATCTTTAGGGCTTGCTCTATCAGATGATATGAAAACACCCCTGCCCAGAGACCCAGACTCACTCTGGATCTCTAGACAGGGGCGTTGGAATCAATACTTCTAGCGCGGTGCCACCCTGCTTTACGAGTCCTAAGACTCGTACCTCATCAGATGCTATCACATCCTTGGACTCTGATAACGGTGTCCTGCCGTCATAGATACTAAGAAGGATTCTCTTCCTTTCCCTATGCCCTCCGTGGCCCATTTGCATTGGGGTGCTACTGCCGGCATCTCACCACCACCGGCTCTCTTTTAAGTTCCTCTCAATACGTTACTTCCACTTCGACGGTTTAACGAAATAAAGTTGTTATCAGTTAGTTTAGGGTCTATGACCTAAATTGTCAATCAAATGATCTTCAACCATTTCTCTTCTTCCTTGCAAATTCTTCAACACACGGATTTTCCTATTCCTGCACCAGAAGCTTCTCACAGAGAGCCATCTTGGTCTTCGTAGGTGCACTGTTTTGGAAGACCACATGACCGATGCGATTCTTGTTTTCTCGTTCTAGTCCTGCTGCCTTAATTCTCCGATGGAGCTCTCTTGCAGTGCCCTTGGCTCCGTCATAGATCTTCACCTGGGATCCTAGGACTGCCTGGATATCCTTCTGTACAAATGGATAGTGGGTACAGCCCAGAACCACTGCATCTACCGGATGTTCCATGAATTCCCAGAGAAGCTGCTTCAAAAATTCTCTAACTTCCTTACTTCCAGCTTTCCCCTTTTCCACGAATTCCATAAGTCCCGCACATGGAAGAGGAATGATCTCTGCCATATCCCTATAGCGATCCATCAGCTTGTGGAACTTCTCCTCCCGGATGGTCATAGGAGTAGCCATTACTAAGACTCTTTTCCCTGGGTTCTCTGTACAGGCAGGCTTCACTGCTGGTTCGATTCCTACGATTGGTAAATCTGGGTACTCTATTCGTAGCGCGCGAACTGCTGCTGATGTAGCCGTATTACAGGCGATGGCTACCGCCTTCACTCCCTCCCTACGGAATTCCTCCACATGGCGGAAGGTGATCTCTCTTACCTCATCCTTGGTCTTGGTTCCATAGGGTGCATTCTTGGAGTCTCCATAGAATAGGAAGTCCTCCCAAGGCATCTCCTTCACCATCTCTCTTAGGACGCTGATTCCGCCTACGCCAGAATCAAAGACAGCAATGGGATGCTCCTTTAAGGGACGCTTTTTTACTTCCTCTAGATCTACTTCTTCTCTTACGATTTGTGTCAATGTATCATTCATAATTATCCTGATTTTCTTTTCAATCGAATATTTTTCGCAGGCTTTATTCTAGCACCCATGACCTGGGTCTGCAATTCCCTTACGATGAATCCTGGTGTCTGGCTCTGGGCACCAGCCTAGAAGGTGGTTTACATTTCTACATATACATATCTATAAAAAGAATGCTACAATGAATTGGATTGTCAAATTGGAGTATCCAATCGGCTGTGGATAGGACTTGATCTGGCCGATTTCTATAGAAGGAGTAATTATGACCCAGGAATTCAAGGACGCATTAGAGAATTCGCCCATTATTGCTGCTATTAAGGATGACGCCGGACTAGAGAAGTGCCTCGCAAGCGACAGTCAGATTGTCTTCATCCTCTATGGAAGCATCCTGAATATTCAGGACATTGTGAAGACTGTGAAGGACGCTGGGAAGTTTGCCGTGGTCCATATCGATCTCATCAATGGCCTCTACAATAAGGAGATCGCCGTTGACTTCATCCGCAAGAATACTGCAGCGGATGGTATCATCTCCACCAAGTCGGCTATGATCTCTCGTGCCAGAGAATTGGGGATGTTCACTGTAATGCGTTTCTTCGTCATCGACTCCATGGCTTACACCAATCTGCAGCGTCAGATCCAGTCGGTTCATCCAGATGTGATTGAGATCCTGCCAGCCCTTATGCCAAAGGTTGTGAAGCGTATCGTCTCCTTCGCTCACCGCCCTGTGATTGCAGGCGGTCTGGTCAGCGATAAGGAGGATGTGATGAGTGTATTAGATGCCGGTGCCAGCTGTATCTCCAGCACCAATGAGAGCGTCTGGTTTTTATAATCAGTGATGATTATCTGTAGAAAGGACTCCTATAAACCAAGCCCATCTCTACTGTAGGAGCGGAGATGGGCTTGTATCCTTAGCGGATAATGTCCTTAGAATCTAGGACGATGGTAAATGGACCTTCATTGGTGAGATCCACATGCATATCTGCACCAAAGATACCGGTCTCCACCACAGGAACGGAGGCCTTACATTTCTCTATAATATATTCATAGATGCATTTGGCCTTGTCTGGAGCACCAGCATTAACGAAGCTTGGTCGGTTGCCATGGCTACAGTCTGCATACAGGGTGAACTGGGAGATCAGAAGCAGACCGCCCCCCACATCTGACAGGGACTTATTGGTCTTCCCATTCTCGTCCGGATTGATGCGAAGCTTCAGCATCTTCTCCACCATCTTATCTGCAATCTCTTGGGTGTCCTCTTGACCTACACCGATGAGGACCATATATCCACATCCGATGGAACCAACCACTTCCTTATCCACAGTAACAGACGCTTTTGAACATACCTGAATGACAAATCTCATTTTCTTCTCCATTTCCAATTACTTCATCTATTCCATTATTCTATATCATCCATAAGAATCCGTGAAGACTCCTTGACATTTTTACCAATATTTCGACCTGTATTTCTGTTATATTGCTAGAGTGGAAACTATTTTGATGATTTTGGTTTCGTGTTATACTTTACTTGTCTATCCGAAACTAACGACCGTATGAGAGAGGACGATAGAAGATGTCTCGCAATACACATTCCATGCATGCGCTATTTTCTCGCATGATTTTAATAGCATTACTCGCAATAACAATCGTAGAAGGAATTATACATTTCACCCTATTCGGTGAGTTCGATTATACAGATCTAGAGGATGTCTCTGCCACCGTCACTCTAAGTGACGGAACCAGGGAGTCCTTCCCTGCCAATGCCCTGCCCCCATTAGATGCAGGAGACTCTGTAGACTTTGTCATTCGATTGCCTAAGAATACAGCGAATGACTACACTGCGAAGTCTCTGGCATTCTACCAGTATCACTCCACCATTACAGTGACAGGCTATGATGGCATCCCGCTATTTTCTTTCGGTCAGGAGGAGTGGCAGCAGGGGCGCACCCTTGGTGACGACTTCGTCTATTTTACCCTCCCAGCACGTTATTATGGAAATTCCATCACTGTTCATGTAGAGCAGAAGGAAGCCTATGGTTCCAGCCATATCACAGACTTTCGTCTCCTAAACAGCGAGAGTGCAAGACTCTATCCTATGATCCATAACCAGCTCTACTTCCTGCTGTATGGAACCATTATCATCTTATCCATTTTCACTTTTGTAACTTCTATTGTGACACAGTTAACCCGTAGGGAATTTGCTCCTGCCACTGCCATGCTATCTCTGTTCTGCTTCCTGATTTCTGTCTGGCAGCTATCCTACCGCCGCATGTTCTACGTACTGGTGAATAATCAGCTTGTAGCTTCTACTGCAGAGTTTTTGGCCCTGATGCTTGCTCCTGTTCCGCTCTTCTTCTTTATTGCAGAACTGAAGGATCGCCCTATCGCCAGGTGGCTCTATCGCAGCATTAGCATTGCACTCATTATCTATGATGTTATTTCGCTATCACTGAACTATGTACAGAATGTCCACATCGTTAATCGGGAGAATTTCATGTACGGCTTCATGATTGTGGCTCTGATTCTCACACTGATTATTGAGTTTGTGATTGATCCACATGAGAAGAATCTATCTACGAAGATCTATCGAAGAGGTCTTCTGATCTCTGCCATTATGATATTGATTCAGATCTTTGCAATCGCTCTTCGTACCTTCTTCCCAACCAATCTTGTGCTGATCTACATCCAGCGATTTGACTTCAGTGCCTTTGCCGTTCTGATTTTCATGGCAGCCATGAGTGCCTCTATCTTCGCCCGCTTCCAGCACAACATCGAGAAGCAGGCCAGAGAGGAGCAGACGGAGTTCTTGGCCTACCATGATCTCTTAACTGGTCTCTATAACCGTACCTACTGCGAGGAGCAATTGGATGATCTGGACCGTCATCCTGAGATGTCCTATGCCATCTTCTTCTTTGACTCTGATAACCTGAAGAAGGCCAATGACAATTATGGCCATAAGACGGGTGATGCTTTGATTAAGGAGACGGCACGTAATATTAAGTCTGCTGTCCCTCATGATGATGGCAGCTTCGTCTGCCGCCGGGGTGGTGATGAGTTCCTTATGGTTTTGAAAAATGTAGACCATATCGATCATGTGGAGTCTAAGCTGAAGAAGGCCTTTGCAGCTACCAATACTGCTGGTATCTTCCCATTCATCTATTCCGTATCCTATGGATATGCAGTTCATCAATCGAAGATGAATCTGTCTACTTCTGAGATCCGTCAGTTAGCGGACTCTCGTATGTACATCAATAAGAAAAAGAATAAGGCTGAGAGGCTATAAGAAAAAAGAAGGGAGCTGGAAAAAATGATAATCTCATTTTTCCAGCTCCCTTTTTTTAAGCGCGAGACGGGACTCGAACCCGCGACCCCAACCTTGGGAAGGTTATGCTCCACCAACTGAGCCACTCGCGCAGATATGTGAAAATAAAAACAGCACTTTTCTACTAAGCTCGTGCGTAGCACTCGCTAAGGGAAAAGTACGTATCGCACTAAATTCGGCCTTCGGCTTTCGCCTTGGCCTCATTAAGTGCTCGTAACAGTGCCCAGAGCCGGAATCGAACCAGCGACACGCGGATTTTCAGTCCGCTGCTCTACCGACTGAGCTATCTGGGCTCACAACAATACAAATTTTATCGGACTGTTGTGTAAAAGTCAACAACTATCTACATGCGACTTTCGTGGCATGTGAAGTAGATAATCTGACGGTTTTTGGCCTGTTTTTTCAGGAGATTCATACCTGCTTCCACCTTCTCCTTATCCAGGTTCGTGAATGGATCGTCAAGTATGATTACAGGCTGCTCCTTACGATAGAGGACGTCTACCAGAGCCATTCTGGCTGCCAGTGAAGTGAGGTCCTTATAGCCTGCACTGAGGTAGGCATTGGTTCTGGTCTGTCCCTGGTGTACAAAACGAATCCCCAGGTCCATATCCAACATGAATTCCTCTTCACTAAGGGCTGGTTCTTCTGTCTCTCCATAGAGTTCTGTGAGGTAAGTCTGCATCCCATTCTGCAGCGGCTTCATGTAGCGTGACAGGAAGCGTTCTCTTGCCTTTTCCAGATAGTCTCTGGTGCGATTCAGCACATTCACTCTTTCCTTCAGGCGCCCTTCTTCCTCTTCCTCATCTGCTAAGTGATCACGTTCTTCCTCGTGGCTTACCAGACTCTCTGACAGGTTGCTGACCTCTTCCATATCGGTTTGGATGAAGCGGTTCATCTCTGCAATCTTATCGTCTAGTTCGGTCTGCTTATTCTGGAGTTCCTCTACAGATAGGCCTTCCTTAGGAAATTCTGGAGACCGGCGAATAGCTGCAATCTCCTGCTCTAACTCTTCTGTATTTTCTGTGAGACGTGTATAGCGGTCTATATTTTTTCGGATCTGATACAGACGATCCTTCACGGTGATCTCTGTCTCTTCTCCACTCTCATCATAAGATGTGAGGATTGGGAAGCGATCCACATAGCTAGCCAGAGCCAGACGGGTCTCACTAATGTGCATCTCTAGTTCTGCTCGCTCCTCTCTACCGGATCGGATGCTCTGCTCTGTGGCAGCATCGTTTCTTAAGTCCTTCAGGAGTTCCTGCTCCTTCATATCGTGATAGAGATCTATGCCATAGCTTGTGGCGTAGGGCTGGAGGGCCGTATAGAGAGATAACTGCAGCTCAGACAGTTCATCGAGAGCCCCTGTCGCTACACTCAGACTGTCCTGCTCACGCTTTTTCAGTAACAGGTACTGATCCACTAAGCGCTGTACTTCCTGCACACGGCCCATAAGAGACTCCTCCTTACCCGGATAGAGTTCTAGGAAGTTATGCTCTAATTCCGTGGAGTTCTCCAGCTGATCGTCAATCTCTCTAAGCTGCTCCTCGTACTCCTCTAAGCGGGTCATCACAGCCTCTACCTTCTGGCGTTCCTTCTTCTTACTATTGGACGATAAGAGGATGCTCATGAAAAAGCAGAAGGCACCAATTCCCAGGAAGATATATCCTGCCAAGCGGCTTCCTTCCGATCCTAGCATGGTGATAAATGTAAACCCACCCAAGAGGAAGACAATCCCCAAGACAATGGCAAGCAGTCGGTTCCCTTTGCCTCCCATATTCTCCTTGGCCTGCTTCTCCTGCTGGCTTTCGTCCTTACGACGACGCTCCTCGATGACCTTTCTCTGACCGATTAGCTGCTGTCTCTCCTGGTCTCTAGACTGGAGGACCTTCATCTCCTCCCTTGTAGGGATACCAGGCTTGAAGTAGTCACGAAGCTGAGAGAGCTTCCTCTTATCCTCTTCACTCATAGAGGCAGACTGGGCCTGCATACGGAGTTCCTTCAGGCGATCTGCCTGCTCCTGGTAATTGGTCAGTTCTTCCTCTGTTGGGATTCCATCCTGGAAGAGTTCTGCCAGACGATCTCTCTCCTCCTGGCTTGGAAGCTTTTGCAGACGATCCTCTAGAGAGGCCTTATCCACACGAAGCTGGGCTTCCTCTTCCTCCGCTAATTTCTGCTCATCCTCTGATGGAAATCCCTTAGCGAAGTAGTCATCTAATTCGGATAGGATATCTCTGTTCTTCTCTAAGAGGGATAGCTTCTCACGATAAGCACCAAGAGACTGCTCCTGCTTGCTTCTCTCTGCGATTTCCTTAGACAGGATCTCCTTCTCTCCCTGGAGTTTGGACAGTTCCCCTTCTCTCTGGGTTAACTGCGCCTTCTTCTGCTCATAGGCATCCGTAATGGAAGGAATCTCCTCTACGATTGCTCTGGACTTACGGATATCCTCACGGATGGCAACTAATTTACCCGGATTCACCTTCGAGGATCTGGTGTATTCCTTCTTCGCATCCTCAAGTCTCTGGATAGCTGCCTCGAAGGAATTGATGTCATCTCTCGCTGCAGCCAGATCTCCCATCTTGGCATTGAGACTATCTGTCATAGAGGTCTCTGCTTTAGCCTGTGGCACGAAGATACTCTTCTCAAAGGAATCTCTATCCACCCCGAAGAGTTCTGTTCCAATCTCTTCGGAATAAGCGCTGGACTCCTTGCCTGTAGCGCAATCGATCAAGCGATAGGTATCCTCTGAGTCCTTTTTACCGAAGGTTCTCTCAATCCGAAACTGACCTTCCTTATTGGTAAATGTAAGGCTTCCTCCACAGATGCCTCCATCCCATGGCATATAGTGCTCTCGCTCTGTCAGATCCTTTTTTCTCGGACTGTATTCCATGCCATAAAACATAGCCTTAAGGAATACTGCAAAGCTGGTTTTCCCCCAGCCATTCTCTTCTAGAATCTGATTCAGTCCATCTTCGAAGGTAAAGTCCACATCCTTTAGTCCACCGAAGCCTG